>ENA-ORXT01006383-ORXT01006383.1-marine-metagenome-genome-assembly--contig:-NODE-6383-length-10974-cov-10.595577_pt1 | contig 10974 bp, 5 predicted proteins | sample MGYA00237868_ERZ511482 | MGnify/ENA metagenome assembly ERZ511482
ACGTTGCCGAAGCTACGCTCCTTTGACGTGATTCCATATCCAATTTCTACAGACGTGGTCGGAGCTACGCTCCTATTTGTCCACCCAAAAAAGATGTGGGGTATCAATAGAATTTACCATTACCTCGTAATAGCGCACTTTTACACAGTAGCTTCCTTATCAACTACTTTTGCTGTCATTAAGGTATAAATACATTGCTCATATATTCTGTTACGTATTTTCAAGATTCTCGCCCGTTTAAATATCCCATAAAATCGCCCCAAACTAATAGTGGGTTCATGTGGGTCGAAGGGAATAGTTTCTTCGTTTATAAGTACTCGATAGACTAAATTATATAAGTTTTTGTTGTTTTCAAGGTTGTTAAGCAGACTCTCAAAGTGAGTGTCATTTTCCTTTACGAGCAATTGAACGACTTTTTCTACATCTACTAAATCCCAGCTTTTGTCTTCTTTTGAGGGCAATAATTCTTCCGCTAATATATTGCATAATTTGCTAATCAAAAATGGATAGCCAGAGGTGTAATAATAGAGTTTTTCTGCTATTACTGGAATATCCATAGACACTCCTTCCGCCAAGCTATATGCTTCCAACATAGACGCTATTTCTGAAGAAGTAAAACTCATCCGTACTTTAAAATCAGCCGCAATATTCCATGGAATATAGTATTTATTATCTTTTGGTTCTCTACTTTTATACGTTAAGGTTTTTATATCATGTACCCCTGCTAAAACAACGCTATGGAAAGTGGCATGTCGGGCTTTGTGCCGTGCCAGATATTTTGTACGAAGCATCCCCAGAAAATTGATAAAGGATTCGTAAGTACTACTAGCATCTACTTCATCAATTATCAATACCAATTTTTTATCAAGTTGATGCACTAATCGGGTAATAAACTTAGATAAGGCACCCATATCTGTTATCTCGACTTTTGCTTTTTCCAAAAATGGATGTAGTTCTGGCTGCTGGTATTCCAAAACTTCTATTAGCTGACTGTAAAACATTTGTGCAAACTGCTGATCAGACTGATGCCATTGTTTATCGAGTCCTTGGAAGTTTATTTCTATCGGCACATAGTCTGCTAATTCATTCAACTTTTCTCCTAGTAAGTAAAGCGTAGTCGTTTTTCCATATTGTCTTGGTCGATTAATGATAAAATAATCCCCATCTGCTACCATAGCCATCACTTCGCGCATCTTTTGCGTGTAGTCCATCATATAATGTAAATGAGGATAGCACAGGCCCGTAACATTAAATTTTTTCTTCATCGGATAGGTTTTCTCACAAATCTAAACTCTTTTAGGGAAACAATAGGGCTAAAACAAAATAAATCTATTCCCTAGTTAAAGGAGATAGATTTATTGTATACTAAGAAGTCAGAAGTCAGACCGAAAAATAAATTTTTCTGTCAGAAGTCAGACTTAGGACGTGTTCTATGACATAAATTAGACTTGTATCGTGGAACACGTCACAAATCTGACTTCTGACAGAAAAATTTATTTTTCGGTCTGACTTCTGACCTCTAAATTCCTTTTAATACCCCGGATTTTGCACCAATAGTGCATTCCGTTGTGTTTCATCCCTACTAATCGGTCGATAATACATCTTATCTACCCAAGTACGCGTTTCTACTTCCGTATTATCTACTACCGTGTAGGTATAGTCATACACGTCCGTATCATAGCGGTAAGGAACATGCGGACTCATACCCGGTTTAAGTGTTGCTTGGATATTAGTATGTTGAACGCCTCTACCCAAAGTGGTAGGCGCAATTAACCATCTTCTAGCATCATGGTATCTATGCTCTTCATACGCCAATTCGATTCTACGTTCATTGCGGTATCTATCCACCAAGGCATCCCCTGCTTCCGTAACAGCAGGCATACCTGCTCTGAATCTGATTCTATTTAACCAATCTCTAGCGGTAGCTTCGTCTCCTGTTTCTAAAGAAGTTTCCACATAGTTTAATACAACCTCTGTGTAGCGAATAAACGGGTATGGAATCGCTTGACCACCAGATAAGTTGTCCGCTATACCCGGATCAGGATCCGTAAACTTACGTGTATAATAATGGGTACGACTACCGTTCCAATCTTCTACAGGAGATTGTCTAGTATCGATACCAGGTAGCGTACCACCATTTCCATCATCATACGAACCAGTTTGAATTTGATTCGCAGGTTCCATACCAGCTACAGCAGCTGGTCTAGGTTTCCAATCTGCACCATCATATAGAATAGTTGCATAAAAACGAGGATCTCTATTTTCATAAGGAGCCGCCGCATGATCTGAGTCATTCCAATCAAATCTAGAACCATCCATCAGTTCATAATCATCTACTAATGCGTTAACAGGTGTATTTCCAGCCCAGTTATTATAACCGTTTGGTCCATTATTGATACCGTGGTGTAAACCACCCAGCGGCCAGTTAGACTCTTGTGTGAAATCTATTGTTGCACTTCTATCAAAAATCATATCCGCAGCACCGCCAGCATCTGCTACAGCACTTCCTCCGCCCATAGCAACGGCAGTATAATTAGCTTGACCTTCTTCCGCAGAAACTGGTCCAGATAAGTCTAATTTATAGCCCGAACCTGCATCTAAAGCAGCTTCAGCAGCCGACTTAGCAGCTTGCCATCTAGCCTCTTGGCCACCAGAATAAGCAAATAAATCGCCTGCCATATCACCAGAAACTTGAGAAGCTTCATGTAAATCACTTGCAGCGTATAATAAAACTCTTGACTTCAATGCTAAAGCAGCTAATTTAGAAGCACGACCTGCTGCAGCAGGAGCACCGTCTAATAAACCTGCTGCTGTATCTAAGTCCTTTACGATAAAGTCAACTACTTCTGAGTATGTATTTCTAGCAATTGAATAATCTTCTCCTAGACCATAAGGTCTATCAATGATGGGTACACCACCATAAAAGCGTAATAGCTGTTGGTAATAAAAAGCTCTAAGGAACGTAGCCTCACCTATTAGCCGATTTTTTATAGCGTCATCAATCGTAGCATCCGGTAATTCTGTGAGCGCAATATTCGCTTCTCGGATCGCCAAGAACATATTATCCCAGCTATAAGTGCCACTAGTGAAACCTAGATTGGTTGGTGTTTCTGTACCTTCATTTAAGATAGGCACATTACGACCTGCGTGGGTAAACAAGGCCTCATCTGACAGTGCGGATAGGCCCTGCTCTTCAAAACCACCATAGCCTAAAAAAGAATATACATTGAAAACAAAAGCTTCTGCTAATGCCCCATCTGACCAAGTGGCATCACTAGAGATTTTATCTAGTGGACGGGTGTCCAAAAAATCTTGACCCCCAATTCTAGGGACAAAGGAGAATACCAAAGCAATTGTTTATCGTTAAAATCAACGCCATAATACAATTGATCCGTAATTCGAATGTAAATACTAATTGATTTATTTGGAGATGTAAGCGTGTGTTGTGCTATTTTTTTCATATAATATTTCCCGAATTTTTTTTTGTTCGACTGGACAGAAAAGAGAACTTATTTAATTTAGAAAATCCAGCTTATGTACTCTGTAAGTTAAGTTTCTTGAAATCATAACTTATTTACTGAGTATTTCCAGTATTTTACCTAAGTAGATTGAATATGTTTTATAATTTTTCCTTCATTACAATGTAGGAATGTGTATTTGCGTCCCACGTAATTGCCAAATTTATTTGGCAGATTCAAAATAAACTAAATTTTGTTCTTAAAAAACAAGTGGAATCTGCCAAATAAATTTGGCAATTACGTGGAACGCAAATACACGTTTTAGCTATTTCTTAGCTGATGCTCTAAACTAAGTAACAATTAAACAAATAAACATGCTGCTAAACAAATAAACCAATCTACTTAGCTCTCTCTGCCTTTCAAAGAAACCAAAAATGCCACCATATCTCGTATTTCTTTTTTGGTTAAAATCTCTTTTACACCAGGCATACTAGAAGGAATATCTTCTCGCTCTTTAATCATGGATTTATCTATTTGTCGAATTTCTTCCTTCCCTATTTTTATCTTTAAATAGTCATCGGTTTCTTCTTCAACAATGCCTGCGGTGGTCGTTCCATCTTGTAGATTGAGCGATACAACACCATAGCCTAAAGCTAAAGTAGCACTGGGTTCAATCAGCGATTCTAATAATTCCTCTGCACTATATTTAGCACCTACATCTGCTAAAACAGGTCCTGCATCGCCGCCCCATTCCCATATTGTGTGACAACGAACGCATTGGGCTTCTTCATGATTATAAAAAAGATGTTGCCCTCGGTCTTTATTTCCACCCACAATGGTTTCTCGAAAACCATTTAAGGGATCCGTGGGATCGCCTTTATCTAGGTAGGGTTTTAACTTTTCTACTAGGCTAGGATTCGCATTTGTTTGTGCCGCTTCTATTACATCTAGTTGTAAGCCCTTGTCTAATTTACCAGCGTTTAACAAGTCCAATTGGGTGCTTAATAAAGCAATAGCCGATGCGCCTTTTAATTTGGATAAGGCTTCAAAAGAAGTTTGTTTTTCTTCCATTGCGCCTGTTTTTAAAATATTAGCGAAAAGGCTAACCGCACTTTCTTCTGGTAACTTGGTAGTGGAAAGTAAACTTAAAGCCATACTACGAACTTCTTTTGATTTATCTGCTAAGGCTATTTCTAAGGCAGGTTGCATCTTATCAAAATCTAAGGAACTTAGCGTTTTAATGGCTTGTTCCCTAACCGTAGCATTGGAATTATTTTTTAATAATCCAAATACCGTTTGTTCAAAATCTTTCATGGCTAACTTATCAATAGCTCGCAAGGCAGCCACCTGAATTGTTGGATTTTTATCGGCTAATAATTGAGGCATAGATTTACTGAGTGCTTCTTTTGGAGGAGCAATTGCTCGGCGAATAAATCTTCTTTTTCGACCATCTACCCGATCTAAGGGGGAGGGATCTACCCAACTTCTAAGGGTTTCTAGTGCTTCTGATCGTAGGGTAGAAGGGGCTGATTTATTGGCAGCATAAGCTACTAAATTATTAATATTATCTATTCCGCCCACTCTTAAATTGGCATTAATGGCTCGACGAATCAAGGGTTCTCCTTTAAATTTTGTGTCTTTTAAAAGTTCCGCTAAAGCTGGTAAGGCATCTGGAATTGAGTAGTCATCATTAATAGCTCTAGCTGCTTCTGCCACGATATACTCGTCCTTATCTTTTAAAAATTCTGCAATGCTCGGGTTTTTCATTCTCCTTAATGCGACGACTGCCGCAATGCGTAATGCCTTGAAAGGGTTATCCTTTAATGCCACCAATGGCTCGACTTTGCCTATTCTGGATAGTGCCAAAATCCCTGCATGTCTAAGCCATGCATCTTTATCATCATTGGCAGCTAACATATCTAAGATAGGTTGAATAGCTGTTGGCTCGGCAGTTCTACCTAATGCTTCAGCAGCAAAAAATTGGACTCTCAAAGAAGGATGCTTTAGTAAAGAGATTAAAGTGGCACTCGCATCTTTATAGCGAATATCTCCTATTAATTTCGCTGCTTGTGCTTGTATCTCTGGGTCTGAGTCTGTTAAAAATGGCACAAAATCTGCTGAATGATCGGCTTGTTTTCTAGCAAATTGGCCCATACCCCATAGCCCATGAATGCGGGCTATTTGAAGTCGGGCTTGTTGAGCAGCAGCTAATAAACTAGCATAGCCTTTCTCTCCTCTTTTTGTTAATTCAAATTGTGCCTTTTGGCGAACTCGCATATCTGGATGGGCTAATAATGGGCTTAATTCCGTTTCTGTTTTTGTACTAAAATCGGCTTGTATGTATTTCTTGGTACCTTGTCGAACGGCACTATTCGCCCCATCTGGCACATCTAATTTCCACAGGCGACCTTCTTCCTTTACGCCCCAGCCATCAATCCAATCTCCAAAGTATAAAGCTCCATCGGGACCCCAATCTAAGCCTGTAGGTAATAATCCACTTACTACTTCCTCCGTTTTATCCAATTCAAAACTGGCACCATTTGGCTTTAAAGTGAAGGCGTGAATAGGGGAATTAGCAGCAGAACCTCTAAATTCTGCTATGAAAAAGTGATTGGCCCAGCGTTCGCTCAATGCAGTGCCGGGATTGTAAACCATCCCCGTTGGTCCATTCACATAATTTATAATGGGCGGTGTAATATAAGCCGCTTGTCCTTCCCAACGTGGAACGCTCATTTTTTCGTTCATCCAGACTTTATAGCCATTATTATTAGGGTCTGTATATTTGCCATACTGCCAATTAGACCGCCAACCGCTATCAGAACCTTCCGTGATATATACCAAGCGTTCTCTTTCACCTTGATGGTCGCCATCATTATCTTCGGAAATTAAATTACCATACTGATCAAACACAAACTCATGGGTATTCCGCAAACCAGCAGCAAATACTTCAAAATTACTACCATCCAATTCCGAGCGTACAATCACGCCTTGATTAGGATATTTCCAGTGATTCCCCTCTTGGTCAATCACGTTCATCCCAATATCACCAATGCCCCACCACAGTCTGCCATCTGGTCCAATAATTGCCCCAGACATTCCATGTGCGCCAAATCCAATATGTACCGCATAGCCATGACTAATAGATTCCTTAGTATCTGCTATGCCATCGCCGTCTTCATCTTTAGTTCGCCATAAATCAGGACCGACGGCGATAAATACCTCACCATCGTGGTATTCTATGCCATTCGCTAAATCCGTAATTTCTTCATGAAAATCTTCTATATATAATTGTGCTTTATCTGCAACACCATCGCCAGATTCATCCGTCACGCGCCATATAGTTTCTTTCTCTACCAGCAAATCTTTCCAATCATGCGAACCATCTTCATTGAGATCTTCTATTACTTTGGTATTCTCGTCGCTCTTTTCAGGATCTAAAGTGGTCCTTAGAAACTGTCGCCGATCTTCTACGGATTCAAAAGAAATAGAAGCAGTCATCCAATCTCGAAAACCTCGTATATCGAATTCAGAATGTTCTAATCGAGTGCCACTCGTGTAATAGATTCCACCCTGTGGGTCTATACTAATGGCAACAGGGTCAGTCACTAGAGAATCAGAAGCCCATAGACTTAATTCTAAGCCTTCTATTACTTTAGCGGCTACTTCCTGCCTTATTTGTTGTGCTAATTTTGCTGCTTTTTCTGGTTGAAGTTGGATAACTTTTGATGGGTAGAGTGATTCAGCTGCAGTTGTTGTGCTTTTGCATTGCCAAAAAAACGCACCAAGTGTGACCAAACACAAGGCGATAGTAAGTAATGGAATTCTGTGTTGTCTCATGTAAAGTATTTTGCTTGTTAGTAACGAATAAAAAATAAAAAAAGCATTTTATTTAAGGTTACTTAATAATAGTTGGCTAAATGTACAATTAATAAAATTTAACGCATAATACTTTTTGAAAAAATCGAAAACTTGTGGATAAAAGAAGAGGAGTTTATATAGAAAAGAGAAGCGAGAGTAGAGAACAGAGATAAATCTCGTTACATGGAAATGAGATTTATCTCTGTTCTCTACTCTCGCTTCTCTATTCTAACTCGCAATAAACTGCCGAAAAGTACTTCGTTGATTTTTTCCTACTGGCAACTGTTTTCCATTTTTTAGTACGACCAAATTGCCCTCCACATAATCAATATATTGTCGATTAATAATATAGGACTTATGTATTTTAAAGAAGTTAGTAGCAGGCAACAATTCCTCAAAATGAGTTAAGGTCTTTGGCGTTAAGTGAAATTCTTTTTCTAGCCATACTTTTACATAATTGCCATAACTTTCCAAATAATAAATTTCAGATAAATCAATATTTATTAGTCGTTTATCTGCTTTAATAAAAAGCTGTTGACTTTCTGCTGTACTTGGTTTATGTGTGGTACTAGCATCCGTAGTTGGATTTTTTAATTGATGTAATTCGTAGGCTGCATTTACTGCTTTTAAAAAACGGTCAAATCGAAAAGGTTTAAGCAAGTAATCACATACCTTCAATTCAAAACCCTCCAAAGCATATTCTTGATAAGCGGAAGTAATAATGACCATAGGCGGCACCGTCAGCGTGCGTAAAAACTCTAAACCCGTTATTTTAGGCATATTAATATCCAAAAAGAGCAAATCAATTTGTTGGCTTTTCAAAATCGGAATGGCTTCTGTAGCCAAATGGCATTGTCCCACAATTTCTATAAAAGATACTTCTTTTGCGTATTCTTGAATAACGAGATGTGCAAGTGGTTCGTCATCTATGATTAGGGCTTTTATGGTCATGCTGTTTTGATTTTTAAGAAGGCTTTAAATTGTTTGGGTGTTTCGGTTATGTTCAATTCATAGCGATTTGGAAAATGCAAATCTAATCGTCTTTTTAAATTTTCCAAGCCAATACCTTTGGGTTGGTTTAATTTATTCTCAATAGAATTGTTGCATTCAAAAACTAATTCCTTTTCATCACTCCGTATAGACAGATGCAAAAAACAGGAATCTTCCGCAGGTTCAATTCCATGCTTAAAAGCATTCTCTACGAAGATAATAAATAATAAGGGCGGAATAAGTTGCTGCTCATCGCTTAGCGATTTCTCAAATTGAACGGCTAATTGTTTATGCAATCTAATTTTCTGTAATTCAATATAATCTTCTATGTAGGTTATTTCTTCTATCAAAGGAACTAGGTCTTCTTTTCCTTTATAAATAACATAGCGCATCAAGTCGGATAATTGTAAAATAACTTCTGGGGTGCGTTTATCTTTCGTAATGCTTAGTGCATATAGATTATTTAAAATATTAAAAAAGAAATGGGGATTGATTTGTTGCTTTAATAAATTCAATTCTGTTTCTGATTTCTCTTTTTGTAAACTAGCAATTTGATTGTTTTGCTCAAACCATTGAACAGCAACAATGACTGGTACACTTAACAATAAAATAAATCCCGGGATTAAACCTCTATCCATCGCAAAAATGGAAATTTGGGAAGCAAATTGTTCCAATTGTACATCTCGAACAATCGGCAGATAAGATAGAAAAAATACTAAAAATGGATAGAATAATAAGATAGATGCAACAAAAGCAAAGCCATAATAAATAATCCCTTTCGTTTTTAAAATAGCTGGTATTAAGTAATTTTTGTTTAAATAATAAAAACCATAATACCCTAAAAATATGATAAACACCTGAATCGAGTAATACGGAATCAAATATATTTTTTTAAGAAAATTACCTACTCCAAAAGATTCTATGTTCACTATTTCCATCGTAGTAAGTACGCCAAAAACAATAGCAATTCCAGCCATCAATATCAATAACATGGTCTCTAAGCCGAATCGTTGAAACCATTGTTTTTGATTAATCCAATTTTTTAAATAATCACTCGACAAGATGCCTAATTCAGTCGCAATAACGGCGGAATTAATGGTTAGGGAGAAGGAGTATTTAAAAGCAGGTATATCTTCATTGCCATGTTTATATTGGTCTAATGGGAATAGATTGTCAAAAAATAAATCTCTATTATAAGATAACAAGAAGGGATAAATAACAAAGCAAAAAAGCCAAGTTCCCCAAACTACTATTTTCGGAAACCACTTAACTATTTTGCGCCTAAACAGCGCAAATAATAACACAGGTAAATACAATCCAAATAAAGAAAAGGCATAAAATAAATAATTGCTCCAAGTATCTTTTACCATTGACACCAATAGTAAAAAACTTAGGAACAAAAATAAGGTCAAGTATATCCAAAGGGTATTGGATAACAAGAAACGCTGTGTGTATGGTTGATGTGTTTTCACAAAATTTATTATTTAATATTCGAACTGTAGGTTCTTTAGAGGGAGATAAATTGATTTGTTTTTTAGCGAAAAATAAATCAATTTATCTCCCTCTAAAAATCTATTTCCCAAATGCAAATAACAAAACATTCTAGCTTCTTTCCGATTTTTAATGCTCAACGGATGCTTTTTAGTGATGAAAGGTAAAGAGGCAATGAAGAATTAAGAATGAAGAATTAAGAATATACTAGACGTTAGCCACTTGGGATACTAAGTGACCAACGTCTAGTGTATTCTTAATTCTTAATAAGGGTTGTACGAAGTTTATAAAAATTAGCTGGCGCAAAGGCTATTGCCTTGTGCCGACTATCTTCAAGGCTATTGCCTTGAGTAAATAGGAGGATAAATGATGAAAATTAGTAGCACTTACGTCGGAAGATAAAACCTTCCAGATAGTCAGCACAAGGTTTTATTGTATTGACTATAAATGCCCAATACTACTTAAATGTCAGAACAGGATTTATAAGATTTAAGGATTAGCGGGATATTGAATCGTGCTATTACTTAAAATCCTATTAATCCTTAAATCTTATAAATCCTGTTCTGACATTTGAGTAGTGTTGAATACTTCCTATTGACCTAACCCGTAATTTATTAAACTATGATTAAAAGAAATCACCCTGCTATTAATTACCTCCTTTTTGGATTTTTGCTCGCTACTATTATAGCCTGCATCTCTATTCCTAAAGGCACAAGCACAAGTATAGAAAAAGAAAACATCCGCTACCACATTGCACCCATTTCAGCAAATGGACAATCTTTATTACAAATTCAGTTAAATTTCAAACCTGAACAAATAGGGATAACGAAATTACACTATCAAGACCAATCTTGGGGACAAGACAGTTTATTCAATGTATTATCCAACTTTAAATTACTGGATATAGAAGGAACAATCACGACTAATCGAGATAGTGGTTGGATAGTTTTAAAACACCCCAAAAACTTAGAAAGCATTCGTTTTCAATATTATATCCATCAAGACACAGACCCTCCCTTAATATCCAAGAATTTTTATCGCCCGATTATTCAAAAAAATTATTTCCATCTTTTTGGACCTAACTTATTTGTGCTACCCCTTCAAGCAGTAGCTTCTGAAACTAGGCTACTAAACATTGATATTTCTTGGGACAATTTTCCGAATGATTTTGTAATAC
>ENA-ORXT01006385-ORXT01006385.1-marine-metagenome-genome-assembly--contig:-NODE-6385-length-10972-cov-3.364846_pt1 | contig 10972 bp, 9 predicted proteins | sample MGYA00237868_ERZ511482 | MGnify/ENA metagenome assembly ERZ511482
CCGCCTGCTCCTGCTGACAGCCTGCCCTCACTTGTGGGTACGGCCCAGCGTCGCCTGCGCGTCAGCAGCCCACTCGACCTCTGGACGGCTAATAATACCGCCGGAAAAAACATCACCAAAGGCGGGTTATTCACCGCTCAGGAACAGCCCGGACTTTATCAGGCCTTTCTGCTCCCCCTGGCGGGCTACAACGTCCACGACGGCATTATGCTCGGTGCCGCCCTCCATAACCGCACGCTGGAGCCCCGTCGCTTCGAGTGGATCCTGGCCCCGATGTACGGCTTTGGCAGCGGCGAGATACAGGGTTTCTTCGGCGGTCGCTACCGCATTCCCCGGCCGATGGCCAGCGTACAACAAGCCGTCATCAGCCTGGGCACCCAGGGCTTCAGCGATTTTACCCTGCCGCAAACCGACGTGGCCTACGCCTACGCCCGTACCGCCCTGAAGGCTGAGTTCACCCTCGATCATCCGCCCATCACGCTGCGTAAGAGCCGGCTCTATGCACAGATTATCCGGCTCAGCAAAGACCGGCCGGCTTTCGACGGCTCTCCCATTCCGGTTGGTGAACGGCAGGAGACCAACCACTTCCTCCGCCTCGGCTACGAGCGGGAGCTGAAGCGCGTCCTCAACCCAATGGCCTACAAAATCACGCTGGAGTACAAAGACCGGGACGGCAACCAATCCGAAGCCTTTGAAGCCCCCCACCTTCGCCTGGAAGGCGAACTTTCCGGCGGCTACCAATACGAACGCGACCGCTTCCTCCGCTGGCGCTTCTACGGCGGCACCTTCCTGAGTAATTCCCTCGGCGAAAGCGCCGCCCGCCTGCCTGGCGGCTTCTCCCTGATCGATAATGCGAGCAGCGATTACCGCTACGACGACCTCTACTTCGGCCGCCGCGCCGACGGCTGGCACGAGCAGCAGATGGGCCGCCGGCAGGGCGGCTTCCGCGCGCCCGTCAGCCCCTCCTTCAGCTTCGGCAACAGCAACAAATACCTGACGGCCCTCAACCTGGACGCCGACATTCCCTTCCAGCCATTAGGCATCCCGCTGGGGGTCTTTCTCGACGCGGGCTACTATGGCTTCCGGTCCACGGCCTCCGACCCCATCAGCGGAGAATTCAACTGGGTGGGCGGTGTGTCCATCAGCTTCCTCCAGGGGCGTGTCGGTATGTTCCTGCCCCTGATTTCCGACCCCGATACCAAAAGGCTCCTCGAACAACGAGGCGACCTCATCAGCCGGATTTCCTTCCGGATAGACCTGGCGGGGGGGATGCCGTGGCGGTGGATGGATGATATTTTTTAGTGCTTTGGTATTTTGGGCTGCCGCACGTTGGCGGCGTGGGAGGTATCGCTGCGCGACTTTTCACGCAGAAGGCCGGAGAGGGAGGAGAGAACGCAGAGGGGGAATATCCTATGCATCCTACTTTTAAATCCTAAAAATCCAACTCCCCCGGTCTTGAGGCTCCCGCGTTTTGGACGCCTTGGACGCCTGATTTGATAAGTGCTCCGACTCACGCCTTTCCGCCTATAAAATGCGGTAGCCCAAAGAACCAAAACACCAAAGGACCAAAACACTCCTTATCTTCGCCCCCATGACGCTACAAGACTTCTTCGACTACGCACTCAACCACCCGGCCAACGTACTTTTCTATTTTGCGCTGATCCCCTTCGCCGCCCTCCTGGCGGGCTGGATGGAAAGCGAAGAAGGACACCTTCCGCCGTGGAATTATCTCTACAGCACCCTGGTCTATTTGGTAGCGGTACCGGCTATTTTATCCATCGCTTATAACGTATATAAATGGCTGTTTGAACGGACCAGCATCATGGACGCGAACCTGTTGCTTCAGATTCTCCCCATCGCCAGCATGCTGCTTACCTTCTTCATTGTGAAGAAGCAGGTCAGGATCGAATCATTGCCTGGCTTTAGTCGGTTGGGCGGACTGGTGATGATGATCTCCTCCGTACTCGTCATCATGTGGTTCCTGGACAGGGTGCGGATTATCGCCTTCACCTATATGCCAATTCAGTACTTGTTACTCATCTTCATCATACTGCTGGTCTTCATTCGCTATGGATGGAGGCGGGTGGCGGGGTAGAAATCGCTTCGCGGTTTCTTTAGACGGGCCTGCGGCCTTTTAGACGAAAACAGAGCTTCGCCTGTTTTCTTGTAGACGGGCCTGCGGCCCTTGTAGACGAAAACGCGCTTCGCTTGTTTTCTTACAGACGGGCCTTCGGCCCTTGCAGGCGAAAAATGCGCTGCGCTAATTTTTCTTGTGGATGGCCTGCGGCCTTTTAGGTGCTACCTATTGATGGTCGACGAGACGGAGGTAATCGGTGAAGGTTTCGCGGGCGGCGGAGCGGGTGGCTTCGGGAAATGCCAGCAGGGTATCAAGGCCGGAGACGATCCGAAATTCATGCCCCTGATAGAGATGATCCTTGAGATTTTCAATTTCTCCGTTGGTAGGTGGCGTAGTGAGTGGGATGATCTCCCATTCGTTTTCCTTACCAACTTCAAGGCGAAAGGGGCGGCTTTGTGGGGGATCGCTTTTTCCCGCGCGGATTTCCAATAGCAGCTGGGCGCGGTCTTCGATCCATCGGTCGACAATCGCGGGGATGAGGGCGGCGTCAGACGCCAGTAAATCCTCGTGCCGGTAGACGGTGAAGTTGGCCGGCAGGTCTTCGGCGGCATACTGTCGGGCGCGGGTATTCTTGAAGAAAATGCGGTTAGGTGCAGGCACAAAGTTTTCGCCCCTGGCGGCTTTTCGGGCGGCAGTGTTTCCTTCACAGGCCGTGAAGAAGAAGGGAATAAGTGCAAGGAGAAATGAGGCGAAGATGTTTTTCATTGGATAGGAAATGTATTTAGGGCATATTGGGTTTTGTACCGCCGGGTGCGCTTCGCGTCTGCCTGCGGCGGTCAGTCGGCGGAAAAAGCACTCCCATGATCGATCATTTAGTTTACCTCGTCCACGATCTCGATGAAGCAGCGGCAAAGCTGGGTAAAGCCCTCGGCGTAACGTTTTCCCCCGGCGGCCGCCACCTCAATCGGGGCACCAAAAATGTGTTGCTACGGATCGGTCCGAAGACCTACTTTGAGCTGATGGCCATTGACGCAGACAATACAGACTTCTCCGGCGATCGCTGGATGGGGGCGGATCATCTGCCACCAGAGGTGCCCGGCAGGCTAAGCCGTTGGGGATTGCAGGTGGATGGGAAAAACCTGGAGGTGAAGGCCCAACTCCTGGAAGATCAAATCCCCGGTGCGGGCATCATCCAGCCTGGCAGCCGCCAACTCGCCAACGGAAAAATGCTGCGTTGGCAGCTAACTGACCCCGGCACGGAGGCCGTACGTGCCCTACCCTTCCTGATCGACTGGTGTGGAGACCCTACGCCGGCAGAGCGACTACCTGATGTTGGGTGTCGGCTACGTTTCTTTCGGGTTTCCTCTCCGAAGGCTGAGCTGATTCGTCAACTTGGTAAAAGTACACCCGAAGCCACGGTTACTCCAGCTGGTAAAGAAAACCTGCGGGTAGAATTATCCGGCCCCGGTGGAAGAGCCGTATTGACCAGCTATCAATGAAATCTACAGACTCCTTTTCACCAACTCCAGCGTAGCCAGACTCATCAGCAATTGCTCTTCCTTTTCGTTGAGGTCATCGGGGATGAACTCGAAGGCCCGCTGGCTCAGCGGGTCGGTTTTGCTGGTGGGCAGGGTGGTGATGGAGCCTACCTTTCGGTTGCCGACGCTGATGGGCAGGTAATTCTCCTCGGCTTCGGCGGCGATTTGGGCGATGGCCTTGCCGGTGCGTGCGCCTAACAGCGCACCGTTGGAGAGCGTACCCACTGGCTGATCGTCGATCTCCAGGGTGGTTTTTCCGTTTTCGGTCCAGTAGACGAAGTCGTGCTCCGCCGTACGGGCGTAGAGCAATTCGTTGACTTGCTTGCCGAGGTAGCGGCGGTAGCTGTAGCTCACCACCGGTTCGTGAAAGATGGTGGTGAAGGTTCCCTTTGCGGTGGCTCCGGCACCGGTTTTCACCACTTGCTTATCCTGGGCGAGGCTGAAAAGATCGAGCTCTTCTTTATTGAGGGGCACCAGGTCGGCGCTCCAGCCGTCCATCTCTTCTTTGAGTTCGCGGACGGCGCGGGCACGTTGCTTTTTGCCGGGCATCCGGTTGCTGCTCCACATTTTGAAGATGGTCAGCAGGGCCACGAGCAGTAAAACGCTAATGATGGTCAATGGAATCATGGGAAAATCTTGGAACCTAAAGGTAGGAAGAGTACGCTTGGGTGGCGGGCTTGGTTCGGAGGTTCGTCGATTGGCCGGGGCGTTTGGTCTTTTTGGGGCGCTTACGCAGGTGCGATATGGGGATGGGAAGCAAGATGGGTTTCAAGTCCGGTCAGCAATTAATCACTTCTCTCCGAGCTTTTTCAAAACTGTATCAACCAAAGATTGCTTCAGGCGAAATCCGATTGAACGAAGTTGTTCGATGTATCACTAACTACTATCATGGCCTTGTAGGTCACTTATAGGTCAATGCCTAAATTTTCTAAATCTATCCCTAAATCCTCCTCTGAATAATGAAGGTCAATTTCCCGAGCCCCTAATTCCTTCTGAAAGTCGAGTAGATTAAGCCCCGCCAATTCTTTTGCCTTCCCCATACTGAGTCTCTCTTTATCAAAAAGATAACAGGCCAATTCAATCATCAGGTCGTTAGCTTTAAGATCAATTTTTTGCAGTACAGTATCTGGAATGATTAACGCCATTTTTCAAGCTTATTGATCCATATAACCGTAATATCAACTACTTAGTTGCCTTGTATCCATCATTAAATGCCAAGGAATACGATCGGCGAAACTGGCGCGAAGCTGCCTCCGGCAGCGAGCAGGTGCTCGCTGCCGGAGGAGCTTCGTACCAACGCCTACCGCAACAACTCCACCACCTCCGCCCGTTTGCGGCTGGCAACGGGGACTTCATCTCCGTTCGTCAGCCGCAGATAGCCGGAGTCGACTTTTTTGAACTCCACCACGTGCCGAAGATTTACCAGATGCGACTGATGTACCCGGATGAAGTGATGCTCTTTCAGCATCCGTTCGTAGTGTTTCAGGGTTTTGGTGACGAAGACCGGCTTTTCCCCATCGAGGATGAAGCGGGTGTTGTTGGAATCGGATTCGCAGCGGATGATGTCCTTTATGGAAGCCACTATGATGTTCTCCGACGTGTGCAGGCTGATGCGTTCGGGCAGTTCGTTGGGGTGGCGGATGGTACTTTTGAGCAGGTCGATACTCTCTGGATGGGCCTGGCCCCGGCGCTCAATGGCGCGGTCAACGGCTGCGCGCAGCAGTTGACTATCCACCGGCTTGAGCAGGTAATCCACCGCCGCGAAGCGGAAGGCGCGGACGGCGAACTCGTCCGATGCCGTAATGAAAATGAGTTCCGCCCTCAGGTCGGGCACAATCTCCAGGACATCAAAGCTCGTACCGTCTCCCAGCATGATGTCAAGGAACAATAAATTGGGCTTCTCCGTACGCAGCAGCTTCGCGGCGGAGACGACGCTGTTGGCCGTACCGATGATTTTCACGTCCGGACAGTGAGCGGCCAGGTCAGCCTTGAGGGCGGCCATTGCGGAGGGCATGTCTTCGATGATGATGGCGGTCATTGTTGGTCTTTTGGTTCTTTGGTTCTTTGGGCTGCCGCATTTTGGAGGTGTGGGAGGCTGCCGCATTTTGGAGGTGTGGGAGGCTACCGCATTTTGGAGGTGTGGGAGCTAAGGTACGAAGTTTGTTCTCCGGCCTTCGAGCGGATGAACAAACGTGCAAATAACGAGAGACACCAATGCCCCTCGACTGCCACCTCCGCTCCCTTCGGTCGGTCGGTGTTCGCTCGGGGACCGGCTGTTTAGAATACCCCGTCAACAAATTTCGCCTGGGGCGAAATTTGTTGACGGGGTTTCATCCTTAACCATGGTCCCCGAGCGTACGTCGAGCGACCGAAGGAAGTCGAGACGGTAGTCGAGGGGCATTGGCATTTGTCCGAATTGTTCTGTCCACTGAACAAATCACCAAGTCTCCACGGGAATAGTAAGGTCCACCACCGTACCGCCCTCCGGGCGGTCACGGATGCTGAGCTTGCCCTTCATGGCTTCCACCCGGGCGCGGGTGACGTCCAATGCTACTGATTTATGGCCGGGGGCGCGGGACGTACGTCTTGCCGCGGCCGCTTTGCGGCCGATGCCGTTGTCCTCTACCAAACATTGCATCCTGCGGCCGCGCATGATGAACCGCACGTCAATGTGCCCGGCACTCTCCTTACCGGAAAGCCCGTGCAGCACGGCGTTTTCCACGAAGGGCTGCAGCAACATCGGCGGCAGACTGATTTCCTCCGGGTCCTCCCCCTCCGGTGGGTGGATCGTGTACGTGAAGGCAAACGACTGGCAGAATTGCTCCATGCGGAGGTAATCTTCCAGCGTCTTGATTTCATCCTTCAGGGGGATAATGCTCTGCCGGCTATTGTTGAGAATACCGCGCATCAAGCCGGCAAAACGGCTGATCTGCTGCCGGGCCTCTGCATCGTGCTGCCCGTCCACCAGGCCGCGAATACCATTGAGTGCGTTGAAAATAAAGTGAGGATTCATCTGCAACTGCAGCGCTTTGCGTTCCAGTTCCAGCACCTGGTTACGGGCCTCCAGTTGCTGGCGCTTGGCGGCTTCCCTGGTCTGAACCCGGCGGTAAAAAGCGTAAAAACCACCAATGAGCAGCGCTGCCCCCAACATACTCACCAGGCTCAAAAACCAGGTAGCCCGCCAGAACGGGCTCTCGATGGCAAAGGTGTATTCGGCCTGCTCGCCCCAGGTTTTTCCACCGTCGGTAGTGGCCTGAACGGCGAAATAATACTTCCCGCTGGGCAGGCCCGCGTACCGCACCGAAGTTTCATCGGAAGGAGGCGACCAGTCCCCTTCGCCGCCGCCCAGTCGCCAGCGATAACGAATCCGTTGCGGGTAAGTGAGGTCCACCGCCCGAAAGCGGAAGTTGAGGTGATTGTTCGCTGCGGCAAAACGGGGAACGCCCGCTTCAATCCGGTAGTCCGTACTGTCGAGCGGCTTGTAGAATAGGTTGATGCTTTCCAGAAAGGTGGGCGGCGCTTCCAGGTAACTTACGGAGGCATTATTTTCGTAGCGAACGAGGCCGCTCATCGTTCCGAACCAAATTCGCCCCCGCCGGTCAATGATCGACGCGCCGGTGGTTTCTCCACCGAGGAAGCCTTCCGGCCGGCCATAGTGGCGCAGGTAATCGGGTTGCCCGTCGCGGTTCAGGAACAGCCGGCTTACGCCGCGCTCGGTGCCGATCCAAAGCTCCGGCCGGTCGGCGGGTGCGGTTAGCTGGAAGATGTTCGCTGACAAATCTCCAAAGCCTTCGGGCAGCGCAAAGAAGGTCCGGCCGGGTGCCCGCAGGTCGGTAAAATACAGCCCGTGCCCCGTCACCGCCGCCCACAACTGGGTACCGCGCCGCAGGGCAAGCGCCCGCACGGGAGCGGCGGGCAGGCCCTGAATTTCCTGAACCTCTGCAGGAGCGCCCTCTTCCGTTGGCGGCCGATAGGTGACCACGCGTCCGTCGTCAGTCCCCAGCGCAAAAGACCCGTCGCTGAGCCGGACGGCGGAGGTAACGGTCATCGGAGGTAAATCTTCTGCCTCCCCGAAGCGGCTGATCGTAAAAATGGAATCTTTCCGCTGGATGCGCGCCAGCCCGTCGGCGTAGGTTACCGCCCACACCTCATTTTTCCCGGGCGTTGGGAATAGCTTGAATACCCAGTCGGCGGGCAGCCCATCTTTACGGCTCATTCGGTCTACCCGGCCACTGTCCGCCAGCACGGCGATGCCCCGGCCGTCGGTAGCGAAGTAAATTCGGCCCTCCGCATCTTCGGTGATGGAGGTGATTTTTACGCCTGCCGTAGGGTCATCCAGTTCCGGACGGTGAAAACCGGAGGAATCGTAGTACTGGATACCGCGCCGGGAAGCGCCGATCCACAGCCGTTCGTTTTTGTCTTCGTGGAGGGCGTAGAGGCGTTCGCCGATCAGGCCGTCGTTGAGGTCATAGTGCCGCAGGCCGGTGGGGATCATTCGGCTGATGCCGCCACCGGAGGTGGCGATCCAGTGCCGCCCCTGACGATCCGTAAGCAAGGCACGAATGGCGTTTTGGGGCAGGCCTTCGGCCTCGGTGTAGTGCTCCAGGATGGTCTTATCGTCTTCCAGCAAGTAGAGGCCGTCGTTGCGGGTGCCCACGAGGCTGCGGTCTTCGGGCAGTGAAAGAACGGCCGTGATGTCTTCCAGCCCATCCAGCAGGGGAGCGACGAAGGCGGGCGAAGCGGGCATTTGAACGGTCTCCACGAAATTCTCAGTTCCTGGCTTCAGCAGGGAGTTGCCGGTGTTGGTGGCGACGAAGACCTTGCCTTCCTCGTCGGTCGTGATGCTTTCGACGAAGTTATCCGCCAATCCGTCGGCGGTGGTGTAGGTTCGGAAAGTCGATCCATCAAACCGTGCCACTCCCCCACCCCTGGTGCCTACCCAGAGGAAGCCGTGGTGGTCTTCGGCCAGGGCGGAGACCTGGCTTTGGGGCAAGCCCTCCGCTACCGACCAGTTGAGGAAACCGAAGGGTTGGGCTGAGAGCGGGAGCGTCAGGGTGAGGAGGAGGAGGAGGTATGTTAGGGAGCGGAACACGGGGGGGAAGATACGGTGGGTTGGGGTTTGGGGGCTGATTGGGCTTTAAGGTGGGGCAATCGCAAGGTCAAGGTCCGGCCGCTCAAAGAACCATTTCATCCTCCGCTCCGCTACGGGAAATGGCCGCTTCGAGAGCCTACGATTAGTTTGCAGGGTCTCACCACGAAGTAGCAGCGCAGCTAAAGCGGCTTCAGGCATGGAGCCGGAGGCGGAATTCCTGAAGTTCTTCGAGCGCCCGGTGACCTTGGAGCTCCATTACTTCTCCAAACGACTAACTACCCAATCAGCCGCAGCAATAACGAAGGCTGGCGAATAGGTACTGCTTTGAACTTTTCTAATTACTTCTTTTCATTTTTCCCTCTTCAATAGAAATGGACAATTGTGGTCCATTTTGTTCTGGTTTCCAATTTAACTCAAGGGCTTGCTTTATCCAATTCGAGACATCTGATGGCACTACTGGAATTATTTTTTCAGTATTCCAATCTTTTGGATGCTCTCTATTAGTGTATATGAATAAGGTGGTTCCTGGATTTTCAGCATGTTCAACGGCTACATGAACCCGACCAATTCCATAATCAGATTGACTATATGTTGCCTTTCTTCGAATAAGCCATCTGTATTTTCCGCCCTCTACGGTTATTGTTCTTGTTCCTTTTTTAGGTATGGCCATTTTTTATTTATTTGTATAACGTGAGTATATGTGGCGCCGACCGAATGGGAGGTATGAACACCATACACATTGTTCTGCATTCGTTTTCTATTTTCTTAATTGTTTCCAATCAGGTTCCCCTTGTTTTCTGTACTTTTCAATTGCATCATTCCAAAAATCGATCATTCCACTATCTGCTGGTCGTTTTATTCCTGTTCCATTCCAGTCCATTGGTTCTGAAGCACCTAATATGTCACTAACATCAAATGTGTTTCCCGACAATTCATAATGTTCTTGCAAGAAGTAGAACATAACCCAAAAAGCATCCTCTGATGTTAAATTTTCATTCTTGAATTCAGTCATTTTTGTTTTTTAAGTAATTCAGAAGGTTTATTAAATGTTGTTGAGTGTGACCATAAAACATTAGTTCAAAAAACCACCAACCGTCATTTCCACTATTATTTTCCTTTCTCCACTTTATTTCCAATAAGTCATAAATTATATCTGACAAATCATCAATTGCGTCTCCTGTTCCTATTTCAGGCTCTTTAAGTATTTCTTCCAAATTTAGAATTGAGTGATACCAACCGAAATCTTTAAAATTATTTTTTACGTTCTCAATTACATTTGGGTAAATTTTCTTTTTGTCGAAATATTCGTATTCATTTTCATCGGGCTTGTATTTTACTTGAAAATATTTAGAGTATAATTTGACGAGATTCATTTCTAAATCTCTTTCCTTTTCCTCAATTTCGATATTAGGATTCAAGCCATATTTGATAATTTCGTTTATTATTTCGATTAATTCTTCCACTATTGGTCTTTTTGTTTTTTTTAATGGAGCACAACATAACTGTATCCCCCCCCTAACCATACAGCCAACATCTAAACCGACAAATTGTGCATGCAAACCCACCATCTAGCGTGTAAAGCACACCTCAAGTGGAAAGTGACGTATACAACACAAGTTACGTATACAGACCCATATTCGGAACTGTATACACACCTTTACACTACTAGACATAGGGTGTCCCCTTTGTTGAGCTACGGGCGTGACGGTTTTTACGGGACAGCTCGCAAGAGCTTTGTAGCACAGGTCTGGGCTTTAGCCCAGATAAGGCTCCCAAAATCCGTTGCGGCTCAACTCCAATAAACGGAACAGCCTAAGTATAGACACATAGTCTTTGAATGTATTCCTAATTTCTTCCAAGGATTTTACTCTTTTTAATTGGCTGCGACACCCTCACTCAACCCATTACATAATTCTCCACCACTCACCCCAAATCTACCAACCACAACCTCCCCAACCAAACTTAAGTTGCGTGAATGTCGCAAATACAAAACAGCCTCGCAACTAACTCAATAAAATTCACCAGACTAATTACCACTCCCTTTCCATCCAAGCTCCCACCCTTTCGGCGCGGAGCGCCGGACAGAAAAAACATTGCACCTGCGTCAGCGCCCAAAAAGCCATAAACTGGATAAGGTGTATACTCAGTGGCATCCGGGGAAAGGTGAGATTCATTGCCTCTCGCTGAAGTTATAGCGGACAGCAAACAGCATTCAGGCAATACGGCATTTGATACGGGTAATGTTGGCATTTACGATCAACTATG
>ENA-ORXT01006387-ORXT01006387.1-marine-metagenome-genome-assembly--contig:-NODE-6387-length-10969-cov-8.414800_pt1 | contig 10969 bp, 16 predicted proteins | sample MGYA00237868_ERZ511482 | MGnify/ENA metagenome assembly ERZ511482
CACGCCACGAGCAGGGGGAGCCCGAACCGGTCGGCGCGCCGGCCGACGCGGCGGCGCGCGGCCCGTGGCGGGCGCCCCCGCGGTCGCACGCGGCGGGTCTCCCGTCGGGCGGGGTGCAGGTGCGAGAAAAAAAAAAAAACAGGTCACCAAAAGTGGTCAACCTGATGGGGTCGGCGCCCGGCGGAGTGTCTTGCCACATTCGGTCAACTCGCCAATCAAGAGCGGCGCTCTTTTGAACCGACCCACATGCTATAGGTTAACGTTAGCGTGGCCAGAAATTTCAAGCTCTTAAGAGGTTACACTCCTCAACCACATTGACTGCGAGCATAACCCTGAATGGCTCACTACGTGTTGAGTGCAATAGAAAGCGTTGGAGTGTGACGCGTACTGAAAGTGTGCTACACAGTTGTGACGTTTAGTCAACGAATCGAATCGAAATGGACTTCTCAATGCTCACGAGGGCGCCAGATGATGGCGGTTTCGACCTGTCGGTCGCTGTCCTTTGCACTCCTGCCGGGAGGCAATGAATCGCGACGAAAGGCCGACCTCAGTTGGTCCTACGAGCTGACCACCCCTTTGTTGCCGGCTACGTCTGCGGCCGTCATCCTTCCCCAGCTGCCGGAATAGCAAGTCGCCCCCGATTCGTGTGTGCGCTGCAAGGGCCCCACTGAGAAAGGAACCGCAGATACTCGGTAGTTGGCAGGAGGTAACAGGCTGAAAGCTCGGTGCGGGTCGAACCAGGCCCCATGATAAGTCGAGTGGAGCACTGCCGCACGATGAGGAAGATGCAAAGATCGTTGTGGCTGCATCGGACTCGAATGGACGGCCGTTGCGGATCGAGAGCTCGTGAGCCAGCACAAACTGTGATACCATAGAGGCGGCGTCTCTCTGGACCACCAGGAAAGATGGGGGTCAGGTGCTTCGGGCGATGCGATGCAGTTACTTTCCGTGTCGCAGTCCCAACGCTGGTGGTGAGCTCGGGCACCATCGGATTGTGAAATGTCGTTGTCCGTTGTGTAAGTAGCGGCGGCAGCTCACCACTCGACGCTTCTTGTTCCTTTCACCGCAGCTTAAGTCACTGCTCGACTACTACGGCGGGTGGTGATTCATCCCCGGTTGCGCAGACTCCAAACATCCCCGACTATTCCCGAGCTCCCCAAGCGCCTCCTTCCCCTTCACGCATTCGGGCTCTCCGTTCAGGGTATCTGAGCGTACGCGCTGGTGGTGTGCCTCCAACTTCGTCAATCGAAGTGGGTGGCTCCCCCGCAACTACCGTACCCCCTCCACGCAAGCGGCTCACGTGCTCTGCCTCAGATGAACTTATCTCCAATATTCTGGCCGCTCCGGCACCGTACCAGCACCCCTCACGCGCGGCTGCGCTCGAATTCGGGCCACTCGTCATCCTGTTCCTCCCGCTGACTCGGGACGCATTTTAAGACTTCTTCCAGCGCTGTCTTCATTCCGATCGTGCTACACTAGTTACCTGGACACCGATGGCAGGCGTGCTGCGCTCCGTGCACCGTACCTGGAACGCGCTGCCGGCCCTCTCTAAGACAGAGGGGCAGCCAGTTCTGGAGTACGAGAATGACATGAGCTTCCGAATTTCTGAGAGCAACGTGGGTGCGGTCGCTTACGACGATCACGCTGCGCAGCGGGCCCAGGAACGTCGTCAAAAGCACGTCTGTTTTTACCTGTTTTGAGCCTCTTCGAGGCCCATGTTCCTGTCTAAAGAAAGAGAATTCCTGTGCAAAAAACAGATCGACCCCCCTTGACAGGCTTTCAGAGGCCATCCCATGCGAGGTCCATGCATATCTGTGTTTGCGAGAACAGGAATCGTTCCTCACTCCACACATAGCGCCTGCTAGCAGGGCCATAGATGCTTCTCCGTCTCTCTCTCTTTCTGGAAGGGTGAAGTGTATACTTCTTGTGCTGTGTCTCTCTTTTTACGAGTGGAGATGCATCTATCCCGGCGAACAGATGATTTTGGCCCCCTTTCTGGAAAAAAGAAGCCTTGACAGAGCCCCAGGGTGGTTTGCAGATAATCTGTCCGTCCGAAAACACGCAAAAGCAGACGTGCTCTTGACGACGGTTTTGGGCCCGCTGCGCTGCTGGGCCGTAGCACGTTTTCGCTTTATTGGATTTCCGTTTTCGGAGGGGCTGTTCTCGGCTGGGGATGTCGCGGGCATGAGGCCATGAAGTATCCCTTCCACGTAGGTTCTCTCCCCGCGGTCATTGGTTACAGCAAGCGTTGGCGACGGAGCGCTTATGTCGACGCAGTCGGGTGGGACGGCACACGTGTGACCCACTACCGGGTAGTTCTCTCACTTTATTGTACCAGGCAAGGTGCCGGGATCGTTCCCTGATGTATCTATTGACTGAGAGACGCTGTTGTTGGCCGCCAGCGCTGGTCGCAACCTCAATTTTTCGGACGCGGGCACCAAGCCACCACTGGCGCGTCCATGACATCACGGCGTCGTGCGGCACGAAGACATTTACCGCAAGGGCCCTGGCCTGTCGGTCGGAATAAACGCCGCCCCTGGAAGATCTTAGGTATCTGTGCCGCCCAAGGCGCCTTTCTGGGAGGTGGAAAGCCTGTCCGACGCAGATGGCGTCTTCACCGGGCCCAAGTTTGGAGAGGATGACGGGTTGGTGCTGCCTTTCGCTGTCGGCGGCACACCTGTCGCGATGGCTCGAACCGGCTTCACCATTCCCTGGTCTTGCAGCACCAAGTCGTCGCCAAGTGAGCCCCGTTTCGACGAGGAGGAGTTTTCCTCAGTGGCCGAGGTCTCTGTCGCTGGTATGATCCCTGATATCTCGCTCTGCTGCTCAAGTTCTCCGCCGCTGCACGCAGGAGCCACTGTATGGCTGCCATCGTGGCCCCTCAAGCTTGAAACCATTGATGTTATCTGGATCCTCACTCCTGCGTGTCATGTGTGACCTGGTCGCATCTCTTTGTGGTAGCCAGGACATGGATGAAACTGAGCATGCGCAGCCGCTATCTTCCGGCCTTCTTCCCCATGGCGGTGTGCACGCATTTTGTCATTTTCTCCTGCTTTCATCGGCCGCCGATAGCCGACACCATCCTCCAGGACATCCACTTCTTCCGTACACGTCGCTGCGGCGCGGGAGCGGCGGAGATTGACGAGATGCGCCGAAAGTTCCGTCCCCGCCGACGTGGAAATGGTAGCGAGCTCTGGATCACCCCCAGTTAAGGGCGGACATTGGGATCTGGACACGTTTCGCCATTACAGTCGCCACGTGAACATTTTCTGCCCTTCACAGACGTCTTGCACCGCCGGTGCAACAACAAAGACGCGCGCCTACACGCCGCCACCCCCCCTCTCCCCCCATTTATGTGCAGCGGCAGAGTGATTCGGCGGCTACCACGGGGATATCTTTGTACCTCCCGTGACCTGAGTCGGATTTTTCGCGCCTGGTGACCCCACAGGCATGGTGTCGTCAGCCAGCCTACCTCCTCCTTCGCCTTGCTACCAGTGATACGTACACGTTTGTCAAGAAAGCAATAAAAAAGCAACATCCATTTTCCATATTCTTTGCTGCCCCTGAGAGAGGAACTCGTGGGGCACCAGTGGCCCCGGGTGGGTCCCCTGTGCTGACCTCGAAATTTTCTGTCTGGTCGTTGGGGCTGTCTGGTGCTTTTGCATGGTGCACTCATGTCTGGCTTTCGTATCTGGCTTTCCACAGCGACGCCGCTTCGGCCGCTCTGCGCGCTCTTTTCTCTCAACAGGACCACGCATTCGTGTGTGTTTTGTGTCACCAAGCATGCCTGCGCCCTAGCGCGGCGACAGAGGCGTTGGTGGCACGGCGGGACGCCGGGCTGTTGACGAACGCTGCCCAGCACGCGTTTCTCGACGCAATGCCCCAGTGTCGGTGCAAAGCGGCAGGCTGGAAAGAGCCCAGCGGGGTGCACAGGGGCTCCTGCAGTGCATGCTATCTTCGCGCCCCCGCCACGGCGCCCAAGCCGCGCGTCATGTGTGCATTCAAGATTCATGACGAAGTCTCCACAAACAAGGCACCCACTGCGCACCCATCACCTGGAATCATGCGTTTCCTGTGGTCAGGGGCAAAATCGGCGGAGCAAGCAAAGCTTCGTCTCCTCGATCGCGAGAAGGTGTGCCCGGCCTGTCGCACACTAGCTGAGAAGCGCAACCGCTTTGCAACCACTTCTGTCGGACCGCTCTCATGCCCAAAGCCTGGGGCCCCAAGTGCGGGAAGACCAGCTGCGCCCCAGGGCGCGGATGTGCCCCTCTCGCTCGCGCGGGTGGCGGGACCCGCCCTGACTGGGAGTGAGGCCTGGGAACCAGAATTGTGTGCGTCGACGGGCAGCTCAGCCGTCGCAGCCGCTGGTCCGACAGGGTGTGGCGCTGGCCGGGCGGTAGATGCGGTTTGGGATTATGCATGGGCCACCGCGGCGGCAACGGTGGCCAGTGCCTACGTCGCATCTGGGGCACCCACTGGCAGCGGGGCAGGCCTTGAGGCGCGCGCTGCAGGGCCTAGCGTCGATTTGGCCATTGCCACTGTGATGGCCGCCTGTGGCTCCCTGGACGAAGCCCAGCGGCGGTCCGTCGATGCCATTGTGAGCCCACATCTCGTGGCTGAAAAGCCGAAGGTATTCCGGGCCATGTCGGGCAACGGACGGGATATTCTCTACACCCGCCAGACAGTGCCCTACAGGGCCATCGTGGGCCCGAGACAAGCCCTTCGATGGTCCGTCGAAGCGTCGTCGGCCGTCGCAAGACTGTGCCGCGACAGCGAGGCGGCTGTGGAGAAAATCCTTGGTGATTTGTGTCGGCGGGCGCAGGACGCTGGCATTTTGGCAGTGGTCCCATCGGGGGCCTCTGCGGCGCTTCCCGTGCGTTTTCAGACACAATTTGTCGTCGCAAACCGTATCATCTCTTATACCTGGCAGCGGATCCGCAGCCGCATGGGCGGGTCTCTGAGCGGACTTGCAAGTGCGGCGAAGATGCGCGCTGATGGCAGGGCGGCCTTCTCCGAGGTCCGCAACCACGTGACCTCTACGCCTGTGGGGGCCACGCCGGTGAGCGTGCGGGCAGCTGTCGAGGCCCTCGTGGCAGATCTTTTGGCCCGCAACCAGTTCAGCGAGCGGCCCGTTGAAGGACATCCGGCCGGGGAGATTCTGCTCTCCTTTGGCCTCGACCAGGGTGGTCGACAGAGTTCGTGCGAGGCCATCCTCGCGTGTATCAACCAGCCTCATCCATGCAGCCGGGACAACAAAATCCTTTTTGGGGTCTTCCCTTGCGAGAAGGACGACTACCGCTCGTTGGCAGCTATGGAAGAGCTGTTTGCACCTGATTTAGAGGGCCTACGCACCAACGGAATAACCGTGGCGGGCGTCACGCGAGCAGTGCACCTGATCCTGGCTGTACAAGGATGGGTCGTTGGGGCTCTTCTCCGAGCAGGGACTCGAGGCCTGGCACGAGTACTTCAACGGGAATGCCATGGTTTTTGTAGCGGGATCCTTTTTGGAGAGTTGCGTGCGGTTGGTGGAACGGGCCGCCGTGAGACGAGGCCCTGGTGATCTCGCGTTCAACCGTGGGAAGCGTCGGGCTTCGGCTGCCGCGGACGCTCGGTGTGCCAAGCGGCCTGACGACCTGCGGACTGCTCGGGCTCGAATCGCCGCCGGTCGCGGCACGCGCCAGTCGGCCGCCTGCGCGGCAACGTGACGTGCCAACGCCGACGAGTGGGCCTCCAACGTCTACCGTGCGGCGGTTTACAAAATTGCAACCTACCGTGCTGAGCCCGGATTGGCCGGCGGGGCGGCTGCCGCCGCATCTGCGGCTAAAGCTGCTGCGGTGGCGGAGAACCAGGCGCTTCTCGAGAGGGCAGAGGCGATCTGTCTGGAAGCACTGCTGGAGGACTGGACCAATTAAATGTGTAGATTCTTGTGCCACAGTATCAAGGGGGGCGCTCCGATGTCCCGACTTTGCGCTTCCAGCTGCGGCTGGCGACGCAGGCACAGCGGGACGGGCCGATATTGGGCATCCGCCCCAGACGAGTGACAGGTGCCCTAGATTCAACGGAACCGCATCACGAGAGATGGCCTGCGCAGGTGATCCGGCGTGATCCGGATCATGAACGCGCTGACGACGGCGGAGTCGTTTGAAAGAGGGTCGATAGTTTTGGATGTCTCTTTGATGCCTCCTTTGCAATTCGTGGCGGCTGAGGCCGGCACAGACGCAATGGAGCGTTCTTGCGTGAGACAGCTCACACAAACCGTGACACGCCTGCAAAAAGTCGATTATGACCGTGCCACAATTTCACTGAAGTCACATTTAGCTGACACCGCAGCTTCCAGCCAATGGATAGCCGAGAATCCCAATGTCCGCGCTATCAGTGTATTAACTGGGGGTGGACAATGGCGATCATCGTCATTCAGGCTCTGTGACCTTATCTTGACGGTGAGCACAAGTGAACGTGATCGACTAGAATATGTCTGTGGTCTGAACGGCGCAGCAGAAGTGTTCGCAAATTTGGTGAAAAAGAGATCCATGGACGGCAGCCACGCGATCTCGGTTGCAGTGACACAGGCGCGAGCAGTGGCCGCAAGCGCCCAATCAGTGTCATTATCTCACTTCTGCCTCCGTTGTGTGGTGCCCGGTAACGTGGTGAGACGCGTGGGGGCATCACTTTCTGACAGTCGACCCGGGTCGAAAAACCGACCTAAGGTCACGAGGTGGCCTCTCCAATCGTGTTCGTGTGCGAAATACATATGGCACATCCGCAAAAAATGGACCCCTTCCTTTTGCGGGCGACACATGCCGGGAAACATGCTGTCAGCAAACGTGTGGCATCAGCAGCCATTGGCATGAGCGCATTTGTGGACCGGTAGTATTTTCTAAGCATCTCGGGTGCACAGACCATTCACGGTTTCCTCTATTGAGACCTCTATTGAGAAACGCAGCCGACCGTGGAAAAATGCAAGGCCGCGAGCTGGAGTTTTCCATTAGAAAGCTGTTTTGCATCACGGCCACCCTCGAGTCTGGATTCCCCCCCCTCGCCGATCGTCGGCATGTTGCCCTTGTTCCCCCTTTCTCCAATCGTATCAACGCTGTCGGCAGAGGTGCCTGGCGCGACACCAGGGGCCGTGTCGCGTCGTCATCGGGCGGTGTTTGTTGCTGCGTAGCCCAGCCCCAACGCCTAGAACCCGTCTCCGGCAGCGGTCCAAGGTTGCGCACACGTCCTTGGCAGTTGACGGGCTCGAGTCATCGTCCGGAGTTAGTGGTGGCGCTGCAGCCGAGGCTCTTTGGGCGGGGACAGCGTCGGCGGGAGGCGGGCCTGCCGGTTGTCTTGAGGCGGCATTGGTGGTGCAGCCACGGCGCCGTGGGCGGGCACGTCGTCGGGCGGATGCTGTTAGGCCCGTCGTCCGGCGGCGACTGCGTTGCCGCTGCAGCCGCGGAACCGCCGGCGGATTTGCAGTTAGTGGGTGGCGGGCCGGCCCCTTTATGGGCGGCAACGATGCAGCGCAGCGGCAGTGCTCCTGGCGGGCACGACGTTGTCGCGGGCGGCTCTCTCTGCCGTCGTCGGGTGGCGGTCGTCGGGTGGTGTCGCTGCAGACGAGGCAGCAAGACGTGCGGTCACGTGGTTTGTCGGGGGCGGACGCGAAAGTGGTTGCGCGGCATCTGTTAACGCGCGGACGCCCCGCCGCGTGAGCTCGAGTCGTCAGGGGGGGCTGGGCGGCTCGATTGTCGTGTGGCGCTTGTTGCCGCGCGGTCGCCGCGCCGCGTGCGGTCACGTGAATCGGCGGGGGCGGACACGGCGGTCGTCGCACGGCGTCCTTTTACGCGCGCACGCGGCGCCGCGTGCGGTTGAGGCGTTGCGGGAGGGTGTGCGCGTCCGCGGTCGCTCGGCGTCTGTTGCGTGGCGGACGAGGCGCTGGGTGCGGTCAGGTCGTTGGCGGGCTGCGTTCGAGGCGCTGGTTGCGCGGCGTCTGTAGCAGTGCGGATTCTTGGCGGCAGGCATTCGAGTGGCCGGGCGAGGTCTGCCGTGTAGCGGTGTCGGTGCGGCAGGCAGTCAAGTGGTTGGGAAGGCCCGGACGCGGCGGTGGCGTCGTCGTGGACGCGCAAGTCGTGCGGTCGTCGGTCGGCCGCTGGTGTGGCGCGCACACGGCGCTGTTGCTCGTGTCACTGTCGTTGGGGGGCAAGTCGTGCGATCGTCGGTCGGCCGCTGGTGCGGCGCGCACGCGGCGCTGGTGCTCGTGGCATTGTCGTTGGGCGCAAGGCGTGCGGTCGACCGTCGGCCGCTGGCGCGGCGCGCACGCGGCGCTGCTGCTCGTGTCGTTGTCGTTTGGGCGCAAGTCGTGCGGTCGTCGCTCGGCGGCAGGTGGCGCGTGCACGCGGCGCTGCTTCGCGTGTCGTTGTCGTTTGGGCGCAAGTTGTGCGGTCGGCGGTCGGCAGGGGGAGAGTCCGGTGTGCATTCGAGCGGGCATGTACAGTATTGAAGTGAGGTTTGTTGCGCTCGCCATGCTTCGCAACGGCGTAGCCCGTCAAGTCATATACGAAAACGTTGGCGTCAAGCGGTCGACTCTCAAACGGTGGGCGGCGTACCATCGCGACCAGGGACCACCCTGGCGCGACCCCGTTCACCGAAACCTCCATACGACGAGCTGTTGATTCGATGACCGCCTGATGTTAGCACTCATCATTCTCGTTCGGGAGAACCCCCGGGCACGCCTGCGCGAGCACGCGGCGATGCCTGCCGCGAAGCGCGACCACCCCAGCGGGGAGTTCGTGGGTCTGCGGTGCTCACGCAGCACAGTCGACCTCCGTATGCGACGGCTGGGTTTCACGCGAAAGGTCGTCCTGCGGCCTTTTCGGGAGTCGCTGGACGCCGTTCGAAGAGCCCACGCCGTTGCTTGTTTGACGATCCCTCGGAGGTGCATCGTATCAGTCGACGTAACGAACACGGATGGCGGCGACATTTATCCGCCTGTACGGACGGGCGCTGGTCCAAGAGCGATCACGGGAGCGCGGCCGGGATCCGCGGTCTGTGCCCAGGACCAGCACGACGATGGCTGTTTCGTCTGACGGGAGCATCCTCGGCTTCCAGGCCGTGGTTGTGCGCGAGGGGGGGCTGAAGGCGGCGGACTGGCGTCACTTTATGCACCTTCTGATGCCGAAGCTCGGTATGTGGGTGCCTGGGCGGCCGTGGCATCTATAGCCGTCCAATTGCGTGGTCATGTTTGACAACGCGCTCATACACAATATCATGGGCGACACCTTCCTGGGCAACAACGGCGTACCGTTTTTGCGTCTTCCTGCCTACAGCCCGGACCAGCAGCCAATCGAAGGTGTTTTCAACGACCTGAAGGTGAATATTCGAAATCTGGTCTACGTGCGACCCGATTTGCTAGACGATTCGCACTTGTTGCAGGCCCGGGCGGCAAGTTTCATCACGCGCCGCCAAGTAATTGGCCAATTTGATCGTGTCGAAAAGGTCCTATCATCGATCCTTGTAGAATAAATTCCAGTCGCTCGTGATCGGACGGACAGATTGTTGGCTCCCAGCAATCCTTCATATTCACCAGCACCGTCTGACAGCGAGTGTGTCGTCTTCATGCGTCGCACCGAACCTCCTCCAGCGATGTCGTTGCCCGCGCGTCTGGAAAGCATCTTAGATCGGACAGGGAGTGATTGGAGCACGTGGCCTGCGATGGTCGACAGCTGCCTCAACATTCAATCGACGTGATCGATCGTCTTCTGTTGATTGAATGGTCTGTCTTGATCTACGATCTCTGGACTACAGTGCGTCATGGTCGTCCCGCCACCGCTGGGGGTACGTACATAGGCGGTCAGCATCTCCAGCCACGCCAACGATGAGCACGAAATCTTGGCTCCCATGTCTTTAACACTGCCTCCAACTGAGGCCGAGACGTGGGCGCGACAGGTGTTTTCAGCAACAGTGTCTCAGCACGGCACGTCTTTGGCTGCAGGGACCGCTGTGAGAGAAGGTTTCGCGCGGTGCGTCAATCTGTAGGTGGCCAATCCCAGCGGTGACCGTGGAGTCTCTTGTGTGCTTTCTCTCACATTCGACACAAGCAGTTGACATTCTCCCACGTCGCTATCTACGTCGTCTCTCCGCTGTCCATTCGACACCAAAAAAGCACCAAGAAAGCAACATGGAGGGGAGGTTCTCGTGGATTGGTCCCCCGGTGTGGCAGGTTCCGCCGGCAGCCCCGGGCGCGCAGCCCAGTCCGTGACGGCCGCACTTGCCTATTTCTTGCAAGTCGAACGAGTTAAATTTAGTCGCATGGTGCACCAGATTTCGCATTTAGACACTCTTACGCCTTCCGAACGGAATGGGAATGGTGTCCGGTGGACATCAGTGGGCACGGGGTCGTTTCAATTCGCACAGATCGACTCTCTCGAGTATTTGTCTTCTCAAAACGGAATAAATTGGAAGAAGTGGCTCTCGTCGCGCGACTATTGTCGCGTGTCCCCGCCCAGAAACGTGCCACAACCCGCCTTGAGGGGGGGGTGGCGCCGTGGAGGGTCCTGGAGGTGGGTGGCGGTTGCGCAACCGCGTTTTCTGCATCACTGTGAGGGAGGGGGTGTTCCCAGACAGCCGGGCAGTCGGGGAGGTGTCAAGGTTGCTGTTGCGTTGTTGTCGTTGTCATTGTCGTCGGCGGCCGCATCGTTGCTGTCGACGTCGCCGTCGCTGTCGTCGTCGCCGCCGTTGTCGCCGTTCTCGACGTGGGTCCCGCCTTTTGCGCTACTCGCATGGTGCGCTTTGTGTCCTCTTCATCGGCGCTGGTCTCTGCAGGCACAACACCCCTCGCTGTGTGCGATATTGGCACACTGAGGACGGGTTCGGGTCCAATAGGGCAGCTGACTGCAGCACTACGGCCGGTATCGTCGGCAGCCGTGCCCACCTGCATCTGGATGTCATTTTGTGCATCGCACCGCATCTCGAGCGCTGTACATGACATCGG
>ENA-ORXT01006388-ORXT01006388.1-marine-metagenome-genome-assembly--contig:-NODE-6388-length-10967-cov-8.171258_pt1 | contig 10967 bp, 8 predicted proteins | sample MGYA00237868_ERZ511482 | MGnify/ENA metagenome assembly ERZ511482
CGGGCGCGACGGGCGCTGGACGCGGCCACCGCGCGGCGGCTGGACGCGGCGCGGCGGGCGCAGGATGCCCTGGTCGAAAGGCTGGGCAACCGCCACCCGGAACGGCTGCTGCTCGAGCGCTCGCGCCACCTGGACGACCTGCACCAGCGGCTGGTGCAGCGTGCCGCGGCCCGGCGGCGCGAGGTCGAGGGCCGTGCCGGGCAGCTGGCCGCGCGGCTGCTCGCCCACCACCCGCGGCGCACGGTGCGGCGTGCCCGCGAACGCCACGACGCCCTGCGACGTCGCCTGGGCCAGGCCCTGGCGCCGAGCGAGGCGATCGGGCGGCACGAGCGTGTCGCGCGGGCGCTGCACGTCGCCGTGCGGCAGGCGTTGCAGGGCCACCGCGCGGCCCTGCAGCCGTTGACGACCACGCTCCGGGCGGTCGGTCCGCAGGCGGTGCTCGCCCGCGGCTACGCGGTCCTGCAGGACGGGAACGGGAGGGTGGTGAGCAGCGTGACGGGTATCGCGCCGGGCGGGCGGATCAGCGCACGGCTGGCCGACGGCACGCTCGACGCGACGGTCGACACGGTGCGACCGGACCCGCCGTCCGACACGCTTCCGGAACAGCCGCACCAGGCCGGGGACACGATTCCGGCCGGCACGAATCCGCGCCCGGCATGACACCGTGCTTCGTTGCGGTGCGCGGTCGACTCTGGTAAAAGGGCGCGCTGTCAGTTTCCGGTTCCCCCCGGAACACCCCGCAACGTCGGGGACCACCCTGGAGTCGCACGATGAGCAACGAGTCGGCACGCAACAAGACGGACGCCGCATCGGCACCGTCCGGAACGGCCGATGCGAAACCGGTGGCCGGCAAGACCGCCGCCACCGGCGGGAAGACCGCGTCGGGCACCGCGAAGAAGGTGAGCAGGAAGCGCGCGAGCACGAAGGCGAAGAGGGCAACATCGAAACCCGCCGCGACAACCGGCGCGCAGCCGTCTACAACAAGTGCCGCAACCGCGAGAACCGAGACGATGACCGAGGTAACGCCCGCAGCCGCCAGCGACAGCACCGCACCGGCGGGCACGTCGGCGCCCCGCGACGGGCACTACATGAACAAGCAGCAGCTCGCCTACTTCAGCACGCGCCTGACCGACTGGAAGCAGCAGCTGATGGAGGAGGTGGACCGGACCGTCGGCCACATGAAGGACGATGCCACCAACTTCCCGGATCCGAACGACCGCGCCACCCAGGAGGAGGAGTTCAGCCTGGAACTGCGCACCCGGGACCGCGAGCGCAAGCTGATCAAGAAGATCAACGAGGCCCAGAAGCGCATCGACGACGACGAGTACGGCTACTGCGAGAGCTGCGGGGTCGAGATCGGCGTGGCGCGGCTCGAGGCCCGGCTGACCGCCGAGCTGTGCATCGACTGCAAGACGCTGGAGGAGATCCGCGAGCGCCAGAACGCCTGAGCGGTACCGGGCGGTTCGCGCCGTCTCCGAGCGGCCCGCTGCACGCGGGCTCGCTGGTCGCGGCGCTGGCGAGCCACGCCTCGATCCGTTCCGGCGGTGGACGGTTCACGGTGCGCATCGACGACCTGGACACCCCGCGGGTGGTGCCCGGCTCGGAGGAGGCGATCGTCGCCACGTTGCAAACGTACGGCCTGTTCGACGCGGCCACGCCGCTGCTGCGCCAGAGCGATCGCCTGCCGCACTACCACGAGGCTCTGCGCACGCTGACCCGTGCGGGTCTGGTGTTCCGCTGCCGGTGCAGCCGCCGGCAACTGGCCGGACATGCGGTCTACCCCGGTACCTGTCGCGCGCGACGCCTGGCGCCGGAACAGCTCGATGCGCGCCTGTCCGGCGCAGTCGCCGCGGACGGGGTAGCGAACGAGGAGGCGCTTCGCGTGCGCCTGCACGGCACCCTGCAGGTTCACGATGCGGTGCAGGGCGAGCGGCGCGTGGTGCTGGAACGCGACGTGGGCGATACCGTCGTGCTGCGGCGCGACGGAGTGATCGCCTGGCCGCTGGCCACCGCCTGCGACGACACCGAACCCGTCACCGAGGTGGTGCGGGGAGCGGACCTGTTCGACCCCACGCCGGCGCAGATCGCGCTGATCGAACGGCTGGGGCGCCGTGCGCCGCGCTACGCGCACGTGCCGGTGCTGTGCGATGCCGCGCAGCGCAAGCTCGGCAAGCAGACGCGCGCACCGGCCCTGCCCGACGAGCGCGCCCTGTCGCTGCTGCAGGCGGCCTGGGCGTTTCTCGGCCAGACGCCGATCCGGGCGGACGGGGTCGCCGCCTTCCACGCCCTGACCCCGTCGCGCTGGTCGGCGGCGCGGGTGCCCGCCGTGACCCGGCGGCACGACCCGCGGCTGGCAGGCTGAGCGGGCCGCGCCGGCCGGCCCGGCACGGCGGGCGCGACCCGTCGTGAGCCGCCGCCCGCCACCGGATCACACCCTGCTGATCGCCGCCCTCGCCCTGCTGCTGGTGTCCTCGCCGCTGACGCACTGGTGGGCGCACCTGACGCTGCCCTGGTACGCGATCTTCCTGCCCTGGCTGCTGATCATCGTGCTGGTGTGGGCCAACCGCCGCCATGAACGCCGGTGAATACCCCCCAGCTGCTGCCGCCGGCGCTGCTGTTCGCCACCGGGTTCGCCTACCTCGGGCTGCTGTTCCTGATCGCCCACGCCACCGACCGTGGCCTGCTGCCGGAACGGTTGACCGGCAACCCGCTGGTCTACAGCCTGTCGCTCGGCGTCTACGCCACCTCGTGGACCTACTACGGCAGCGTCGGGCTCGCCGACCGCTCCGGCTACGTGTTCCTGACCGTCTACCTGGGGGTCACCGGTGCCTTCCTGCTCGGCCCGCGGCTGCTCGCACCGCTGCTGGTGCTGTGCCGCGAGCACCAGCTGACCTCCATCGCCGATCTGCTGGCGTTCCGCTACGGCGGGCGCGCCACCGGTGCGATCGTGACGGTGTTCCTGCTGCTGGGCACCCTGCCCTACCTGTCGCTGCAGATCCGGGCGGTGTCGCGATCGCTGCAGGTGCTCACCGGCGAGACGCGGCTGGACGCGGTGGCGTTCGGCTTCTGCGTGGTGATCACGCTGTTCACGCTGCTGTTCGGTGCACGCCACCTGTCCATGCGCGAGCGCCACCGCGGGCTGGTCAGCGCGATCGCCTTCGAGTCGGCGATCAAGCTGCTGGCCCTGCTGATCGCCGCGGGCTTCATCCTGTTCGAGGTGTTCGATTCGCCGGCCGCCTTCGTCGCCTGGAGCGAGGTGCAGCCGGGCATGCTGGCAGGCCTCTACGAGCCGGTCGACAGCGGGCTGTGGACCACGCTGCTGCTGCTGGCCTTCTCGGCCGCCTTCCTGCTGCCGCGCCAGTACCACATGACGTTCGTGGAGAACCAGGACCCTGCGCACCTGAGGCATGCGTACTGGCTGTTCCCGCTCTACCTGCTGCTGCTCAACCTGCCGATCGTGCCGATCCTGTTCGCCGGCCGGTTGCTGGGCCTGGACACCGGTGCGGACTTCTACGTGCTCGGCGTGAGCCTGTCGCTGCAGCGCGACTGGCTGTCGGTACTGATCTTCCTGGGCGGGCTGTCGGCGGCCAGCGCGATGGTCATCGTGACGACCCTGGCCCTGTCCTCGATGTGCGTGAACCACCTGCTGCTGCCGGCCTCGTTGTCGGCCAGCACGCCGGAGGGGGACGGCTACCGGCACATCCTGGGTGCACGCCGGCGGGTGATCGCGCTGCTGATCGGCTGCGCCTGGGCGCTGACGCTTGCGCTGGACGGCAACGCGGCACTGGCGAGCCTGGGGCTGATCAGCTTCGTGGCCGCCGTCCAGCTGCTGCCGGGCACGCTCGGGCTGCTGTTCTGGGCGCACGGCACCGCCCGCGGGTTCGTGTGCGGGCTGTTCCTGGGCGGGTGCGCCTGGGGGTGGCTGCTGATCCTGCCGCTGTTCGAGCCGGCCACCGATCCGGCCCGGTGGTTTCCGGTGGACACCGATCCGTGGACCCGCGCCACCTTCGTCTCGCTGAGCGCGAACGTGTTCGGGTTCGTGCTCGGCTCGCTGCTGTCGCGCCCCGGCGAGCAGGAACGGGCGCTGGGCGAGCTGACCACGCTGCGCGCCGCGGATGCCGCCACCGGGCTGTCCGGCATCAACGGGCTGGCACGCTCGGGCATCCACTACCGCTACGCGATGCAGCGCGCGCTCGGCGAACGGGTCGCCCGCGAGGAGTTCGAGCGCGCCCTGCGCGAGAGCGGTGTGCACGAGCGCGAGACCCGCCGTGCCGAGCTGCGCCGGTTGCACGAGCGCCTGGAGCGCAACCTGACCGGTCTGGTAGGGCCGACGCTGGCGCGCGACATCCTGACTCACCGCAGGCCCGGTCATCGCATCGAACCGCGTGCCGACGACGCGGATGCTCGCCTGCTGGAACAGCGACTGGAGACCTCGCGCGCCCGCATGCGCGGCCTGACCAAGCAGCTGGACGATCTGCGCCGCTACCTGCGTGACGTGCTGCGCGAGCTGCCGGTCGGCGTGTTCTCGCTGTCGGCCGACCGGCGCATCCTGCTGTGGAACCGGGCCATCGCCGGCATCACCGGCATCGACGAGGGCCGTGCCCGCGAGCAACCGCTGGACGCGTTGCCCGCCCCCTGGGGCGAGACGCTGGGCGCGTTCGCGACGGCCGACGCCACCGAGGCGCTGCGCGTCGGGGTCGAGACACCGGGGCGCAGCCTGACGCTGGACCTGCGCCGCGCCCGCATCAGCACCGCCGAGGAGCCGATGGCCGACGGGCAGGTGATCCTGGTGCAGGACCGCACCTCGCGCGTCGCGCTGGAGGCCGAGCTTGCCCACACCGAGCGGCTCGCCTCGATCGGCCGGCTGGCGGCGGGCGTCGCCCACGAGATCGGCAACCCGCTCACCGGCATCGCCAGCCTTGCCCAGAACCTGCAGGCGGACGTGCGCACGCTGGCCGGCCGGGAGGGTACGACCGGGCCGCTGGGCGCGAGCGACGCGACCCTGCTCGACGAACAGGCGAGCGACATCCGCGAACAGGTCGCGCGCATCGACGCCATCGTGCAATCCCTGCTCGGCTTCTCGCGCGGCCCGGCCGAGGCCCTCGATACGGACGCCGGTGCGGTCGACCTGTGCGACTGCATCGACGAGGCGCTGCGGCTGGTGCGCTACTCGCCCGACACGCAATCGCTGCGCTTCACCCTCGAGCTGCCGGCGGATGGCGAGGTGCACGGCATCCGCAACCAGCTGGTGCAGGTGTTCGTGAACCTGCTGGGCAACGCCTGCCAGGCCTCGCCGCCGAACGGCGAGGTGCGGGTGAGCGCATCCCGCGACGCCGCCACGATCACGGTGAGCGTGCACGATCACGGTGTCGGACTGAGCGATGACGTGCGCGAGAAGATGTTCGAACCGTTCTTCACCACCAAGCCGGTCGGTGCGGGTACCGGTCTCGGGCTGTCGCTGGTGTACAGCATCGTGACCCGGCACGGCGGCACGGTGCGCGCCCGGGCCGGCGCGCAGGGGCGGCCGGGTACCGTGATCGATGTCGCCCTGCCGGTCGCGGTGCCGTGAGCCGCCTGCTGCTGATCGAGGACGAGGACGTCATCCGTCGCGCGCTGCGACGCTTCCTGGAACGCCGCGGCATCGAGGTGCACGAGGCGGCGACGATCGAGGCCGCCCGCCGGCTGGGCACCGTCGTGCTGCACGGCGTCGACGTGGTGCTGGCCGACCTGCGCCTGCCGGACGAGCCGGGCACCGCCATCATCGCCGACGTCGCTCCCTGCCCGGTGGTGGTCATGACCAGCCACGCCAGCGTGCGCTCGGCGGTCGAGGTGATGAAGGCCGGCGCCAGCGACTACATCGCCAAGCCCTTCGACCACGACGAGCTGCTGCTGGTGCTGGAGCGCGCCATGCAGCGCGATCGGCTCGGCACCCGTGCCGCGGCCCTGGAACGTGACCTGGACCGGTTGCTGCCACCCTCGCTGCGCGTGCAGGGCACCAGCCTGGAGGCGCTGGCCGACCGGTTGCACCTGCAGGGCGGTGTGCCCGATGGTCCGACGAACGGGAGCGGCGGCACGGCCGCCCGCCACTGGCTGTGGGGCGAGACCGGCAGCGGGCGCGAGGCGGTGGCGCGCGCGCTGCACGCCCGTTCGGATCGGGCCGGCGGACCGCTGGTGGTGGCCGACCCGGCCAGCGATCCGGGCGGCGAGCGGAACCCGTCGCTGCGTGCCGCCCGCGGCGGCACGCTGGTGCTCAGGCACCTGCACCGGCTGTCGCCGGACGCCCGCGACGCCCTGGTGCAACGGCTCGCCGCCCGTACCGGAGCGGACACCGCGCTGATCGTCATCGCCGAGGCGCCACCCCAGGCGCCACACGGGGTGCACGGCGATACCGACGACGACCCGATCGCCACCGATATCACCGGGCTGTCCACATCCGAGGTCCACGCGCGCATCCCGCCCCTCGACGAACGGCGCGGCGACATCGTGGTGCACGCACATCATGTGCTCGACGCGATCCGGGTGCGCACCGGACGCGAACCGTCGCGGTTGAGCGCCGCGGCGTGCGACTGGCTGAGCGCGCGCGCCTGGCCGGGCCAGGTGCTCGAGCTCGAGCAGCTGGTGGCCCGCGCCGCCCTGCTGGCGGCGGGCACGCGCATCGAGCGCGAGCACCTGACCGGGCTCGACACCGTGTTCGACACCGCGCCCGACCTGGAAGGCTACTTCCGCTGGTTCGTGCTCGACCACGAGTCGCGGCTCTCGGAGACGGAACTGGCCCAGCGACTGGGCATCAGCCGCAAGGCGCTGTGGGAGCGTCGACAGCGCATGGGGCTGCCCCGTGCAGGCGGCTGATGCCGGCCGCACCCCGGGCTGATCGGCGGGTACACTGCGCGCCATGTCCGTCACCCCGCCGTCTGCATGAGCGAAGACAGCCCCACCGCCATGCCGTTCACGCCGCGCGCCTTCAGCGACGCGGCTCGCCTCGATGCCGGAACCTACGCATCGATGTACGCCCGCTCGCTCGCCGACGGCGACGCGTTCTGGGCCGAGCAGGCCGAGCGGTTCATCGACTGGTTCTCGCGCTGGGACGCGGTGCACCGCACCGATTTCGCCACCGGCGACATCCACTGGTTCGAGGGCGCCAAGCTCAACGTCGCCTGGAACTGCCTGGACCGGCATCTGGAGTCGCGTGGCGACCGGGCCGCGCTGATCTGGGAGGGCGACGACCCGGACGCGGTGCGCACGCTCACCTATCGCGAACTGCACGAGGCGGTGTGCCGCTTCGCCAACGCGCTGAAGGGGCTGGGCGTCAAGCGCGGCGACCGCGTCTGCCTGTACCTGCCGCAGATCCCCGAGACCGTGATCGCCATGCTCGCCTGCGCGCGCATCGGGGCCATCCACTCGATCGTGTTCTCCACGTTCTCGCCGGGCGCGTTGCGCGATCGCATCGAGGATGCCGGTTGCAGCGTGCTGATCACCGCCGACGCCGGCATGCGTGCCGGCCGCAAGGTGCCCATCAAGGCCAACGCCGATGTCGCCTGCAGCCAGACGGGCGCCATCAAGCGCATGGTGGTCATCCGCCATGCCGGCATGGAGGTCGACTGGCAGGATGGCCGGGATCTCTGGTATCACGATCTGCTGCGCGGTGCATCGGCCAGCTGCAGCGCGGTGGAGATGAACGCCGAGGACCCGCTGTTCATCCTCTACACCTCGGGTGCCACCGCCCGCCCGAAGGGCGTGCTGCACACCGCCGGCGGCTACCTGCTGTACGCGGCGATGACCCAGCACTACGTGCTCGACTGCCAGGAGGGCGACGTGGTGTGGTGCGCCGCGGACCTGGGCTGGATCACCGCCCACACCTACGCGGTGTACGGACCGCTGGCCAACGGCGCCACCACGGTGATCTACGAGGGCAACCCGCGCCTGCCCGGCCCGGAGCGCTTCTGGCAGGTGCTGGAGCGGCACGGCGTGTCGGTGCTGTACACCGCCCCGACCGTGATACGCGCCCTGATGGCGCACGGCGATGCAGCGGTCAAGGCCACCGATCGGTCCCGGCTGCGGCTGATCGGCACCGTCGGCGAGCAGATCGATCCGGCCACCTGGATCTGGCTGTGGGAGACGGTCGGCGAGTCGCGCTGCCCGATCGTGGACACCTGGTGGCAGACCGAGACCGGTGGCGTGGTGCTGAGCGCCCTGCCGGGGGCGGCACCGCTGAAGCCCGGTGCCACCGGCCTGCCGTTCTTCGGCATCGAGCCCGCGCTGCTGGACGAGCACGGCGAACCGCTGGACGGCGAGGCGCGCGGCCAGCTGGTGCTGTCGCGCTCCTGGCCCGGGCAGGCCCGCTCGATCTGGGGCGACCACGAACGCTTCGTGGCACAGTACTTCGCCGACCGGCCCGGCCAGTACGTCACCGGCGACACCGCCTCGCGCGATGCCGATGGCGACTACTGGATCACCGGTCACCAGGAGGACGCCATCGTGGTGTCGGGCACGCGTCTGGGCACGGTGGAGATCGAGACCGCACTGATGTCGCATCCGGCCGTGGCGGAGGCGGCCGTGGTCGCCTATCCCCACCCGGAGACCGGCCAGGGCGTGTACGCGTGGATCACGCCCATGCACGGTGCCGTGGCCGACGAGGCGTTGAAGCACACCCTGCGCGAGCACGTGCGCGACACGCTCGGCGACAAGGCCGCGCCGGATCTGGTGCAGTGGGCTCCGGGGCTGCCCAAGACCCGTTCGGGCAAGATCCTTCGACGCATCCTCAAGAAGATCGTCGGCAACGATGGTGATGACCTGGGTGACACCTCCACCCTGGCGGACCCGTCGGTGGTCGACGGTCTGGTGGAGCGTCACCGCAAGAGGGACTGACGATCCCGCCGCGAGCGGGGGAAAGGACGCTACATGCTGCAGGCGTTGCGATAGACGCGCCAGGCACCGTTCAGGTGCACGATGCCGACGTCGAACATCGCGTCGCCCCGCTCGTAGCTGGCCTTCCAGACGAAGCGCAGCCGCGGCAGTTCCTCCTCGTCCGGATCGGTGCCCGCGGGCGGCGTCAGGCAGCCGAGGTAGTCGCGCGACCGGTACGGACCGAGCAGTTCGCTCATCTCGTCCAGGTCCTGTTGGAAGCTCGCCTCGTCGAAGCCCTCGAGTTCCTCGTCGTCCCAGCGCGCGCACCAGGCGGTGAAGTCGCGGGCTCGCTCGGCCTCCAGCATCTCCTGCAGGTAGCGGTCGGCCAGCGCCTGTTCGGGGGGGATGTCCGTCATGGGATGCTCCGGGCCTTCAACGAAAACCGTCGATGGTAGCGCGGCGCGCCACGCTTGCCTGCGCCGCGAGCAGGTGCGAGTGCATGACGCTCTGCGCCCAGTCCGGCGCACGTGCCTCGATGGCATCGACGATCTCGTGATGGTGGTGCGAGCTGCGTTCGAGATCGCGTGCCGAGTAGAGGTGGTAGGTCCGGGCCACAACACCGACATCGACCGCGACGCTCAGCATCGCGATCAGGCGCGGCGAGCGGGCTGCCTGTGCCACGCCGCGGTGGAAGCGCTCGTTCAGGCGCGACAGCCCTGCCGGGCCGGCGTCTCCGCCCGACGGCGCACCGGGCATCCCGCCGGGCACGCCGCCGGGTGCGGTCAGCACGCTCATCGCATGGGCGAGCTCGCGCAGCGCACCGATCTCCTCGGCATCGGCCAGCAGGGCTGCGCGATGGGCCGCGTGCCCCTCCAGCGACAGGCGCAGCGAGAAGATCTGCTCCAGCTCGTCGGCGGGGAAGCGGGCGACCCGGGTGGAGTAGCCACGGCCACGCTCGACGAACCCTTCGTGCACCAGCCGCCCGACCGCAGCCCTCACCGGCGTGCGGCTGATCCCCAGGCGGGCGGCGAGCGACTGCTCGGTCAGACGTTCGCCCTCGGCGAGCTCCCCGCTGACGATGTCGTGACGGATGCGCTCGTAGGCGAGCGTGGACGCATCCGTCACCGGACCGCTCATCCGCCAGGCGTTCCGGCGGGCGTTCCGGCAGGCGCCCCGGCAGGCGTCATCGGCGGCGGCGGCGGAAAACCGCCGGCCTTCATCAGCGCACCCGGCAGCGTCTTGCCGAGCCGCCGTTCCAGCCAGCCGGCCGCCTCGATCGCCCGCTCGAGCGACACGCCGCTGTCGATGCCCGAGCGATCGAGCAGGTAGACCAGATCCTCGGTGGCGATGTTGCCGGTCGCCCGCGGCGCGAACGGGCAGCCGCCCACACCGCCCAGGCTGGCATCCAGCGTGGTGACGCCGGCCCGCACGCCGGCCCAGGCGTTGCCCAGGCCGGTGCCGCGCGTGTCGTGCAGGTGCAGCCTGATCGGCACCTCGGGATGCGCGGCGCGCACCGCGCCCACCCGCTGCTCGATGTCGCGCGGCGTGGCGACGCCGATCGTGTCGGCCAGTCCGAGCTCGAACGGCGCGTGGTCCATGCACCGCCCGATCACGTCGAGCAATCTCGCCAGGGACAATTCGCCCTCGAACGGGCAGCCGAAGGCGGCGGCGATCACCAGCCCGAGCGGTACCGACCGGGCCCGCGCCTCGCACGCGACCGCGGCGAACGCCTCGATCCCGGCCGCGGTGTCGACGCCCTGGTTGCGCACGCTGAAGGTATCGCTGGCGACCACGACGAAGTTGACCTCGTCCAGGGCGGCCGCCGCGGCGCGGTCGAACCCGCGGCGGTTCAGCGCCAGACCGATGTAGCGCACGCCATCGGTGCGCGGCAGTGCCGCCGCCACGGCCTCGGCGTCGCTCATCTGCGGCACCCGCTTCGGGTGGACGAAGCTGGTCACCTCCAGCCGTCGGACACCGGCCTGAACGGCACGGGCGACAAGCTCGAGCTTGTGTTCGGTCGACAGCAACGTCGGCTCGTTCTGTATCCCGTCCCTGGGGGAAACCTCGACGATCTCGACAGAATCCACCACCTCACCCCGATTGCACGTCCAATTCGTATCCAG
>ENA-ORXT01006389-ORXT01006389.1-marine-metagenome-genome-assembly--contig:-NODE-6389-length-10965-cov-13.587528_pt1 | contig 10965 bp, 10 predicted proteins | sample MGYA00237868_ERZ511482 | MGnify/ENA metagenome assembly ERZ511482
CCTGGCCTGTTGCGGTTTTAGGGCGGTACTGAGGGTGCGTGTCGGTTGCCGTCAGTTGTCGTTGATTCGCACATGGGCTCAACCATCGATTGCCTTGAGTAGTGCGTCCTGCCAGAACTGCTCGACGATGGAGTGCGCTTCCATCGCACTCGTCGTTCGGAGCGCAAGGTTGACAGCCATCGCTTCGAAGGGTGGGAATGTCAACCTGTTTTGGCCCCACTGTGACAGCGAATTCTGGCCCCACCTAGCGGGTGTGGGACTGTCAGACGCTCCCTTGTCAAGCTGCGATTGATTCAAGGCTTTTTCGGGTTTGTTCGTCTCGCCACATTCGGCGGATGACTCGGTTGGCGAGGTGGCGTTTGTGGGCGCGTCTGGCTTCTCGTTTGGTCTTGCCCTCAGCGGTTTTGCGGTCGAGGTAATTGCTGGCTTCGGGTGTGTCGCGTTGTTGGGTGATCGACGCGATGTAGAGCACGCTGTTGATGCGCCGATTCCCGCCGAAGTCAAGCCTGTGTCTGACTGGTTGACCAGATCCTTCACCTGATGACAGAGCGACTGCGCCGGTGCCACACCATTTGGCGAATTTGGATTCGCGGGCGAACCGGAATGGGTCTCCGACCTCGCAGACCAGCGTGGCTGCAGCGATAGGACCGATGCCAGGCTCATCACGCAGTGTGGTTCCATGCTGATCAAGCAGATCGTCGATGAGCCGTTCGAGCTGACGGATCTGTCGGCGCGCTTCGCGGTCTTGCTCGACGTAGCTTTGGAGCCACTCGATTCGATAGATGCCTGACACGGTGGTGTCGAGATCTTCGACGTTGATAGTTTCGAGTCGACGAAGACGGGCCTCGATTTTGCCGGTCGTGGTGAGCTGGTCACTGATCTCTGTTGGGAGTTTGGCGATCTGGTCGCCAATGTGATGCAGCATCAAAGTCCTTGTCGCAACAAGGGCACGGCGGTGCTCAAGCACTGCCTCGATCTTGGCCACCGCCGCGTCATAGACCTCCAAGGTCTGAACCGGGCCCAACGTTGGTTCGGCCTGTAAAGCGCGTGCGGTTGCTATCGCATCGACTGCGTCGGTCTTTTCCAGCCGCCGTGAGCGTCGTTGGGCAGCACTGCGCGATGGTGGTACTTCTCGGGCGTCCAAGCCGCCGGCGATCAACGCGATCGAGACGTGCGCTCCCCACTTTGCTGAACCCTCCACACCCACCAATTGGACACGGTGTGTAGTCAACCTGTCGATTGCTTCGACATAGCCAACCGCGTTGTTGTCGAAGGTTTCGTGACAAACCTCGATGCCGTGCTGGTTGACAATGCCAAGGGTGAAACTGTCTTGGTGAGGGTCGATGCCCGCGACGTTTGATGTCATGATGTGCTCCTGCTGGAAGTGATGATTCCGGTGGTCCGGGATCGGCAAGAACGCAACGTCAGATCCGAGTCGAGATACGTCCAGGCTCCCTTTGAGACAGCAGCGTTCTTGCCGGTCCCACACTCGACACGACAAGTCTGACAACAGGCACAGGGCCATTAAACGGTGGAGTCATTGTCGAGCGTGAGACCGGACCGTAACTCACGGGCTGCGAGCGCCGGCGCCCACACGATGACACTCGGGACAACGGTGTAACTGGTCTGGCCGGTTACTTGTTCGTGACTGGGTGTGATTCTAGAAGAGTCTCCCTTCGAAGGTAATGGCGAAGGCGTTGAGTGCTGGTTTCCATCGGTTCATCCAGCGTTCTTGTCCGGTGCCTTTCGGGTCCAGCGAGCGGATCACGAGGTACAAACATTTCATGGCTGCCTGCTCGTTCGGGAAATGACCTCGGGCCCTGGTCGCACGCCTGAACCTCGCATTCAGACTCTCGATCGCGTTCGTGGAGTAGATCACTCTTCGGATCTCGGCTGGGTAATCGAGGAACGGGATGAACTCTTCCCACGCGTTGTTCCACAGGCCTTTGATCGCCGGATATTTCGTGCCCCAGGTCGCGTGGAACTCGTCGAGACGCTCAACGGCTTCGGCTTCGTTGACCGCGGTGTAAACCGGGCGGAGGTCTTTGGCCATCGTGGCCCAGTCTTTGCGTGACGCGAGTCGGAACGTGTTACGAATCAGATGGATCACACACGTCTGTGTGATCGCCATCGGCCAGGTCGCCGCTATCGATTCCGGTAGTCCTTTCAACCCGTCACACACCATGATGCACACATCTTCAGCGCCACGGTTCTTGATCTCGGTGAGGACCTGCAACCAGTATTTGGCGCCCTCACCACCAGTTCCGATCCACAACCCCAAGATGTCGCGTTTCCCGTCAACAGTCACGCCTATAGCGGCATAGACGGGCCGGTTCGTGACCTGACCATCACGGATCTTGACCACGATCGCGTCGATGAACACCACCGGATACACCCCTTAGTTTCTAGAGATGGTTGCGAATGATTGTCGTTGGAGCCATTGTTGCATGAGTTCGTTCGGGCTGCGATCTGCCAGACAGAGCCTCGGCCGATTGTTCAATTCAGCAGCGACCCGTTCAAGCTCGGTCAGGCTGAAGCAGCGCAAATCGGTTCTCTTCGGAAAGTACTGACGCAGCAGCCCGTTCGTGTTCTCATTCGTTCCTCGTTGCCAGGGTGAGTGAGCGTCAGCGAAGTAGATCTTGGTGCCCGTGACGCGTTCGACGCGCTCGTGATGGAACATCTCGTTGCCCTGATCCCAAGTGAGGCTCCGTCGCAATCCCGCAGGCATCGATTCCAACCGCTCGATGAGAGCGTCTCCGACTTCTTTGGCGGTGTGAGATCCGGGCAGTCGGACAAGAACGGTGTAACGAGTCTTACGTTCAACCAGGGTCGCCATTGCTGAACGCTGATTGGAACCAATGATGAGATCTCCCTCCCAATGCCCGATTATTCGGCGGGTCTCAACGCCTGGCGAGCGCTGGTGGATCGAACGAAGATTCGTGAGTTGTCGCAGCGCTCCTTGCCGATTGCGTCCACGGCCCCGACGATGCCGATACGAGCGCCCAGTGCGAAGAACCTGAGCTGCGTGCACGTCGATGTGGCCCCGATAAACCGCCTCGTAAATCGTTTCGTGACAGACATGCCAGCTTCCGCGTTTAGGCCAGGTCCGTTTGAGCCATCGACTCACCTGCTGTGGTGACCACCGCTGCTCGAGCTTCGCCCCGACTTCGCCAGCGAGCTCAGTATCAACTTCAAAACGGCATGGCCTACCGCGCCGCCGTCTCTTGTAGGCCTGACCGTGAGCAAACCACGGATGATATGAACCATCCTCGCGGCTGTTGCGGGCGATCTCTCGGTAGACGCTCTGGAAAGTCTTGCCGATGCGGGCTGCAATGACCTTCACCGACTCGCCACGCCTGAGTCCCTCGGCGATCTCGATTCGGTCGTCCTGATCGAAGAAACGGTTGCTGATCGGTTTGTCTATGAGAGTCACGCTTCCAGCATCGATGAACCAGTTCGATCCGCAACTCAGCGACACGCCAACCATCTTCGATGCTTGCGCCCCATTCAATCCCTGACGGATCAACTCGTAGTACCGAACCTTCGTTTCCAGCGCACTCTTGTTCCACGCATACCTCGGCATCTCTGAACCTCCATCTGAGATTCACAACCACCAATAGAAACTAAGCCCGATCGAGCGGCCGGTTCTGCCACAACCCGATGTCTTCGAGCACCGCGTCAGTGATCTTGGAAATCGTCTCACGCGATATTTCGGTCCCGTAGGTTTCCGCGAGGTGCGCTTCGATCTCGCCGGTTGTCAAACCCTTTGCGGTCAACGAGATCACCATCGAGTCGACACCATGCAAACGCCGTTGACGTTTCTTGATTGTGGCCGGCTCGAACGAGCCGTCACGATCACGCGGTGTGTCGATCTCGACCGGGCCGACCTCGGTGATCACCGTCTTGGACCTGGTCCCGTTGCGACTGTTCGCCCCGTCACGCCCCTCATGGGCATGCTTCGGATAGCCGAGATGTTCATCCATCTCAACTTCCAAACCGGCCTCCAAAACCTGTTTAGTGAGCTGGCCCAACAAGCCGTCAGGGCCCACCAGATCCACGCCATCAGCGCGGGCCTGATCCACCAACTGCTCCGCGATCGCAGGATCAACCTGCGACGGCAACACCAGCCTCGGATCGGATTTCTTCTCAGGCGCCACAACGCCATTCTGTACTGTCATAACTGATCTGTCCTTCCAGCTGACCCCGACCATCGGAGTTCAGCCTTTCAGGCCAGACCAGATCCACCGTTTAACTGACAGTCCCGGAGCGATGTCATTGATCTGCCCGAACGCACTGTGGGCAATGGACTTCCAGTTCGATCACACCATCGATGGCCGCCAAGTCAAAATGCTGAACATCATCGACGAGTTCACCCGCGAATGTCTACGTATCGAGGTCGATCACTCGATCACCGCCGACGACGTCGTCGCCATCCTCGAAGTGCTCGTAATCCAACGCGGGACCGCACCCGGCTTTGTCCGGTTCGATGACGGCCCCGAGTTCGTCTCCATCGCAGTCGCCGAATGGTGCAACTCTCACGGTGTCGATGCTGTATTCATCGATCCGGCTTGCCCTGGCAGAATGCCTGGATCGAATCGTTCAACAGCCGATTCCGAGATGAACTCTTGAACCTGTGGATCTTCGATTCACTCCTCGAGGCCCGCGTCATCGTCGAGGACTGGCGCATCGACTACAACCAAAACCGCCTGGACCAACAGCCACCAACCCCAAGCTACATAACACCTCGACCAATCATCGGGGCCCTCTCACCACCAACACACTCATCCCACGTCTACGCGCAGCGCCGACTACTGACGCGGTCCTCGAAGACATCAGCTTGTGGCAGAACCTGCCCTTGGGTTGCGATTGGCGTCACTGTTGACGGTAAACGCGACATGCTCGGCATGTGGATCGGGACGGGCGGTGAGGGCGCCAAATACTGGTTACAGGACTGATGACGGTACCAAACACCAACGGACGCCCGGGCGTCGGTTGAAAACCAGCGCCACTGGGTCTTACCGCTCCGGCTCACATTGTTCCCTTGCCCGGGGAAACAGGTCGGAGTCAAGCACCGTGTTAATCCGACCAGCGTCGCCGAGCGGGCGCCAGAAGCGGGTCCATGCGCCCGGCGTCGGATCTTCGTCGCAGAGCGACTGTACTGCCGATGTCTTTAGACGCTCAACTGCTGACAATTGTGCAGGCAGGGTGGTCGATGCAGTAAACCGAATGCCTGACACCAGAATCATTAATGTAGCGCAGGCGAGCCCTGCTGCCAAACGCGGATTGGTCAGCTTCGGCGAGAGTGCGACAAGTGCAACAATGACAAGCACTGATGCTGGCACTGTCAACGCCGTAGAGCGAACGAAGCGCGACAAGTGATAATTGGCAGTCAAATCGCGCGCCGCTGCAATCGACAAGGCGCTCACCACCGCGTAGCCCGCCAGTAGCGCGGTTCCAGCGAGAAGGTTGGGTCGCTGTCCAGGGTCCGGCTCAACTTCTCGTCGTCCACTGAGAGCGGCGACTCGATACAGGCCGATAACTGCCACCGAGGCGGCAGATACAAAGACGATCCCCAGAATGAGGTGAATTGAGTCCTGGCGGTCGGCGCTGTCGACCACGGGGTCGAGATTCACAAAGGCAGAACCAAGGAGCTTTAGCGCCTCGACAAGGGTATCCAGCTTCACCGAGTCGCTGGCCGATCCAGTCGATCGGTTGACTCCGGTCCCGGTAACCACCCGGACAAACCAACGCAACATCACTGAAAGCAGCGCCATCAAACCGGCCCATTGCATGCCCCGCGTGAGACCAGATCTGAATACTGTCACTGCGATCGCATAGGTAACAATCACGATTACAAGGACGCTACCCGGGGCGTCTGCCACCGTAAGCAGCGCGAGAAGCCAGACGAGCGTGGCCAAATTTGTGCGGGCGAAACCAACGAAGGTGGTCTCCCCCTGAGCGCTCCGCGCTACCAATCGCAAAACAAGGAATGCCGACATGTATGACCACGCGTAGTAGAGCTGTTCAAAGAGCAGCAGCGAGTTTGCTGTGATACCGCGAACATCGAAACGCGCCGATGCCAGGCCAACTCCAGCGGCCATAAGACCACCCGCTTGAAGCGAGACCTCACCGAGGGCGTCCTTGGCCATAAGACCAATCACCACTGCACCGATCACGAGTCCGAAAGCGCCGATAAGCCACATAAATTCATATCCGAACGACGAAGCACTGATGTGCGCCGCCCAGATAGACAGGACACTCGAGTGTCCCAATATCTCGACTTCTTCAAATGCTTCGGCCGCAGTGAGACTCCCGTCGGCCGACACGCTTGTAGCCCAGCGCCAAAGGTCCCCATAGTCGGGTAAAAGCAGCGCGCTGGCAATTCGGCTGTGGACCCAGCCCATGAAGAGCGCTAGGGGCGTAGCGATCATCAACGCGACTCGGATATCACCATGTTTGAGACATGTCGGAGCGGGCTCGCAGTTCACGTCCGATGTCTCGTCATCTGGCGCGCCCAGAGTGCGGATCCAGTCAGGCGCCCTCGTCACGACCTCGAGGTCACGGTATGCATCAGCTCGAGTCATGACAAGTAAAAACAGTAAGCGTGTATGGAACGCGTAGCAGATCTTCATCAAGTTGTAGGTCTACCTCGTCGAATACTTCGCCGAGCAGTTCGGCATATTGTGTTTCCGTGCGCACAAACTGGCCCCGGTCGCGCTCGATCAACGTCCTTGAGATCCAATGTTGGCCGGGCCGCAGGTGAGGCTCGACTGTGATGAAACGCGCGCCTGGTTTTAGCATCTCGGCGACGATACGTAACGAGTCGACCACAGTGTCGTCGGGAATGTGATGCAACACACCAATTGACACAGCGACATCAAACGGATCCTGTGTCTTTGCAACCTCAGCCAGAGTGCCATCAAAGAACTGAGCGCTGGGAAAACGACTTTGCGCCGACTCGATATATGGCTGGCTGATATCAAAACCTACGAAGTCAGCTGATGGCACGACGGGAACGAGGTCACCGGGGCCGCAGCCGAAATCGAGCAACCGCATTCCTGCGTCGGGCTTCAAATATCGGGATACGAATTCGCGACGGAGTTTGTTCTTGCCCACGGAACGTTGGAACGCTTCGTAAGCCCACGCCACCTGCAGAACCGACCGAGCCCATGTCTTTTTCTCGAGCCCAACATTACGAGATGTCACGTGCTTGGCTTCTTTGCCATCGCGAGAATCGACGTACCCGTTGGCAGCGGAAACTTTCCAAGCGCTGCAAGTTCTGGTTGGTGGAGCGCTCGCAACATGCGATCGACAAGCGGGTTTGTTGGTGCCAGGTCGGTGGCTAGATCTTCTTCAATCTGTTCTTTGGTTCGGGCTGACTGCAATTTTCTTACCGCCAAGCGACTTATCGCTGCGGGGATCAGGAGTGGTAGAAAGAAGTACGAGTTGTCGACGACCTCGAAACCGGCCGCTTCGAGCTCGTCGGCGAGCATCGACTTTTTGTAACGCCGGTAGTGGCCGTTCCACTCATCGAAGTCGCTCCATAGCCATTGATGAGCTGGCACGGTCACAATGATCGTTCCTCCTGGCTCGAGAATTCGATGCGCTTCAACGAGCAACTCGCTGGGTTCTTCGATGTGCTCGATGACGTCGAACATGCCTACTGTGGGCACCGAATTGTCGGGGAGAGCTAGCGAGGCCAAGTCCCCGCAAAACGAAACCGTCACGCCGCGCTCGGCTGCACGAATGGCGCCAGACTCAATTGGTTCGACGGCGCCAACGGGTATGCCCCGCGCAGCGAGGTAGGCAGCGACGACACCTGAGCCAGAACCAACCTCAAGAAACGAACCGACAAGGTTGTGACGCAAGAGCAACTGTTCGATCATCTTGTTGCGGTGCGCAAACCAGAAGCTTGATTCGTCAACCTGGTCAAAAACTGCAACACCCGAAGCCGGAAAGCCGTTCGTCACGTTGCGATTTGTAAACCAGATCGCCAGATCATCATCGAATTCGCCGGGTGGATGCCATCCGGCGAATTCGAGTTCTTTGAACCCAGCTTGTGTTGGCACTGACTGCAACTCCCTAGCGCACTGACGGTCGTGCATGAGCATACTCGCCGACCAGCCGGGAGATTCCCTCTTCCATCGATACCTTCGCGAGGCTGCGTTGCTCCAGGTCGGTTGATCGAAACGACAGCATCAACGGTTGACGTCCGGTGTTTGTTGTCGGCCGCGCAACGATCGGTACTCGCCGCCTGATCACTTTCGACAGGATGCCGAGGATTTGCGAGATGGTGTAATTTTGCTCTGAGGCAAGGATCCGTATCTCAAATGTTCCAGGATCACCTTCAATCCCGTGATACGCCGCACGAATCGCCATCGCAGCAGCGTCGCTCGTGAAGAGGTAGTCCCGCGAAGTGTCGAGCGGGACGTAGATGGTTGATGGCACGCGCCTAAACGTGTTCGCCACGAGGTGTGACAGGAGTCCTTGTGGCTTGCCGATCGCCTGGCCGACACCGTAGAGGTTCGAGATTCGAAGGAAGACTGCTCGTATTTGTGGGGCATCAGCGAGTTCGCGCCGCACGATGGCCTCTTGCATCAGTTTCGATTCGCCGTAGCCGTGGAGTGGTGCCGGCTCAGTGCCTTCTGTAGCAGGCCACACCTGATTTCCGGAGTAGACCGCTCCGGCAGAACTCGCAAGCACGAGCGCGCCGACCGATTTAGGGCTCAAGGTTCGGATGGACCGAAGCAGCAGCTCAAGAGCAAGCTGGTCAGAGCGATGCACCGCATCGCCTGCTGACACATGTCCTACGCCAGCACACCAGAAGACCAACCATGGCCGGTCATCGGCTTGCGTCACCATGCCCGCCACTAAATGATCGAACTGTTTCGCAAGCTTTTCCGGTTCAGACCAGGCGAGACCACGTGCGGCTTGAAACTCCACGCCCTGGATCGCCAGCTCAGCACACATGGCCGAACCGAGCAGCCCACCTGCGCCCACAACTAGCGCTACGGCGGACGACGAGTCAGCCACCTAAATTGCCCCCGGCGACCACGACAACGATCGAGAGGTCAACTCCGCGATCACTTGATCTCCATCCATAGCGCATACGTTAACGCCAGCGTTGTCTAGTCTCTCAGGTGGTGGTTGGAATAGGCCTTGATACCGGACCGCTCGAGGCAATGGACGCTATGATTCGTGTTCTGTGACCGAAGTCGAAGGAACGAAAACACTTGCGGTAGTCGTGCCCGTCTATCAGGGTGAGAAGTCACTCCCTTCACTCGTCGAGGAATTACACGCGGTGCGACAGGAATTCGAAGCGACGAACGCGGCGGTACGACTCCATGAAGTAGTGCTCGTCCATGATTGCGGCCCCGATCATTCCGTGCAAGTCGTTGAAGCACTCGTTGCCAAGTTCGACTGGGTGCGGGCCGTGTGGCTGACGCGCAATTTTGGGCAGCATCCGGCAACAATTGCGGGCATCTCAGCTACGAGCACCGACTGGGTTGTCACGATGGACGAAGATGGGTTACACGAACCCGCTTCCATTATGAAGCTGTTGGAACAGAGCCAGATTGACCAAGCCCCGCTGATCTACGGGCAGTCACGCAACCGCCGACCACACACGTCCTTCCGCAACTTCTCGAGTCGCATCGCAAACTTCGCATTCCGGGTACTCGTCGGCTCGGATTCGAATGCGAACTTCTCAAGCTTCCGGCTTCTCGACGGGCCAATTGCCCGAAGCCTCGGGGCGTATTGTGGTCATGGCGTCTACCTCGATGTTGCTTTGTCATGGGTCATGCCAAGGACCGGGCACTGCCTCGTCGATTACCGCGACGAAATTCGCGGCGAAGAACAAGACTCTGGCTATCATCTTCGCAGCCTTATCAGCCACTTTCGCCGCCTAGTGTTGACCAGTGGCACCCGTCCCCTGCGGGCCATTGCGTTGTTGGGGATCGTTGCGACGCTAGGTGGTGTCGCAATCGCTGGATTGCTTGTCGCACTCAGGATCTTCGGAGATGTGCAAGCCCAAGGTTGGACATCAGTGATGATTGCTATCTCGGTGTTCTCTGGATTGATAATGATGGCCCTTGGGATCGTGGCTGAGTACCTGTCGGTCGCCGTCACAATGGCCGCAGGCCGGCCGCTCTACATGACTACAAGTTCGTCCCAATGGAGCAGCCCAAGCGGTTCTGTAGAAGACCAAAGAGCGGAGACACGCCGCCCCTAATTCGCCTACAGGTTCAGCAGTTCCCTTAGATTCCGCCGAACCGGTTCTTCGTCGTCGGAAGGCACTGGCGGGGCGAGTTGTTGCGTGGAGCGCGACTAGACAACTGTGCGACATGCTAAATTGAGTAATTTGTCGCGGCTTAGATGGAAACCGATCAATCCACGTTAGACGTTTCGCTTCGAGAGCAAGATTGGACGACGACTGTCTTCAAGGCGCGTCGGAGTGCAGATGGGCGTCGCAGTCGCCTGCCTCCGATCTCAATCGTAGGTGCGGAGTTCATCAGCGAGCGAAGCGATCCTAGTCAGCGCTACTCGGCTGGCCTCGATGCCGAAGTACTGCTGAACAGCCACGAGCCCTTGGTCAGCACGCTTCTGCCATCCCGTCCTGTCCTTATGAAGGGCAAGAACATGCCCGACGATGCCATCAGTCGTATCCGAGATCAAAAGAATCTCTGCCACCGGCCCAAATCCCTCCGCTCCAATGGTCGTGGTCACGACGGGCACTCCACGCATGAGAGAGTCACCGACCTTGCCTTTGATCCCAGCACCAAAGCGAAGAGGAGCGACGCTGACCCTAACCGTGTTGAAAAGTTCGGACAGGTCCTCGACCCACCCATGATTTGTGATGTTCGCGCCAGACGTGTCCACGAAGTCTTCTGGAATGTCACTGCCGACAAGATGCAGGGTGATGGACGGATCGTTCGACCAGATGCCCGGCATTATCTCGTCCACCAA
>ENA-ORXT01006390-ORXT01006390.1-marine-metagenome-genome-assembly--contig:-NODE-6390-length-10965-cov-5.036462_pt1 | contig 10965 bp, 7 predicted proteins | sample MGYA00237868_ERZ511482 | MGnify/ENA metagenome assembly ERZ511482
CGTGGAAAAATCACAACAATTAAGTCACCAAAAGAATGACAGAGAATTGTTAAGTTATTTTTGTCAGACTACTTAATGAATTAAAAATCTTTATTTCCAAATCGGTAACTTATTCTTTACTGATTCCTAAGCCAAGCTTGCACTGTTGTGATTCTTTCCATTTATAGATTATTAAAAATCGAGTTTTCGTTTGCCATCAATTTAAACATTGGTGGCTGGCTTAAATAGATTGTTAAATGAAGTTGGTTATGCAAACATTGATGAATCTTCTCAAGGGAGATCGCCAAATTTGGGGGGTGGTACTTTTTTTAGTATTGATTTCTATTTTAGCGGTGTATTCTTCTTCTAAACTGGTGGTGATGCGTTTCGACATTTCGGCAGAGATGTTCGCCCTACGCCATGCTTTCTTCTTATTGATTGGTTTGGTCTGTATGTTTTTTATTCACAGAATGGATTACAACTATTTTTCCAAGGGAGCACAGTGGTTGATGATTGGGTGTTTGCCAGTTTTACTCATAACATTACTAGTGGGAAGAGAAGGTCGTTGGATAGATTTCCCGGGCTTTAGTATCCAACCCTCTGAGATAGCCAAGTTTGCACTGATTATGTATTTGGCTAGGATTATTACAAAAAAACAAGACAAAATTGGTTCTTTAAAAGAAGGGTTTATGCCCATATTGTTACCTGTTTTATTGGTCTGCGCTTTAATTTTTCCAGCAGATTTATCTACAGCAGCACTGATCTTTTTGACTTCTCTATTAATGATGTTCATTGGTCGAACGCCTTTTACTTATATTTTATCGTTGGTGACAGCCAGTTTGGTAAGTGCCTTCTTCTTTGTATTTATTTTATTAAATGCACCAGATGAATTGTTGATTTTACGAGCCGATACTTGGAAGAGTCGAATTGTTGCATTCCAACAAGCACGTGCCAGCAACGAAATGGGTTTTCAGCCCGAACAGGCACACATTGCCATAGCCAATGGGCGAGTACCTCAAGGACCAGGTAAAAGTGTTCAGAAAAACCTATTGCCAGAAGCCTATTCGGATTACATCTATGCGATTATTGTCGAGGAAGCTGGATTATTGGGTGCGTTGTTTATTTTATTTTTATATCTATATCTTTTTTATAGATCCATTGCCATCTTTCGTAGAAGCCCAGGAACCTTTGGAGCATTGTTGGCAGTTAGTTTGGCAATCAGTCTGGTTGCACAGGCGCTTTTGAATATATTGGTTACGGTCGGCTTACTCCCTGTAACAGGTGTAACATTGCCTTTTATTAGTAGGGGAGGAACGTCTATTCTAGTAAGTAGCTTGGCGATTGGTGTTATATTAAGCGTAGATGCTCATTCGGGTAAGAAACGAAGAAAGTCACCAAAAAAGACGAAGCCAAAAGGACCACCTTCTGGTAAAACAGTAGCAAAAAAGCCAGCCAAACAACCAAAAATAGAACACAAAACCATTACATTGGGAGACTTGTGATTTAAGGAGACCAATTAAAAAGCCACAAAATTCAATTGAATTTTGTGGCTTTTTTTGTTCTGTGAAAATTTTATTACAGCAAATACAAAAATATGCACGGCATTGTTAATAAACGATTCCCAAAATGTTATTAATATTTGACCGTTTATTATTAGTAAGCAAATTGCTGGAGTAAATTTTCAATAACTTTTTCGATGGTCAATGTTCATCCTCAAAGAAAAAGAAATCCTCTTTGGTTGGATAATCAGGCCAAATTTCTTCGATGGTTTCAAAGTATTCACCCGGCTCATCTTCCAATTGTTGTAAATTCTCTACTACTTCGATAGGCGCACCTGTTCTAATAGAGTAATCAATTAATTCTTCTTTGGTGGCAGGCCAAGGAGCATCCTCTAAATGAGATGCCAATTCTAGTGTCCAATACATATATAAATAAAATTAATATTCGTTTAAAATGTTCGATTATGTTTTATATTACTAATGATGCTAAAAAGAGCACAAAAGTCACAATTAGTGTTGTTTTTTTAATTGAACTGTAATTTTTTAAATAGGTTTAGTATTTTAAAAAAAATATTTAATTCTTTTTGGGACTCCATTCTATTTCTTCAGCATTGAAATGATAAACCATTTTCCTTGAAAAAACAAATAAAAAGTCAGAAAGACGATTTAAATAATGAATGACTAAGTCTGGAACTGTTCCGGATTCCGATACTGCCAATTCAATGGTTCTTCTTTCTGCCCTTCTACAAACGGTTCTAGCCAAGTGTGCATAAGAGGCAACGACGTTTCCTCCTGGTAGAACAAATCGTTCCAGAGGCGGCAAATCCAGCTCCATTTCGTCAATGGCATTTTCCAATTCAGTAATCATGTCTTCGTTGATACTTGGGGGAACGGCATTTTTCTTTTCGGGATTGGTTGCTAAAATAGAGCCAAGCACGAAGAGATTTTCCTGTATTGATTTTAAAAGTGTTTTGCTTTTTTGGTCAACAGCTTGGTCTCTAATTAAGCCTAAAAATGAATTCAACTCATCGACTGTTCCGTAAGCTTCTATTCGTTGATGGTATTTAGGTACTCTGCCACCACCAAACAACATCGTTTGACCATCATCTCCTGTTTTTGTATATATTTTCATTTGTTGTGATTCTGAAATGGATTAAGCAGCTTTCAGCTATTGAACTGATGATATAAAAGAGTTCTTTTTAGGTGCAATTTATTTTTTAACAAAAGTATGTATGATCAACTTCTTAAAAATAGGCGCAAATGTAATCATCTATCACCAGCTTAATGAACTTTTGGTGATAAAAAAAATGCTCGTTTTTAAATGGCAAATCCAGCTTAATTTCTTTTACTTATTGTGAAATAGGTTTGTTTCACTTTTTAAAACAGAGCACCAATAAGTTTTTAATAAAACAGCTATAGAGAATAAGTTTAAAACCTAATTAAAGTTTAAACAATAGTGTTATTGTGGTCATTAATAAATAAATTGATGTTTTTATTGTCTTTTTACATACAATTATCTAAAAATACTTAAAAAACCTATGTTTTATCAACCATAACAAGACAAATATTGGTCACCAAATTGGTTTGACTTATTTTTGATAAGAATTGAATGTCGTTTAAGTTAAATTGACTTTTAACAAACGATAATCTCTCATTTAGTAATTTAAGTCAATTTACCAATAAGAGTCGATTTAAGCAATACAAAAGGAATGCCAACAGTTGGTTCGTATAGAACAATTTTCAACGGTTCATTCTTTTTAGGAGGTTGATTACCTGCTGACCCAGTTTCGATAAAAATATATACATAATGAATAAAAGATGGGTTATTGACGCTTCTGATGAAGAGGCGATCAACCATCTACAAAGTGAATTAAAAGTAAGCCGTATTTTATGTGATTTATTGGTAAAAAGAGGGATAAGAACTTTTGACCAAGCAAAAAAGTTTTTTCGACCCAATCTGGAGGATCTACACGATCCTTTTCTGATGCAGGACATGGACCTCGCCATCGAGCGAATTGGTCTTGCCATGCGTGAGAATGAAAAAATATTGATTTATGGCGACTACGATGTAGATGGTACCACTGCTGTTGCACTGGTATATGGTTTCTTTAGGCAGTTTTATTACAATTTAGCTTATTACATACCCGATCGATATATCGAAGGTTATGGAGTATCTGATAAAAGCATTGATTATGCCCACAAGGAAGGGTTTTCTTTAATCATAGCTTTGGATTGTGGTATTAAGGCCAATGATAAAATTGCTCGAGCCAAAGATTTGGGCATTGATTATATTATCTGCGACCATCACCGACCTGGTGAAGAATTGCCGCCTGCTTATGCGGTTCTAGATCCCAAACGAGAAGATTGTACCTATCCATATACAGAATTATCTGGTTGTGGTGTTGGTTTTAAAATGGTACAAGCTTTTGCCCAACACAACGATATGCCTTTTAAAGAGGTAACTGATTTGTTGGATTTGGTTGCGGTGAGTATTGCTGCTGACATTGTGCCTGTGACTGGCGAAAATAGAATACTAGCACATTATGGTTTGCGAAAATTGAACCACTCTCCGTGTCCAGGTTTGCTTTCTTTGGTTACATTGAGTGGAATGAACAATAAGAAGATAAATATTTCTGATATTGTTTTTTATGTCGCACCAAGAATTAATGCTGCGGGACGTATGGATAGTGGGAATACAGCTGTAAAAGTACTTTGTGCAGAAGAAAACGCCTCTGCTTTTATCAATGCAGATATGCTCGACTCACATAATACCGATAGAAGAGAGATTGACAAGTCGATTACCGAAGAAGCATTAAAGTTGGTGCGGAAAGATGAAGTGTTGCTCAATAAAAAATCTATTGCGCTGTATAATCCTTCATGGCATAAAGGTGTAATTGGTATTGTTGCCTCTAGGATGGTCGAAAATTTTTACCGCCCGTCCATTATATTAACGGATTCAGACGATGTTTATGCTGCAGGATCGGCACGTTCTGTAAAGCATTTTGACATTTATAATGCCATTCGAGAATGCGAGGTTTTATTGGAACAATTTGGTGGACATAAGTATGCAGCAGGATTGACCATTAGGAAAGAAAATATTCCAGCTTTTATAGAAAAGTTTGAGAAGATTGTTTCTCAAACCATTGACGACGAAAGTCTGACACCCGAAGTAAAAGTAGATGCAGAATTGGAATTGTCCTATTTCAATATGAATTTTTATAAAATTATTGAACAGTTTGCACCATTTGGTCCTGCCAATATGAAGCCCATATTTGTGACCAAAGGATTAACAGATAGAGGAAACTCTATGTTGGTTGGACATACTAAAAAGCATTTGAAGGTTCATGCGACTAGTAGTGGTTATAACATCAACGGTATTGCATTTAATCAGGCTCCTTTTTACCAAACGGTTAAAGAGGAAGAATTTGATGTGTGCTACAGTTTGGATCTCAATGAATGGAATGGAAATAAGTCGTTGCAAATGACGATTAAGGACATTAAGGTCAAAGAAGATCTTATTTCAAATCCAGTTTAATTGCTACGAAATTTATCTTGTTTATGAACGTTTATAAGGTGCTCTATATGTAACTATTAGAGCACCTTATTTTTTTATATTTATTCAAAAGAATGATTTTACAATCTAAAAAACTGGTAAAGAGCTATCGTGGGCGAACGGTGGTTAATGAGGTATCTATTGCTGTAGAGCAAGGAGAAATCATAGGTTTATTGGGTCCCAATGGTGCAGGTAAGACGACCTCTTTTTATATGGTGGTTGGACTAATCAAACCAGATAAAGGCAGGGTTTTTTTAGATGATGAAGACATCACTAAATTGCCTATGTACAAACGGGCAAGGCGAGGCATTGGTTATTTGCCTCAAGAAGCCTCTGTTTTTAGGCAAATGAGTGTTGAAGACAACATTCTATCTGTTTTACAAATGACTAAGTTGACCAAAAAAGAGCAATTACACAAACAAGAGAAACTCTTGGAAGAATTTGGGTTGACGCATGTGCGTAAAAGCATCGGAAATGTTCTTTCTGGGGGAGAGCGTCGTCGTACGGAGATTGCTAGGGCTTTGGCGGTAGATCCTAAATTTATTTTATTAGATGAACCCTTTGCGGGAGTTGATCCTATTGCTGTATCGGAAATTCAAAACATCGTTTGGCAATTAAAATACAGAAACATTGGCGTATTGATTACCGACCATGATGTTCAAGCAACACTGTCTATTATTGATCGAGCTTATTTACTGTACGAAGGGAAATTATTGGAGTCGGGTACGCCCGAAGAATTGGTTGCCAATGAAAGAGTTCGTGAATTGTATATTGGTGAGCATTTTGAATTAAAACGAAAGGTGATGGATGTTCCTGAGAAGTGATTTAGGAGCGTTCAAAATAACAGATTTTGTCTGACTATTTAAAACGCTCCAAACCCATGTTATGATTCATAAGCTTCAATAGGCGGACAAGTACAGATTAGGTTTCTGTCTCCAAACGCATTTGAAATGCGTCCAACACTAGCCCAGAATTTATGTTCTTTTACCCACGGAAGTGGCCAAGCGGCTTGACTACGTGAATAAGCGTGTGTCCAATCATCGGCTGTTATTTCGTCGATGGTATGCGGCGCATTTTTAAGGACATTGTCGGTTGGGTCGGCATTACCCAAAGCAATGGCATCAATTTCTTCTTTGATGGCAAGCATTGCCTCACAAAAACGGTCAATCTCTTTTTTGTCCTCACTCTCAGTAGGTTCTATCATAATGGTTCCAGAGACAGGAAATGAAACGGTAGGAGCGTGGAAGCCGTAATCCATTAGTCTTTTTGCGACATCTTCAACTGTAATACCCAAGCTTGTATTGTAGGGGCGAAGATCTAGAATGAGCTCGTGAGCGACCCTTCCTTTTTCACCAACATATAGAACATCGTATGCCTCTTCTAGTCGCTTTTTAATGTAATTGGCATTTAGAATCGCAAAGCAAGTAGCATCAGTTACGCCTTCGGCACCCAACATTTTTATATAAGCATAAGAAATCAGCAAGATACTGGCACTGCCCCAAGGAGCAGCCGAAACAGCTGGAATGTGTTTGCTGTCCTTGTCAGGGTTTAAATAACCGTGTGCAGGCAAATAAGGCGCCAATTGAGCGGTACAACAAATGGGACCCATACCGGGACCGCCACCACCGTGTGGAATACTAAAGGTTTTGTGTAGGTTGAGGTGACAAACATCGGCACCAATGATTCCAGGATTGGTCAATCCGACTTGTGCATTCATATTGGCACCATCCATATAAACCAGTCCTCCGTGTAAGTGAATGACCGAAGTTACTTCTTGTACGTGTCCTTCGAAAACACCGTGTGTACTAGGGTAAGTAATCATTAAACCAGCCAAGCGATTGCTGTGTAGTTCTGCCTTTTGGGTTAAATCTTCTAAATCAATATTGCCATTTTCGGCACATTTAACGACTACGATTTCAAAGCCACTCATAACTGCACTTGCAGGATTGGTTCCGTGAGCAGACGAAGGAATCAAGACTACTTTTCTGTCTTTGTCGCCATGGTCGTGGTGATAAGCTCTAATGACCATCAGACCCGAAAACTCACCTTGCGCCCCAGAGTTGGGTTGCAGCGAACAAGCATCTAATCCAGTAATGACACAGAGGTAATGTTCCAGTTCTTTGAAGACCCTTTGATAGCCCATTGTTTGCCCCATAGGCGCAAATGGATGAATGTGTGCAAATTCAGGCCAACTCAAAGGGATCATTTCCGTTGCTGCATTGAGTTTCATAGTACAAGAACCAAGCGCAATCATAGAATGGACCAACGACAAATCCTTGTTTTCCAACTGCTTCAAATACCGCATCATTTTGGTTTCAGAATGATAAGAATTGAAAACAGGATGCGTGAGGTAATCAGATGTTCTCAGTAGACCATTTGGGAAGCGATATTTTGTAATGTCCGAATCGTCTTCCATTGGAAATTTTGCAAAGTATTGCTTGGTTGCTTCCGCAAAAACCTGAGCGATTTTATTTACCTCATCGGTCGTCGTTGTTTCATCCAAAGAAATACCAATGTATCCTTTTTTATGGTAACGCAGATTAATTTTAGCATTATAGGCTTTCTTAATAATCTGTTTATAGTGTTTCTTTTTGACAGCAAAATAGAGCGTATCAAAATAATTTTTATTTTCTTGTTCAAACCCTAATTCGAGCAATCGTTTTTCCAGCACTTGGGCTAAGAAATGAATGCGAGTAGCAATTTTTTTCAAGCCTTTAGGACCGTGATAAACTGCATAGAACCCAGCCATATTAGCCAATAGTGCTTGCGCCGTACAAATATTGGAGGTCGCTTTTTCCCTTCTAATGTGCTGTTCTCTGGTTTGTAGCGCCATACGCAATGCAGGCTTACCGTGGGTGTCTACAGAAAGCCCTATGATGCGACCAGGAATGATTCGTTTGAACTTATCTTTGGTGGCAAAATAAGCAGCATGAGGACCGCCATAACCCATAGGGATTCCAAAACGTTGCGTAGTTCCAACAACGACATCAGCGCCCCATTCACCAGGAGGAGTCAATATGGTGAGTGCTATTAAATCTGCTGCAACAGCGACATATGCTCCATGTTCCTTTGCCTGTTCGGCGACCTTTCTATAATCAGCAATGCTTCCTTTTTGATCTGGATATTGTAATAAAACACCAAATATTTTATCCGACCATTCAATCCCTTCTAAATCAGATAAGACAATCTCAATACCAAGTGGTTTTGCCCTATTGGAGACAACTTCAATGGTTTGTGGGAAACAATCTTCGCTGACGATAAAGACATTAGATGGATCTTTTTTAGAAGATTTATTCCTAACAGCATACAGCATTGCCATTGCCTCGGCAGCAGCAGTCGCTTCGTCGAGTAAAGAAGCATTGGCAATTTCCATTCCTGTAAGATCACTAACCGTTGTTTGAAAATTGAGCAGTGCCTCCAATCTACCCTGAGCTATTTCTGCTTGATAAGGGGTGTATTGCGTATACCAAGCAGGATTCTCAAATACATTGCGTTGGATAACCGAAGGCGTAATGGTTCCATAATACCCCAAACCGATATAAGAGCGAAACAATTTGTTTTCTCCACTAATGTTCTTAATGAGTTTTAAGTAATCATATTCCGTCATTGGACGGTCGAGATAAAGGTTTCGTTCTAATCGAAGCGGCGCAGGAATGGTTTCGTCTATGAGTTCATTTATAGAGTTGACTCCTATGGTTTGGAGCATCTCTTCCATTTCGGCTTGATTGGGACCAATGTGTCGGTGACCAAAGTGAACCGATGGATTAAAAATATATTGTAGTGGACTTTTTTTGAAAATCATTTTTTGTAGGATTTTGGGGATTTTGGGAAAAATATTACCTTATCTTTTATTCATTCTAACTTTAATGGCAAAAGTAGGAGATTGTTCTACTTTTACCAAAGTATAACAACCATATTTGCTCATAAGATTGATTAAAAATAAATGATGATGAAAATATATTGGATAGATGAATTTGACCAAGGGCGATTGGGGAGTATGCCTCGTCCAAAGGGAGACCATGCATTAGCTGGCGAAATTGATTTTTTAATGGCAGAAGGTGTCGATTTGGTGGTTTCATTTTTAGAGTTAGCAGAAGCCAAATTGTTGGGTTTGGGGCAAGAAGGACGTTTGTGCTTGGAGCGGAATATAGACTTTGTTTCTTATCCCATTCAGGATTATGGCGTACCAGATTCGGCAGTATCTTATTTAAAACTATGTTCTTTTTTGTTGGATAAAATAAAAGAAGGAAAGCGAGTCGTTGTTCATTGTCATGGTGGAATTGGTCGCTCTTCTGTAGTAGCTGCCGGCGTTTTAATGAAAAGTGGTTGTGAAATGGATCAAGTATTTGAATTGATAAGTGGTTACCGAGAACACACAGTTCCTGATACAGCTGAACAGACAGAATGGGTGTATGCTGTTTTTAATGAAAGTGATGATTGAATGAACCTGTAATTTTAAAACTCAAATTTATAAAACAAAAGAAAAGTGTATACGTATAAACAATAATGTATGCGTGTATGTTTATCCAAACATTTATTGCCCTCCATTTTATTAAAAAAACCAATACCTATATTCTTAGAATTTTTGGTCGTGCTTTGTTTGATATTTGTATGTCTATCTTCTTATGGACAACCCATTCCTTATAATGAAACCCCAATAAATACAGAAAAAATTAATCAAGATAGACTGTCTTTTGAAATGAATAATGATGTCATTTACTTAGATGATATTGAAAGATTGTTGATTTCAACTTTAAATGAAAAAGACACCTTGACATTTAATCATTTATGTATTGTAGGAAGTTATACTTATGTTGACAATCAAAAATTAGAAGAGGGCGCAATGTTATCAAAACATTGTATAAAATTATTGAAAGACTCTACGTCGATTTATGCGGGACAGTTGTATAATGTATTGGGCAATTGCTACTCATATTTGGGATACGATCTAAATGCTTTTGAATGTTATTTTCAAAGTAAAGAAGTGTTAGAACTGCACAAAGATTCTTTGGTTGCTGCTCCTGTAGTTAATATTGCTTCTTTGTATTTTGAACTTGGTGATTACGATAAAGCTTTGCAATATGGGGAAGAAGCTCTTTCACATACCCAACAAATTGAATGTGGGCGATGTAAATTATATAATTTAATTTATAATTATAGTTTATTGGGCGATGTTTATGATCGTTTGGATAAAATTAATTTGTCGAAATATTACTTGGAGCAATCAATTGACTTTGCCAAAGAATTGGGAGACGATATAATAACCTTAATGACTTATGAAAAAGCTATAAGATTTTATGACAAACACAACTATCCCGAAAAATGCGAAGGATTTATTCGTAAAGGAAAATTAATTATTGACGAAGGATGTATAAGCAGTGTACAAGAAGAAATACTATTTATCATTACCTCTTCCACTTATTATTTGAATACCAATCAACTCAGTAAAGCCATTGATCCCTCGAGTTTTTCATACGATGGTGCTGAATTAAAAGAAAAATATGAGTATGCAGCGCAGTTTTATACTATACATAACGATATTGAAAACTCAAGTAAGTATCATGAATTATTGAAAGAGGAAATAGAGAGAATCAATAAGGTGAATACAAAAAATGTTTATACCAATGTTGAAAGTAGGTTTAAGGCCATTGAATTAGAAAAAGAAAATAAAGAACTGTTATTACAAACAGGCAATAGGGAAAGATATCTTATGATAATTCTGACCGCTTTTCTTATGATGTTGAGTATGTTTTTATTACAGCTTTACAACTACAAAAAAACCAAGAAATTGAATGCCTCGCTTCAGTTAAAAACAATTGAGCTTGAAGAAACCAATGAGGACTTGATTGTGTCAAATGAAGAACTAGAACGTTTTGCCCACATCGCTTCCCACGATTTAAAAACACCTCTTCACAATATTATTAAATTTTCGGG
>ENA-ORXT01006391-ORXT01006391.1-marine-metagenome-genome-assembly--contig:-NODE-6391-length-10965-cov-3.045096_pt1 | contig 10965 bp, 8 predicted proteins | sample MGYA00237868_ERZ511482 | MGnify/ENA metagenome assembly ERZ511482
TGGTGCCTTAGACTTTAGGGAGTGGCAACAAGAACATCCAGGCGAGGCGTTTCCAATTAGTGTAGCGCTTGGAGCTGATCCTGCGACCATTCTAGGTGCTGTTACGCCCGTCCCTGATACTCTGTCAGAATATGCTTTTGCTGGCTTGCTGCGTGGCTCTCGCACTGAGCTTGCCGAGTGTCTCGGCAATGAATTGCAGGTGCCTGCTACGGCAGAGTTTGTCTTGGAAGGGCACATCTTTCCGGATGATGTCGCGCCTGAAGGGCCATTTGGTGACCATACCGGATATTATAATGAAGTCGATAACTTCCCCGTATTTACGGTGGAGCGCATCACGCATAGAAATGAACCGATCTATCACAGCACTTACACGGGTCGCCCCCCCGATGAACCAGCTATACTTGGGGTCGCACTGAACGAAGTATTTGTGCCAATTTTACAGAAACAGTTTCCTGAGATTGTGGATTTTTATCTGCCGCCGGAAGGTTGTTCGTATCGCATGGCAGTGGTGAGCATGAAGAAACAATACCCCGGTCATGCCAAGCGCGTCATGATGGGTGTTTGGTCATTTCTAAGACAGTTCATGTATACTAAGTTCGTCATCGTGGTTGATGATGACATCAATACCCGTGATTGGAAGGATGTCATTTGGGCGATGACTACCCGCATGGATCCCTCCCGTGATACACTGATGGTAGAAAACACCCCAATCGATTATTTGGATTTTGCATCGCCTGTGTCTGGTTTAGGCTCAAAAATGGGGATGGATGCAACCAATAAATGGGAGGGGGAAACGACTCGCGAATGGGGTGAGCCCATCGTGATGAAAGCTGAGGTTAAGGCCAGTGTTGATAGTATGTGGTCAGAACTTGGTATCGATGAATAATAATTATTTGTACTGATGAAAATAATAAAAATAACTCCAGGACAAGGTGTAACTCAATGAAAATAAGGGCTATTTTAAAAGCACTCTGTATAGCAGCAGTGTTAATACTTCCGGTTAATCAATCGGTAACCGCGCAGCCGATCTATCAAAATCTTCCGCTAGAAATTCAACAGCTACTGCGTTCTAAAGGCATGTCGCCTTATGGAATGAGTGCCTATGTGCAGGCGATTGGGTCTCCACGGCCACTTATATCGCACAACGCGCAGATCGCTAGAAACCCGGCATCGGTAATGAAGTTGCTAACAGCCTACGTTGCTATTGGTGTGCTGGGTGCTAACTATCGTTGGCCGATTGAAATAACGACCAACGGTCATATTCAAGGTGGCGTTTTATCCGGTAATGTTTACATAAAGGGCTATGGTGCTCCTGATTTTGATACGAACGGACTGCGCGAGATGCTGCGCGAGCTGCGTCGTAAAGGGATTCATACTATTCAGGGCCGAATGATTTTTGATGATACCTACTTCAATGGCCCTAAAATTGACCCCGGCGCATTTGACGGTAAGCCCTACAGCTCATATAACGCGCAGCCTGATGCCCTTATGTTTAATGAGCGCCGTTCTTCATTTTCTGCAAGACGCAGGGGCAACAAGATTACCGTATCAACCAGTACGCCTGCGCACAACATGCGCTTAGTTAACAGGATCAAACGTGCTAAGCGAAGCTGCAGAGTCAGCACTAGTGTAAAGCGTGGTCGTGGTGATAAAGTGACGATTACTTTTTCAGGGTATCTGGCAAGACGCTGCCGTACACGCGGTTTTACCATGGCGGTAACGGATCCTGCGAACACGATGTATTCTGCGATACAGAAAATCTGGACCAAGGAGCTAAAAGGTAACATCAATACGCAGTTTATGGTGGGATCGACCCCGCCTAACGCTCGCACGGTTCATGTACACTATTCAAAATCGCTGGCAGAATTGCTGCCAACCGTGGTAAAAGATAGTAATAATGTGATGGCCAGGCAGCTGATGCGCTCAATTGGTGCAAAGCGCTTTGGTGCGCCAGGTACGCCGAAGAAAGGTGCCGAGGCGATAGATGATTATTTGCGTAGCCAGGGATTGGATTTTCCTGAGTTGCGCATCGAAAATGGCTCTGGCCTGAGTCGCTATGCGCGTATTAGCACGGAAAACATTTCTCACCTGCTAACCAGAGCTTTCCGTGGCCCGCAGCGTGACCTGTTGATGCGCTCGATGGCGATTGCCGGTGTTGATGGAACAATGAAAAGACGCTTGAGAAAATCAGCGGTTCGCGGGCGGGGTTTCTTTAAAACTGGCTCACTAAGGGATGTTCGCGGTATTGCAGGCTATGTAAATGCTGCTGACGGTCGAACTTATGTTGTTTCAATTTTACATAATGATCCACGCGCGCGCAGCCGTGGCCGGAAAATCCATGACGAGTTTATTGAGTGGGTTTTTTGGGGTAAGAATGGACAACAACTCGCTAAAAATTATTGAAAAATGTTATAAATCGTAATAATACTGAAAAAATAATGGCAAGAGAAACGACAACGTGACAGATGAAACTGTATTCAGGGGACCAACAGCGGTTGCCATCTCAAGACAATATCCCGTAGAGCAGGCCTTTTTTCAGCCCTTATTGTTAGGTGCTATTCTGGTTATGATCCCGGCGCTGTTGATCCACTTGTTTCTGGACGTTCAGAGTATGCATCGGCTGATGAAAATTCTGTTTGGTAACTGGATTTCACCGCTGATTTTGTGGTTCTTCGTGAGCAGCCTGATGCACCTGTGGATGAAGCGCGGTCGATTGGTCAGTGAAGAAAAACAGACTGAGGTGGTTGCTAAGCGTGCACTACCTGGCGTGCTGAGTGAGACGGTAGCTAGCACCGAAGGCAATGGTATTTGGGCTGGTTTACAGCAAAAACTATCCGGCAGTAAAGTGTCAAACGATAATTTATTGCTGACGAGGCTGCGGTTATTTTTGGCTCAGTCTCATCCATCCAATGAAGTTGATGAAGCGTTTGGCATTACCGAACGTGAGTACATGCGCGGGTCATTTGCGCTATCACGTTTTATGGTTTGGGCTATTCCTATTCTTGGTTTTATCGGCACAGTTTGGGGGATCAGCAATGGTATCGCGCATTTCTCAGATGCGATGACGGCAACCAATTCGGTGACTGATGTATCGTCGATGCTAAAAGATAACCTACCGCTGGTTACAAACTCACTGGCGACGGCATTTGATACCACCCTACTGGCACTATTACTCAGTGTACCTTTGATGATGACCATGATTTCATTGGAGAAGCGTGAAGAGGCCTATCTCATTCAGCTGGATCAACAATGGTTCCATGAGATCAAACCGCGCTTGGAGTATGAGTCAGGTGGGTTAGCAGCGGGTGCTTCGGTTGTGGCAGCTGATGGTAGCAATATGGCGCCTGTGCAGTCAGTGGCTAATGAAATAAAAATGTTAAGTACTCAGGTTGGTGCCTTGCAGGAAACCATGGAAGATTTGTACGAAATGATCTTCGAGTCGCGCCTTAGCGATTTCAAAAAGCATGGCCAGTAGAGCGGCACGCTACGCTCGATATCTGCCGCAGGAAAAACTGGAAATAAGTCTGTTTCCATTTCTGAGTATTTTTCTGTGCGTGATGGGCGTGCTGTCTTTTATCAATATCCTCAGCAGTGTGTCTACGCCGCAGAAAATTGAGCTGACTATGGAGTTGGAGCAAGGCTACAAGGTTGCGTTTCAGGTTTTCACCATGCCTGATGGCGTGATCAGTGTGCCACCGATAAAACGTTTATTAGAACTGCAGCAGGTGGTCGATGACGAGTCACGCTCCCTACTCGCAATGATTATACTGCGCCGTCAGCGTGTGATTGATGAGGTTAAGTATTCTCAGGCCAATCCTGAACTAGCCGCTCGCTCCCCTGATATAGAGGACATTAGCCTTTGGTTGTATGAGATCAGAATGATTAACGAAATGGCGCTGCGGGAAAACTTTCTATACGAAGAGTTTTTATTATTTGGTATTTATCCGAATGGAGGAGAAGCCTACCAGAAAGTGCGCAGTGTTATGAGCCGATCAGCGGATGCGCGCAGCATCAGCGTTGGACTGGAGCCATTAGATTCTAATTGGTCATTGAGCTTGCACAATCAGGAGGCGCAATGAAAAATTTAATTAATATCGATTCGCTAACCGATATTGTTTCAAACTCTGTAGGAATACTCATCATCTTTGCGGTAATAAACCTAATCCACGACAACAATAAAACCTACGAGTTAGAAATTCCTATCGAGCATGAAACTGATCTCAGGCCCGCCTATATCATCAGTAAAGATGATCGTTTATTGGTGTTAGATACAGAGCAGGTTTTTAGTAGCGCAGCGCAGCAGGCAGGTAAAGGGGCAGCCAGCAATAAACGTATTTTCGACTTGGGGTACCAAGGGTTATTTGCTCAGATAGATCAGGAAAAAGGAATCTCATTTCATGCGCGCGGTACGGACGATTGGCCAAAATTTACAGAATTGTCCAAGTCTGGAAGCGATTTACAAAAGCAACTGCAGGCGATTGATCCAAAGGAGTATTTCGCTTACTTTTTTGTTTATGATGAAACTAATCCTGGCAGTACATCAGGCAGTGGCTTTGATAGCTTCAGAGAGGCCCGTAAGTATTTACAAGGTCGTCAGGTTAAGTCAGGTTGGCGGCCAGTGAGTGCTGAGTTCCCACCGGGAATTTGTGATTTGGGCTACACCAGTGAGTGTCAGTACCTACCCTCATTTTTGGGATCAGATGCATCTGCTTCAAAGTCTTAGCTTTAGCTATTCACCAAAATCTCATTTGAAGATAGGTAAGCTCCTGATTATTTAATCCAGCACGTATACAAAGAGGCCACATCTATAGCAATGCGGCCTCTACATTGGTGCTTGCTGTTAATAGTTAGCGGTAAATATTAACAGTCAATTGGCTGCCATCTATAGCCTACACCGCCCGTTTGAACACGGTAGGTCTTGTTAACAAAGCGCGCAGGTTTGTTTATATTTCGATATTGTGCCGGAGAGGCCAGTCGCTTCTGTTTAACTGTTCTGTATACTGCCGGGATATTTTTCTTAATGCGTTGTCCCGGACGTACCATTACTTTTTTAACAACGGTACGGTATACCGCAGGAACTTTAACGCGGCATAGGATTTCACCTGTCATATTGTCTATACGCGTAACCGGTCCACGTTTGCCCTTTTGCCAAGCGTAATGTGCAGGCTTGACTAAGACGCGCTTACTGACGTTTGTATACTGTGCAGGTCTGTAAGTATAAGTATGTGTCGCAGGACGCACCTGAACGCGTTTGCTTGTGTAACTATATTGAGGGCCCCGAACTAAGACGCGTTTATTGACGGCAGGGCTGACTTGCTGTCTCTTGACGACGTTTTTGAACGTTGGGCCTGTTCTCACCTTGGCGTAACATTGGTTTGGTACAGCAGGAGGCATTGTCGAGCGATAGCCTGTAGAGGCAGAGCTACGTCGCTGTATGGGTTTAGCCATTCTTTGTACGGGTTTGGCCATGCGGTGGTAACGTTTTTGTACAGGTTTAACATTGTGATGGTGAGGCTTCACCGCTTTTGGAACAACAACTTCCTGAACCTGATGATCTATAGGAGTTGTTTTAATAAGAGGAGCAGTTTGCACATCCGGTACATTTTGTATGTCACCGCCGTAAACTTGTTGACCGCCAGCAATTTGTGTATCTCCTGAGATTTGTTGTTGACTACATCCGGTGATAAACAAACCGACCAATAAACAGCTAGACACGGAGAGGTTAACTTTCTTATTCATAATTTAGGAATCCTTTCTCTAAATGTTACTTAGGGGGAGTAACGTAGTAATTACTTAAGTTAATTACCTTATGGTTATGTTCCCGATATAAGGTTAAAGTTCCGGCCAAGCGGCGGTATTTTTCCTACCAAGGTATTTCCTAAAATTAATAGCAGATCAATAAAGCATCACGATGCTTAAAGTGCATGCATAAAACATTTTATGTTGTTAATAATTTGGAAATTAATCATGCCTGCTAAACAATAATACAGATGTTAAGTGTATGATTATTTTAATAAGATAAAATACTACAGGGGCTTGTATCGTGAAATTTATTTTACTGATTTTATTTTTTTCGCTTGTTATGTTTGCTTATCCGGTATGGCGTTTGGGTGAGTGGTTGCAGCTTCCGTTAGTGGTGTTAATTGTCTCAACTTTATTGTTGTTCTCATCGCAGTTCATCGCCCGTTTTGTGCTGCGAAGTCATGTAAATCGAGCAACTTATTTATATCGGCGAGCCGCTGATTTCTTTCTAGGAATGTCGCCGATTTTATTAGGTTTGGTATTGTTGGTTGAAATTACCAACTTAGTCGCAAATTTTTCGCCGCAATCTCTGCAAACATTGGGTTTTGGCATTCTGGCAATCACATTTGTGGCAGGACTGTGGGGACTAAGCGTCGCCTGGAAGCCCGATATCGTCACTGTTCGTTTACTGTCGGATAAATTGGGAAAGCCGGTTCGCTTTGTGCAAATCTCAGATGTCCACATTGGCTCGCGCACGGTGCGTTTTTTAGAAAAAACAATGCAGCGTGTCGAAGCGCTTAAACCAGACTTCCTCTGCATCACCGGTGACTTTATTGATCAATCCGGTATTACCGAAGATAAACTCGCTTCCCTAAAGTATTTCAGCGGCCCTATTTATTACTGTATTGGCAATCATGAACGCTACGAAGACCTGGAGGATATCGTCAGCCGAATGGAGTCGTTAGGTGTGGAGGTTTTGAGAAATCGATCAGTCACTGCTGATGGATTACAGTTGATTGGGGTTGATGATCACGAAGATCCAGAGCAGGTTGCTAAGGTTTTGCCAACGATAGAGGTATTGAAAAATGCTTTTTCGATATTGCTCTACCATCGCCCGGAAGGCATCGAAGCGGCACAAGCGCAGGGAGTAGACCTGAAGCTCTCGGGCCATACTCATAACGGCCAGATCGTACCATTTAACAAAGCGGTAAGTTCACGCTTCAAGTTCACTAAAGGCTTATATCCCTTTAAAGGATCATACCTTTATGTGAATGAAGGTACCGGGACATGGGGGCCTACTTTACGGCTGGGTACTCGCAGTGAGATCACTGTTTTTGAGTTAACGCCCACTCAGCTAAACCGATATGGCTAGTGCTGAGCAGGCGAATAAGACTACGTCTAGTATTGGTATTGTCTCTGAATGGGTTTAGACATCATTCGTTGAACTGGTTTTATCAATCTTGGTCTTTGAATCGGCTTGGGCATCCGTCGTTGCACTGGCTTCACCATCCTTTGAACTGGTTTGACCATCACAGGCCTTGGTGCTATAGGCTTCGGAGTGATTACATCTTGTATCTGAGTATCAATAGCTTTTGGCATCACCGTTGAAACGGGTTGGATGTCAGGTGCATTGATTTGTTGTTGGCTACAGCCGGTAATGAAGAAACCGAACATTAAACAGAAACAGCTGATTTTCTTATACATATTTAGATCTCCTTTTAGTAAATGCTACTTGGATCATTTTAGTATTGAGCTTAACCACGGTAATTTCGTTTTAAACGGGGTCAATGAGGTAACGCTGGATATTAGTATTGCGTTGACATAAGTGTAGGTGATAATTTCGAAAAAGCAGGATTATTTCATAAGTAATGTATGAAAAATAATCAATAGATTAATTTTTAATCAGTTCTATGTTAGTAAAATTTTGTTTTTGGGATTATGAAGGGCTGCACCCTTTCAGAGAATCAACACCTCTATATCAATGAGGTAATAGGAAGTTGGGGCCTACTGTTCGGCTATTTCCTCGAAGCGAAGTTACCGTCTTCAAGCTATTGCCGACTCAGCAAGCCCCTTGATATTTATGCCTGAGTGGCTGCTAATGCCGAGTTAAAGGTTTTACTGGGGCACATGACTTCGGTGATTAGTGACGGATCGGCCATAAAATATCCACCGATATCAACAGGCTGCCCCTGAACAACACCTAGCTCTTCAACAATCTTTTGCTCATTGGCAGTTAGGGATTTAGCGAGTTCAGTAAATTTAGCTGCAAATTCTGCATCTTCGGTTTGTGCAGCCAGTGCCTCGGCCCAATACATCGCCAGATAAAAATGACTGCCTCGGTTATCCAGCTCGCCAGTTTTACGCGAGGGTGATTTATTGTTTTCCAGTAATTTACCGGTTGCCTCATCCAGTGTCGTGGCAAGCAGTTTGGCACGATTATTCCCTGCTTTGATACTGACATCTTCAAGCGAAACCGCCAGCGCCAGAAACTCGCCCAAAGAATCCCAACGCAGATGGTTTTCTTCAACCAGTTGTTGAACGTGCTTTGGTGCTGAACCACCAGCACCAGTTTCAAACAGTCCGCCACCGGCCATTAAAGGCACAATAGACAGCATCTTAGCACTGGTGCCTAATTCTAAAATCGGGAAAAGATCTGTCAAATAATCACGCAAGATATTACCAGTGACCGAGATGGTGTCCTTACCACGGATTATCCGCTCTAAAGAGAAACGCATGGAGCGAAGCGGTGACATAATTTGAATATCAGCACCTGTTAGGTCATGATCCTTTAAGTATAGCTTAACTTTCTTGATCAACTCAGCGTCATGTGGGCGGTATTCATCAAGCCAAAAAATCGTTGGAATGCCAGATTGCTTAGCGCGCGTCACGGCTAATTTGACCCAGTCACGAATCGGTGCGTCTTTAGTCTGACACATTCTCCAGATGTCGCCCTTCTCAACATTTTGTTCGATGAGTACTGTGCCATCCTCATCTACAACACGGGCAATGCCGTTAGCCGGTATTTCAAAGGTCTTATCGTGTGAGCCATACTCTTCTGCTTTTTGAGCCATCAAGCCGACGTTAGGAACCGTTCCCATCGTGGTTGGATCAAACGCACCATTGGTTTTACAAAAGTTAATGACTTCCTGATAGATGCGGGCGAAGGTGCTTTCAGGAATGGCGGCTTTAGTGTCTTTAGATTTGCCATCAGGGCCCCACATCTGACCGCCATTACGGATCATTGCAGGCATAGATGCATCTACAATGACGTCGTTGGGTGCATGCAAATTTGAAATGCCTTTGGCTGAGTCAACCATGGCAAGCTCAGGGCGTCCCTCGTAGCAGGCATGAATATCTTGTTCTATCTCTTCACGGAACGAAGTAGGTAAACTGGCGATCTTTTCGTAAACACTGCTAATGCCATTATTTGGATTAACACCTAATTTATCAAACAGGTCGCCGTATTTTTCAAACAAATCTTTGTAGAAAACGCGAACTGCATGGCCAAACACGATGGGGTGTGAGACCTTCATCATGGTTGCTTTCATATGCAGAGAAAACATCACGCCGGTTTCTTTAGCGTCGTTTAACTCCGCTTCAAGATAATCACACAGCGCGTTTTTGCTCATAAACATACTGTCGATGATCTCGCCTTCGAGCAGTGCTGTCTTTTCTTTTAAGACGGTGACGTTCCCGTCAGGCGTCAGTAAGTCCATACTCACAGTACAGGCCTTATCCATGGTCAGGCATTTTTCACTGGAGTAGAAATCCCCTTTTCTCATGTGAGCAACATGGGTACGTGAGGCAGGGCTCCACTTACCCATGGAGTGAGGGTTTTTCTTCGCATAGCGTTTAACAGCCGGTGGCGCACGGCGATCCGAGTTACCTTCACGCAACACGGGATTGACCGCACTGCCTAAGGCTTTAGAAAATCTGGCAGCCAGTTTTATTTCATCGTCAGACTGTGGATCTTCAGGATAGTCTGGGATGGCATATCCCTTGCCCTGAAGCTCTTGAATGGCTGCCGTCAGCTGGTTTATAGAGGCGCTGATATTGGGAAGTTTAATAATGTTGGTTGTAGGCTCCTGAGTAAGGCGGCCCAGTTCACCAAGATTGTCAGGAATCTTTTGTTCATCAGTTAAGTAATCAGGGAACTCTGCAAGAATCCGTGCCGCCACAGAAATATCACTGGTTTCTACCTCGATACCCGCCGCACTGGTAAAGGTGCGAATAATGGGTAGCAATGAGTGCGTCGCTAATAGCGGTGCCTCGTCTGTAAGTGTGTAAATAATTTTTGACTGGGTACTCATTGCATTTTCCTCAATAATGGCTGCTTGATGGATCATCGGGGCTTATTATATCTATATCGGAGTACTCACAACAGAATAAATAGGCCTTAGAGAAACAAAAGCTTAATTCTAAACCTAAGTATTTGTAGAGTTGGCGTATAGAACATTAAAAGCAGTCTTCTGATCAGGTGGCCGGTAATAACACCTTTGTCAGTGTAGTTTCGCCACCTTCTCTAGGGTTCTCAGGTACCAATCTGGCGAGTACCAAAGAAACCCCTGCCATTGCTGCGCCAGCATAAAACACCGCCGCTGGAGATTTTAACCAAATCAACCCAAAGCCTATGGGTACCACAACCGCAGCAATATGACTGATGGTAAAAGAGATGCCTGCCGTTGGCGCTATATCTGCGGGATCAGCAATTTTCTGGAAATAGGTTTTCTTGGCGATGGCCATTGCAAAAAACAGATGATCCAAAATATATAGAGCAACAGCCCATGCGGCCGACTCAACTAAGGCATAGCCAACGAATACTAAAACTAGCCCTAAATATTCAATGGATAGTGTAGAGCGTTCGCCGATATGCCCAATGAGTTTACCAATTTGCGGGGCGATAAAAATGTTTGCGACCATATTGGCTAAAAACATTAAGGCAATTTCAGAGGCCGTAAAACCAAACTTTTCAACCATCAGAAAGCCTGCAAACACGACAAAAATTTGCCGACGGGAGCCACTCATAAACTCTAAAAGATAATAAAGCCAGTAGCGCTTTCGAAGCACCAGTGTTTTGTTTTGTTCAACTTTCGCTGGGTAGTGAGGAAACATTGACCAGGCTATGACTGCGAGCAGCATGGTCACGCCACCGCCGATCATATAGACCGTGATCATCGACATCCCTGAATACTCTAAGGTCAAATACACCATGCCGTAGGCGAA
>ENA-ORXT01006392-ORXT01006392.1-marine-metagenome-genome-assembly--contig:-NODE-6392-length-10964-cov-7.637366_pt1 | contig 10964 bp, 15 predicted proteins | sample MGYA00237868_ERZ511482 | MGnify/ENA metagenome assembly ERZ511482
CAAACCGAACAAAGCATTGAACCTGTCATTTGACACGCCCCTCCCGACGCTGCCGCTTTGGTCAATTAGTGTCAAATGCACGTTAATGCGGCTGTTCGGTTGCACTGGCATAGATTTCATAAAAGTTGACATGTGCACTGAATGTGCATACTCTGTTCTACATGCGTTATCTATGGGACCCAACGAAGCAGCGAGTAAATCTCAAGAAGCACGGGGTCGAATTTGCGGACGCCGCGATCGCGTTGGAAGACGAACGTGCAATAACAGTGACCGATGAAGATAGCGAGGGAGAATACAGATTCATTACGCTCTGTGAAGGCCCTTTACCAGATGTGTTGGTCGTGGTGCACACAGAAGAAATTGATGAACTGATAACAATCATCAGTGCCCGGTTGGCAGAGCCAGCTGAGCGGCAACAATATTATGAAGGAATAAAAAATGGCTATTGACTTCAGCGACGGCAAACGAGGGCCGGTAGTTCCGCCTGATCCAAATAAAACTCGTATTACGATCCGCCTCGACACGGATATCATAGATCACTTCAAAGGCATCGTTAACGAATCAGGTGGCGGTAACTATCAAACATTGATCAATAACGTGCTGAGGGATCACATTGAGGCGCGTGGTGAAAAGTTAGAAAAAAAGCTACGTAAGATTGTGCGTGAGGAATTGAAACGGGCAGGCTAGCTTTGTGTTTATGTACATCAGCACCGCACAACATCCAATGCGCCACCGAACAAAACATTGCAGCCGTCATTTGACATTACATTCCCTGCGCTGCCGCTCCGCTCATGCAATGTCAATTGCAGCTGAATGCGGCTGTTATATGCGCCAGGATCCTTGTCATGTTCTGAGGGAGCTAACAGGTTGGAGGTATACACAATGAACATGCGCTACAATATCGAGATCTGGCCTGAACACGAGTGCGACTATGAAGCCATCGGAACAACTAGAACGTTACCGGAGTGATATTCGTCTCGTTGTAGAGGCTAATCGGGCGGTGAACCCTCGCGTGTTTGGCTCTGTATCCCGTGGGGAAGATACTGATGAAAGTGATCTAGATATTTTAATCGATCCTTCCGAAACGACCACTCTGTTCGATTTGAGTGCGATACAAGCGGAATTAAATGAATTGTTAGGGATAAGGGTAGATATTCATACTCCCAATTCGCTGCCGAAAAAATTCCGTGACAGTGTAATCGCGCAAGCAACGCCAATATGAATAAGGATGTAAGACTGATCGACTATATTGGTCATATTGTCACTGCTATCGAAAAGTGACCTTACGGCAAGCACGCGCAACTTTCTAGCAAACGTGGTCTATGCCACGCAGGCGTCGGCGTCGTTATTTTCCGTTTCTTTTGTCGAGCTCGATGTCGGGTAGTTCCAAGGCAACCACTTCTCAGGCGATGCCTTGACCTGCAGCTGATTCTGTTGAACCGCAATCAGGTAGTGACGGGCATCGATGCCGTGCTCGTGACAGATCGCCAGTACAGAACAGATGACATCAGCGATGTTGGCACCAACGGCCGTCTGATGGAACATGCTGTTTTTCCTTCCACGAATAACGAGTTTGAGTGCCCGCTCGGATTCATTATTGTCGACCGGGGCTCCGGGAATTGTGCAAAAAGCGCTCAACCCCGTGAAGTGCTTGATGAAATAGTTCATCGCACGACCCAGGTTGCTGTTGGGCTCAACGATTGACGGCTCACCCTGTTCACTGATCAGCTGCTGCTCGCACAGCGCCAGTATCTGTTGCATCGCAGGCTGCGAGTGCCGCTGATGATAGTCACGCCTTTCGATATCGTCGAGCTGGTTGTCCTGGCAGTGTTTGTCATTGATCCATGTTTGCTTGTACAGCTGCAGGATCATCAACACCAGCTTGGGATGCTGATCGGACAGTTCGGCGAACGCCCGTCTGCCGTGCGAGTTATCTTGTGCTCCAGATAACTCGCACTATCCGGAGTCATTTTTTATCCCGAGTTGTGCACAAGAGAACCTTACAGTACGATGCAATTGAAGCTCATACTCAAGATAAAAACCTTGTCACAGTGACTCGAGAAACGACAAGACATCAGGTTTTAAATCCCATGCAGTTGATTTTGCCGGGGCTATTCCTGCTGTTTCCCAGAACAACTCCAACGCATCTCGCTTCATTTTTAAGTTTGTCGTAACGTATCTGCTGGTCGTACTGACGCTAGCATGCCCCAAGTAATCACGGATGACGGTTATATCAACGCCCGATTGGAGTAGCGCAACTGCACAACTGTGTCTTAGGGCGTGGGGTGTAATTCGGTCAGGTTTGAGTGATGGCCGCTTTTTGCTTGCTGCTATGGCGCATTGGCTTAAAATGTAAGCGACACCATCGCGTGACAAAGGCGTCCCCCGGGCGTTGAGAAACAGGGCGTCATTGGGTTCGCCTGAGCGTACAGGCTCCAAGGATCTTAATACTTTGACGGTCTCCGGCCACAAGGGGCATAACCTATCCTTATTTCCTTTGCCATGTAATCGCACCTGAGCGGCTTGTGCTAATTGAAGATCTCCTATTCGGACCGATAACGCTTCGCTAACGCGTGCGCCGGTGTTGTACATGAACAGTAACAATGCATGATTGCGGCGACCTAAAACAGTTCTACGATCAGGTTGGCGAAGTAGAAGGCGCACATCCTCGGGTTCAAGATAGGATGCTGTTGGATACCGAGTCTTTTTCGACGGTATTGACAGAACCTTGTGATACTGCTCTGAGTGCTCGGGATCACCGCGCAGCAGATGTTTGAAAAATCCGCGGATAGCAGCTAGCCTACAATTTCTGCTCACGGCTTTATTCGCCCGTTGGGATTCAAGGTGGCTCAGAAAGCTCTTGATCTGATTAACATCAAGGTCTGTAGTTCGGATCTCAGAGACGGCGCATGGTTTGTTGTCGGAGACGTAAATGAGTAAAAGTCGTAACGTGTCGCGATACGCTCGGATGGTATGAGGGCTTGCGCCACATACGCGTTGCAGATGTTCCTGGAAATAGGACTCGACAAACGCGGGGAGAATGTTTTTCTGTCGGCTTTTACTCATCGACCTATTCCTCCAGAGTGAACTCGGTGCGCAAATCGATCACTTGCAATTTGCAATAACTCAGGGGTTGCGTGTAGGTATACCTCTGTGCCTAATACATTGTCATGCCCCATGTAGGCAGAGAGCCATGGCAGACGAGCATGAATGTCAATGTCCTTCTCATACCACTGCGTCAACCGGTGCACAGCATAGGTGTGCATGACATCATATGGGCGTGGCCCCGTTCTTCCTTTGGAGGGTTTTAAACCCGTGTGCCGGAAAAGTTGACGAACCGCTTTAAGCATTGTGGCAACTGGTACCGGGGTGCCGTCACGTCTGACCCACAGACTGTTGTTATCCAATGCAAGGGATTCGTTTTCTTTTCTGTAGTTGCACAGTTTGGTTGCAAGGTCTTCACCAAAGGGTACTAACCGTGTCTTGCCCTTGCTTTCATTAATCGTGAACACACCGGTAACCAGATCAGTATCTTTTGCTGTCAAACGCGCACATTCTCCAGGACGCAATCCTGTGCAATAAAGCACTAGAAGGAAGTGATACAACGTCGATTCGCTAACACTTCTACTCTGGTACTGCTGTGCTGCATTGAACAGAAGATTCATCTGATCGAGAGTGAACACATACGGTAGAAAACGGGTCTGTACATTTCTTGGTAGTAGTTTTCGATCAGGGATGAAGCATTTAGGATGGCTCCTCTGCCTGAAGAGGCACAATTGTTCGATAGTGCCAAAATCCACAGAAACAGTCTTGCGATTCCGATTCGGGTAGCGTGCAAGCCACTTTGCAAGCGTACTCTCCCAGACCACATTATTGCCATTCGCGTGAGTCTTTGCAAAGCGTTCAAAGCTTCGTAGAAAGAACACGTTGCGCTCATATTTGAAGCCCAGGCCACGTTTGAAGGTAACAAAGTCCTTAATATCTTTTGATAATTGTTTTAACGTTATGGTGCTCATTGCGGCACCGCCAGAGCCATTTCTCGAAGCGAATTTGTGGAGATGCGTATGTAAGCGGATGTGGAAGCAGGATCTCTGTGACCGAGAATATCGCCTACTATTGTCATTGGTGTGCCGATTTCCATCTGTCGACAAGCATGACTGTGGCGAAGAGCATGGCTGCCTAAATTGGGGCCTGTTATCCCAGCTGCATGTGCGTGTTGAACCAATATATGGCGTATTGCACCTGAGCTTTTCAAGGCATTAAAAGGGCTGTTAACCGAGACGAACAAATTCCTCGTCAACGCATCAGCAGGTCGACTGTGTTTCAGATAATCAACAAGCGCTTCTGCAACCGCCGGCAAAAGTGGCAGCAGAATTTCAACTCCAGTTTTTGGGCGCACGACCCGCACTTCACTGGAGCGCCACCGGATGTCTTCGAGCATGATCCGTATGGTTTCTCCGGCACCTAAGCCGTATATACTCATCATCAGCAAGATGGCGTAATCTCGGCAACCGATGTGATCAGAGCGATCAATCCCTCGTAGAATTAATTGTACTGACTCCCAAGGCAGTGCTAGAGGTGGTCGTTCTCCACGGCGTAGTCGAGGCGCCACCACTGAAGTGGAAAAGTTGGCAGAAATGCGGTCAGATGTATGCAGAAATCCTAGAAAACCCCTGATTGTACTGCATATGTCAGCAGTTGTTATTCTGGCATAGCGCTGTCCACAAGTGAGAACATAGGCGTCTATATCAATCAAACGAATACGAGCAACACGGCGATTTCTCTTTTTCAGAAAAAACAGAAAATGACTAATTTGGTCACTCTTCTTCTTGATTGTGCTCTCTGGATTACCTCGTACCTCACTGAGAAAACTTGCATATTCTACGATGAGCGGAGAGTGCACATTCACTGTAACGACAGGCTCATCCCACGATATTGTGGATGGTTTTAGTATTCGTCTAGCTGTAGATAGCGCGAACAAGGCGCTTCTGGCTGCTTTGAGAACTGTTTTTTCCTTGTGTCTGTTTAGGTGAGCGTACTTCTTGGCAAATCGGCGAGCTCCGGCGAGTGTCAGTTCCTGGGCTTGTTCCAGATCATTCTCGTGGCAATAGAATTCAAATCGTTTTATCCAACGGCAATACACAGTTATTGAACTTTGTTTCAACCGCCGGTTGCGTTCCCAGACAGCTATGGCTTGTTTAAGGTCTTCATCATTTTCAGTAGTCATGAACCAATAGTTGCCAGGTAACTGGAATTGGTTCAGGTTTTATCTGGATGAAACTGTGAGTTTAACGTTACGCACAAAGGCCCGAGTGGCAATTGCTCGGGATAAAAAACGACTCCAGATAGTGAGCGTTACACAATGCAACATGGGTTGTTGTGCTCGTCACGCGATTAGCGCTCAGCGCATCACTCATGACCAGGGGCACATCCAGCTGCGGATCACGCCTCTGCAGAATCTCTTCCATCCACTCACCGGCATGTCCCACGTTTGTCTGGAACAGCGTCAGTCGTTGCCCACTGGCTGTTATCGCCACGCACACCGAGCTATAGACACCGGTCCGCAATCGCTGCTTGCCAGCGCGCGTTTTGAGTACAGGCTCCTGTTGCAGTATTCGGTTCGTGGTGTCATCCACGTAAAACACCGAACCGTTGGCCGCGATGCCCTTGATTATCTTGAATACCGGGTGCAAGGCATTGGCCACCAATTCACATTGGTCGAACACCGTTGAGGCGGCCACGTGCCCTCCCATCAGATCATGAACGCTCTGCTGGCGATGAAAAGGCAGACCGGCAAAGAAACGCATGATTGCCATGAGCGCACGCGCCGAGTAGCCGTACTTCTGACCCGGACGCCCATCGGCCCTGACGTGCTCTGGCAAGGGGGCGGTGTAAATTTCACCACAGCTGCTGCATCTGAGCTGCTCGCATAGATGGCGTTCACCGCTCAATGGCTCATTGCCCACGATGCGCAGGAGCGTGGCGGGGGTGTATTTGTACAACTTGCCAGAGGGGCACGCCGGACAAGGATCGCCCTTGCCCAGCCCGTCCAGTGCGTGCTTGTGAGTGGTGACAGGCTTGGGGGGCTTACGTGGCTTTTTGGGCTTGCCGTCGCCTTTTTTCCCCGACCGTGTATCACGGCTGTCACGCTTGTCTTTATCATCCTTCTCGCCTTGCGCGCCCGTACCTGTCCCCGTACCTGTCCCCGTCCCCGTCCCCGTCCCCCCGTGCGAGGCATTGGCATCACCGGTGTCTGGAGCGGCGGCTTGATCATCCACGCTATCGCTCGTGCCTGCATCCGGAAACAGATCGTCCGTCCTCTCCGACGAGCGCACGATGCCCAGCAACTTCTTCAGCTTGGCAATCGTCAGATCGTTGTGACTCAGGCGCTCTTGCATGCTGGCCAGGGTAAGCACCGCGTTTAACAACAGATCGCAGTCATCCGCACTCAGACAAAGCTGCGCCTGTTTGGCCTGCTCGACCCGGGCGATCAGCGCATCCAGCTCACTGACCGGCAGCTCAACGATAGGCGCCGGGGCGGCACTGTCTGCACAGGATTTAGAAGCGGTGGCTGAGGCAACACTCATGGCGTCGGGCGATGTCGGTTTGTCGGATGTCACGGGGCGTGGGCCACCGCTTGTTCAGTATTGAGACTAGCGGATTGACGAGCACTTACAAGTACCGATGGTTCCGGTTCAACGCTTGTCCAGCAGTGACCGCCCAGAATGCGGCGAAGCTGCAAGGCGGTGGTGTCCGACACGGCACGATCACCGCTGGGCCAGCCTTCGAATTTGCCGCCACTGAGCCGTTTGGTCATCAGCCAGTATCCCGTGCCGTCATAGCTCAGGGCTCGAATCATGGTTTTTGCCTTGTTGATAAAGACGAAAACCGACTGATCACGAGGGTTGAGCAGTAGCTCGTTCTGGCAGATGGCAACAAAGCCGTCTATGCCACATCGAAAGTTTGCCGGAGCAATGCTCAGCAGAATGCGTGTGTGATGCGTGAGTTGAATCATGTGCTCGGCTCCAGTGAGGTGCTGGCAGCCAGGAGAATCTGCTCCAGGGTAAACGACTGATCAGTGCTGATCACCGTGCCATTCACTAACGCGATGCGAACCGTTGTTGCAGCTTTGGCGTTCGCGACATCAGCCTGTTGAATCGTGTGAGAGCCAAGCTCCACAAATCTGCCTGCAGCCACAGAGTCACGAGCTGGGTGCTTGTCGAGGCCGCCATGTTCGGCAGGGGCTAATTGACCGGCCCACTGCTTAAGCGCTTGATCATTGATCCGTAGCGCTTTGCAGATATGGGCACGTTTATGGTTTGCCATGAGCAGCACAGCTTGCTCGCGCAGCGGCAGTGGTGTGACTCGTCGTTGTGCACGGCTGCAACGCCAGTGCTCAAAGGCTTGTTGAACAGAATCCAGGGATACCGCGTTCGACGGCTCGTGGGGAATTGACATGATGTTCTCATCGGCTCCGGTTGGTGTCGGTGAGAAGTAGTTGATCAGGTTGGTGGCAAAAAGTTACGCGTGCCTGCCGTAAGGTCACTTAGGAGGCGCCACCTATTTCAGGTCTGAGCATAGGTAGACATTCACGCTTCATGTAGGCATGCCTTTAGGACAAGGGTATACATCTAAACTTGCTTTTCCGGCCTGAACACAGTCATAGCAGTAGAAGATGGGGCGTGCAGTCTTCCAGTCGTCTGTACTCCACCCATAAGAGACTGGGGAATCCTTGGTCAAAAACTCATTTTCTGGCGAATGATCAAGTTGCTTTTCGCACGAATGACAGTAATTGGACTCGGGATAACCGAGTTCCAAATCTCTTCCTTTTTTCCTCTCTTATTTCAAAAGCACCTTGGTCAAGAGCTCGTGGAGTACAGTTGTGTGTGTGACAATCGGACTCAAATTTTGGCTTGCTGTGTTGATAGCAGCTTTAACATCAGCATACTTGCACCTAAACCACTCTTTGCCTTCTCTAAACTCGTGTAAATTTTTGTGCACAGCCTTTTCAATTGAGCGTGGATCATCTATCAATATGGCGTAGTCAACGTCATACGGGAAAGGAACGCCACTGTTGTCCTTGGCAAGCGCTTTAGCGCGCTCGATTGGATCTTTCATCGTGAAGCCAACCTTGAATATGTTTGGCATCGACTAGTTTGAAATTATGTAGACCCAGCCCTTCATCGAATGCTCAATGGTGTTCTTGCTTTCTGTTTTCAATACCAAGTTTAAACTGTATCTTACCAAGCCCCAAGCCCCAATCACCTCGGCGCGAGCTTCATCTCCAACCAGATCCATATATATGGCGGTGGTCTCCAAGTTGGAATGTCCTAAAAGCTTTTGCACAAGGCGCGGATTTCGTGTCTGCATGGCCATGCGAACACCAAAGCCGTGGCGCAAGCCTTTGGGTGTTGCGTGATCGCCTGAGATATCCGCATCTTGCATGACTGCCCACACGTGCTTGGTGGCCTGTGTCCGACCCCACGACCATAACGCCATCTTTTTCAGCTTCGTCGAACGGCGAGCCTTGCGAACACTATGTACCAGCTCGATGGCATCGAGCAGCGTGTCAGGGCTGGGGACAGAACGGTATTTGATCTTGTCACGCTGTTTCAGGGTGCGGAAGGTGATCGACTTGTCCGACAGGTCAACACGCTCGGGTGTCAGTTGCAACGCCTCCGAAATTCGGCACCCCGTGTAAGCCAGGGTCAGGCAGAAGGTGCGCACCTCGGCACGCTCGTGCGCGTTGGCCGCCGCCATGAATCTGCCCTGTTCCTCAGCGGTCAGATATTTGCGTTTTCCATCAATGGTGAACAGTTCGCTGGTCATCTGTTCACTATTGCGGGGTTTCAGGCAAAGGTCAAGCATCAAGAACCGCAGTCCTATGCGGTTGGGCGTTTGACAGGATCAGCGAAAAAGTGAACACTTTCCGTGTGCCGCAGCAGTGCGGAATCGAATATCAGGATGATATTTGAGATGTACGAGAAGCTACAAGAGAGATGGAGGGGTAGTGGTCCTCCGAGATCTGCCTGCAGGGGCTGGTCTCAAACTACCTTCGAGTGGCATTGGCTAAAGACCGTTGTCGCAAGCGTCGAAGGAAAAGTAATGTTCGAACATTGCATGTGAGAATTGAGAAGGCGAACACCAGTGAACCATTATCAAAGTGTCGAAATTCACCTAGATGACATCAAAACCGAGGATGGTAAAGTTTCTCGGGACGAGTCCATCGGAAACCTGTTTATTGGATGGGCGGTGTCCGGCATAAAGATGGCGCGAGCTCAATTCAGGCTCTTTTGTGGAACTGCGGGAACCTGTAGTTGTAATGCTAAGGGAGACGGCCAAGAGAAGAAAATCGAGGCCTTGAGTACCAAAGTGCAACACAGGGACGGACCGATCTGTATGAGCGTTGAAGCGGCTGTAATGGCGGTGGAGCAAAGGGGTCGGGTTGATCTGTCGAGGCGTGTGTCAACCCGAGAGGGGATGAGCACATGACGGAGACAAAGCCATTTGATATTTCCAAGCGCCTTGTGTGGGAGGCATACAAGCGCGTGAAGGCTAATAGAGGAGCCGCAGGAGTCGACCAGCAATCGATAGCAGAATTTGAGCTATCGTTAGCTGGCAATCTCTACCGGATTTGGAATCGTATGTCTTCGGGAAGCTACTTCCCGCCGCCAGTGAGTGCGGTTGCGATTCCGAAGAAATCTGGCGGAGAGCGGATTTTAGGCGTGCCCACTGTTTCTGATCGAATAGCTCAGACAGTGGCAACTCTGGTACTGAATCCATTAGTAGAACCTCATTTTCACGAGGACTCTTATGGATACCGTGCCGGAAAGTCTGCACATCAGGCACTTGAGGTAACGCGCAAGCGATGCTGGAAGTATGACTGGGTGTTAGAGTACGACATCCGTGGTCTGTTTGATAATATCGATCACGGGCTTCTCTTAAAGGCACTTCGTCATCACACTGACAACAAATGGGTTTTGCTTTACGTTGAACGCTGGCTGACGGCGCCAATGCAAAAGAGAGATGGTTCCTTGACTTCTCGAGAGGTTGGATGCCCACAGGGCGGCCCACTTTCTCCAGTTTTATCGAATCTATTTCTCCACTATGCATTGGACCACTGGTTGGCTACGAGACACAAGGGCATTCCATTTTGTAGATATGCTGATGATGGGATTATCCATTGTCGCACTCGTAAGCAAGCTGTTTATCTGCATCAGCAGATTGCTGATCGGCTTAAGGAGTGTGGCTTGGAGATTCATCCGGAGAAGACGCGGATAGTGTATTGCAAGGATGCAAAACGAACGGGCGATGACGAAAACATTCAATTTGATTTTCTTGGCTTTACGTTTCGGCCTCGAAAAGCAATGAATAAATTTGGTTCTCTGTTTCTCAGCTTTCTTCCTGCGCCCAGTAACTCGGCCTTGAAGACGATGAGGCAAACAATCAGACGATGGCATTTACCACTCAAGAGTTCTTGGTCGCTCAGCGATCTGGCTCGACAGTTCAGTCCCGTTATTCGAGGCTGGATGAGTTACTACTGCCATTTTCGTCAGTCTGCTTTCCAGAGTATGGCATTTCATCTGGATAGGGCGCTTGCTCGATGGGCTACGAGGAAGTTCAAACGTATGCGAGCACATATTAAACGTGCTGGCAAATTGATACGTAAATTGTCGCAACGCCATCCGGGTCTTTTCCCACATTGGCGTCTTTCATCTACGTATGTGGCTGGATCAATGGGAGCCCGGTGAGTCGAGAGGTTCACGCCGTGGTTCTGCGAGCAGCCAAGGGGGAAGTTCCCTTGGCTGACTCACCTAAGCAAAGTGTTCACCTTTTTGAGGTCGTGATTCTCTAAACCGAACGTTCCGAAAATTAACGGTTATGGCAGCTCTGGGCACACTTGCCTGTCAACGAATAATGACTTAGCTGTCGACAGTTGTGCTCAAAGCGATGTCATCGCGCCC
>ENA-ORXT01006395-ORXT01006395.1-marine-metagenome-genome-assembly--contig:-NODE-6395-length-10955-cov-3.345928_pt1 | contig 10955 bp, 8 predicted proteins | sample MGYA00237868_ERZ511482 | MGnify/ENA metagenome assembly ERZ511482
CAAAAATTACGATCGCCAAAGACGTCGACGAAGTGAAGCTTGATCCCTTGCCGGTTCTGGTGACGCCGTTATTGGTCTCAGGAAAACCCGCACCCGAGGTCAGTGTGGTCACGTTTGACGGCGGTAAACAACTGACGCTGAACTCGAAGGGGCTCAAAGGGAAATACGTCTTCCTCAATTTCTGGTCCACCGATGATTACCAAGACGAAAAAACGGGACTCGATCACCAAAAAAGCGTTCAAGAAATGGTTGGGGCGCTGAAGGACAAATATGATCTCGGACTGTTGAGTATTTGTATGGACGAAAACCGTCGTGCTGCGGTGAAGCACATCATGAAGAATCAATACGAACTGGGGCTGCACGGGTTCACCAACGGTCGCGAACACGAAACGGTCGATCGCTACGGAGTTAGGTCGACGCCGACGGCGTTCCTGATCGATCCACAGAAAAACATCGCCATGTCGCAGTACGAGTTTTACAATCTGACCAAAGTAAAAGACTCGTTGACGACGGTGATCGAAGACCGCATCACCGGCAAGGACAAACCCACCCCAGCGACTGAGAAGAACAAAGATGAGCGTTAGGAGGGAAGCGGTCGCGAGCTGAAATCAGTGTTGAAGGGCCGGTTTGTTTAATAGGGATACGTGCCTTGGAAGTGTGCTCAACTTCGCAGAAGTTCTGTTGGAATTTTGTTCGTGATTTTCTTTTCACGGTGATGCAATGATGGAATCCTCGGCTTAAGCAGCTGAGACAGCAGCTTTACTATCGATAGTAAAGTCGCCGTGTGGGCGGCTTATGCAGTTCGATTACACCGCCATGATACGCCGGTTGGGACTAAATAACGACACGAATAAAAAGGGGGGCTAGAAATTAGTTGTAGAGGGCCAGTGCCTAACTTCAATTTTCCCTCACACGTTATTGATTGTTAGTCTTTGCGAAAATTTTACCTAATCGGAATAGCCCTTTCCAACGTTAAGTGAAAAGCGCTTAACCGTCGTGCTTCGGAGGTCATCTGCCTAAATCGAGCCTAATGATGTGCTACATTTTTCCGCCGGAAATTTCTACGCACACCAACGATGGATCGACACGCAATGAGCTTGCAGCTTCGCAATTGGGCTACCCTCGTGACGATATGCTTTGCCATATCTCTCCAGGCGGTCGCTGCGCACGCTCAGATTCGATTGCCTGCGATTGATCCTTCGGGAAATCGCATTTTCTTACCCGCGCCCAACAACACAACGCTCCTCACGCCTAATTCAGCTGCTCAAAACGCGCTAAATAACCCGTTACGACCGGGACAATTTGGGCAAGGAGCGCCTTTTGGCTACGGTCAACAGGCCGGGCCGCCGGTTCAACAACCTACCCCGCAGCCCACGTTCTTAGCGCCTGCTCAACCGCGCCCCAATAATTACCTACAGCCCAAACAAGGCCCTGCATTCCGACACCCGCAAACGCCACCGCCCTGCGGAACCGGTTTTGCCGACGGCCGTCGACAGAGCAAGAAACACTATATTCCTGATCCGCGCGAACGCAAAACCAGCGGGCAAAAAGGGCAGATCCTCATGACGCCCTCACGCATCATCGCGCCCGTGGGCAGCGAAGTCGTGGTCATCGCCGGCATCTGTGGTGGCGATGGTTTCCTGTCATTGAATCAACCACTGGAATGGATGCTGTCCAACGACAGCGTCGGTCAAATCATCGAAGTCGGCGGCATGCATCACAGCACCTTCAACAATACTGTTCCGCCCAAGGCGAAGAAATTTGACGGGCAGTATGCTTGGGGCCGCACAGGACTCAAACGAATCGTTCTCACGCGCGGCACACCGACGCCATGTGACGATATCGAATTGGCCAAGGGCCAAACATTCATCAGCGTTTCTTCGGCGTCCCCCGGTCGAACCTACGTCACAGGCGTTGCTCCCAAAGCCGAAGGTTGGGACCGCCGCCGGGCCACAACGATGATCCAATGGGTCGACGCGCTGTGGTCCACGCCAGTGCCTTCCAAAGCAACCGCTGGAACCGTGTTTCCTTTAACGACCGTTGTCAATAGATCGTCCGACGGAGGCGGTGTCAAAGACTGGAAAGTTAAATACACCATCGTTGGCGGTGCTGCGGCCGAGTTCGCGCCGGCCGGTTCAACGACCGCGACCGCAACCACCAACCAAAGCGGCGAAGCGACCGCTCAGATTCGGCAACCTGCCGGACAGTTCGAGCCCGGCGTGACGCAGGTGCGTGTCGATATCATCCGCCCTGCCCTGTTCGGCGAACCCGAACTGGTCGTAGAAAGCGGATTGACGACGGTGACCTGGAGCGCCCCCGCGCTGACAATCCGTGCCATCGGCGACAAAGCGGCTGAATTGGACAAACCCTTTAACTACCGTATTGAAGTCACCAATCCCGGTGATCAACTGGCCCGAGGTGTCGTCGTGCGTACCAAAGACATCGACGACAGTATCGAATACATCTCCAGCACACCCAAGCCTGTGGAATATGGACGGCAGTTGGAATGGCAGCTTGGCGACATCGCTCCCGGTAGCCAACCACAAGTCATCGACATCCAGTTCAAATCTAACAAACGCGGCAACAACGGGCTGTGCTTCGAAGTCGCTTCCGATTCCGATCGCCTCCGCACCGAAGCATGTGCTCAGATCGAAATCGCGGTTCCCTGTTTGGTCCTAAAAGTCGACGGGCCTGAAACGGCGATCGTTGGCAATGACGTTGTCTTCAACTTCAAAGTCTCTAATCAATGTGACGAAGAACTCGAAGACATCGACTTGGTATTGCGCTACGACGCCGGGCTGTACGCCGATGGTCGGTCAAATCCGATTCGTACGAAGTTTGACAAATTAAGCTTTGGCGAAGAACGTACTGTCAGTGTGGCGTTCAACGTTCAACAGCCTGGGACACGTTGTTTTGAACTGTCAGTTACTTCCCGCAGCGGATACAATGTGACTCGCCGCGAGTGCTTGGAGGCCAGTGCCAGCCGAACGCCGGAGTTGCAACTGCGGCTCGAAGGCCAAACGCCGATCGAAGTTGGGCAAACCGCTCAGGTCAACGCCTACATCGTCAACTCGGGCAACACAGCGGTTAACTCAGTCATCCTAACCAATAAGTTTTCCGAAAGTTTAGAAGCCGCCAGAGCGACCGAAGATTTTCCCTTCACGCGCATCTCAGATACCGAATACACGTTTGCCATCGGACGCATCGAACCGGGCGAAGAGCGGTTGCTGGAGGTCCAATACATCGGCATCCGCCCCGACGGAAACGCAACGTCGGAATTTGCACTGACTTCCACGTCCAACGTGAATCAAACGAAGCGATTTAATATTCGTGTTGAACCTAACCCCAACAATCCCAACGGCGGTACCGGCAGCCCCTTCGTTGATCCAAGTGCCGGCGGCGGGCAGGTCAATCCCGATGGCAGCCCCAACTTTGGCGGTCGGCCCGGAGCACCATCGCTACCCAATCCTGTCGATCCATCAGCACCTAATTCCAACCCGCCCAGCAATCCTTTAGTCCGTCCTGACGCCAGTGGTGGCGTCGGTATTCCTGACGACCGATCGCTATTGGCCAGTGAAGCATTAGAAATTGCTGTGGAGACCAAGACGCCAACGATCAAGTTAAGGAACTCGACTGAGAATCTGCCGAACGTTGGCGAGATCCAATTTTCGGTCACCAATCGAGGCAACGAAGTCCTTAATGATGTGTACGTTACGTTCCTAGTGCCTCCAGGAGTTGCGTTACGGGATTATCGCTCGATTGATAATAGCCAAGTCATCGAGCGTAACGACAATGATAGGATTTTTGATTTTTCTGCACGGCAGAGCATGCGTCCGGGCGACCGCATGACATTTTCAATTTTCGTCGAAGGCGAACGGCCTGGCCGCGCTCTGATCGAAGTCGGTGCCAACGCTGCGGGTTTAGAAGGCGGGGCACTCGGCAGCGACGTGATTGATGTTGCTCAGTAGAGCGATGGCAGCCTCACTCTCGCTTCTCTACCAGTTTGATCTCCCATAAGTATGGGCAGTCTTTTCCGGTCACAAACATGCGTTGAGTCTTCGGATCGATCGCAATCCCATTGAGCACAGCGTTGCGGTCGGGACGAGTCTTCAGCGGCCACAAACCTGCCAGATCAATCGTTGCTTTTACATTGCCTGTGGTTTTATCAATCCAGTGAATGAAGTCGGTTTGATAAACGTTGGCGTACAAATCGGGACCGTGCATTTCAAGTTCATTCAACTGCCCGACCGGACGGTTGCCGATGCGGACGCGCACCGAACGTACCTCCTTTAGCGTCTCGGGTTCAAGAAAACGCAAATACGCCGTACCATCGCTGGCGATTAAGTGCGTGCCATCAAACGTCAGCCCCCATCCGTCGTGATCGTAAGGCACTTTCTTCAACAGCTCAAAGGCGCGGTCGTAAACGAGAATCAAATTGTTCTTCCAAGTCAGCTGATAGAACTTGTCCCCTGCCAGCGCAAGCCCTTCGGCAAAAATTTCGTCGCTCAAATCGTGTTTGTCGATAACGTCGCCCGTCTCCAAATCGACTTTGCGAATAGACGAGCGGCCTTTTTGCCCCGTGCTTTCGTAAAGCATTCCATCATCCCACAGCAATCCTTGCGTATACGCGGTAGGATCGTGGGGGAAGGTATTGACCACCTCGTAGCCAATCTTCAACGCTCCGGGTCCTTGCTTGAGCCAGACGGCCAAATAAGTTCCCCCAACGGAGATTAGTAAAAATAACGCAATCAATCCCCAACGTCGTTTTGGTGCAGGTGCAGGTGCAGATGCAGATGCTGTCTGTCTCACAGGCTGAGCATCCGTGGCGGGGGGAAAGCCTCCACGTTTTTTTCGTTTGCCGGGGTTAGGTTTTGCAGCCATGAAAAAAAGGTTTCACAAGTTGGATGTTGAAGATTCGTCCAATGGAAGTTGCGATTCATTGGAGCGCCGTTGAAATTTTAAGCCAACTAAATAGTCCAGCGGCAGCAAGAAAATCGCCACCAGAATCGCGTTGAAATGAAAGCCAAAGGTCACAAACGTCGTCAGCACGCCAATGTAGAATCCGATCAACCCCAAGCCAACGGCATATCGGATCATCCAATGGAAGATGCACAAAATACTTAAGCACTCGATTGCTAAAGCCCCCGTTTGCAGCCACGCCGTCAGGCGATCGTCGTAGAGGATCACTTGGGCAAAGGGAGATTCCGTTTCGCCGAACACTTGCGTCCACAATTGCAGCGAAACGCCGTTGCCCCAGCCCCAACCAGTTTTAAGAAGCTTGGTAAAACCAGCCAGCGAATGAAACCACCCCAGATAGAACACTGACAGCATAAAAACCCAACGCGGATAGAGTGGCGTTTTCCAAAATCTTCCTTCGGCCGCCGCCATCTTTATATCGCTGGCGTAAAACTGAAACCACATTGCGTGTATCAGCATCAGCATATTGGTAACGTTGAAGATATGAGCGCCGTTGGTCAAGTTCTCCATCCGCAGCGACCACATTAGCGCAAACAGAATCGTCGTCGTCCAGCAACTGACTGGGACGGCGATCCTCAGCGCCCATAACGCGGCGGAGACAATCAACGCGACACGCGCCGCAGTAAAAAAGATTTCGTTACGCAACAGAAACTCTGGCAACCAAGCAAAAATGGTTGCAGCATCACTGCTCCGCACACCTGGTGAAAACTCGATCGGAGAAATCGCCAGGATGACCGCAAACACCAGCAGCAACCATGTGACGGCTTGCCCGAAACCCGGACGGGACGACTCGGTCAGCCAATCCGCCCATCGCTGGAGGGCGTTTGATTCGCCGCCGCTGTGCTCAAGAGAGTTCATTCGCCGTTCTCCGCCGTGTCAACGGTCCAGACATTGACCTCGTGTTTGATCTGATGGTCGGCGGAGAAATAGTGATGCTGGTGAACGACAATCTGATCGGGACAGTCAGCTCCGGCGCTGTTCAGCTGATCCAGCACTTTGCGAATGTGGCGGGTGACTTCCTGTTCGGTCCCGATTTCTCCAAACTCATGCAGCGTCGGATCAGCAACGATCCCCATCCCTAGGCCTGGAGGATTGCCGTCGTAAACCATGTGCAAGTTGAACTGTTTTGCATCGATCGGCGTTTGGTCGGTGGCAAATAACTCGTATTCACAGCACGCCTTTGGGCTGTCGCAGAACATTGGCGAAATCGTGAAAGGATATAGTTCGCCGATCCAAAATGGGGATGTCAGATGCACCACGACGAAGGTCGCTGCGGCCATTAACTCCCAATGCCGTCGCCGCTTAGGATCGGCACGGGGGACAGGTTCAGCCAGATTTCGGTGGTGTGTCGCGGGGTTGGACAACGGAAGGGCCCTCACTGGCCAAGAGCAAAAATGTCACGGGGACGGTGGTGGATTATCGTTTGCAAAGTTGCAAGTTGACGAGTTTGGCGATTCGCAAAACGTAGCGATCAGGGTATCGTGACGCTACCGCGACGATCACCTCACTAAAAATTTAACTCATTTATCAAAACTGTTCGACGGGCTGTGTCCGTTGGCGGGCGAGTTTCAACTATTTTCTGCTACCTTTACCTTTATGAACGCTTCTGATCCCTATTTAAATCGAACGCTTGGAACCGTTGGCACGCTTTGGGGAGTGGCTGGAGCGATCACGCTGCTTGGTTTTGCCTTGACACGGATGACGAAGCCAATGCTCGAAGCATTCTCGGGAGCATACGAACTTGGCGTTACGCACTACGTTGTTGGCGGGTTGTGGGTTATTTTCATGGCCTATAGCGAAGGCTACAAAGGCTTTCAGAAAGGTTATTCACCGCGCGTCGCAGCCAGGGCGCTATACCTCAGAGACAAATGCACTTGGGTTCGATTGCTGTTGGCCCCGTTGTTTTGTTTGGGCTTCATTAACTCGACCAGAAAACGACGAATCGTCGTGTTTGCATTGCTGGCCGTGATAACGTTGATCGTCGTTCTCTTCAAGTACATCCCGCAGCCATGGCGCGGCGTGCTGGACCTTGGCGTTGTGGTCGGATTGAGCTGGGGTATTATTGCGACGCTGGTTTTTCTTGTTAAATTTTGGATGGCAAAAGAGGTCACTTACGATCCGGAAGTTGTTGGTTGAATCAACCCAAACCAACCCAAACCAAACCAATCCAAAATAAACCAAACCAATCCAATCCAACTGAAGGCCAGAACCTTTCGAATGAGGCACCGCCCGAAGGCGAAGGCGTCAAAAAAAACCGCTGGGAAGATTGCTCGTAAAAAATTACTTGCAATTCCCAGCGGGTTTGTATCTCAATCAATTGTTGCCAATTGTTGCTAATCGTTGCAAAATTATCCTGCGAACGAACTGATCTTCTCGATCAAACCATCAACGGCCGGACGAATGATGCTACGCAATGCTTCTGGAACTTTTTCCATCAAGCCTTCGAGGGCACCACTAAACTGCCCCAGCAAATTCGTCGCGGATGATTTGGCAGGAGCCGCCATTTCACCGATGTTCATATCGCCTAGAGAATCTTTGAAGCCATCAATGGTGCCAACCAAACCGTTGGCGGCCTCTTCGGAATTTTCGGAGACGACGTTTTGGAAGCCAGACTGAATGTCTTTGATTCCGCTGGTCAACTTAGGACCTGTGTCGCCCAAGGCATCCATGTTGATTCCCTCTAAGTCCATGCCGGGCATCTTGAGTCCGCCAACGGCACCCGAGATACCATCACCGACTGCTCCGACGCCATCGTTAATCGCGTCTCCGGTTGCCGAAACGCCTTCGCCGACCGCTTCTCCGGCGTCGCCGACTGTTTTGGAGATGCCGTCAACGGGATTGGCTCCGTTCATCATGGGAGACAGCACGAACTGCCAAAGTCCCCAAGCAATTGCTGCCAGTAGGACCAGCGGAAGTAACATTTTCATTAGTCCGCCACCGGTGTCCGCTGCTTGATTGGCTGCGTTGGCGGTCGCTCGTCCGGCATTGTTAACGGTGCTACCCACTTTATTCGCGGTTGCCTGCGCAGTATCACCGACACCGTCTAAATAACTGTTAAGCCCAAGACTGCTGGTGAGTCCCGCAGGCATATAATTGCCTAAGTGAGAACGTTGGTCACCCAGTAGGCTGCCGAGCCCCACCGCGTTGAGGGCTTTGTCCTTCACATAACGTCCGATGATGCCCATCAACATCGGGCCGGCCAAAGACATTAGTTTTCCAACGATGCCGCTTGAGAGCCCCAGCGATTCGCCAACGCTGCTTTCGGTCTTAGCGCGATCGCCGCCGAAAACCATATCCAAAATTCCGCCGCCCTGCTTCTGCAGGTTGTCTGTGGCGGCTTGATTGTCCAGCAAATCGCCGATGTTATCGAACAATCCGCCATCATTTTCCTTGGCAACGCCAAAAATCTGGTCGATGCCTTGCTGCGTTTTTGACTTCTTCATCATGCCGCCAAGGATAGAACCGGCAGCGCCCTCGAAGGCCGTGTTGGTGGTGGGATGATCAAGGCCAATCAGGCCTCCAATTTTGTCCATTACCTGCTTACTGACGGCGTCCTTAAGCATTCCCATTAAATCTATTGACATCTTTTCTTACTCCAAACCTTTAAATTTGACCGGCTGGCAGACACAGAATCGGCCACCAGCAAGGTCTTGTTAGTGTGAGTCGGATTATACAAATGTGAAAAGAACGTTGTAAGGCTTGAGCAACAAAGAATAAGGTATTTCAACTTGTTTTGAGTTAAAACAGTGGCAAAACCGCACGGCCAACGCTCCAAACTGCCTAATCAGACCATTGTTGGAATCCAAACGTGGACACGTGAGTGCACCGTGCCATCGCGAAGCAACGGCGAAGCGATCTTAAAAACTTGTGCCAAAGGGCACCATTGATAACCATTGCCCGAAGCTCGTTCAGGTTTGGTTCTGTCGCATTCGAAGACGCGCTTCTTCCGCCCAAGGGCTCTTGGGGGCCAGTTCTAGGAATGCTTCCCAATGGATGGTCGCGTCGTCCGTTTTTCCCGTTTCATCCAGCAAGCGAGCCAAGTGAAAATGAACGTCGGCGAAGTTGCGGTGGTAGTTGAGCGCTCCTTTAAATGAGGCGATCGCCAAATCATGTTGACCGAGCTCCACCAGCACGCATCCTAGACTCGCCCGCGCTTCGACGAACGTTTCGTCCAGCTCAATCGCGCTGTAATAGCGTTCCCGCGCGGCTGACAGATCGCCCATTTGGTACAGCAATTCTGCGATGCGAAAATTGATGTCAGGCGAAATCCCATGAGCCAACGCCATCGTCCGGTAGACTTCGGTCGCACCCAGCGCGTCGCCTTGGTCCTCTAATTCGGTTGCCCAGTGGATGAAATGGTCGGGTGATTTTTCATAGTCTTCCGCCGAGGCCGCGGAGACTGAGAACTCTTCAAATCGTACGAAAGGTAAAACGTCAGGTTGATTCTCTGGTTCGGTTGGGGGACCCAAGTCGTCATCCCAGGCTCCATCGGATGGATCATCCAAAGGATCTTCTAATTCGGGGCCCGGATGGGCTGCAATTTTAAGGTGCGGATGCTGAGCAGCCGACGATGGCGATGGTTCAAGGTCATCTTCAAAATTAAAGTGCAGTTGGCCATTTGCCGCTGAAAGACCCTGTCCGGCCTTCAACAGGACCTTCTGCCCTTCGACAATGATCGACAATTGCGACAACGGGCGTTGGTCGCCATTGGTCCGCGCGATCTGTGCAAGTTGTTTTTCAATCGCTGCGGGTGACTGCCCATTTTGAATCCAACGCGCGATACGTCTGGCGGATGCAATCTCCTGAAAGTCGAAATAGGGAAGCTTGTTAATTTGATGCACCGGTATTATTAAACCTCGGCGGTGCCATCGTCTAATCGTTGCGACCGGTACGTCCAGTAATTTGGCCAGAATCTGCGGCGTATAAAGTCGACTTAGGTCAACATCCGATTGCTGAGATGACAACATCTGCCACAGTTGGTCTTCGACGACGACCTCCAGCTTTTGCGGGGCTGGAAATTGCCGATGTGAATCCCCATCATCGGCGCTGCTGATCAATAGAACATCGGTCAGTTCATCCAGATGGTCGATCGGATGGCCGCCATGCTCTTTGATCAACCGTTTCCAGTCGCTGCGACTCTTAACGACCAACCGTTGCCCCAGCGCCACGCGGCGGCCTTGGATAAGGGTGTGGATCGTATTGGAATCGAGTTTGAGAGTCATGGCCGTTATGATAATGCGCTCGCGAAATCAAACATCTGTTTTCATAAAACGAGCCATCAGTTTTCACAAAATTGACGCGCTTTGGTTCGGTTTAGACGGTAGAGTCTGCTGTGCCTATGAAGTAGACTCTATCAATGTTCAATCGCCTCGAAGCGCACAAGTCATTGCTGGGCGGCGGTTTGAACACGGCATTACGGATGAAGAAAATTAACCCGCTGGACGAGTTGAATGAATCAACTGCTTTGGACGCCTGAGCTACCCCACAAAATATCATTCAACGGCAAACGTACGCTGGCCATTATGGCCTGCATGTTTGTTGCTGCAACGGTGTCGGCCGATTGCGTGGCAGATATTACGTTGCCAAAGTTTTTTTCAGACCACATGGTGTTGCAACAAAATGCGAATTTTCCGGTCTGGGGAATCGCCGAACCAAACCAACGGTTGCTGATTCGGTTCAACGATTCAGAAGTAAAAACGCAAGCCAATGCTGATGGGAAATTTTCGGTGTCTATCAGAACGCCGTCCGCCGGCGGCCCTTACCGTTTAGAAATCGCTGACCAAGATAATTCGACCGGCGTGATCCTAGATGACGTTATGGTCGGTGAGGTTTGGTTATGTTCGGGGCAGTCTAATATGAGCTGGCCCGTCGAAAAGTCGGACGATGCATCCGCTGAGATACTCAGCGCAAACAATTACAATCAGATAAGACTTTTTACCGTTGAGGTTCATTCCTCGGAACAACCGATCGAGGATGTC
>ENA-ORXT01006400-ORXT01006400.1-marine-metagenome-genome-assembly--contig:-NODE-6400-length-10949-cov-7.105316_pt1 | contig 10949 bp, 13 predicted proteins | sample MGYA00237868_ERZ511482 | MGnify/ENA metagenome assembly ERZ511482
CGGAGAGCAAGTCCCTGGATCTAAGTATATGTGTGCATCACTACACTTTGAGAGCACCCTGTCCTAAAGGCCAGGGAATAGGGTTTTCTTGTTCACTTCTTGCGAAGTCTTTCTTTAGCAACCATGCGAAGGGCGTTGTCTCCTCGCAGAGCTTGCGCCGATGTTCCCATTCTGCATGGTCTGGAGGGGAAGCGCGACAGCCCGAGTTTGTAGGCACCAAATCAACCGGTTTCATATCAAGGAACGCTGGGATCGACGATTTCCACATGGGATCAAATTATCACATCGTTGAGGTCAAATGATCACAGAGCGTGGTAGAATAGACACTAGCAGCCGGAACACCGCGAGTTTTTTTTTCCCGCAGTTTGTGAAGGTCGCGTCTTTTGTCAACTTCTGTTGGACCACGTCGTGCCACAGCTGGTGCCGGACGCGACCGGTCAGAGCCAGGGTCGACCAAAAACGCAGATTGGTACGAATGCCGGCGTGGACACGGCCGGCCGCGCCGGACAGGCCCTTCGACTCGTATGGCGTCCCACATGAAAACGAGCGAGGGAGACCGATAGGGAGGTGGATATGTCGATCAGCGACGGCCCCCGACCCGGCGGCGCCGCGCGGTCGTGTCTGCGAGGGGTGCTTGGGCTTCCAGAACTACCTGAACCAGCCGATTGAACAGGAAGAGCAATGCTCGTCGCGTTGTATCAAACAGGTAGCCCGGCGTCTCGAGCTGTCGGATGGCAGTGACGGCCCCGCTTGTCGGGTGAACGGCGATGCCAAGCCGCGCGAACAGGGCGAGTGCCACGAGCCGGCCTGCCATCGCCAACGCAAGGGAGAGCGGCAAATGTCCTGCTGGGCGCCCAAGGAAGAGTTCCATGTACACAATCAGGCGGAAGCCAATATAGCAGAGCCGTTGGAGAACCGGGTGACAAGGCTTCTTCCAAAGCCCAGGTCACGAGCTTGAAACCAAACGAGAGAGTCAGCGGCTCAAATGATCGGGTGCCTGCGAGGAAGACGACGCGCGCCCGATACTTGGGCTGCAACGCCACTTGGTGTAAGGCGTCGCATACGTCCCGACTCACCATGGCGTCGCCCGACGCCAGCTGCGCCATGAAGAGCGCCAGGTTCTCGTACATGAAAGGCTTATCGTTCAAGTAGCTGTTCGCGTACATGAGGTCCAATTCCTGCCGTGGCTTGCGTAGCCGGTCGTCCGCAAAGGCGGGCCTCGCTCAGGGCGCCCGCGGCGTCTCATGGCGGTACTGGTGGCGGTCACAGCCATGCTCACATCAGCGCTGCGCCTCTCGTACCGCCCGCGGCTGCCACTCGGGCGGCATGAGGTCGGCTGATGCTTGAGAGGTTGGCGGGGTCGACCGCCACGCGAGTGGCAGGCCGTCTCCAATAGCGCCAAGATCCCAGTGTGGTGCTCTCAGCTTGACCCACTCGGGCAGTGCGGTGTGCAGCCGCTTGAGCAGCGACTTCGTGTCGATCGTCGCCGAAGGGAGCCCAGCGGGGGGACAGGGCGAGGTAAATACCGGCGGCGGCGGGAATGAGGAGTAAAGACGCGGTCGAGGGCTACGAGCCACAGCGCGAAACGTCGCCGTCGAGCGCGAGGACAAAGGATGGGAGAAAAGGGTTGGGAGCACTGGCGGAGGGTCCTCGTGCGACCGGAAGTGGAATTAAGGCGGAGAATTCTAGTCGTGCATCGGCCGCCAAATATTCGGGTCAGCGGTGTCGGCGACGGCCGTGATCGTATCCGCCCTCCCCGTCGCCGCCGTCAATGCCATCGTCGTCGCGAGTCCGCTTGCCGCGCAACTCGCTCTTAACGTCGCCAAGGGAGTAGCCGGAAACACGCCTGCGGTCACTGCCACCCCCACGCAAGTCGTGGCCGCCGCCGCTACAGTTAGCGCGCTTGATGCGATTGGTTCCTTCGCGGGCGGTTGTTGTTGCGGGCTCGATCGCCGCGTATTGGTGGTATAGAGCGGTAGCGACGCCCCCCATGCCAAAGTCGTGGGGGTAGAAAATGGCGCGCTACAGGTCGGAGGCGAACTTGAGGCTTTGCTGCAAGACGGCGAGCACTGTGAAGCGGATGGTGGAATGCACCCAGGCCTGGAGCATGCAGGGTCGTAGGCCCGAGACGACGGCGGCCGGGCCGATGAAGTCAAGCTGCTGCTCTTGGACGGCCGTCTCATGCTCAAGAAGGCAGTTGTTTACGCTCCCAGGCCAGGCGGCTACATGGTGGAGGGTACATGCCTCTTGGGCTACGAGCGCTGCCGCCGGCGGAGCTCACGGAGTGCTGCGCATAGTTGTCGGTAGCGGGGCGGAACCGCGTGGGATGGTAGCCGGAAGTGCCGCTAAGGATGGGAGCAGGGGCTCCATAACTCTCGCAGCGGGGGAGGCGGTGGTAGACGCGCGCCGCTTCTTTCGTTGAAAACAGATCTCGAACGGTCTGCAAGGAGGAAGCTGGGCGAGGAAAGGGTGTGCTCGGTCCTTGCCGCCGGCGCCGGCCCAGCCATCGTCCCAACCGCCGGCGCCAGCACCTAGCGCGGCACCGCCATCGCCGCAGAAGCCGCCGCCGCCGCCATCTTAGGCAAGCGGCGCCTCTTAAACTGGGGAAGCGGACCCCGCCATCGTGGAGCGCCGTTGCCCGTCCCCATGGCCCGCGGGCGAGGGTGGCCGAGGTGGCGGCAAAAACGAAGGCGCACATGCCGGCGGGAACACTCTAAAAGACGGCGACACCCCGCCATGGCGTAGCGAAGCCGCGGACGCAGGCAACAGGGGATGCGGTGAGTTCCAGCGGGGGAGCTCAAGGGAGCCCGCTGGGGGGAGGGAGCGGCTTGTGGCGAACGACGCAGGAGGAGGTGAAGGGACAATCAAAGGGCGGGGGGCAGCGGCCGCGGCCGCATGTGGGCCCCCGCGATGGAAGGGAATGGTCTCCGCTTTCTTCTCTTCTCAGGACGGCCAGACACCAGTGTGTTCGGGTTTGCCGCACTGACTGCGTTGCCACAACCAGAACTCCCCTTCGCGGCGGCAAAGGTCTCTTCCTGCTGGACAAGGGCGGCCGCCGCCGCCGCTGCGGGTTGGCCCAGGGCCACAGTTGCTGCGCAGCGCATGTCACGCCTCGGGGGCGTGCGCACGTTAGGAAGGGCCGGTGCAGGAACACCCAATCCGGCAGCGGTGCCCCCGTTAGTAGCGGCGGAAACGGTCACAAGGGTCATCCAACGCAGCGGCATACCACGTGGAGCCCTAACAGAAGGTGTCGCCCGCCTGCCAGGTGACGGAAACAGACCAAATCATGAGGGGATCCGCGGGAAGGAAAATTGCGTCGTCTGTATGGCCCGGAGGCCTCAATCCAACCCCCTGAGCGCCGGCAGGTGAAAATACCTGCCGAACCGCGCGAGGGAGGTTCACCGTTGGCGGTGCTGAGCAGCCCCGACGTCGTAACTACGGGCTCGGCGCAACGCTTCCACTGGAAGTCGCCGGATCCCAGCCTGGCCGATCTCCTACTCGTGCCCACTCTCCTCAATATTGGATCCGCTACACACAATATATGGTGCTTTGCGGAAAGGTCGAGCATGCATGTTCGCGCGAACAAACATGCTCACCCGAATACCGCAAGCATCAACCCGTGCTGCAGGAAGACTCATGATATCACCGCGTGATGCGTGACATGCCGAGCATTTCGACCCGGTCCGACGGGCCCTGGGCCGACTAAGGCTACTGTCCCTGACGCAATTATGGATCAAGAATACTCCTCTGGAGGATAGCGTTCTCGGATCTCATCGGAGGAAACAACTGAAGACAGATCTGAGAAGGCGCTGAGGAGAGCTTTCTTTTGTTTGCCGCATGTGCTGCCTTTCTTCTCGTTCTTCTTGTCCTTTTTGTAGCTTGAAGCTGTGTTTCATGGATGACCTTCCGTGACACGGGCGACGCAACTGTGGATCACGGCGAATCGGATTGATTTCGCAGGCTGCTTCACAACTGTGGCCGATCATTAATGGGAGCAGGCGATCGTGTTCAATCGTTGGTCGGTCGTGCTCGCCTCGCCATGCCTCAGCACCAGGCCTCACCAAGGGTATCAGTTTTGGCCGTGGGTGCAGTACGTGATTCCGGATCTAGTAACCGAGTATTTGGCTGACAGTAACTGTGCTCCAGCCGCCCGAGTATGGGTATCGGCCGAAGGTGGACTAATGAGTATCAAGGGTATATACCCTCGACTTTCCAGGCCAAAAGTATCTGCCGTCGATGGCAGAGCGAGTATGAGTATACCTTCACACAGCTTTCGCTGCCCTGTTCATCGACTTGGATGACCCATTTCGTCGGGCTCCAGAATCAAGGTGGAAAGGGCCTGTGGGGGGGTCTAAGGAAAAGTGTGCAGTTTGACCACCCTTCGGAAATGACCCATCTGGGGCACCTTGGGGGTCGCCGACCATCATCGGCCTTCCAAATCAGAAATGCCGCGGAAGCACGTCTCCACGCCGATTCTGGACCTCGTCGGAATGGTGATTCCGCGGTGACAACGGCCCCTCTGGGGGGGGGGGTGCTGTTTGACCACCCGTTCGAAACACGCTGTGCTGCCACATGTGAAGGAAGGGGTGTTTGGGAGGGATTACCGTTGTATTAGCAGCGGCTAAAGATGTCTAGTTTTTCTCAAAACTTTTTTGTGCCTGTCGCGTGGCCCGTACAAACGGTCCAGCACAGGGACACCCAAGGCACCTCCAGATCCGATGACCCAGATGGTGTCGAGGGCGCCGCACCTCCTCCGCCCGACCCCGGTGCCACCCATGCCCACACGCACACGCTCTCACATTCTCATCGCCCTCCTCTCATGTGCCTCATCCCTCCGCACGGGCAAACCACCGACCCGACCTTGGCTTGCCATCCTCTCCCCCCCAAGCCTCCACATCCAGCGCGCCAGGTCCCCCACTGGCACGCCACTGTCCTCTCCCCACAAAATCAAGACATACAGCATGCTACACGAGCACGCTTGAAGCACACACGCTTAGAGCACTTAATCCTCGCCCGAGTCCGACCCGACCTCCCCGTTGGCCGCGCCAGCCCGCCCGCCACCCGGCATATTCGAGCGCACATGGTCGGCCACCGCGTGGGAGAGCTTCGGAACGTTGCCCAGGTTGCCAGGTAGTAGTGTGGCGTTAGCCAGGATGAGGCTGTGCATCTCGACGTGGCGGGCCAGCATGGACGATCGGTCTTGACGGACGATGTGGGCCGCAACGGAAAACTCCCTTTCGGATGAGGCCGAGGTACCGACAGCTCCCAGGGACGCGCACGCTACCGGATGTAGCGTCGGAAAGCGCTCCTTGTTTTGACGCCAAAAGAGGAGCGGGTCCGACTTCTTGGTAGAGCGGAAGACGGAGATGAACTTCTGCAGGTCGTTGCGGGCAGGCAGGGGCTGCGTGCTTGGCAGCGCCTCGGCGGAGCGGCTGTCCTCGTCGTCCGACCACGCGGGCATGCAGTTGTACGCGGTGAGCTCGTTGTCCGTGACGGAGGATGGCGGAGCGTCCGCTGCCGCAGTCGTCGAGGGCGGCACGGAAAAATTGTCGCTCATGGCCCGCACGTAGCCGATGGCTGCGTCGTGAAAGCCCTCCGGCTGAAGCATGCGCGACACCTTCTTAATGAGGTGTAAGCCACCGGGTGTGACCGCCGTCGCCATCAGCACCGGCTGGGCGGTCATGACGTCGCGGGCCGTGTCGCCCTCGTTGAAGAAGCGCAGCTGCATCTGCGCCCGTAGCACCCCCACCAGCTTGGCCGCCTCTGGACAGAGCTCATCTCTCCCGGAGCTCGACTCGTAGTAGAGCTTCTCCGCCTTGTAAAGCCGCATATCAACTTCGATGACTACTTCTCGTGCGTGTGACTTGCAGTCGGCCGAGATCGCCGCCTTGCTAACTGCTAACGGGGAAGTTGGGGGAGCAGGAACAAGGAAAGAGTCACAGAAGAGAGCACGACGAAAAGAGCACAGCAGCTCAAAAACAATGGAGATAAGCTCAGTAGCTCATTCGCTCGTCGTCACCACCATAAAAGCACCCTTAAGCACGCCAATGATCTGCCATAGGCGGTTCCAGTCGCCGAAGGTGAGTGCCCGCTTCCGCGCGCCGCTAGTCACATCAGCGTTGGAAAAGAAAGCAGACAGACGGCAATAGCAAGAGTACAAGCTGGCCAGCGCCCTGAAAGTGGAGCTCCACCGGGTTACCACGTCGGTGATGATGTCACGAGCCTCCTCCTCGCCCGGTACGAGGAGGTTGCGGTAGATGGCGACGCTACGGTCCGAGTGGTTGAAGTGTCCGATCAGCTTGCGAACGCGGGTGAGCAGCGCCTTGCAGCGCGGGTTCAGGCTGCGGTTCGAGCCGCCGTCCTCATCATCGTTCACAGAAGTCTCGCTTGTGCCGCCGAGCGCGTACTGGACGGCGTTGTGCATGGCGTGGGCGATGCATGGCATCCATGGTGACACCATCAGGTCGCGAAGAGCACGGTGCACGTTGGAGGCGGAGTCACTGGTGCACGAGCAAATGTCCGACTCCTCGACGCCAAACCCACGGCACCGCTCCACGACATCTTTTCGGATGTTGTCACCTGAGTGCTTCCCAGCAAACAGAGCAACGCCGAGATGCAGCACCTCCATGGTAGTCGATTCGGGGCGCACAATGCGAATGACCACCGAGCTGTACGAGTTGCGGCTGTGCTTCTCTGTCCATAGGTCCGTGACGACGTGGGAAAATGGTAGGCCGGAAAACAGCCTTTTCGCCTCTGCGACCTTCTTGCAGATGGCGTCGCGTCCGCATGCATACAGCTCGATCAGGTGGTGATGTACAGTTTCTCGAGCGGGGGTGGAGTAGGAGGAGGAAAGAGCACCAATAACGTCGTCCACATACGGGTTCTTGGCCAAAGCATACGGCGAGTGCGTCATTACCTGCATCAAGACAAAACGGACGTGGTGGAGGCGAGTGTCTGACGTGAAAAAGCGCTGAATAGAACCGTCGACAACCCGCTTGGTGCGGTTCCCCCCCTTCGGATTGCGGCAAATCAACAGCGCCGCGCGCGCATGCACGAGCTGCTTCAACGGCGACGCGGAACGGCTCGCCCCATGATCAAAGTGCTTCACCGCGTTACTTACCGAGCCTCTTGCAAGAAATAGAACCTTGCTTGCACCCAAACGAGAACACAAGCGGCACGAGACGAGTGAATCGCCGCTACCGTCCCCCTGCTTCGTGTATATAACGAGGAAGGACCAGGCGTGGGAGCGCAAGTCGGCCGTTGCTCGGTCCCGGGGCGTCTGCGTGTAGGTGACGCCGTCACGCTCGATAGTCTGCGGGTGCTCGACGCCGGAGCTTGCCTCCCCGCAGGAGTTCAAGATGTCATCCACCGTATCATCCCCTACGAGGGGCTCATCCTCCGTCGCCTGCCGCTTTCGGCCGGCAGTCCTCACAGAGACAGGCCCAGCAGTCGAGCCTTGCAATCCAACAGAGAGAGGCGCCCCCTGGTATGGGGGCGCCTGAGCTTCCGCAGCGCCGCCGACCACAGGCCGGACAGCAGGTCCTGGTGGGATGAAGGCGGTCGAGCGGGCAGGCGGCACGCTGGAAGCCCCCGCCGTCGGCATCGAGGCGGCTGCCGGGGCCGCGTACACAGCTGCAGCTGTGACCGCTGCCCCAGTTCGGGGAGAGGTGGCCGTCGGGTCCATAAGGGTGCGTGTGGGGGCGTGGCCACGGTAGCTTCCAGGGGGGGGTGATGGTGGCAGGCTTGGTCAACGAGCACACAACAAGGATACGCGTACGTAGCGGCCAGCGACGGCGAGGATACGGGGCGCCGCTGGACGGGCGGATCCGAGGCTGTTGCTCCGAAGCCGCGCCCCGAAATCACGAATACAAAACCGCAACCCAATAAGATTAAATTTCCAAAACCACGTTCGGTTCAGTATCCGAGTGGTTTTACCAGGGGATCAGCTAGGGGTGGGCCGCCGAGGACGTGCCAGCAGACGGCGCTGCGTTTAGCGTCGCAGAAAGGCTGACCAGCCCGACGAGAATGGCTGTCAATTCTGGACGGGACAGGTCATCATGGGGCTGCCAGCTCTACGTCGCACCCTTCAGCGCTCAGGCAAGCCGGCAGTGTGTGTGAGAAGCGGCATAAGACAACCATACTGACAGGGGAAATGGCTGCCCTCATTTTTCGGGGTGATCGTGCAGTGAACCGTGGCCGCGTAAAGGGGGCACTGGGAGAAGAGAGACCCTCTGAACTCCATCTTCCAGGAGTAACGTGCCCATCCATTGCGGCAACTACATTTGTTGAGGGTTGCCTCAAGTGATGTACAGGCTGATAGCATCCGCCCCGACCTTCCGCGGGAAGGCAGGCTCCTGTAGATGGTTCCAAAAATAGCTATCGGAGAGCGGTGCCACGGCAGAGGCAGATAAATCGGTTCCAAGTCCATCAGCGGCATCCGCGATCTACGGCGCATTGACACTTGGTATCAAGCTCACGGCTCTGTAGGTGGGAGCACAGGCGAGAAGCCCATTGACGTGGTGGTTCTGGCAGCGAAGTGCGCGCGTTACAGGGCGGCCCGGACCATTTTCCGTCCACAGAACCCGTGGCGGGACGTGCAGCGGGGGTGGGAACAGTGTGTCCGCCATGGACAGAGATACTGGTGCGGGAACTGCGGGCGCCTGGTGCGCCCACTAATGGACAGTCTCGTCGACCGGGCAGCGGCGGTGGTCATCGTGGTGACCGCCGACGCGCTGCGCACGGTTGGGGGCGCAACGCGGCGGATCCTCACCTCGCCCCGGCTGCCCTTCCGTTTCGCATATGCGGTGCTGCCACTCGGCGCCAGCGCCGCCGTCGCCGAAGCGGTCGCCGCGGGTGTCCCCGCCCCGGGCCGCAGCCGCAGCCGATTCGGGGGGTCTGGGGGGGGGGGTGATCACCAGTGGCACCGCCACTGCTGCCGCCGCTGCCATTGCAGCGACTGAGAGTTGGCCGGCGGGAGACCTCTGACGGCCTGCGGTCGACGCGGTGGCGGCGGCGGCTGCGGCAGCCGAGGCCACAGTGGCGACTGCCGCCAGCGCCGTCGCGGTTTGAGCGCTTCGCGAGCAGCCGGAGGCTTTATTGGCGCTCCCCCCTCCCGTCATTCGCCTCGGTGATTGCCCCCACTGGCGGCGGCGGCGCCCGCGCTGCCGCGGGCGCCACGGCGGAGGCCGGCTACGCGCTGCCGCCGCTGGAGCTTCGCGGGCCGCAGTTGGCCGCCGCCCCTGTCGCCATCGCCGTTTTTACCCGCTGCCCAGACGCGAGGGTGCCTGTGCTCGCGGTGGAGCTGCTCGCGGGTGTCGACGCGGGCGTCCGCGGGGCGGCCGCCACACACCCGTCGTTGCGGAAGCGTGACCGCTGCTGGCTGTGAACGCTGGTAGGGTCACACGCGTCGGGGGTAGGGGGCAGGGGGGGGGGCAGGGCGCCGGCGGGGCCTGGGGCGGTGGCCAGGGCGGCGGCAGTGGTGGCCGCGGCGGACCCTGGCCGAGACGACGGCGGCGGCGGCGGTGCGCCGCCGAGAGCGGTGGGCCTCCAGGAAGCCGTGGGCATTGTTCAGCTGCTCGCGTTAACCAATGAGGGGTGGGTGGTGCTGCGGGCGGCGGCGTGTCGGGATGCGGCGGCGGTGGTAGAGACGGCGGCGGGGACGGCGACACGGGAGAGGGCGGGTGCCGGCAGCAGCGGCGTGACGGCACCGGCCGTGGTGTTGCTTTTTGAGGTGCTCGTCGAGGCGGACGTGGCCAATCCGCCGCCGGCGGTGGAGGAGCGACCGCCCGCCACGACCCCCGCGGCCGATGACGGCGCCGGCTGTGGGGGTGACGGCGCAGGTGCACTGCCGTGCCGTACGCCGCCCCCGACATCGTAGGTGCAAGAGCACGGGCTGTGCAGGTTGCGCCCGATTCCGATGCGTCCGCTTCCATCGGCTCCGCCCTGTCTGTCGCGTTGCACGAGGGGGTGGGGGGCGTCTTCGCGGGTGTAGGCGCGAGGGCGTCGGCGGCGGATCTACGGGGCTCCCGTTTTCGGCCGCCGAGCTGTCGTTGCTGCGGGTGGACGTTGACGCACGCGTCGGGAGGTCAGTGCGGGCGGCGGTGGTGGTGGCGGCAGCGGCGGCGGCAGTGGCGGGTGACACGGGTGGGGGGGGTGGGGCGCCGTGACGCCCTGACGTCGCCGCGCGTCCGGGACGCCAACAGTGGAGACTGTGATGGGGGTGCGGCAGACGGCGACGGTGCGGCGTGGGGCTCGTATGGGAACCTCTGTTCGGGGCCGCCGCGGTGGGCGCGGCGGCGGTGGGTGCACCGGCACTGGCAGCTTCAGCGGCGGCCGATGTGGCGGTGGCTACTTGTCCGCCCCCAACCGGCTGTTGTAGTCTATCGTCGCCGGGCGGGCGACGGTAGTTCGCGTCTACGGGGGTGGTGGCGGGGGGCCTTTAGCCACGGGGGGATCGGACGAGGGGTGCTCGATGAAGCGCCGATAGCGGCCGTCGCTGCTGTGCAGCTGGGGGAGGGAGGGCGGGACGTGGAGGGGCGATAGGCCGACACATTGCGGCGGCGGCAGCGCCGAGCGGGGAGAGTATTGCGGGAGGGGGGGGGGGGGGGGGGGGGGGGGGTGACAAACAGAAGCGACGCAGGCACAGGCAAGGCAATGGGGGGTAGCTGCCCCTTGCAGGTGGTAGGGACCCACTGCCGGCGCCAACTAAAAAAATAAATAGACAATCGTTCGCGGCGGCCTCCTCTGCTCCAGTGTCCTATGGCGGCATTCTTCGCGTGGATTCAACCATCCCACCCCACACGTGCACGTGGAGCTCCTATCCACCCGCCAGGCGGCCGCTTTGACTCGCCTGGCGCCCCCGACCGGGCAGGCGTACCGCCGCCGCCACCACGACCACGTTCAAATAAGCTCCACCCGCCTGTACCCTCCCCCCCCCCACCCAAGCCCCC
>ENA-ORXT01006401-ORXT01006401.1-marine-metagenome-genome-assembly--contig:-NODE-6401-length-10949-cov-4.659400_pt1 | contig 10949 bp, 8 predicted proteins | sample MGYA00237868_ERZ511482 | MGnify/ENA metagenome assembly ERZ511482
TAATGGGGGAAGTGCCGCTGCCCCTTTGGTATCGGCTTTAAAGCTAATGCCAGAAGATCGGATTTTAGCAGCGATGACAACAGGCGTTATGAGAAATCAAGCAATGACGCTAACAGATGAACAACAGCAAGCCGTTGCTGCCTATATTTCAGAGGTAGCCCCATCTGACAAAGACAATGATGTGAGTAGAGGATTATGCGCCAACGAAGAGATAGCAGCTGAAACTGCTGCTACACCACATATTGATGGATGGGGAATGGGGCATAAAAATCAACGCTATTATAATCAGGCGGATTTAAAAATTAATGCAGCTAATGTAGGAGATTTAGAATTAGATTGGGTCTTTGCTTTTCCGAATGCCTCTAGGGCAAGGGTACAACCGACCATCGCAGGTAATACCCTTTTTACCGCTAGTCAATTAGGAACTATCTATGCTTTAAATAGACAAACGGGTTGTATTCGCTGGACTTTTCAGGCAGATGCAGAAGTTAGAAGTGCGCTAGTGATTGAACGAGATAGCAACAATATCCCTAGCCGACTATACTTTAGTGATTTTAATGCTTTCGTGTATGCCCTTGATTTAAGGACTAAAAAATTATTGTGGAAAGTAAAAATAGATGTACACCCTAATGCGACTATTACGGGAACTTTAAGCCAATTTGAAGATCGTCTTTACGTTCCTGTTTCTTCCACAGAAATACTCGAATCTATTGACGAAAATTATCCATGTTGCAGTTTTAGAGGGTCAATGGTCGCTTTAAATAAAATCGATGGATCGATAGTTTGGAAGACTTATACTATTGCCGAAGAACCTAGTCAACAAGGAGAGAATGAAGAAGGCACACCAGTTATGGGGCCTTCAGGTGCGCCTATTTGGACGGGGGTGACGATTGATACGCTCAGAAGGGTTTTATATATTGGTACGGGTGAAAATTATACACGCCCTGTTACTTTAACAAGTGATGCCATTATGGCTTTTTCTTTAGATAATGGAGAAATCAAATGGGTGCAACAAACCATGTCAGGAGATGCTTGGAATGGTGCTTGTGTCACCCTATTTAGTCGAGCCAATTGTCCAGAAGATAATGGTCCTGATGCAGATTATGGCGCTCCTCCAATTTTAGTGAACTCCAATGGAAAAGATCTTATTTTAGCGGGGCAAAAATCAGGTAAAGTTACAGCTATGGATCCAGATAATAATGGAGCAATAATATGGCAACAACAAGTTGGTAGAGGTGGCACAATGGGTGGGGTACATTGGGGGATGGCAACAGATGAAAAAACCTTGTTTGTTCCAATCAATGATCGAGGTTTATATGACCTAAATGAAGACATTCCAAAATCGCCTGGTATACACGCACTAAATGTAGCAGATGGAAAAAGACTGTGGGCAACTATCGAGGAAGACCGTTGTCCAGGGTTTACTCTTAGAGGTTGCGGTCCCGGTATTTCGGCAGCAATTACTTTGACTCCTGAAGTGGTGTATGGTCCTGCCTTGGATGGTATCCTAAAAGCGTATGCGACCGATGATGGTCGAGAATTATGGGCTTTTGATGCTAAGAAAGATTTTAAAGCGGTCAATGGTGTAAAAGCTTTTGGGGGTGCTTTTGATTCGGATGGTCCTGTTGTGGTGGGTCGTCAATTATTTGTTACTTCTGGTTATGCTAAATATGCGGAGAAAGAGGGGAATGTATTGCTGGCTTTTGGTTTGAAGAAGTAGTACTAGGGCGTGCCATTATCAAAAATTGATTCTACTGATTGGATGTCTGGAATACCGCCAAATTTACCTGCTAGATACCATTTATCAAAAGGAGTATCTTCTCTTACCTTGTCAAAATCTTGGGTAGAAAAGAGTTCTGTTTCTCCGTAATCGTTTTTTTCTGTGAACCAAATTTGGTCTTTTCGGAATAGGTCTTTGTCTAGGAAGGCAGTTTCATGAGTGGAGAATATGATTTGAGTATTTTTGGGATTAGAGATTTTATTTTGAAAAAGTTGGATTAGGGTTTTAGCTAATTTTGGATGTAAACTGGTGTCTATCTCGTCTATTATGTACACGCCACCCAACTTTAATTTATGTAACATGTCTACACCAAGAGCAAATAGGATTTTTGAGCCTTTTGATTGTTGTTCTAGAGATAAAGATTGAGTTCCTGTTCTTTGCTTATTGGTAAAAACGGCATGATTTGCAAAAGTATCGTACTTTTTTTTCTTTGTAGTAAGGTTTTTATTATGACCTGCTTTTTCTAGGACAAAAACTTCTTCTATTTTGGTATCAGAAATATGCAATAATTTATTTAACTTGGCTATAAGTTCAGGGTTTTCTATAATAGACCTTTCATTAATACTTATAAATTTTTCTAAATTATCTTGAACACTTGGACTTAAAATAGAAAAATTTTTAGAATTGAAATATTGGTAAATAGGTGAAAAAAACTCATCTGGTGTATCAAAACCAAATTTGGATAAGACTAATTGATTTCTAAAAACCTTAAGTGTCTTATTGTGTTTAATCTGGCCTAGTTTTGCAGTATGAATACTTCCATCCTTTGACTTATCGATAGGTCTTTTAAATAAATTTTGCGGCTTTCCTTTGGGATAATAATCTAAATTTTCTGTAAAAACTTCCTCATTATTAAAAGCTATTGCATATTTATATTTATAATTACCTTCACCAATAAAAGTTAAGCTGAAATGAGTGGGTTGATTTTTAGAAGTAGTATCAAATAAAAATGGGTCATAAAATTCTATTAAATCATCAATAGATAGCTTTGCCACTATAAATCTTTTAAAAGAGAAGAATGCCCTCAATAAATTAGATTTTCCCGAAGCATTAGCCCCATAAATAACCGCAGCTTTCAACAAACGAACTGTGTCTCCACTTGCCAATTGATGCTCAAAAACATTATCAGGTTTACTTTTTGAAGATTCTGCTACCATAGAAAAGACCTGCTTGTCTTTAATTGAACGATAATTTTCTATTTCAAATTCTAATATCATAGCTAATATATCTAGTTTTTTGAATGTTTTATGCAAAATATCTAATATTTTTGTGTAAAACAAAGAAATATAAGTATAATTTGTTGATGCCTTATAGACTAACTTAAAACAATCTAATGAATTGGAAATACCTAAAAATAGGACTACTATTCCTATTCAGCCTACTACTAATAGTTCCTATTATACTATACATAAATGCCGTAGACTGGTCAAAAAAACACAGCACAAGAGTAGCAGCATTGCCCCTATACACGAATTCCGTCAATGCAGGAGAATATCGCCTAGCAGCCAATGGTATGGAATTTTTAGTTCGAGTAGCAGGTATGCAGAATGATGGACCAGCTATTATTTTATTACATGGTTTTCCAGAGTCTTCCTTAATGTGGCAGCCCTTTTTGGAAGCCGCTTCTGCAAAAGGGTATCGGGTAGTAGCCTTTGACCAAAGAGGGTATAGTCCCGGAGCTAGACCAACAAATGTAGAGGCTTACGAAATAGATCATTTAGTGAAAGATGTTATCGCTGTAGCTGACCAAGTTGGTCTAGATACTTTCCACTTAGTCGGACATGATTGGGGGGCGGGTGTTGGTTGGAAAACGGTGATGGATTTTCCAGAACGCATTCTTACTTGGACGGCCATGTCTATTCCACACATTGGCGTTTTTTATGAAAGTCTTTTTAATCATCCAGAACAACAAAAAAGGAGTGCCTACATGCAACAATTGCGAATGCCTTTTTTGCCAGAATTTTTATTTCAAATCAGTCCAAAAAAAAATGTGGCAGAAAAAATGAAAGGTAGATGGACCTCTGAACAACTTGCGGAATATTTAGCGATTCACAAAGAACATGGAGCGACTACGGCCGCTTTAAATTGGTATCGGGCAATGCTCACGGAGAAAACAGAAATAGCTCAATTATTGGAACAACCTATCGAACGACCTACTTTATTTATTTGGGGTATTCATGACCCGGTAGTTGCACCCTCGATTATCCCTCTTCAAAAATCGCATATAAAGGCACCCTATCAAGAACTTTATTTATCAACAGGACATTCCTTAATACAAACGAAGGAGGATAGTATTATTCATGCAATATTGGTACATTTAAATTAGTTTTAAGGAGTAGGTTATTTGTTGGGTACTCCGTTAAGAATTATATATAATTTTATTGATTATAACCTTAATCAGAGATATGAAAAAAATAATAACTCTTTTAATTGCACTAACTTTTTTTTTAGTACGCTTTGTGTACGCACAAAATCTATCTTCCACAACTACATCAATAGTAGACAAAGACGGATTATTTGATGCGGATGAAATTTTGGAAATTACGTTGAGCGGAGCAATGTCTGAATTATTAAAAGATAAATCTAAAGAGCCCATAGAATACCCTTTAGAACTTTCCTATAAAGATTCAGAAAGTACAGAAATTATCCTTCCCGTAAAAGTCCGAGCTAGAGGACATTTTAGAAGACTTCTTGGTGGTTGCTCTCATTTGCCTTTAAGGATAAAATTTCCTAAAACAGACACCATTAAACAAACTATTTTCAGGGAGCAGCGGAAACTGAAATTAGTTATGCCCTGCAAAGGGGAGAAATATGTCATTCAAGAGTACTTAGCTTATAAACTATATAACTTGATAACCCCTAACAGTTTTCGAGTTCGTCTAGTGAAAGTTACCTTGGAGAATAGGGAAACGCAAAAACAAGAACCTCCTGTTTATGGTATTTTATTGGAAGAAAAAAAACAAGTAGCCAAAAGAATTAATCTGATTTCGATAGAGCGAAATATTTTACCTAGACAAGTAGAAAGGGAGACTTTTTTGACTATGGCAGTCTTCCAATACTTGATCGGTAATACCGATTGGTCAGTAGAATACTTGCAAAATGTTAAACTACTAGTACAAGATTCTACCTTTAAGCTGTACACAGTTCCTTATGATTTTGACCATGCAGGAATTGTGAACGCACCCTATGCGAAACCTGCGGAGGCACTATTACTAATTTCCGTTAAAGAGCGCCGTTATCGTGGTTTTTGCTTAGAGGAGTTAGAACAATTTGAACCCGTTATTGCCTTATACCTACAACTGAAGCCAGACATTTATCGACTCTATGAAGATAGTGAATTATTGGATGAAAAATATAAGAAGTCTACTAGAAAATTCTTAGATCAGTTTTACGATATCATCAGTAATCCGAAGAAATGGCGGAGAGAATTTGCGTATCCTTGTGATCCAAGAGGAACAGGGAATATAGTAATTCAGGGACTGAAAAATTAGTCGTTTATATTGCTATATTGTTTTATTGTTGGCGATACGCATCCTCTTTAAGTAACATATTAGACTTGTTCATCAATAAGGAACACGTATATGAAAATATCTTTTTCCGCTATTTTCCTCCAAAAAAATCTTCAATAGAAGGACTATTCAAGATTTTTTTGGAGAAAACTATCGAAAAAATATAAATTTCATATACATCTTCCTTATTGATGAACAAGTCTATTGTTTATCAAAAATATAGCTATATAACAATAAAACAATTTTTAAAAGTGAATGTCCGATTCTTAACCTAAAAGAGTATAATTAGACTTGCTATCTTGACAAAGAACCAACTAAAATTAGAGAATGAATATAAGAACCTTTGAACTAGAAAGAGTTCAATCTTTGTATGAAAATACAGTACCTATTAATTTAACTGAAAGTGGTTTTCATCCTTACACTTTAAAAGAACTATTGACTCCCGAACAGCTCGAAATGATTAGTACGACGGTTTTGGGCTATGGACAAACCAACGGGGCGATTTCATTAAGACAAACGATTGCTCGCTTATATCTGAATTGTAATCAAGAACAAATAATGGTTACAAACGGCACTTGCGAAGCCAACTTTATAGCTTGTCATACCTTATTAGAAAAAGGAGACGAAGTAGTGATGATGGTTCCTAATTATATGCAGATTTGGGGCGTAGTAGAGGAGATGGGTTGCACGCCGAAAGCCTTTCATCTAAAAGAAGCCAATAACTGGGCACCTGATTTAGAAGAATTACGGGCGATGATGACTCCTCAAACGAAAATGATTGCTATTTGTAATCCCAATAATCCAACAGGTTATACCTTGACGCTTTCAGAAATGCAGGAGATAGTTGAAATAGCCAAAGAATTTGATTGTTGGATTTTTTCCGATGAAGTATATAGAGGGGCAGAATTAAATGGCATAGAGAATCCAAGTTTTTTTGGTCTCTATGAAAAAGTAATGGTCAATGGTGGTTTGTCTAAAGCGTATGCTTTACCGGGGCTGCGTTTAGGTTGGTTAGCAGGGCCCGAAAAGATGGCAGCAGATGCTTGGGCGTATAGTGATTATACGTCTATCACCGCAGGGATTTTAAGTCATAAAATTGCAGAAATTGCTTTGCAAGAACCCATGCGCCAAACTATTTTGAACCGAAGTAGAACCATGTTAAATGAAAATTTAAAAGCAGTAATGGCATGGGCGGAAGACTACAAAGGTTTGATAGAATTTGTGCCACCGCAAGCAGGTGGTATGCTATTTATGAAATATCATTACCCTATTAATTCTACGGAACTTTCTGATTGGCTTAGATTGGAAAAAGGTGTTTTTGTATTAGCGGGCGATGTCTATGGAATGGATAATTATATAAGAATTGGCATCGGCGCAGAACAAAAACATTTAATGGAGGGGATGGAAATTATGGGAACAGCTTTGAAGGAAAGATTTAAGGCAAACTAAAATAATAAATTAGCCATTTTAGCCTGCCCTTTTTCCTTCTAAGAAATCCTGAAAAATGAACCGTAGCCCTGCTATGCTTAATTTTTCAGAATCTCTTAGAAGAAAAAATGGCTAGTCTAAAATCGACTAATTTATTAATTTAGTTTGCCTAACAAACTCAATTAAAATGTTATACGAACATATAGAAGAAGCGGTAGAATATATTACCACCCTTACAGATTTTAAACCCAAATATGGGATAATACTAGGAACTGGTCTAGCAGGTTTGGTAGATAATATGGAACAAGTAGCTAGCTTAGATTATGAAGAAATCCCTCATTTTTTAAGTTCTACAGTTGAGACACATCGAGGTAAATTGGTGTTTGGGCATTTAGCTGGCCAAGCAGTAGTCGTAATGGCAGGGCGTTTTCATTATTATGAAGGCTACTCTATGAAAGAGGTGACTTTTCCTGTACGGGTACTAAAATTTTTAGGTATCGAACGCTTATTTATTTCCAATATATCAGGTAGTACGAATCCTCATATATTCCCTGGCGATTTAGTTTTTATAAGAGACCACATCAATTTACAACCCGAAAATCCTTTAAGAGGGATTAATGATCCTCGTCTAGGACCTCGGTTTCCAGAAATGTTAAAGACCTATGATCGACTCTTGAATCAAAAAGCCTTGGATTTTGCAATGGAGCAGGGTTTTCGAGCGCATGAAGGAATCTATGTAGCTTTGCAAGGGCCTAATTTAGAAACGCCTGCGGAATATGGGTTTTTACATAATATAGGTGGGGATGTCGTTGGGATGTCTACCGTGCCAGAGGTGATAGTGGCTAAACATAGTGATTTACCTTTGTTTGTGGTCTCTGTTGTTTCTAATAAATGTTATCCAATAGAAAATATTCCTTCTTCGACCGTAGAAGAAATTATCGCAATAGCTACGGAAGCAGGGGAGAAAATGCAGGTAGTGTTGGAGTTTTTGATGAAGGAAGGGTAGAGGAAATCAACTTCAATATCAACTTCAACTTCAAACTTAAAACTAGACGTACACAACGCATGGTATACGTCTAGTTTTGAGTTTGAGTTTGATATTGAATCTTTATATAAAGGTAGTCGTTCCAATAATATACTCTAAATACTGGATTAATTCTCTTTTGTCTTTGCCAGGAGCAAAAACAAAGCCATCCAAAAGATACAATTCGTTTGTTTTAGGATTATGAACAAGATAGCTAATAAAAGGTCCGCCCATATAGTCTTTCGTTAATTCCCAAATACCTCTTGCCTCTAAGGTGTACAGCTCACTCATTTCCGTAGGCGTTACAAACATAGGTAAAGCCTTATCATTAATTTGCATATAAGAACCCTCCACGGTAGAAGAGATATAATTTTTGCCAATACTATCTCTCAAACTTTTAAATCCTTCATAACTTAGCTGAGAAGGATCTTCATAAGGTAGTTTATGGAGTAATAAATTACTACTCATTTCTCTAGTTTCTCGACGTAGCCACAACAAATTAGGATTGTCTAGTGCTATAAAATATTCATTGGGGATGCGGAGTCGTAGCCCGATTTTTTCTTCTACCTGCCCACTAAGAGTTCGATTTTCGCCACTACCATAAACGGCAGCCTCAATTATCTTTTTATCCCAATCTTGAATTTTTTTAGTAATACTTGGGTAGCTAGTACGAATATTATCGAGTACACCCTCTTGATTTGTTCCAAACATAAATAGCACCAACTGTCCTTTTGCCCATTTGTCTTTCTTTTGAAGATTACCATAACCTTTACCTTCTTGGACAGTGCGAATTCTTTCGGGACCTATATTTTCTTTCATTATTTTCGCAGTAGGGGAATTGCTATCTGTTATATCCCCTAGTAAAATATAAGTTCTCAATTCTTGTCTAATTAGATCCGACTTAATTTCTTCGGGCGTGAAGTGCTTTAGGTCAAATACCGATTCTGGATTTGGTAAAATAAGAAAAGCAGAAGCAAAATAATAGCGAAAGGTATCACCAACCTCTCCTTCCCATACATCTTCATCCGCAATGACGACCACCTGATTGGCTTTTCCAAAAGCGGTCGGCTTTTGTTGTAAGCGATTCATAGATTCTTCTGAGCAGCTTGTCAGCAGGTAAAAACTACCAACAGCTAGGCAAAAAAAGAGGCTTAGAAAAGATTTATTTTTTTGAAAAACGGTCATAGTATTGGTATAAAATATTTTTTTTAGTAAAATCCAAGATTTTAATTTTAATTCATTCTCTTATCTACTAGTAAGATGCAAAATAGCAGTTTTTTGGTGTATTATTCGTAAATAGAGTAGAGAAGCGAGAATAGAGAGTAGAGACTGGATAAAAACGCTATTTTAAGAACGAATCTAGTCTCACTTCTCTGCTCTCTACTCTCGCTCCTCTTTCTTTTTATTTCTTGGATGAAAAGTCATGATTGTTTCTCTTAAATAATCCGTATCCAAATGTGTATAAACTTCCGTTGTAATGATGGATTCATGCCCTAGCATATCTTGAACCGCTTTTAAATCTGCGCCTCCTTCTACCAAATGCGTCGCAAAGGAATGGCGAAAGGTATGCGGACTCACATTTTTAGGGATTTCTGCAAGTGCTGCTGCTTCTTTGACAATATTAAAAACCATGATGCGGCTTAATTTTTTTCCTCGTCTATTCAAAAATAAATAATTTTCATGTTCCGGGTGTATATTCTTTTGTTTCTTGCGCACATGTTGTATATAAATTTGGATGTGCTTGATGGCTTCTTCGCCTATTGGAACAATTCGTTCTTTATCATTTTTTCCAATAACTTTCACATACGCTACCTGTGGATAAAAATTAGAAACCCGCATCGTAATCAATTCACTTACCCGCAAACCACAGGCATATAGGGTTTCTAGCATGGCTCTATTTCTTAAACCATGTGGGGTACTTAAATCAATAGTCGCAAGCATTGCTTGTATTTCTGTATAAGAAAGTACTTCTGGGATTTTGCGCTTTAATTTAGGGCTATCTAGTTGCTGCATAGGGTTGGTATCTACTATATCTTCTACCAACAAAAACTTATAAAACGTCTTAATACCTGATATAATTCTCGCTTGTGAATTAGCTCCTAAACCGATTTCATTAATCCATTGCACAAATTGGGTTAAATGCTCGACATTCACCTCAGTAACAGCTAAATCGTATTGGTGAATTTCCAAAAAAGTTACCAGTTTTTGTACATCTCTTAGATAATTCTCTACCGAATTTTTTGATAAAGACCGCTCTAGCTGCAAATAGGCTTTAAAGCCCTTAATAGTTGGTTTCCAATTCATTGTAAAGAAATTAATAATCCTTATTGATTTCATTTAAATAAGGCCCCTTTCGATGAAATTTTAACAGATGTTCTGGATCTTGTTCGTTATAGATGCATAAAAGGAGCGTTCTCTTATTGCGATTATTACTAGGGAATAAAATTTTTATCGGATTGTGGACATAGCCATTATCTTCAAAAAGGAGGATTTGTTTGTTACGTGTTTTTAATCGAAACATAGCCAATTCCGCTGCATCTTTAGGTAGGGGAATAGCTCCATATCCCTCTTCTTTGAGAAAGGCTTGGACCATTTCATAGCTGTGCTTTAAACTCATTCCTGCAAAAATTGTCTTGTACTCATAGCCATCGCTTTCTCCGCCTATGTACACTTCCCCATTAGCTGGAAAGTGTTCTTTTATGGATTTTTTTTGTAAATCTTCTTTCATAAAAAGCTGTTGGGAACGAAGGAAAAATAAAAGGGCCATTTTACTGGACTTTAGCCATTGGTCTTTAGTTTTTAGTGGCAGCTTGCAAGTGCTAGGGAGTTATCGTAATACTTAGTTTACTCTCGTCTATTTCATTCGAGTGTAAAGAAAATATTTAGCTAATTCCTATTGCCAAGCTTAAGCGTACCAAAGACTAAAGACCAATAGCTAAAGTCCAGCTTAGCTATGCAATATTACGATTTCCTTTGGATTTAATTGCTAAAACAATTAATTTAATTTTTGATAAAAAATAAATTAATTGTAGAGGTAAGTATTCGTTATTTGTTCGTTACTTAGATAAATTTGTCGTTTTTTTGTTCACAAAGTATTGATGAAAAAATATTTGGTCTATTTGTTTTTGAATTGACCTTTTTTCTCATAGGTTTTCAACCCATTAGAAAAAAGCCCATTTCAAAAACGACCAACTATTTTTTCATCGTT
>ENA-ORXT01006402-ORXT01006402.1-marine-metagenome-genome-assembly--contig:-NODE-6402-length-10947-cov-16.268445_pt1 | contig 10947 bp, 6 predicted proteins | sample MGYA00237868_ERZ511482 | MGnify/ENA metagenome assembly ERZ511482
CGTTGGCGGGGGGGAGGGGACGCCCGCGACGGGCAGCAGTGCGCTGGTGGGGGCGGGACCTACCGTTGGGTGCGCGGGCGTCGGCCGCCGCGGCGGGGGTGGTGGCGGCCGACACCCCCGCGCGTCGGTGGCCGACGCCCGCACGCGGGGGGGCGGGCGTGACACGCAAGTGCTTTTAGTTTCTTTTTTTTTTTATCCCGCTCGCCCCATCCCCGCGTCGGCGCTCTCACCCCAGCGCCTCGATCGCGGCGGCCCGCTGCGCCTCGGCCTCGGCCTTGAGCCGCCGCGTGCACAGCAGCCGCACGGCCTGCCGCGGGCCGAGCGACGGGACGCTCGCGACGACGCGCACGCACAGCTCCGCGCCGCGGCGGCCGAGCCCCTTGGTGACCGCGCCCGCGTGGAGCAGCGCAATGACCACCCGCCGCCACCCGTCGACCTGCGCGCGCATCGCGTCGCTCACGGCGCCGGGCGTCAGCCCGTCGGGGCGCGGGGGTGGCGGCCGCCGCCCCTCGGCCACGGCGCGCAGGTGGAGGTCGGGGCGGCCGGCCATGACGCCGGCGAGGTCCCGCGCCGCGCTCAGCTTTTTGGCGTACCACGACAGGGCGCTCGCGAGCGGCGTCTCGTCTTGAATGTTGGCGCTCCGCACGTCGGCGCGGCGGTGGAGGAGGGCCACCACGGTGGTCGCGTCGGCGCGCCGCGCCGCCACGTGCAGCACCCGGTCCCTCGAGGCGCGGTCGGTGTCGTGGAGGAACGGGCGCACGCGGTCATTGTCGAGCAGCGCGACGCGCTTGCGCTTGACCGCCTCGAGGGCGGGCGTGCTCACCGCGTTGGCGGGGTGTGTCGGGGGGAGGAGGTCGATAATATCCCGGTGGCCGAGCGCGACCGCGATGCACAGGGGGGTCTCGCCGGTGCAGCACACGGGTGTGGGGTCGGCGTCGAGCTGAAGGAGTGCGGCGACGACGGACTGGCGGCCTCGGCTGACCGCAAAGTGCAAAGCCGTCCAGCCGTTAGGGTCCGTCGCGTTCAAGTCCGCGCACGCAGCAGCCAACGCCTCCACACTTGCGGCACCCCCTATTCGGCCAGCCACATGTAGCGCGGTCCAGCCGTCGTCGGTCTTGGCGTGCACGTCGGCGCCCGCCGCCACCAACGCGTCGATCGCGTTGGCCCTGCCGCTGCGGCCCGTCTTGTGCAGCGCAGTCCCGCTATTCTTGCTCTTGGCGTGCACGTCGGCGCCCGCCGCCACTAGCGCGTCGACCGCCTCGGCCCTGCCGCTGCGGCTCGCTTCGTGCAGCGCGGTCCAGCCGGAATCATCCTTGGCGTGCACGTCGGCGCCCGCCACCACCAGCGCGTCGACCGCCTCGGCCCTGCCTCTGCGGCCCGCGATGTGGAGCGCGGTCGCGCCAAGCTTGTCCTTGGCGTGCACGTCGGCTCCCGCCGCCAGCAGCGCGTCAACCGCCTCGGCCCTCCCGCTGCCGCCCGCGAAGTGCAGCGCGGTCCAGCCGCCACTGCACTTGGCGTGCACGTCCGCGCCCGCCGCCAGCAGCGCGTCCACCGCCTCGGCCCTCCCGCTCTCGCCCGCCTCGTGCAGCGCGGTCCAGCCGCTATTGCACTTGGCGTGCACGTCGGCGCCCGCCGCCAGCAGCGCGTCAACCGCCTCGGCCCTCCCGCTGCCGCCCGCGAAGTGCAGCGCGGTCGAGCCGCAATTGCCCTTGGCGTGCACGTCGGCGCCCGCCGCCAGCAGCGCGTCAACCGCCTCGGCCCTCCCGCTGTCGCCCGCCTCGTGCAGCGCGGTATAGCCGCCATTGCACTTGGCGTGCACGTCGGCGCCCGCCGCCAGCAGCGCCTCGACCGCCTCGGCCCTCCCGCTGGCGCCCGCCAGGTGCAGCGCGGTCGAGCCGCCCTGGTACTTGGTGCGCACGCCGGCGCCCGCCGCCAGCAGCGCGTCGACCGCCTCGGCCCTCCCGCTCAAGCCCGCGCAGTGCAACGCGGTCCAGCCGCGGTGGGTCTTGGCGTGCACATCAACGCCTGCGCCCAGCAGCACCCGTAATGCCGGCGCCTGCCCGCCGCGCGCAGCCCAGTGCAACGGCTGCCACGCAATCCAGTCCTCCTTCCAGGGACAAGCACCGGCCCGGTCTGCGCCCGCGGCGAGGAGCGCCTCCATCACCGCCACGTGCCCCCCCACGCCAGCCCAATGCAGGGCCGTGTCCTTCTTGTCCGACGCCGCCCCCGCTGGCACGCGGCCTCTGAGCATTGCCTTCACGGCGGGCGCGTCCCCCCGGCGGGCGGCCTCGTGCAGCGCGGGCAACTCGCCGCCGCGCCAGGCATACGGCACTGCGGCAGGGTCGTCGGACGCGAGCTCCCGCGGCGCCGTCGCCGCACTCGATGAGGCGGCCGCCATGGCAGTGGCGCCAGCGGCGGGGGTGGTGGCGGCGGCGCCCCAAACGACAAACGAGCAGAAAAAGACCAAACGCCGCCGGCGTGGCGCAGGCCACAGCGACACTGCCCGCCGGACGCGGCCGCGGGCCCGGCGGCCGTGGCACCCACACGTGACCCGCCGTCGACACGCGGGGGCTCGTCGCCGCACCGCGCTCCGCCGCGCAGGGGCGGCGTCGCACCGCCCCACCGCCGCCAGCGGGCGGGCGGGGACGGTGGCGGTGGCCGCTGCCGGCGTACCGTGACCGTCTGCTGGACGCTGGCGCGCGCGGGCGGGGTGGTCCGCGCACGCAGTGGCGAGGGAGCGCCGCCCGACAGCAAGCAAAGGGGACGGCGGGAGACGGGGGACGGGGGTGTGGTCAAGGCGCCGCCTGCCGACGGGAAGGGCGGTGCACGGTCGCCGGCGCACCAGCGGCCGCCCGTGCCGTCTTTTATCCCGCGGCGGCGACGGCTGGCGCACCCGCAAGCGAGGCCAGCCACCCCCGCAGCTCGATCGAGGGGGGACCCTCCCGGAGGACCAATCATTGGGCAAAACATGATGTTGCTCGACGGCACCGCGGCTCTCCCCACGACCCCGCACGCCCCCCCCTTCCGCTCGCCTTCGGGGCCACGCCAGTCCCCGCCTCGCAACAAAGCCGCGCGGCAACACCGTGCCACAGCCGATGGGTGCTGGGGCCCCGCCCCGAGCTCCACCGACCCCCCGCTGCCCGAGGCGCGCCGCCACCGGCGGCCTGGCAGTACCCCTCCGTATTGTCTTGTCCGACGGTTATTTAGAGCACAACCAGCAATGTCGATTTTTTACGCATACGAACCTCGTTTTACCTGCAACGTGTGCCTCTCTGGTTGGTGGGAGAAGCTATGTGAAGCCTGTTGGAAGCTTGGTGGCCGGGGCCTGAAGGACTTAGATCGAGACGGGGGCTACATGTTATTCAACGGGCCACGAAGGAGCCTGACGTTGGTGGGTGAAGCCGTTCACATACATTGTACGCAGCACGACGAAACGAGTGTAGGCAAAGGGAAAACACGGGATGAGACTTGGAAGGTCCGAAACGGGGACAGTTGACCGGCCAGAGGCGCACGACCAAGAGGAGAGGTGGCAGATGGCCGTGACACGAGGCACATTCAAGGCTAAAATCACGGCCAAGACGCACAAATCGCTGGATTGAAGTCCGTTTTAGGGCGACGCGTGGCGCTCGCCACGTCGGATTCGTCCTCTTGCAGAGGAGTTGTTGCGTGTGGTGTGGACTGGACATGGTCGCTAGCGTGCCCCGCACCCCGGTGCTCGCAATGGCGCGCAACGCTGGCGTCCTGTGGAGCGTTCTCTTCTCGTTGGCACCAACGGGCGAGTCCCTCACTGTCCGCTCTGTCCAGCAGGGAAGACGTGTCGCACCCGGCCCGAGTGTCGAGGTGAATCATCTCCCCGCGCGGATCTGCTGAACTGAGGTCCGTCTTTTCTGCTGTCAATGAGAGCCTGGCAAGCGGGCTTCGAAGGGCGAGATTTTGTCCACTCATCGTGCTTCGAGAGGCTAGAAAAACGGGGCATGTAATTTGATTGGCTGTACAGGGGTGGTCCACAATCGCTCTGCACGTACGGCCAGCACCAAAAGAGGTGATTGTCGGGGTTGGCGAGTCCTGTGCCGTGCAGCGGTGACCGGCCGTCGCCCCCCCCTTCGATGGTGGCCAACGCCGCCCGACCACCTTACCGGTTGAGGGACGGCCGCAAGGGAGGCCCGCCGGTTTTCCCTCTCGGTGGTGCGTGCCCGCTCGGAGCTGCCGGGTCGCTGCTGCTGCAGCGCGCAGGGTGTGTCTCTGGCATCTGACAGCACAGTCCCTCCCCTCCCCCCCCCACGATGGTCATTCAGGCCGCTAGACTGCCTTTACGGCCGTAGGCTCGGCGAACGTGACGGCCGCGAGGAAATCAAGCTGGCGGGGCTGTTGGTGGCGCTTGCCGGCTCGGAGCTGCTCGTTGTCTGTTGCTGGGTTCACGTTGCTGGGTTTGTGTTGCTGGGTTCACCTCTCTTGGCCTGCTGGTCGCTGCGGGGCGGTGCTTGTCGGTTTCCGCCGTGCCCAGACTCTGTTGGGCGAGCAAGGCGGTGTTTGGCGGTTCCAGGACGTGCTGGGAGAGCTGAGCGCGCTCTGCTACGTGCGTTGCGCGGGCTGAGCGGGTTGCGCGCCGTGGGTGGAGTGGGCGGTACTGCGCGTCCTGGAAGGGTCCGGTTAGCCGGCCGGGCCGGGCGGTCATGCAGGGTGGGCAGCGCTCAGCGCCTAACGGCTTTATAAGCAAGGCGCAGAGGCGCCGCTGCCATTTCCGGGTTCGTTCGGTGTGTCGCGAGGCGTTGGAGTTGCCCCGACACCCTCTGCCCCACTGGGCGCGCCCCTACCTTTTTTCTGCACCGTCGCCCACCAGGCGGCGGCCGCGTGCATCGCCGCCGCGAGCCGTGGGGGCGTGGTCGCAGTGGGCGCCCCCGGCGCTGCCTGCTCCCCCGCTCCCCCGCAAACCATTCCCTCGCTCCCCCCCCCTCCCGCCTACACCCGCTACGGGGAACATCACCCCTGACAAGACCTCCCGACACGGCTCCCGTCACCGTCGTGGTTACCGAGGCGGGCTACGTCAGCGACTTGGCGATGGCAGGAAGCAAGAGGAGTTACACCGAGGCGATGCTCACCGCGGCGTGCGCCGCCATCGCTGACGCCGACAATGACGCCATCGCCGGCGCTGACAATGAGGTCATCGCCGACGGCCGGCCGCCACGTCGACGACGGTCGGCGCGCCACAACCCCTCTACTCCTGCCGCCGTACCGGGTGCTGCTGCCCGCGCCGTTGCTGGCGCCGATCGTGCGGTTGTTGACCGCGCCGGTGTCCACGCCGGTGGTGCCGCTGCCGGTCCCGTTGCCTTTGGCGCGCGCCACGGCGGCAACGCGGACCACGAACATTTTGGATCCGCACATGGGCGCCGTTCCGCCCGCCTCCATGCCGCGCTACTCGGCTCCATCGTCCCAGGCAACGGCGACGGCGACGGTGGTAGCGGCAGCGGCGGCGACGGTGCCTGCGACAGCTTCGGCGGACGTGACGCAGGCGGCAGCGCTGCAGGTGGCGCCGAGAATAATGCCCAGGACGTCGACGCTCGCGCGGGGCGGCGCGTCTCCTTCGACGGTGTCTTTGGGGTGGGGCGGGACTCTTGTGACCCCGACGGGGCGGATGCCCGCAACCACCGAAGCGGCAACCCCGGCGGGGGTGGTGGGGCAGGGGGAGCTGGTGCTGCCCCTGCTGCTGTCGCGACGCGCGCGCCACACGCCGCGGCGTCAGGGCGCCGCGTCCACGGCGGCGGCCTTGGCAGTGGCCGCACTCTTGCCGCACGTGAGCCCACTTGTCCAGCCGGCCCATCGGGATCTCGTCCCCCTGCGCCTCCTCGGCGCGTCTCCTCGCCGGCCGGGGGCGACGAGTCCAGCCCAGAGCACGCGTCGATGGGATGCGTCGTGATGGCGGCGTCGGCGGGCGACAAGTCGTCCGCGGCGGGTGCCGAGATCCCGCCGTCGGATGACGAGTCTCTGCCCCAGCGCCCGGCCGCTGCCGCCCGCCTTGCTCGCCTAGAACGCGTGGTAGACAGCCAGGAGCAGCAGCGCCGGGAGCGCTTGGCGCGCATTGACCGCGTAGAGCGCATGGAGATCGACGCCGCGATAGCCGCGTCGAGTGCGGTTGCGGCGTCCGACGCGGCGGAGCGGATGGTGCGGGAGGTGGAGGAGGGCGAGGAGTCGGAGGAGGAACAGCCAATTGTCGGCCAGACGTCGGCGGCCGCAGGGCCGGTGCACCCGCCGGACATCACGCCGATGGACTTGGAGGCCGTCCGCGCCCGGACGCGCGCGCAGCGGGGCCGTGGCCCCGCCCCGCTCGATGACAACGCACGCTGGCGCGACCCGGTACGCCAAGCCGCCGCTGACGCGTGGCTGGCGCGCAGCCAGTCGCCAAGTGACCGCGCGACGCGGGCTGACGGCGTCGCGGGCGAACGCGACAACGCGCCGCCACCCGTCAATGGCGGCGCGAAGTTGGCGGCGTACCCGATGTGGCTCGCGAAGGGGCACGCCGATCCGAAGCGTGCGGCCTGTGCGCGCGTAGACGGGCAGCAGCGCGGCGCCGCCGAGCTGGACGCAGCTGTTGAGAGTGACCTGCTTGATGGGGGGGAACGCGCGGCGTCCCCAGATGTGGACAGCGCGGCGGAGGTTGCAGACGTGCTCACCCCTCGGGAGGCGGCAATTCGTGCCAGCTTTGCCGTGAAGCGGGTTGGCCGCGGTCGCTCGCGCGGTCGCGGTGGTAGGGGCGGCACCACGCGTCCGCCTGTAGGCGGCGACGCTCCCGTGCACGGGGATGGTGCTGCAGGTCGGGGGCGCGGGCGGTCCTGGTCGCACGCCGAGAAGGTCTCCGTGAGCAGGGCCTGGCTGGCGGTCACGCGTGACCCCATCCTGGGGACGGATCAGACCAGCGCAGCATTCTACGCGGCGGTTGTCGTGGCGTACCGACGCCTCTTCCGCCTGCCGACCGGGTGGTCGCCGCGGTCTGAGGCGGCCGTCGTGCGCTTCATGCGCTACACGCTCTTCAAAAATGTGCAGCTCGTTGCTTCAGTCTACACGCGAGTATGCCGCAGAAACCTGACGGGGAACATGACGGAGGAGGACTTGGTCCGCGCGACCGCTGCGGAACTGGATGCCGGCGACGCTTACGAGTCGCTGCAGGCCGACCTCGACCACGACCCCGACGATCCAGAGCCGCAGGCGCGGGCGAGGGCGCGGGGCTTTCGCGCCTCGGATTGGATTCCAAGCTGGCGCATCCTTCGCACGTCGGACAAGTTTAGCGGCGCCGCCGCGGCGGCCGCCTTGGAGGCACCACATGGCGGCCGGGGAGCATCGGCGTCGCCGGCGCGCGGGCGCGAGCGGAGCGACGCGGGAGGCGCCGCGGCCGCAGCGTTGGAGGGGTGCGAGGGGGACGAGGAGGGGGACGGGGGAGAGCACGCGTCGGGGCCGTGGCGCCCCCCGGAGTGGGAAGCCATTCCCATTGGAACGAAGCGGGCCAAGGCTACCCGCTCCGTTGAGATCTCCATGCTGCGGGATTGTGCCTCTATGGCGCGGACGCTGAGCTCTTTGGCTGAGGCCACCAACGACCGCGTGGACCAGGCGTTCTTTTTCTCCCGCTGGATGCGCGGGTCTGAGGAGGCCCGGCAGTGGGCGACCGCCGAGACGCGGCGGCGTATGCTCCGCTGCCGTCAGCGCTTGTTGTCCGCCGAGGCGGCCGACGCGAGCCGCGGCTCGCGGTCGGCCAACCCTGCGGCTGTCTCGGAGGCGGCCTCGGCGGCTGCGCGACGGGTCTTCGCTGGGAATGAGTCGTCGCAGGACAAAACTCCGGCTGCGTTTCGTGCTCCACCGGCCGGCGTGAATGACGTGCCGTCCACTGCAGCGACGGTGGGCTCCGGGTCGCGGGCGCCATCGCCTCCTCCGTCGCCGCCTCCTCCTAGTCCTCGTTGGCCGCCGGACTTGCCTCCACCCCCGCCGCTCCCGACGCCGCCGCGACCGCCGCTCCCACCGCTACCAACGGCGATACGACCGCCCCAACCGTCTCTGCTGCCGGTCCCGACGCCCCCGCGACTGCTGCCCCCCGCAGCGCCGCCGGTGGCACCCGTGCCGCTGCGCCCGGTCGTGCGGCTGAGGTTGTCGGCGCCCGTACGCGGGGCGGCGCCGATGAACCGCCTGCTGCCCCTGCCGTTGCAGTCGACGCGACCGGCGACTGTGGCGCAGCTGCTGCCGCAGCGTGAGGGCGTCGTCTTAGCGCCGCTGCAGCGGTCGGCGGTGGCCCCGGTCATCACCATCAGCAGCGGGGGCGACTCGTCAGCTGCTAAGGAGCCCCCCGCCAATACACCGGTCATCACCATCAGCAGCGGAGATGATTTCTCGGCGGCTAAGGCGCCCCCCGCCAAGACCCCGGTCATTACCATCAGCAGTGACGGCTCCTCGGCGATCGGCCGCCTGCAGTCGACGATGGCGCTGTCGCAGACGGGCGACAACGGTGCGGCACTGAAGGCCAGCCGTCTCCGCGTCGCCACCAAGCGCAAGGCTGACGCCCGGCGAGGCGCGAGTGCGCAGGCAACCAAGGCCCGAAAGTTCGCGGCGTCGGGTGCGGCGACGGGTGGGCCGGCCGGCGGTGCCAGCCAGTGCAGCCAGGCCGTGCCGCACCGCGGGGGTCGCGTTAACCTCGATCATGGGGTCGCGGTCCCCGACGTTGACGACGAGTTGTTGGACATGTCGCTGGCGCACGGGGGTCGGGCGGAGGAAGAGGTTGGCGTGATCGGGTTGTGACTTTGCAAGATGACGCCCGTTGAAGAGCCGGTGCTTCGGCGCTTTGCATGTGTCGCTTTCTGTTGTGTTTTCCGTATGCGCTCTTGGTGGCCTTTGGCACTACAGTGCCACACTTTGTACCTGTTTGCATGTTGTTTGCATGTGTTTGTTCTGTTGTGTGTGTGCTCGGATGGCGCCCCCTGTCGCTGTCGGTGTTTGTCTTGGGCGTCGGGCACTTTGTGTGTGCGTGTGTAGGTACCAAAAGAAAAAGAAAAAGCAGGTTTTGTCTTCGCCTTCTGGCGGAGGCTTTCCTATACGTGTGCGCACGAACGTGCCGGCAACTGCCCTCCGACGCCCCGGGCCGAGGCAGTGGCGCGTGGCGGAGGCCATTGCCATGGAAAATCGACCACCCGCGTGGATGAGCTGCTACAGACACGGGTGGCGCCGCCGACTGGCACCGCCGTCGCCTCCGCCGCCGAGGCCGCGCCCAACACCGCTGCGAGACCCCACGCCGCCATCGGCCCCCACCCGACGCCCCTGTACGACGCGGTGCCAGCGGCACCGCTCCTCCCAACAGCCGCGCGCGCCTCCTTGGCCGTCGCGCGCCGGGGGGGGGCGACGAGAGGGCCTCTGGCTCTTTCCACCGCCTCGCCGCCCGCTGCACCCGCCAGCCGCAGCGCCGCCGCCATGCCCGGATGCGGCGGGCCGCGCAGGCGCCACGCGGCGTTGCCGATGCCACCCCCCCGCTCCTACGCGTGCGCTTCCTTGGCTGGTGCGTGCCAAGGTCGGGGGGTGGGCGCACCGCCCGCCGTTGCCGCCGCCGTGGCCTCTGTCCCGGCATCGCCACCCGCCACGCCCGCCGGCCGCCCCGCACGGCGGGTGACGGCCGCGCCGGCGCCCTGCCGGCGCCGCGCCGCCGCTGCGTCGCCGCCCCGCCCACAACGCTCGCCGCCCGCCGGGTCGCACGCCGTGCTTCGCGCCGCGGCGCCCCCCGCCGCTGCCACCGGAGCCCGCGCGACACTCCGGATACCCGCGGCGCCGGCGGCGGCCCCCCCGACCGCCCTAGCACGCGCCTCCTCGGCCGTTGTGAATCCGGGAAGGGGGGAGGGGGGGCGGGCCGCCCGCCCGAGCCGCCGTCACCTCCGCCGCCGCCGATTCGCCGTCGCCGCCCTCCGCCTTGCCGCGGCGCACCTGCGGAGACAGAGGGCGGCCGCGGCCACCGTCTGCTGCCTCGCCGCCGCCGTCGCGTGCCGCCCCAATGCCGTCGGCCGCGGACCGCGCCTGCGGGCCGATGCCGCCCGCCGACGGCCGGCCGTTGTCTCCCGCCGCAGCCGCCTCGCATCCCGTCGCCGCCGCCACCGGCTGAACGGGGTCGCCCGGTGCCGCCGGTGGCGGCGCCGGAACCCGCGGCGGAAATGTCGACGGAGCCGGGCGCGCCGCAGTCGACCGCCCCTGCGGGCCGCGCGGCGGTGCGGTCGGCTGCCGTTCCGCCCGCGACGCGTGGTTGGCCACCTGGGGCTCACGCGGCGCGGCCGGCCCGCCGCCGCGGGGCGGCGGCACGGGCGCTGGCCGCCACACACTGGCTGGGGCGGCTGTGTGCGCCTGCCACACCGTGGCCGTTGGCGTGGCGGCGGCGGGTGGCGGATCGCCGCCCGGTTCCGCCACGTGCCGGGCCCACGATTCTGCTGGCCGACACGTGGCGGCGGCGGCGTCGATTTAGACCAGCCCGACGGCCGGCGCCAGGCCCGCTCGGCCTGGCAGCCGCCTGCCTCCCCCGCCGCCCCCAAAACTTCCCCCGCCCCTGCTCTCCGTCAAGCCCCCGCACCGGCCCGCCGACCCTGGCGCGCCGCCGCCCGGAACAAACTGCAGCGGGACGGGAACCGCCTGCACGTGGCGTCGCTGGTGGCCGCCGCCGCCTCAGTCATCGCTGCCACTCTGTGCCGTTTCGAACTGCATGACACCCCCAGACGTGCCCGTGGCGCCGCAACAGAGGGAACAGGAGCGCATGTTAGGAAAAAAAAATCCCGAAGGGGAAAAAAAAACCTTTGCCAGTCGTGCGCCTGGCCAATATCCTACTCTCGGCAGAACTCGAACCACGCTACAGGTACGGGGCCAAATACGCGCCGCGGTTGGAGAACACGTGCTCGGCCATGTCGTCACGCAACGACAGGAACTCGTCGTTATCCGTAATCG
>ENA-ORXT01006404-ORXT01006404.1-marine-metagenome-genome-assembly--contig:-NODE-6404-length-10945-cov-10.085664_pt1 | contig 10945 bp, 6 predicted proteins | sample MGYA00237868_ERZ511482 | MGnify/ENA metagenome assembly ERZ511482
GGAAAAAGACAAAGAAGCTGTTTTGGTGTGGCGAGACAGTGGCGTAGGTGTAGGTGGCATTGTGTCTGAGCAGCGTTACCTCTTGTCAGAGCACCTTCAGAAGATGCACGTGACGCTCTTGTCACTCTTTGGTCGTGTGAAAACGGTGTTGTCGTTTCGAAAGTCCAGGGTGTTTTCGCGAACGCGCTTTCAGAGCAATCCTAGCAATGTCAAAGGACTATCCTTAAAATATCAATTGGGCTTGCGACGTGGCGCCCCCTCACAGGCCGCCTATTGTAGGCTCCTAAATTGGGCGATATGCGCAATAGAGTTACTCCTGACACGGCTACTTTATCATCGATAGTCCTCTTTGTTAACAAAGAGGACTATGGGCCACGAACCGCCCACCAACATGTTGGTGGGCGGTTCGTGGCCCATCCCTTGGAGTAAACCGTCCGAACAATCTCGGAGCCGTCAGCGAGGCGTGATCCGCGAGATCCGCTGCAGATTGCTGTCGACAGGCCGACGAAAGGCAGCGATCGACTGACTCAAAAGCTGACACGAAGCACAAGTATGGCTAAAAGTGGGAGATCGTCGGCGTAAACGTCGATTGAGTGATACATGGCAGCTCGACAGGCTGCCACCGTGCAGGGCTAGGACGACCTGTCAGCCAATCACACATGCAAGAATCACAGACGGGATTGTGTGCACTCACACAGCGCCACACAGCGCCACACAGAGCCACAAAGAGCCACACAGAGCCACACAGAGCCACACAGAGCCACACAGAGCCACACACCGTTCGGTCGTCGTGGGACACGTGTTCGACCCAGGTCATTTCGACGTCCAGCCAACGAGCGGACGTCCAGGATAGTCCTTGTCCAGAATAGGGTGGGCGTGCCGTATTTTGCCTTCGAATAGAACACGCGCCCTCTCTTACGTCACCTGGACTATCGGACCGAGATGTAGTTATCTAAATTCATTGTGGTAAATCTCGTTCCTTAGGGCACCGTTACATTGACGAGAGCGTGGATCGTGGACCAATATGCGAACATAGACACGTTGCGCGAATAAAAGAGACACGTTTTGTTGGTCCATCATTGCTAGGTTTGCTCTCAGTCCGGGAAACCAGATGCGGAGCAGTTGTGGGCCGGACGTTCCACACACGGGGACGCGCGGTTGGCTTGCACCGGCGAGCGTGCTGCCAGTGGCGGCGGGGCATCCCCCACGCCCTGCGCAGTGGTGTTTATCGTGTGTTCACGCGCAAACGCGTTTTTCTTGTAAAAAGCTCTGAAAAATCTTGCGGACCGGCCTGGATGGGGCCGTAAACGGCGATTTCGCCCACAACAATTTGCGCAGCGGAAGTGCGCGTCGTCCGGTTGGTCAACTTTACATCATCCAAACCATCTCGGGCCGCTGAGCACGGCCATAGCCTTCCCTCAGTCCGGACGCCGCTTGCCTGCGCTTCACAAAAAGTTGCGACGTCAGCATCTTACGGAGGGGGCCGAGCTACAGAACGACCATGTCGCTTACGCCGTAGGCATTGACAATCTCCCCACAGTCAGCAGCCCGTGCAGCTGGCCAACAACGGCCACACATGCGGTGACGCGGTCGATTTTGATTGACGATATGATCATGGAGGCCCTTAGCCGTCATGGCGATTGGCTCCGCGTCGCTGTTGACAGCTGGAGATTTTATCTGCACCAACCTGTGGGTCACCCCGTGAAATGTAAGCCACCAACTCTTGCGGCCTCTCTCGCAGTTCCTCTACAGTTCTTCCACAAACCAACGTCCTTGCGGAGGGGGTTTTGGAGCTTTGTACAGGGCGTCAGGCGCCCCCACTGTGTGGACCACAACCTCGGCTGGAGAATGCAAAGTCCGGTTGGGCTGAAGTCGCGAGACCGTGACCCAATGACGCTTCGCGGCCCAGGTGCAAGTGTGCGCCTTGCGGCTCGTGACAAAAGCCCCGTCCCGAGCCGCCGGCGGCACCATTCAGTTTATGACGGACCCACGGCAGCCTCGTTTGGAGGAATCTTCTGCCGTCTTGCGACCGCCGCCTTGAGGTTGAGCCCCCGCGCCCTCGGTTGAATCGAAAAAAAAGACCTGTCGCAGGGACGCGCTTTGTCGACACTGAGGTTCTCGACGGTGGGCGTGGTCGGCTGCTTCGGGACACCTTCACCCACACGTGTGCCTTCTTGCTGATGCCAACAAGTCATTGATTGGGCAGTTTGACATAGGCATTGGGCCTGTTGCAGCATGGCACACCACCCTGATGTGGATATGCTGTCATCGCCCCATCCTGTCCTTGCATCGGTTCACATATCACGCGAGGGCCCAGTGAACGTATGCCGTCGCAGACCCGATGGTGGCCGTGTTTTGTTATCGACAGTTCTGCCCTGTCGCGTGGGTGCTCTCTCCCATTGAGCCTCGTCCACATCAGCGATGCGTCACATGAGTTTGTCCTTTGTGTCAATACCATCGTGAGGTCGGCGGCGACCGAAGGCGCCGATGATGGCATGAAACGGACAGTCTTCTGTTGAAAACTGGGGCATGAAAGAGGGCTATCTCGTGGGGAGCCGAGCGTGAACTCATTCCGCTTGGCATGCGAGGCAGAGGGCCTTGGCAGGCAGCATCTGAAGACAGTTGCCTGTCCTTCCTTCGTACATTCGTGAGCCACAGCGGGCCTCTGAATCAGCGAGCCACTTCGAGAGCGCACCATACAGTGTCTCCTGGCATCTGTTGGCCTCCTCCAAATTGTGAGTCCGGAGCAGAACCAGGATCTGTTGGCAGTTTGTCAATCTTCTGTGCTTTCACGGTCAAATGTGCTTTCTTGTGTAAATAGTTTCTGGGTCGGCTCGGGTTCCGAGGTTGGAGGCGAGCTCGGATCGACGGCCTCCTGAGCACGTCCTACAACTCCGAAGCTCCTCCGCAGGCCCGTTTACTGTGCCGGTTTCTCTCCTCCGCTGTGAACGTGGACTGGCGGCCATGGCTTCCTGCTTTGTGGCTTCTGGCGGCCACCTCGTGTCACATGGACGTCGCGGTGGCCTCCCAGTTGCTGCAAGGAGACCGCCGCGGACCCTCGTCGGCGGCTGCGGTTGCCGCCGCGCCGCCCCCCGCCTCCCCCCCCCCCACTGCGTCGGCGTCGCCGCCAACTTCCCCCTCCCCCCCCGCGGCGGCGGCGTCAGACGTCGCGCCCGAAGCCACCGACGCGGTCCACTTTGGGCGGTGGATTGCCGCCGACTGGTCCAACAAGGCGCAGGCGCTGGAGAACCCCCCCTTTTGGGCGCACATCCACGTCGTCTTCCGCCCCCTCCCGTGGTCCCTCCTCGATGGCATCTCCTTCTACGCCGAGTCGGCCTATGACTACATGCTCGGCAACCCGTACAAAACGTCGGTCGTCAAGGTTGTGCCGACGCCCGACGGGCGGGCGCTCGAGTTTGAGAACTACAAAATCAAGGAGGCAGACGAGTTTTGGCTCGGCGGCCACGAGCCGGAGCTGCTCGACGGGCTGACCGCCGACCGCTTAATCAAGATGCCCGCCTGTTGCAACACGGTGTACACGTGGGACCCGGCCGAGCGGGTGTACCGGGCGGCGACGCGGCCGGGCAAGGAGTGCATCATTGTGCGGCAGGGCGCGACGACCTACCTCGACTCGACGGCGGTGCTGTCAGCGGAAGGGTACTCGCCGTGGGACCTCGGGCGCGACCCTGAGACGGACGAGCGGGTGTGGGGGGGGGCGGCAGGGCCCTTTGACTTTGTACCGGAAAAGCGGTTTGCCGACGACGTGCCGACGGGACCAGAGGCGTAAGTGGCGGTGGGGTCGAGGGCATGCGGGGGGCACACCGAAGGTGGCATGGTGTTGTGGGTGTGATGTCCATGGTTGGCAGATTCACAAACGGCTGTGTGGTTTTCGGCAACGTCCCGTACTCTGGCGCACCCAGCCTTGGGCAGTGCGGACATGTAGCGCAGACGGCGGCTCCGCCCAAAGCCCACCACCTCGGGTCCAAAAAAGCACAAGACCATCTGTTCACACCCCACAGCGCCAACGACACAGCCGAGACCCTGCCCCCCGCTCCACACCGCATCCCCTACGCTGACAGTCACGGCGCGGTCGACACTCCGCAACCACGCACCCGCAGCGCGCCCACGTTCAATGGCCCCCTTCATGATCTCCGCCGTGCGCGTGGTGGTCCCACGGCTTTTCCCAGCCCTGCATCAGGGTGGACACGCACAGAGTGGCGCATCCAGAGACGACAGCAAGAACGACCAGGACCCAAGCACAGCGCGGCACAGCAAATAACAAACGTGGTGAGTAGACCAGAAAGCGGCAAACAATCCCCACCACGCACACATTCCCGTCTTCCCTGCTACAGACCACATGCCACTCCCCACACGAGGGCGCAGGCACATGCGTCACACGGAAACGTGGCGCCACCTCGACCCGGCATCCACCCGACGCCCTCGCATCCACTAGCGTCCATCACCGACGCCATCGCCCATCGACCCCGTGCTCCACACAGCGCGCCAGCCGCCCGCCCGTCCACACTCGATTCCTCTCACCCCCTCCCCCCGCCTCCACACGCCACCCGCCCGCTCCCCTTGTCAACGTACCAGCATGTGGGGAAGGTCGTTCTTGGCCCGATAGAAAATCCACAACCACATAACCGCGCCCATGGCGGTGCCGGTGCGGGTTTGCCACTTGGGCACAGCGGGCGGCGCCCACCCGCCAAACGGGCGGCTGCCGCCGGGGGCGTACGGCGGCGGTGGGCCGGCCATGCCGCTGAGCGGCAGAGGGGACGGGGATGGAGAGAGGGAGTGTACTCGGAAGAAAAAAGGAAGAAAAGGACACAAACCAATACCGCACTTGATATGGTATTGTTTGTCGAAGGCAAGGTAGGGGAAGGGGAGCGGCAACGGCACAGAGGGCCACAGACCTCGTCAGGAGGAGGACGGGGGGTGTGTACAGATCGAGGAGGCTTCGCCGAATAGGCTGGCCTTAAACTGAAGCGAACACGTGGCTCAAATGCGAAAAAAGAAATGTGTTTTCTTAAGTCTCAAAGAACTCTCTCCAGAGCTTCCACAAATAGCTTCCACAGAACAGAATGGCTCTTCGCCCAGCTGCCACATGCCGGAGAGGGCCCGCGTGGCTGCATTGGAAAGCTCTTCCTCCGCCTGAGTGTGCTGGCAGCACACGGTGCGCCGACAGAGCACGACACGGGCGCACAGCGTACAACAGTACGTCTCACTGCTGTCCAGTCTGCGACTCCGCCGCCGTCGTCCTCCTCTCGGACTCGGTATCTCTCCGCCCTCCCCTGTCTCTTGCTGCAGCATCCTGCAACTCCGCCTGTCCCCGCGGCGACTGCCGGCAGCGGCTGGCCGACGGCCACGGCAACGGTCCCACCATGGGCGGCCACTCTGTCACGACGGCCGTGCGGCCCGATGGCATCGCGGTGGTGACATTTGCCAACCCCCCCGTCAACGCCCTGTGTACGGCCCTGCAGCGGGAGCTCGGTGATGAGCTATCCCGCTTGGCGGCCACCCCGTCGGTGCGCGGGGTGGTGCTCTACGGCGACGCGCGCAAGGGCTTCTTCTCGGGCGGCGCGGACATTGCTCAGTTTGCGTCGATTGGGTCGGGCGGCAGCGCAGACCCGTTTGCGGACCCGGCCACGACGGCGGTGTACGGGGTGGCTGAAGGGGGGCACCTGCCGGTCGTTGCCGCCGTGGGGGGGGTCTGCTTTGGCGGTGGGTGTGAGCTGGCGGTCTCGTGCGCCGCGCGCGTCGCGACGCCGGCCGCCTCGTTTAGCCTGCCAGAGCTCAAGCTCGGCATCATCCCGGGGCTTGGCGGCACCCAGCGCCTGCCGCGCTTGATTGGGTTTGAGGCGGCACTGACGGCGATATTGCGCTCCTCTGTGCTGCCGGCGCCCAAGGCCGCGCAAGCGGGGCTGGTGGACGTGCTGTTGCCTGCGGGCAGCGACCCGGCGGCGCTCGTCGACGCTGCCGCGGGGGTGGCGCTGGAAATTGTGAGCGGCAAGCGACGGCGGGTGGTGCCGCTGGAGGAGACTGCCCGCCTTGGCTCCCTTGCGGCCTGCCGGGCGGCGGCTGCCAAACTCCGCGCCACAGACGTGGCCCGCCTGTCCAAACGCGGGGCCATGCCGCAGTACGAGGCCGCCGTGGCGGTGGCGCTCGAGGGCGTCGCGTCTGGTGGCCAGGTGGGGCTCGCCGCGGAGGCGCGGGCGTTTGCCAAGCTGGTCGCGTCGCCCACCGCCAAGGCGCTCATCCACTTTTTCTTTGCGTCGCGCAGCGCGTCCAAGCTGCCCCCAGGCATGGGTGGGGTGAGCGCCCCGGCGCCGCGGCGGCTGGCGGTCATTGGCGGCGGCCTCATGGGCGCGGGCATTGCGACGGCACTGCTGGAGAGCGGCGCCTCAGTCGTGGTCAAGGAGATTAACGAGGGTGCGGCGGCGGCGGCGCGGAAGCGGGTGACGAAGAACCTCGGCGCCCGTGGCGCGGCCGCGCTGTCCCGCTTTTCAGTGACGACCACGTACGATGCAACGACGTTTGGGGCGCTCGACATGGTCATTGAGGCGGCGCTGGAGAATGCCAAGCTCAAGCAAGCCATATTTGCCGAGCTCGAGCGCGTCACCTCGCCGACGTGCGTGCTCGCGACCAACACGTCGACGCTGAACTTGGACATTATCGGTGCGGCGGTGCCGGCCGCGCACGCGGCGGGTCGGGTGGTCGGCGCCCACTTTTTTGCGCCCGCCCACCGGATGCCGCTGTTGGAAGTCGTTCGCGCCGACGCCACGTCGCCGGCGGTGTTGGCGGCGGTGTTGGCACTCGGCAAAAAGATGCGCAAGACGTCCGTGGTCGTTGGTAACTGCCCCGGCTTTGCGGTGAACCGCATGTTCTTCCCGCAGGGCAACGTTGCGCACTTTTTGGCCGTCGAGTGCGGCGTCGACCCGTACGCCCTCGACGCGGCGTGCGAGGCGTTTGGGCTGCCGATGGGGCCGTTCCGGTTGCAGGACTTTGTTGGCCTCGACATCACTGTGGCCGTGTCGGGCACCTTTGGGGCGGCCTTTGCGGACCGCGCCTACCGGTCGACGTTTGTGCCGCCAATGATGGCGGCGGGGAAGCTCGGTCGCAAGTCCGGCTCAGGCTTTTACACCTACGCGTCGTCGGACCCGCGGGCGGCGGGCACTCCGGACAAGACCGTTGTCGGGCGCTTCATTGCGCCTGCCGCGACGGATACACCGGTCTTTCCCCCAGGCCGCGCGCCACTGTCGCCTGCGGACCTTGTCGACCTGACCCTGCTGCCTTGCGTCAACGAGGCGTGTCGGCTGCTCGAGGAGGGGGTGTCTTCGTCCCCCTCTGACTTGGACGTGGCGTCGGTGCTCGGGATGGCCTTCCCGGCCCACCACGGGGGGCTTCTGTTTTGGGCGACGCACGCGCACGGCGGGCCAGTGGTCATCCTGGCCCGGCTGCGGGAGCTCGACGCCCTCACTGGGCACCGGTGTGCGCTGCTCAAACCGTCGTTTGCGCTGCTGCGGTCGGCGGCGGCGGCTTCCCCGCACCTCGGTCGGCCGCCGCGGCCGTCTCGCACACCCGGCGCGCCCGACGATATCGTCATTGTCGCCGCCGCCCGCACGGCAGTGGGTCGCGCCGGCCGCGGGGGCTTCCGCAACACGTCGGCGGACAACCTACTCGCGCCCGTGCTGGCGGACCTGCTCCGCCGCACGCAGCTGGCGCCGGCGGACGTTGGGGACGTGGTCATGGGCAGCGTCCTCCCCCGCGGCGACTCGGGCGCGGTGCAGACGCGGGTGGCGGGCGTTCTGGCGGGCCTCCCCGTCACCGTCCCCGTGCGGACGACCAACCGCCTTTGCTCGTCGGGGCTCCAAGCGATTGCCGATGCGGCGGCGGCGGTGGCGCGCGGTGACCACGCTGTGGCCATTGCGGGCGGCTACGAGTCGATGAGCGAGAATGCCTTCACGAACAAGTCGCTCGTGCCCAACCCCAAGGTGCGGGGTAACCCGACGGCCGCCAGCTGCTACATGTCCATGGGGCAAACGTCGGAGAATGTGGCCAGCCGCTACGGTGTCGGCCGCGTGGAGCAAGATGTGGTGGCGGTGGTGAGTCACGCGCGCGCCGCGTCGGCCATGCTGTCTGGCCGCCAGGCCGGGGAGATTGTCCCCGTCAAGACCCGCGTCAAGCCACTGCCTGCGAAAGGTGCGCCGCCTCCACCCAAGGGCACTCCCCCCACGTGGGAGGAGGTGACGGTTGCCCGCGACGAGGGCGTGCGCGTCGGCGTGACGCTCTCGCAGCTGTCGTCGCTCAAGCCTGTCTTTTCCAAGACCGGCTCGACGACTGCCGGCAACGCGTCGCAGGTATCGGATGGCGCCGCGGGCGTTGTACTGATGCGCCGCTCCGAGGCGCACACGCGGGGCCTCCCCGTGTTCGGCTGCTTCCGCGCGTATGCGGTCGCGGGCGTCGACCCGTCCGTGATGGGCATCGGGCCGGCCGTGGCCATCCCGGCGGTGCTCGCCAAGGCGGGCGTACAGCTGGAGGAGGTGGACCTCATCGAGCTCAACGAGGCGTTTGGGAGCCAAGCGCACTACGTGTCGCAGCAGCTCGGCCTCAATGGCGACATTGTCAATGTGAATGGCGGGGCCATTGCGATTGGGCACCCGCTGGGGATGACGGGCGCGCGGCAGACGGTGTCTCTGCTCGCCGAGCTCGGCCGTCGCGGCGGGCGCTACGGGGTCGTGAGTATGTGCATCGGGACGGGCATGGGCGCCGCCGCCCTGTACGAGATTAACTCGGACGCCCCGGCTGTGGGGATGGGGCGCGAGGCGGTTATCGGCAAGCTTTGAGAATTGCGTCGCGGAATAAGGGTGTTGGCATGACCATATGTGGTAGGGTGTTCGATGTGGTGCAGCTGCGCAAGTATACCTTGGTCGTTCTTTTTTCTTTTTCCTCTTTCCAGCGGTTGAAATGTCGAATGCTCTTCTTCGATGTGTCACGACACGTCCAGACACATTTCTAACGGATGATCGCGATGAACGCTCTTGCACAGCGCGGCCCCGAAAAACGCCACGGGTAAACAAGAAACGTAGCACCCTACCCAGGCCACGTCAGGATGTACAGTAGTCATTCGTGCTCATCGTCCTGTAGTCGTCGTCTCCACAGCTGTTTTTCTCTGTCCAAAACCACTATACACCCTCGCGCAAGGAGAAGCGGAACGCCCCACCCCTCCCTCAGCACCCACCCCACTAATGACTACACACCCATCCCAGACAGCTACGCAAGGCGAGCGTCAACGCAGCCGCCACCACGGCCACCTCCACAGCCGCCGCCGCCGCGTCAAGCCGCCACGTCAACCGGCACGTGGATCTCGTTGGTTTTGGCCGACGGCAAACAAAACGGCGGGTTGTAGCCCTGAAACGTCCACCGCCCGGTCGTGTTCACCCCATCCCGTGCCAGCGCCGCGTGCAGCGCTTTCACCTCGTCGCCACACGTGGCGAGGGACGAGTTGCCAGAGTACCGCCGCACCCCCACCGTATGAGGCGCCACGGTGGTGAGGTGCACCTTGGAGTCGGTCGGCACGGGTGCGTCTGAAACCGCCGCGTACTTGGCGGGGAGCAAAAACCTCATGGTGTACCCGCCGCCGTCGCTGTCGACGGGCCCATCGCCGCCGGCGGTGCCGTCACCACCCATCACCACGGGGGATGTCATGGCCACTCGTTCCGGCTTGCCACCGCCCATCACCACGGGGGATGTCATGGCCACTCGTTCCGGCTTGCCGCCGCCCATCACCACGGGGGATGTTATGGCCACCCGCTCCGGCTTGCCACCGCCCATGACGACGGGGGCGGTCATGGCCACCTTCTCGCCGGCACCGCCGGCGCCACCCCCAGCGGCTACGTTTTGGGGCGTGGTGAAGACGCCAATGTAGCGGGCGAGCGTCCGAAAGCCGACGGTGGAAAACTCATCCACCGTCAACTCCTCGGCCCAGTCGGCCGAGCGCACCTCGGCTGCGATGGACTGGCCGTACCGCCGCACTTCGTACGCGCCGTCAGCGGCGGTGCGGAGGACGGTGTAGGCGGGGCGCTCAAAGTTGATTTTCCCAAAGACGACGCCCATAGCGACTGGCAGTGGAGCGGGGGTGGGCGGGGGGAGGGTGCGGCGCCGAGGAACGGCCACGGCGGAGGCGGCTGGGGGGATGACGGCTCGAGTCGAGCAAAGGAGGCAATGGATGCTGGCAGGACAGAGTGGTGTTTCACGGGACTCTGAAGAAGCGACACACAGCCGACTGTTGTTCAAGAGGAAGAACAAACAGCATGGTGCAAGACCAGGAATGCTGGGACGTCGTTGCGATAGACGCGGGAACCAGACTGAGCGTGCCCAGGCATCGGTGCGGGCGTTGCCACCAGAAGGATGGTGCTGCCGTCTCTCTCGTTGCCCAACCAGAACCCTCACATTCGTGGCATGGACAATCCCCAACGGTCTCGCGCACCGCAGCCGCACACTGCTGAACCAGTGGCGGATCAACGTGTATCTCGTGCTCAACGGCCGCTCGTCCTTGCTGTCCAGTCCAGAAGTGGAGGAGCAAACGCCTGAAACCGTCGCCACGTGACAAGTACACGAAATCCCATACAGTTCCCTGGACTTTAGTCTAGGGTGCTTTCCCACACCCACACGTCGAGAAAAAAGTCCTTTTTTCTAGTGCACGTTGCGGGAGTACTTAAAAAACCGTTGTTGGCGGTCCGTTTGGCTCCCTACGCGTAGGTGTATACGCCGTTGGAGCACGTTCCGCGGCGCTTTCTTGACGATGGAAACATGCGCCGGGGCTGTCCGCATCTTTCTGTGAAGTTGCTAGAGGTGGCGACGTCTTCATTGCCCGTACGGTCCGCGGAAGCAGAATCGTGGTTAAAAAGGTGCGTGAGGGCAGGTGCGGCGTTTACGGGGTCGTGGG
>ENA-ORXT01006406-ORXT01006406.1-marine-metagenome-genome-assembly--contig:-NODE-6406-length-10944-cov-7.997884_pt1 | contig 10944 bp, 4 predicted proteins | sample MGYA00237868_ERZ511482 | MGnify/ENA metagenome assembly ERZ511482
GGGGGGGGGGGGGGGGGGGGGGGGGGGGGGGGGGGGGGGGGGGGGGGGAGGGGCTCGTGGCAAGCGGCAGTGGTGGAGAAACAAGAATACAAGCAACTAGAATGCCAAGTCCGAGGGGGGCCCCGCCACCCGCAGCCATCGCCGTCACGACGCCGCAAGGAGAGTCTGTACATGCGCGTCGGCCGGCGTCCAGGCGTTGCGGCGGGCAGCGTCACCGTGGTGGCCGCACCGCCGCCGTGCCGCCCGCCACGTCACTCAAACTCGACGAGCACATCGTCAAAGGAGACCGCGTCGCCCGCCGCACACCGGATGGCCTGCCAATAGAGAGTGGCAGGGGTGACCATCGAGGCACAACACAAGCATGCGAGCAGCGGGGAAGACAAGAGGGAGCAGCCACGGCCAGTCAGTGATGCGCCCCTCTGCCCAGCCACAGAGACAGACGGTCGCACGTACCCCCAGTCGAGCCTGTCCACCAGGGAGAGGCGCCACACCAATGACTCCCGCCCGTCGCGTTGCGCCACACGCAACGCACGCCTCCCGACCACTCTGACAAGGAAACCATACGCACCTTGACGCGCCCTGCAAACGGCGCCCGCAGCCCATTCATCATCTTCATTGCCTCCAACACCAACACCTCATCCCCCTCTGCCACCTCATCCCCCACGGTCACGCCCACGGACAGCACCACGCCCGGCATGGGTGCTGGCAGCACCCGCCCACGGGCGCCGCCGCCGAGCGCCGCCGCCGCGTCGGCGGCGCCCCGCTCGACCACCGCCTCCGTCTCGACGGCCGACGGGGGGCGGACGCGCAGCGCCACAGAGCCGCCGCCCGTGGCGAGCGTGACGGGCCCAACGTCCTCAAACGGGCGGCAGCCGTGGCGTTGGAGGGTGACGCGCGTGCCGTTGAGCGTCGCCGTGACGATGCTGACGATGCCCGTGCCGAGCGGGCGCTCCCGCACGTCCGTGACGGTGGTGGTGGGGGCGGCCGCATCACCGCCGTCGGCTGTGATGGTCACTGACGTGCCGCCGGTGGCGGCGTCGGCGCCGCCGCGCTCCGGCACGCGGTGGAGCACAACCTCCTTGGTGCCCGCCGTCGCCCCCTCCCCAGGGGGTCCGTCCGCCTCGACGCGCACTGCCACGGCGGTCGCGGTCGGGTGGCTCCCAAAAAAGCGCGACGCGGCCACCGCCACGGCAGCGTCGACTTCCCCCTTACTCAGGGGCGTCCCGTGAAAGCCGTCGGGAAACTCCTCCCCAATGAGCGTCGTCGTCAGGTCCCCCGACAGCACCTTGGGGTGCCGCGTCAGCGCTCGGAGAAAGGGGATGTTGGTCGTCACCCCGCCAATGACGTACGCGTCGAGGGCGGCCCCGAGCTTGGCCATGGCCGCCCCCCGGTCGGGCGCGTGCACAACGACCTTGGCCAGCAGCGGGTCGTAGTGGACGCCCACGGCCGTGCCGTCGGCAACGCCGCTGTCGACGAGGACGCCCGACGCGTCAAAGCCGAGTCTCGCCAGGTGAGCGGGCGGCCACGCAGCGTCGCCTGCGTTTACGGGGGCGGCCTTGGTGGCGCCCCCGCCGGCCGGCGTGGCCGCCGGTCCCGGCGGGTCGAGCCCGAGCAGCGGCTCCCGGTACGAGCCGATGACCCCCGTGGCCGGCAGGAAGCCCCGCCGTGGGTTCTCCGCGTACACCCGCGCCTCGAGGGCGACGCCCTCCATCGTCACCTCCTCTTGGGAGACGGATAGGCGCTCCCCCCCGGCGATGCGAAGCATCTCGACCGGCAAGTCGACGCCCACGACCGCCCCCGTGACGAGGTGTTCCACCTGCAGCCGCGTGTTCATCTCGAGGAAATAAAAGCTGCGGTCGACGCCCGACACGAGGCACTCGACGGTGCCGACCGACCGGTAGTCGACGGCGCGCGCGAGCGCCACCGCCTGCACGCCCATCTCCGCGCGCATCCCCGGGTCGACGATGGAGCACGGGGCCTCCTCTATAACCTTTTGGTTGCGTCGCTGCAGGCTGCACTCCCGCTCCCCGAGGTGCACGACGCCCCCGTGGCCGTCGGCCACGACTTGCACCTCCACGTGGCGGGGGTGTTCGATAAACTTTTCAACGAGCAGCCGCCCGTCGCCGACGCTCGCCACCGCCTCGGCCTCGCACACCCCATACGCCTCCCGCACGTCGCGGCGGTCCCACGCGACGCGCATGCCCTTGCCGCCCCCCCCCGCCGTCGCCTTGACCATGACCGGGTAGCCGATGGCTTCCGCAGCGTCGACCGCCGCGGCGACGCCGTCGACAATGCCGACGTAGCCCGGGATGACGTTGACCCCCGCGTCGGCCGCAATGGCCTTGGAGCGCACCTTGTCTCCCATGGCGCGCACGGCGGCGGCGGGGGGGCCGACCCAGGTGAGGCCCGCCCCCGTGACGGCATCGGCAAAGTCGGCATTCTCCGAAAAGAAGCCATAGCCGGGCGCCACCGCGTCGGCGCCCGTCGCACGCGCCGCCGCCAGCAGCGCGGGGGCGTGGAGGTAGGACGCGCCGCTCGGCGCGGCGCCAAGGTGGACCGCCTCGTCGGCGAGGACCGTGTGGGGGGCGTACCGGTCGGGGGTGGAAAACACCGACACGGTGCGGAGGGAGAGGGACCGCGCGGCGTGGATGAGGCGGACTGCAATTTCGCCGCGGTTGGCAATAAGGACCTTGGAGATGGGCTTCATCGCGCCGCCTGGGCCGGGGCCGTGCGCGCGCGGGAGGGGCGGGGTGAGGGGGGTAAAACGAGCCGTAACATTAAAAAAAAAAAAAAAAGGAAATCCAAGCGATAAGGCGCAGGGCCGGGTGCGGGACACGACGGCAAGCGCCGGGAGCAGCAGGTCAGCGCCGTTCGCTCCGTGGCGCCGACGCGCGCTACAGGCACGGACGAGGGAAACGCGGGACCTCGCGTGGTCGGCGGAGCGGCAGCAACGCCATGAAAGGTGCCAAAGGGGAATGAACCAGCTTCGTATGGGGGATGGCGGCAGGCGGCACACCCTGGCGCAACGGCCAAAGCCAGGCGACGAGGCCAGAGCCCCGCACAGAGTCGGTGGCGAAGAGGAGGCGAGCGCCGCGGCAGGCAATTCGTGTGGAAGCTGCGGCGGATCCACCAACGGGGCGGCAGTTAGGAAAAATCCACAAGCTTACCCAACCGCGTCTGGTTGCGGCGCCCGCGACCAGCGCCAGGCGCTCGACTCGATGGCTCCTCGCCCCAGCGCGGAGCGGTCCGCGAGTTGCTTCTTCGGCGGTCGACTCGGTGATGCCAATGGCTACATCATCATGGTGGTGTCTACTGAGTGATGAGGTACCTTGATCACTGTCGTCTGTCCGGATGTTTCTTGAGTAGGGCCAGTGGGCAAGCGAGCTGCCTCTTCCTCGTATGTTTCTTGTGACTCGGTGGTGACAGGGGATAGATGTGCTCGGTTTTATCAGTCTCTTCTTTCAAAAACACGCTCAAGCTGTACAGCAAGGCACGGCGGGCATAGCGCATCGACGCGCGTTCTTTATCAAGTTCTTGGCCAACCACGCTCTCACTCCTATCCAAACCCACTTGGACGGCGACGTCCTCAACTTCGCCGACATCCACGACCGCTCTAAGCTGTCCACGTGTAGAGACGGAGCATGGAGGCCGTGCGGGGCAACGAAAACGGGGGTGGCCCGCCATCGGCCAGCGATGCAAAGAGCGTCTCGAGCGACGCGTTGCTCGGGCTGAACGGCAAGCCCGGTGGAAGGACCCCACCGGCATCCGCGTCGGCGGTGGGCGCGGATGACGTCTCGTGTTTGGCGTCAACCGCCGGCGCATCGGCAGAGGCTGCCGGTGCCACAGCAGACGCTGCCGGTGCCACAGCAGAGGCTCCCGGCGCCTCAGCGGAGGCGTTCAGGTCGGCGGTGGCCGCCGGGGACACCTCGGAAGGGGCCTGGTCAACCGACAAGGCCAGCTGCTCCAGTAGCTGTGGAGGCAGAAGCGCATCATCCTCGTACGTCTGGGGGGCGTCGGGCGACGCCGACGCCGGGCCAGTCGCAACCGGGGCGGCCGGGGGCAGAGGAGCGGCAGTCATCCTTGGTGGCGAAGGCGGAGGCGGAGGCGGCGCAGGTGGTAGCGGCTGCTGCACCAGAGACGATGGTGGCGCATAGGGAGACTCGACATCCGGGTACGCCACGGGTGGCATGTACCCAACGACCAGCGGAGTCAGGGGCGGGCACGCCGCGGAGATGAGCTGCGATTGCCCCCCCCCCGAGCTGTGCTCTGCAGCACAATCAGCAGTGGTAGCCGGGCGCGGCACCCACAGCGACGCCGTCATCTGCGACGGCGGAACACGAGCCACCTTGGTCGGCGGTGACGCAACCACCGTCACCGCTTGGGCACCGGGAAACGGCTCCATGGGCACACTCCCAGTCGCCACCATAGCGGCTTTGCCGTCCACGGGCTGCTCCACCTTGACATCCGCACGCAGAGAGGGCGGTCCCACAGCCCCCACGGACACCCCACCCCCTCCCTGTGTCTGCAGCTGCACCGTCCGCTGCAGCGAGCTGACCATTTGCCGCAGCGCGTCATTCTCCCGCCGCAGCGCCGCGTTGGCCGTCACGACGCCCTCCACACGAGCGCCAACGGAGGACACGGCCTCCTCCAGCGCTGCCACGTCGCCGACAACATCCGCCACGACTGTGCGGGCGACGGCGCGGGAGCGGGCAGCGGACGCGCGGTTGCGGAGTTTACGCTTGTGGAGCATCAGCTGGCGTTCCTCGGTGGTCATCCGCCGGCTGGCGGCGGCAGTGGTGCCGGCCAAGTCCTGCGACGCGATGGCCGGCGCCCAGCGAGCGGCTTCGGCGGCGGCTTCCGACTTGCGCGGCCGCTTACGAGTGATTTTGCGCTTAGCGGGGGGGGGGTCCCCCGACACACCGCACGCCGCGTCCCCGCCGCCGCCGTCCACGTCCGTCGCGACGGTCGAGGTAGAGACGGTGCCACCGCGACCACCACTTGTCGTGGGAAGCGCGGCCGAGGCTCCGCCGGGACCGCCGACGGCAGGAACGCGATACACGTCCGACATGACTGACGCGGGTGTCACAGGGGAGGCCGCTGCCGCTTCGGGGCGCGGTGCAATCAGGGGGGTGGCACACACAACGCCGGATGGGGGGGTGCAGGCCCTGACATTGCCGCCGTCGCCGCGGGCGACCGTCGTTGGCGGAAGCCCTGCCGTCGTCTCCATGGTTAGATCGACGTCAAAGCCACCGCCGTCGACGCCCAGGACGTCCCAGGCGTCGACGCCGCCCGCAGGCGCACCACCAGTGAGCACGTTAGCCGGGCCAGCACCAGTACCGGTTGCCCGCAGTGCAGCCGACATGCTTGCCGATGCCACACTCGGGCGTGCGCCCCCCCCAGCCGCCATAGAGGGGAAGTCACAAAACATGGGGATGGGGCGCCACTCACGGTGCGCTACTTGCCGGCAACTGTCTCGTTGCCAAGACGATGACGACTCGGGCACGAAGACGAGTTGACGTTCAGCGGCACAAGGGCAAACCACACGCAAACGCGAGGATGCGACGACGTGGGTAGGGACCAGAGGACAGAGAGCACGGGAGAAAGCAGGGTGCGCTGGAGCAGGGATACGACCTAACCGTGTCCACGTGCGTGTGAGCGTCGGGGGGGGGGGGGGGGGGGACGAGCGGCGGGGGGAGCTGGGTACGAGCGGCTCAGCGAGCACACGGCTCCACGTCCCTGTCCACACGGCTTGGCAGGGTCAGGTCGCGGAGTCTCAGCGACTGCCGCTCCCGCGCCCGCTGGCTATTTAAAGCAGGCAACGAGGGGCCTGAACGCGTGGTGTCAGTTGGAAAGCTGCGATCGCGGCCTGGCCCCCACCCCCCCTTGTCGAGAGCTTCACAGGGCGGACACACGCGGTCGGGGTCTCGCGGGCGACATTTTTGGAGAGCCCTACACGCGTATCTCAGCGCCAATGGCGACGAACGAGGCGCGGCTGCATGCATCAACCAGTGCTCCCAAACGCGCCATCATGGCCGGAGCGGTAACCACTGGAGTATCCACAGCAGAGCACTGGGCTGCGGGTGGCCAGATACGCCAGCGCGCGCGCCGCCAGTCCCCCACGGGACGGGCCCACGCGCCGGGCAGGCGCCGCGGTGATGGCCCAGCGGCACCAGAGAGAGGGGTCGTGCTCCCACTTGCTGGGGATCGGAGGAGGGGGCTCTTCCTGCGTGCGCCGACCAGCCGGCCGCACGCTGTCGCGCGGGTGCGGGCGTGAGGTGCTTTGTCCGTCACCTCTCTCGGCAGCCAGGTGGGGTGTGCGCGGTGGTTGGTTGCTGCGCCCAGCACACACAGGCCGAGCTTCCGCAGGCGCGGCAGCGTCGAATGGCTGCGCGCTACGGTACGGCTTGGCCGCGGGCGGCTGTCCCCCACCCCCCTGAAGAGCACACCCTGGGCGACAGCGGAGGACAAGCAACTGCCACGCACAGCCAGCGCCACCAGACAAGCGAGGGCCGCGTTGCCTGCTTGCCAGCGAGGCCACGCGGGCGCGGACCACGTGCACACTCCGTGTCGCCATTCGGCCGTTGACGGCACGCCAGGCCCACAACGCGGCCGCTCAACCCCCCCCCTCCCTCGGCGCACCCGTGGAGGCAGTATCTCGCACCACCCGCCGTTCCACCCGAACGGGCCACGCCGGTCCGTCCCGGCCAATCAAATGCAGCGGAACTGCCTGCGTGCAACTCGCACGTCAGCTGCGTGATGAGCGGGCCTCTGTCTACGAGATTTTCCGCATTTGCTCGCAGAAAACAGGCTTGACGGAGGTAACCTGTCGAACAAGTCGCGAGATAGGCCAGAAAGCAACTCTCTGATGCGATGGTTGACAGACGATGCCTTCGATCGATCGCGAGGAGCGCTCAGGCCGACAACCCCCATCCACGTCCCGCGCGGAGGTGCTAGACACGGCGGAGGTGAATACGCGGCACAGAGCCAGCAGGGGATGGCGGTGACTAGGATGTCTGGGCAGGGAGGGGTCTGTCGAAGAGGGAGCCCTCCATGTCTCCGCCACGCCATCACGTTCGGGTCAAGGTCCCTTCCTAATGGCGTCCAATTGAGTGAGTAGGCCATTGAAACAGATTTTATTATTTTTCTTCCTAACCAATTCCCAATGTTCAGCTGTCGTAAAGAGGAGTGCGACAGACCCGAGACGAGTTTTTCGCCCCTTGTTACTACTGTGGGCAAGTCGCCGACTCCAGGTGTGCTCTGCGAACGCCTGCTGACAAATCGTACCATCTGAACTCGTCCATGCACAGTTTGTCTCACCCAAGTACGCGCAGTTCACGCTCCTCTTCCTGCCTGAGAACCTATCTCCGTACTGTGTGCACCAGCTGCCCGTACCTGTGCTCCATTCACGACAAGTCGCTCCGCGATTGTGCAAAACAACGTCTCGCGCAACAGCTGCACAGATGGTTCCGCAGAAGAAGAATACCAGATGCGCGCAGGGCCTCTTGAGGAGCACTGCGCGGTGGACGCGAAGTCGGTCTTGTTCGATATGTCCAGCCGAGGCACTTTCGGTGCCCACGAGTAGTTGGCGGTGCAGGACGGATACGTGTCATAGGCAAGTAGTCCATTTAGGTCTGGTTCAATCCATAATACAAATATTCTATTTACGATATATTTCTACTAAAATCAGTTTGGGGAACTTTTGGTACAGAAGAACCGATTCTTGATAACGTTTTTATTTCGCTTCGCTGCAATCCACCAGTTGAGCCCTACTTGCTTTTGCGCCGGTGCGGTGTCCCGGCGGAGCAGCAGCGAGCTGCCGCGCGAGGATGGGGCAAGAATAACACGAACCACTGGCCAGTGCCACAATCTGTCTGTAGCCCTGCTTGACAGCATGACCGAGCGTGATTGGGCATTCCAGGGGTTCCGAGAGGCATCACACGGAAGAGCGATGGAGCTGTCGCCTGCACCTGCATGATTCGACACCTTAAGGCACTCAGGACTGTTGCGTCCAGTGAACACGTTCCACCTCCTTCACGGCGCGGAAAAACGAACCAGGGTGAAGACCTGGGACTGTGGGGTGTCTAGCAAAGGTCACGCCGTCATTGTGAGCGACGCCAAGCCGGGGTTTTATCACATCCCTCTCCTCGTCCAGGTGGACCGTGGACCACGACTTGACAGGGCGCAAGGAGCAGCAGACTGGTCGTCCATCCACGTCCAGCCTATCCCTTTCGTGGTGCAAGATTCCGGTACCTACAATTACGTACTGGGAAAACCGTTCCAAGCGCACCGGCGGCTGCTGGCCGTGGCCCGCAAGCGGAGAGCGAGAGCGGCATTGGACGGGCACAGAGCTCTGTGCCCGTCCAATGCCGCTCTCGCTCCCCTTTGTGCACAGAGAACGGGATGGCAGTACGAAGAGCGGTGCATCGGCACAGGTTGACAGTATCTCTTGCTCCACCCACAAACGTCCCGCCAGCGCCTCGACCAGCCACGACGCGCGGCACATACCAAACCAACCGCGTCCGCGACTTTCTGTTTGCTCGATCCACAAACGGCTAACGTCAAAGCAAGCGCGGCCGACGCACATTGGGGGTGGGTGCAAGTGGGCGCTCCAGGCCTTACAAAAAACTCCTGGGCCGGTGGCACCGCCCACGACAACAAGCAAAAACAATGCACACAGTTACTCATCGTCCGACATATCGCCCGCACTAAAATCATCATCGTCGTCATCGGTGCTGTCCTCCTCTGGCTCCTCGCCGGAGTCCGGCTCGTCGCCTGCCTCCGACCCCTCACCCTTGTCCGCGTCGGCCTTTTCGCCGTCGCCCTCCTTGGCGGCCGGGGCGTCCGCAACCGCCGCACCGCCGTCCTTGGCGGAAGCGCCGTCGGCCTCGTCCACCCCATCCTTGTCGCCCCCCCCCTGCCCCTCCTCCTCACCCGCACCCTCCTTGTCCGCGTCCTCCTCCTCGTCGCTGCCATCCGCGACGACCCGCCGCGCCTTGGGTTTACCCTCGTCCGCCGCGGCGGCGGCGCCGTCCGCCGCCGCCGCCGCCGCCGCCGCCGCTTCGGCTTCATCTTCCTCCGCCTTGAGCAGCTCGTCGAGCACGTCCACCGCCGGCTCGGTGTACGAGACGGGCGTCGACCGCCGGCGGCGCCCGCCCGCCACAATGTTGCCACTGTCGAGGCCGCCGAGCAGCTCCCGTCGCTCCACTTCCTTCTTGGCCGCCGCCAGCTCAGCGCGCCCCGCGATGAGGGGGTCCCCCCCCATGCCGGCCTTTTCCTCGAGCAGCCGCCGCAGGCGGGCGGCCTTGGCGTCCGCGTCGCGCAGGCGCGACGTGGACAGCACCGCCGATCGGCGGGAGAGGCCGACCGCCGACACCACGTCGAGGAGGCGCGCCACTGCGTCGTTGCCGCCGCCGCCGCCGCCGCCGCCACCGCCGCCGCCACTGCCGCCGCTCGTCCGCCGCCGCTTCTTGGCGGGGCCCCGCGTGCGGGACCCCCCGGCGGGGCGCTTGCGCTCGACGGCCGCCTCGGCCGAGGTGTCGGACGCGTCGGCGCCGTCGCGACGCGCCCCGTCGGCCGCCAAGGAGCCGTCCGAGTCGGCCTGGTCGTCGCCCGATGCGGGGGTGCGCTCCCGTTTGGTCGGCGCCGCCGCGCCCTCCTCCTTCCCGTCGTCTTGGACGGCCGTCGGGGCGGCCTTGTCGCCCTTGCCATTGGCACGAGCCTTGACCGTCGCACCGTCGTCCGAGCCGTTGGTGTCAGTGTCCTCGTTGACACCCTCGGTAGAGGCGCCTTTGGCAGCGTCCTTGTCATGGCCGCCGCCGCGCGTGACGTGCGCGCCGTCTGCGCCTCCCACCTTGACCGACGCCGCTGCGGGGGCACCACCACCGGCGGCCGCCTCGGCGTCGCTGCCGCCAGACGCCGTCTTGCCCTCTGCCTCGCCCGCGTCCCCCGCCTGCGCCGCCATATACGCGTCTACGGCCGCCCGCACGACTTGGCGCAGGGGTTTGCCCTCGAGCCCAACGTCTGGCAGCCGCTCCCGCACCTGCACGGCGAGCATCTTGACGGTGACGGTCGACAGGTCGGCGGCGGCGAGCAGCTTCTTTACCTCGTCCGCCACGAGCTGTCCTCCTTCGGTGGCCGGCATGGTCGCCAGCGGCAGGCAGACGCAGGAAATGAGAGAAAATGTGGAGAAAACGAGGGGGGGACAACGCGCAGGGGACGCCAGTACAGGTAGGCTGTGATCGACGCGGTGCGTGAGCGCAGAGGGGGGGGGCGCGCCACCATGCTTCGACACTGCAAGGGTGTGGGGTGTGTGCTCCCCAGCGCGCCCCCGCTTCTCAGCCACAAAAGCGCGCGCGGGCGGGGCTGTCGGCAAGGACTGATCTCGCAACTTGTGGATCAAGTCGTGGTGGATGCACGCGAGTTCGTCGATACGCGACTCCAGTGACACGTGTTAGGTCGAGGCCAGCATCACGCACGGTCAACGAGCACAGCGCAGTGCACCTCATTGCTGGATCCACCACGAGCCCGGTTCTGGCTCAAATTGCTCGTAAACGCTCGTTGAAAACGGGCTCATGCTCGCACGCTGGGAGTGTTTGCTCGAATCCCTTCCAAAAAACTCGATGTGGCGTGCTGGCGACGAGATCAGGGCGTGATTAAGAGCTCTATGAAGTCCGCTCAAGTTTTCACAAGTGCGACTTGATACACTAAACGGGTGCGGTGCTCAGTACCGAGTCTGTGCCGAGTAGGGCAAGAAATACGTAGAAGGATACCATCGTGCAGCGCACGAGCAGAGGAAGGTTGCGCCCACTCCGGGGCGGTGGGTGGGAAGAGAGCAGGCAGTTTTCGCAGCCTGACACCTCTCTACCGGCTTTTCCCGCTCTGGCCGCCGCCGCAGCCGACACCGGCGGGGAGGTCAGCCAGCGGAAGGGCCGGTAGAGTACGTGG
>ENA-ORXT01006407-ORXT01006407.1-marine-metagenome-genome-assembly--contig:-NODE-6407-length-10943-cov-49.175225_pt1 | contig 10943 bp, 16 predicted proteins | sample MGYA00237868_ERZ511482 | MGnify/ENA metagenome assembly ERZ511482
CGGCGACCACCGAGATCTACACTCTTTCCCTACGCGACGCTCTTCCGATCTCCGGCCGGATTCAATGGACCGGTAAACGGGCAATGCACCCGTTCGGTGGCCGCCGAACAGCGCACGGAGGTCGTGAGTTCACAGTGCCCCCCCCCCTGGATACACCGCCACACAGCAACAATGCCAGCGCGAGTCGCCACTAGTTACATCATGCAGCAGTGGTTATCAACTCGACGCGGCCGGAGCGACATGCACGCAGACGAGGGCAGCTCAAACCAGCAGAACATGTCCACTGTCGGCCACCGTATTTGGCGTGGTAGGGGCCTGCTACACGCTGGTCGCCCCCGATCAAACCGGCAGCTGTCCACCTGGTTCCGTAAACGATAGTTCGGGTAATTGTAGAAGGCCGGTAGCTGACGTAGAAGCAACAACTTGCTTTGAGGGCGTCCTCAGCGGTACCAGCTGCGTGGTATATAGGACGCCAGAGACCTCGGGCTGCAATGTCGGCACACCGACTATCAGCCAATCGACGTTCGAGACGGTCTGTGTGGAATATGCAGATCTCGTGACATCAACAGAGGTTCGCTTTAGCTGTCCGCTTGGATCATCTGGCACACCCTCGGCCGCCGATCCCACATGCATTGCCGTGCGCTCCCCGGAGTGAAGAACGAGATCGCACAGGATTAGATGGCCGCGTATGGACGAGATGAGACTGGAACCATGGGCTCGATTGGACTTCTTGCAAGCCTCCTCAACCACCAGCTAGCCGCCTATAGCCGGCAATGTGATCGTCTAAATCGCGACCCGGTCCGCCGCTCGATAGTCGCACCGCACAACCAGTGTCTCGGACACAGCGCCCGCGCGATATATCTAGCAACTCGCGCACCGCAAAACAGCGTCTCGGTGCCACGGACTGGACAGTACCCAACTGTAAGGTTTGCGCCTGAATCTTGTTGGAGCGGTGTTGGATCCGACCCTCAACAGCAGTCAAAACCGTTGCATTTGCAGCGATTTTTGCCCCCATCGGCTTAACCCCGCCTACAGGCCGACTCACCGTCACTACATCTTAGCCAGCCCGAATCGCTGCTATTACGGCGATCTGGTCTTGTTTGGCTTAGTGCGGTTTGTAACGACTTGCACCCGTTCTCAGGCGTTCGTTGGATTGGTGTTGGATCTTCCGGTCGGTCACTTTGAAGGCAACCCCGCAGAATGTTGTATTTTCTGATAACTTGACGGAATGGGTGTTGCCGCAGAGTTAATCCGTACGGCTCGCCAGGACGCGGGCTTGACGATGGCTGAGCTTGCAGAACTCGCTGGCACATCGAAGCCGACTATCTCTCGCTATGAAAATGGCCTGGTCGATCCAGGAGCAGAGACCCTCAACCGGCTCCTCAAGGCATGCGGCCATCAGCTGCGTAGCGTGCCGACCGGGTTACCCGCATCGATGAACGAAATCGCCGAACGGTTCGAGAACCAGCCCGGTCCAACCAGCGATGACGTCACCCGCACCTGCGACGGCAGAGAACTGCGCACCGCAGCCCAACTCGTTGACTTCATTACCGAGCTCCAAAACGACGGGCTACTCGCCGGGTGAGCGAATCGGATGACGAATATGGCGATCTCGACGTCGCTCGCATCTTCAACGCACTCGACACCCACGACGTCACCTATGTAGTCGTCGGAGGAAGCGCAGCAATCCTGTGGGGCGCCGCTCGCGCTACACGCGACATCGACTGCGTAGCGCTCCAAAGTCGAGACAACTTCACCAGCCTCTGTGCAGCCCTGAAGTCGCTGGGGAATCCACGGCTACGCATCGAGGGAGTCGACGATGAGACCGCAATCGAACTCTCAAGCCAGCTGCTACATCCAGACTTCTTCGAACGAACAGCAGCATCCACCTGGCGCACCGACGCGGGCAGCATCGACATCCTTGCCAGCATCCCCGACATCAACGGTGACCCAGTCGACTATCAACAGCTGTCCAGACGATCCAGCACTGCATCTACCGGAGAAGTCCATGTGAGCGTCGCATCACTCGACGACGTCATCGACTCAAAAACCCACGCCAACCGCGCCAAAGACCGAGAAGCGCTTCCAGAACTTCATGATCTACGCCGACGAAACACACGTAACTAACGCCACAACGCCAACAAGCCAACCTCGCGCAGTCGAGCCGGGCTTGCCACTGTGACGACAAGGTCCGGATGCCCGAACACCAGTGTTGCTTCGGTGTCAAGGGTTCGAGACAGGTACGGCGTCACCTGCGCGTTCAGCCATGACCCAGTCAAACCATAGCGACGGCCAACCTTGCGAACTGCGTTTAACCCATCAGCGAGCGGACGCCACGCGAGCAGCAGATCACCGACCGCACCTGATTCGATGCTGGAGATGACACACGCCAAATTCACACCCCCACCATGCAGAAGCATCTAAATCTGCCCTAGCTAGCTAGGGCCAGCTGCAACGGTGGAGCAAACGGAGCGTCGATCTAGGACCATTGGTATCCACAGCGCAGCGCCGCACTATTCTCTGCGAGGCGACAGAAGTGAGAGATAGAGCATGAGCGCAACACCGGCCGGTTGGTACAAAGACCCATACGACCCTCTCGCTGAGCGGTGGTGGGATGGTCAAGCATGGGGTGATACGACCCGCCCAAAGCCACCTCCGCCTCAAAGTCCGCCCCCGCCACCTACCGGCTACGCAACTCAACCTCCACCGCCAGGGTCACAGATCCCGGCAGCCACTCAGCTACCGCCAACGGCCCGACCAGCAGCACCCACCCAACCGCCGCCGCCGCCAACTGCACCTGCCCAGCCCACTCCGCCAACACCGACGCCAGCGGCAATATTGCCAGGCGCAGGTGGCCCGCCATCTGGACAAGCACCCGAAGGAATGGACCCTGAGCGCGAAAGATGGCTCCAATTTGCTCGGTCCGAATACAACACAATCGTGACTGCGGTCGACGCCGAACGGTCTCGGATGAACGCCGAAATCGCCCACCTGAACTCGCAAATCGAGGAAGTTTCTGCCAGGGTTGAACTTCAGGATCTGGGAATGATCTTCTCTGGCGAACACCCTGTGGCGAAGTCCGTTGACTACAAGACGGCCGTTGACGAAGCCAAAGCTCGCCGAAAGGCTCTAATCAAGCAAAAGCAGGCGGTATTCGCCAACCAGTCGTGGGCTATCGGTGGTGACATCGCAGCCGGGCGCAAGCTGACTGAAGAGATGTCGAAGTTGATGCTTCGCGCCTACAACAACGAAGTCGACGCATTGATCAAGTCGATTAACGCCACCAACGGCGAGTCGAAAGTAACGTCACTCCGCAAGAAGAAGGACCAGATCAAGAAGCTCGGTTCGAGGATGGGCCTAGAAATCGCACTTGAGTACCACGATCTCGCCATCTATGAACTTCGACAAACGTCACTTTGGCAGGCGGCCAAACTCGTCGAGAAGGAAGCCGATCGGGCGCACAAGGAGCAATTGCGCGAGCAGAAGAAGGTCGCAGACGAAATCGCTCGAGAACAGGCCAAGCTCGATAAGGAACTCAAACAGTTCCAACAGGCATTCGCTGCGATCGAGGCGAATCCAGATACGACCGAAGAAGACCTTGCTGCTCTACGTATCCAAATCGAGGAGGTCGAGCGGGCACAGGGCGACGTCACGCTCCGCGCTGCCAACACCCGCGCTGGCCATGTGTACGTGATCTCGAACCCTGGCTCCTTCGGTGAAACAGTCGTGAAGATCGGCATGACGCGCCGGCTGGTCCCGATGGACCGGGTAATCGAACTGGGCGACGCCTCGGTGCCCTTCCGGTTTAGCTTGCATGCGCTGATCTTCTCCGACGACGCAGTTGCGCTAGAGACAGCACTGCACCAGAAGTTCGCAGACCGTCGCATCAACAAAATCAATATGCGCCGAGAGTTCTTCCGTGTCCATCCCACGGAGGTGAAAGACGCCCTCGTGGAATTCAACGCTCACATGGTCGAGTTCGACGAATCTCCCGTCAATGAAGAGTGGGCGGCCTCACAATGACCACTGAACACAATGAATCGCTCGGCGATCTCCCCGAGTCCGTCAGGTACCGCAAACTTCTCGATGGCGAGAGCCTGACCAATGTTCGCGTAACACAAGGTCTCTCCGCTGCCGCAGGGTTTGCCGGCAATACCGTCGAGAAAATGCGACAGTCACGACGGGAAGCCAAACAACGCAAGCGCGTTCAGCAAGATATCGAGTCAGGGCGCATCCAAGACCTCCGATAGCTCAGTGCCCGATCAGTCGTCGGAGCTCCCTCCCCTGCGCTTCAAGAGCGAAGCGACATCGGCCAAGAATGCTCTCCCCTTCTCGGGCGTGTCGATCCTGGTCCCGTCGAGGAGAACGGTGCAATCATCAGTCGTTGGAGCTGGATCGTGGGCAGCGCAATCACGCCACTCCTGAGCGGACTCGAAGGCCCTTAGACCAGCAGCAGGATTCACGTTCACTCAGACCACCGTAGTGAGGTTCGGGCCATCCTCGCATCAACGCGGACTATCACCTCCGCATCTATCGATCGCGGCACTCTCACTCAATGCGGGCGAGGCGTCGGGGAGACTACAAGCCACTCGCTTCGCTTCCCAGGACGAGGTGTTCGTCGAGCCAGGCGGTTGCACAGCACCGTCGGTAGCGGATTGAGTTGCCGAACTTGATTCCGTTCGGTCCCTCACCAGGGGCGTTGCCTGTAGTCACGTGAAAGTCCCTGCCCAGCATGCGAGGTCTGTGCATAGGCAAGCTCAACGTGCGCCTTCACATAGTCGGCTGGCAAAGTCACCGAACCTGTCGCCCCAACGGCCCGCACACCCTCGTCATCGATCGATGTGATAGTGACGCGATCTCGATTGCGTATCCACCGGTCGCGGTCGGTCAGAATGCCCCGGTCGTTTGGCGGGCGACGACGTGATCGCCGACTCCGAGGACATGATTACGACCAACAACCGTGTCGGCGAATGAAACCAGACCTGCGGCTCGACGATGCTCCTGGATCTTGCCGTTCACTTCGTCGATAGCTCGCCATTCATGCCCGTCAATGGCGCAGCAAACTCCTGGGTACGGGTTCCCCAGCCAACACCAATTCGACGAGACAGTTCAGCTTCCAGTCCACGGTGAAACAGCACCGAAAGCATCTGTTGATGTTGTTTCAGTTCGCAGGCATCGAGCGCATACCAGCGGCCGGTCTCGGGGTCCATGACCTTGGACGAAACCACCACATACTCATACTGTCGTTGGCGTTCGAAGCCGCGATTTGCGGCCGTTTCGCAGCGTTGCCGGAATCCTGTTGGATCGGTGTTGGACTGACCTCGATCAGCGTTCGGAGCTATTGATATTGAGTACCAAACCATAGCGTTTCGCTATTGTTTGATACTCTGGAGCGGTGAGCGCCGTGTTGAGCCCCAGAGAGGTGCCCGACTGGCTGCTCGCTCGCGGTCGCCATTTTGTGACCACCAACGAGCTCGCAGAGCTCGTTGGCGTTGAGCCTGCCAAGGTGCACCTGAGCATGAACCGCGCTCGCGCGGCTCGCAAGATCGTGTCAGTCACGAAGGGCGGCTGGGTACCCGTTGCACCTGAATACCGAGACGCCGGTGCGCCACCACCGCTGCTCTATATCGATCAGCTGATGCGCCACCTCGGCCACCCACACTACGTCGGCTTGTTGTCAGCGGCCAGGATCCACGGAGCATCACACCAAGCCCCGATGGTTGTTCAAGTCGTCACCCCGGCGCGACTTCGAGACCGCACTATCGGGTTGAGCCGTATCCAGTACATCCGCCGCTCCAACGCTGCCGACCGGCCGACCCAGCAGCACAATGTGTCAACTGGCCGAGTCACGATCTCCACGGTCGAGACCACGATCCTCGATCTCGTCGAAGCACCAGACTTGGCAGCTGGACTCGGTAACGTCGCCACCATCATCGGCGACCTGGCACTCGATCAGCTCATTGATCCCAAAGCAATCGCCAAGGCTGCCGCCCTTTACCCCACAACCGTGGCGCAACGAGCCGGCTATCTCATCGAGCATATGTGCAGCGCATCCCGGGCCGCCCCGATTGACCTTGACCGCCTTGCCGCCGATATTGCCCGCACCGACTACACGAGCCTCGACCCGCGCTCCCACGCTGACGGCGACCGCAACGAGCAATGGCGAATCATCATCAACACCGCCGTGGAGCATGACCTGTGATCACCGACGCCGACATCCGCCACTGGCGCACCCAAGTTCCATGGATCGACGCAGACAACGTTGAACAAGACCTACTGTTGTCACGGCTGATCATTGAGATCGCCAACCACCCACTACTCGGCAAAGAACTTGTCTTCCGGGGCGGCACCTGCTTCCACAAACTCTGGCTCGACCGCCCCTGGCGCTATAGCGAAGACCTCGATTACGTTCGCACCACCAGCGGCGGAATCGGCGACATCCGCAACGCCGTTCGCGATATCGCCGCCGCCATCGGCTTCGACCGAGCCCAAACAAGAATTGGACAACATCCCAATGTCCGACTCGATTCGACCTTCGACAGCGGCAACCCAATGCGAGTCAAAGTCGAAATCAACACCTACGAGCTATCACCTGCCCAACCCACCGTCACCCGGAACCACACCATCGAGTCAGCATGGTTCAACGGGAGCGCTGAAGTTCCGACCTTCACCCTCGAAGAACTCATCGCCACCAAAATCCGAGCCCTCTACCAACGCAGCAAGGTCCGCGACCTATTCGACATGTGGCTAGCCGTCACCCACGGCGGAGCCGACCCTGACGAAATCGCTGCATGCTTCCAGCCCTACCGACCCGACGGATGGACCGCCAAACAGGCACTCAAGAACCTTGAGGCGAAACTGAGCGACCAACGATTCAGAACCGACCTCACCCCTCTCGTTCCCGAGTGGCCCGACAAGTACAACATCGAAACAGCAGCGACCACCGCAGAACAAATCATCACAGCTGCTGCGTGAGCCAAGAGACCGCACAGCGACCTATCCACGAACTGGATGATGTCATCCAAGTCGTGGATACGAGCAGCATTGACGACTCTCCATGCATCACTGATCTTGTTTGATCGCCGTTGGCTTTGGTCATCTCGTTGCGAGCACGAATCCGCTGACGGTCCTTCTTCGTCATGCGCTGAGCCATAGCGATCGGATCTTCGACAATGCTGAGAAGTAGCGCTAGATCGAGCCTCTGAGCGTCCGGCAGATCGTCAACGTCGACCGCAACTGCCTTGCCAACGATTGCTCCGAGCAATTATGGGCGAGGCACAAGTCCGGTCTGGCCACCACGCACCAGCTTCTCGACATCGCTCGCTCGGGCGTATCCCTCGGGCGCCTCTGCGACCACAAGATCAACCTCGTAGTCAGCTGCGGCGCCCTCACCCCCGCTGCGAACAACCTCTGGCACATCGCTGAATCGATCGAGTACCCCCGGATGGGTATAGAACCAGTGTTCATCGGCTCTTGAATCGAGCCGACGAGCGATAGCGCCAAGCCCTTCGGCGAGCCGCTTCTTTGCCCGCGAGCGGTCGACCGGTGAGAGTTGTGGGTCCCTCCCATCCGCCAAGGCGAGCACCGCCCACGCCGACGCAGCGCTCCAACGACGCCCGGCCTCGGGGCGCCCATCACAATGCTGCCGTTATCGGCATCTTTGTGCAATGGCCCGAGTGCGTCGCGGCACACCGCGAGAGACTCACCTTGGCCGCAGCCGGAGCAAGGGCGCTCGACATGATCCAGTCAGGCGGATACGAGCAGATGACGACCAATCAGGCCCTACGCACTACATACAGTCAGTTACCGACGCAACCAGCTCCGCCCCCATGGGCGAGCTTTCCAGTGCCGTTGGATCTGTCACCAGCTGATTGTTCAGCTCGACAAAGGCTGCGAAGTCAACGCCACTGACAGGGTCAGACAATCTGTCAAAGCTGCACTGGCAAATCCGGCTGGAGTCTTCCTGTAGCTCTGTATCGGCAAGCCCGGCCTCACAACCTTCCAGGTAATTCATCTCAATGCCGCTCGTCCAAGCAGATGGAATCGTCGTGGAGGTCGGGACAGGCTCAGGCGTCGCCGTCGGTGCCGGGGCGACTGTCGGCGATTGGGCTTCAGGAAGCGCCGGGTTAGCCGTGCATGCCGCCAACAAGATCGATATGAAAACGACTACCACCGAGATCGGCTCGGGCGTGAATGCCTTAGCGCGAGAACGGCACATCGAGGCCCTCGATCGCAGGGATGACTTCGTCTGTAGCGCTGATGGTCTTATTCGCCACGTTCGTAGTGTACGTAGTCAAACGCCTTCGGGAGTTTCGCGGGCACTACTCCCCGGGCCAAGCGGTGCGCTCGGATTCGATTGGTTCATCCGGCAGCTATTGTTATGCGAGTGGGTCTCGACGAGAATAAGGTTCGCCTCGTGGCAGACTCCAATGTGAGCCAATTGGATGCTCTCGAAGCCGAAGTTCACTTGGTCGATCCGCGTTGTACATCGGACTACGCAAGTCGGCGATCTCGCCTGCGAGCGCTCGATGACCAGGCAAAGCTGTTGGGTCCCCCGGCCAATCGGCTCCGATGTGAGATCGGCAAACGTTTGGCGACGATGTCGGCGTATGTCGGCGACCTAGTCACGCTGCGCGACTGGGCCGAGGGCTCTATTGCTTGGGCAGAGACCGTTGACGAGTGGGGGTACTGCGCCGAACAATACGCAATGCTTGCGGTGTCTCCATTGGGTTCACCCAACCCCGGGCGCATCGACGCCCTCATCCGGGCCCACGAGATCCGCTCGACGAAGGAGATGAATGACGAACAGGGCAGCGCAGTCGACAACGCCATAGGTGCAGCATTCTCCAACCTCGGACTGTTCGAAGAAGCCCAGCAACGCTGGCAATGGAGCCTTGATCGCTACCACGAGAAGCCGTATCTCGGGGTCGGGCTGTGCGCACTCAATTTGAACGACAATCGTCTGTACTTGCTCGAGAATCCGCACTTGCGCGATGTTGACGATGTGCCACCAGCATCCACGCTCGAGCGAATCGATCGAACCAACGACATTCTCCGACAGAATCCGCATTGTCCCAGCGACGTCGTCGCCGCATTCCGCTGCCGGGCCAGTCTCCTTCGAGGAGACGTCGAGAGAGCGGGTTGGGCGCTTGATAACGTCGGCCATCCCCTTACAAGCACCGTAAGTTGGATACAGGTTCTCTACGCAAAATCGAAGGTGGCACAAGCCAACGACGACGTGGAAGCTTTTGTCGAGTTGACCGAGCTCTTAGTCGCTCACCTGGGCGAGCATCCCGTGTTCATCCACCTCGAAGGCGCGGCGCAACGACTGCGCCTCGACGCGCTCCTAGTCTCTGGCGATCTCGACCAAGCCAGCGCGCTGCTGAGAGAGCTCGACGGGCGCGAATCCAAGATCACCGCCGCCAAACTGGCCACGCTCTTCGAGTGGATACGTGTTCAATCAGAGCCCAGGATTCCACACCTGCCCAACGCCACTTCGCGTCGGGGGCGCGTCAGCCTCTGGGAGTTGCCGTAGGCAGAGGCGCCGGCCTTCACGCCGGCGGGGACTGGTTGAAATAGCCAATGAGCCCTTCGAGCGCAGCCCTACTTTCGGGTTCCGACGAGGCTTGCAACGTTGCATTGCACCGCTGGAGCATCTTGGCCTTGCCACCGCCGCGGAAACTACGCGGTTGAGCCATGTTTGCCGTTTTGGCCACGTCGATACATCGCTGCAGCAACTGCGGGCTCTGCTTCGCTGTCTGCGGCACGAGCAGCTTGTTGACGGCGATGTGCACCGAGGTCGGTAGCGCCACCGGGGCGTCAGAACCGGAATATTCAGCCAGCACGTCATCGAGCCGGGCCATGACCAGCGGGCCGGCCAGCTGCCGCACTTGCGGCACGAAGTCGATCGACCGGTTCGCAAGATGGGGAAGGATGCGATCGTTGGCGAGGTGTTCGGTTTGGTGAACGAAGGCTTCCCGGACTCGACCCGACGGGTGAGCACTGAGTACCCACAGCAGATTTATCGGCCCGCGTTCTCTGACGACCTCGACCTCGGATGGATCCAGGTTGGTCCACCGATCGAATGGGCCCGAGACCTTCCTGATGGCGCTGTCCAGCCCGATTGGTAGCCCGTGAAGCCGAATCTCCTCGGTGCTCGATCGGATCGATGCCACCCAGAGTTCGTCGGCCCGGTCGAGGTCGCGCAACGATTCATCGGTGCGACGTACGAACGCGGTGGCCCGGTCTTCAGTCGTCATAGATCGTCCCATGGTGGAGCCTCCCGGCCTAACGCCGAGGTTCGCGAGTCGAACGGCCATTCCAACAACCACGATGCCAGTGTCGACGTAGGTCGACGGCCTCATGCGGCATGGCGACGATGTGACCAACACCTGGTGCGATGTCGCGGTTGCAGCCGGGACAGAGATACGTCTTTGTCGCCTGATACGGCTGAACAAAGCTGGTCTCGGCGTCGGCCCAGAAGTCGAACGTGGTGCGTTTGGTCATTCCGGAACAGTCTGCCCTGCCGCCGGGCTCGACCGCCAGGCGCGGGACAATGATCCCGGTCGAGAAGGCGACAAAGATATCGCCGCTGCCATTTCCATCAGTGCCACCCGCGCCTGCCAGTCCAACGGTCGCCCGTCGCGCCAGACGCTTGCCCTGATCGCCCAGTGGCGGCGCTGGCGATGACCACGATGATCGAGGCGGCGTCGGCCGCGGCGGGGACGGTCGGCAGCGGAGTCACGTCGGCACCGTCCTTCGGGCCTGGCCGACTATCGAGTCCCAGGTCTAGCCCATTTGCGGTACCAGTGCATCAATCAGCGAGTCCAACGTGGTGTTCTGTTGACGCAAAAATGCGCGTCATTACTCATAGTGGAGAGCACGCATTTGACTTTGGGTGCGTGATCCCGTCACGATGAGTGCCGGTTACGGCAAGGGCACTG
>ENA-ORXT01006408-ORXT01006408.1-marine-metagenome-genome-assembly--contig:-NODE-6408-length-10942-cov-5.791072_pt1 | contig 10942 bp, 6 predicted proteins | sample MGYA00237868_ERZ511482 | MGnify/ENA metagenome assembly ERZ511482
TGAGTATAAGCAGAGCTTGCTTACGCTCTGTGGCAAGTGCTGAGGTGATGAAGGCTTCAAGGTCATCGCGGATACCGCTTGATGAGACATTCAAGACAGCGACTACCCCTTGATGCTGTAAATCAGGCGCCAGCTCATTAAGTAACGATCTATTGACCTCTTGAGTGTCTATCGCATGACGACCAGCCAACTGACGAAGGTCTCGCAACCTTGTGTCACGTCGGTCTTTCTGTACCAGCAACTTCTCTATTTCGCTGGCAGATGACTTTAACGCCGCTTTAACGCTATGCAGACCACCAATGTACTGCCTGGCCGCGGGCGTTGCACAAGCAGCTGCGCAGGGCCTTGCTGAATCCGATTTATCTCCCTTGGCCATAGTCGGCTACAACGGCTCACAAATCACGCAGCGCGCAACCCATCCCGGCATGCGCCTGCGGAGACAGTCGGGCAAGCATCTTCGTATCATCTTAGCCCCGGCGTTTCCTCGTTGTACCTTTTTTAGCGACAGCCTTATTTTTTGTGCCCGCTTTTTTAGCTGCGATTTTACTTGCTGTTTTTTTACTGGACGCCTTACGTTTGACAACAGCCGATAAGCTGGAAGTTTTCTTGCTACCTGATTTTTTGCCGGAGGTTTTTTTACGCATGACTTTACTGGCATTCGATTTTCTGGCGGTAGCACTGCCCGCGCCTGCTTTCCTGGTAGTCGGCTTTTTACTGACAGTTTTCTTACTGACAGTTTTTTTGTTCGCCGTCGTTCTGCTAGTCGGATTTTTGCTAGTCGTCTTTTTGTTAGTCGTCTTTTTACTGATCACCTTTTTACCGACCACTTTATTACCGACCACTTTTTTTCCAACCAATTTTTTACCGGCTGCTTTTTTACCGATCGCACTCCTGATTGTCACTTTCGAGACAGTCGTTTTCCTGACAACCGCTTTCTTGCTAGTCTGCTTTTTACTCGCCGCTTTTTTGGCAACTACTTTATTGGCAAGCTTTTCCACGGTAGTTGCAGTTTTGGCCGCAATCTTTTTACGATTGCTTGTTTTCTTGCCATGCGCCTTAGCGGCGGCTGGTTTATCGTTGGCGGCAGCCTTCTTTTTAGCCAACTTACCTGCAGCATCAGCCTTGGCACGACTTTGACTGTCCTTTGCACTAGCCGCGCTGCTCTTGCTATTCTGCTTTTTACCGGCTTGCTGGTTTTGCTTGTCAGCATCCCAGGTCTTAGCATCCTTACTTCTGGCTTTTCTGGCCTTGGCTTTTCTGGAAGATGTCTTGGTTGCTGTTGTAGTCACCGCCTTCCCATCATCGTCCACCTCGACACTCTTTCGATGCTTACCGGCAGCGATCTGCTCTGCCCGTTTTTCTATTAGTCTCAAGGCGCGTTTTTCGTCACGACGCCGCTGCTTTTTCTTGCGTTTGAGTTGACGGCGTTGTTCGTCACTGGCAGGCTTTTTGTTACGACTCGCCGCGCCTGAAGCTGGCACGGCAGCAGGAGGCTGAGATGACTGCCCTGACTTGTGTTTCTTGCGATTACGCAAGGGTTGTTCCTGACGGTGGGCCTGAGCCCCTTGATCAACCTCGTTAAAATCGATCTTGCGCTCTTCCAGATTAACTGCCGCTACCTGAACCCGGATGGTATCGCCCAAACGATACTGTCTGCCAGTGCGCTCACCGATCATGGCCTGTGCAGCTTGATCAAATTTGTAAAAATCACGAGCTAGATTGGTGACATGGATAAGACCTTCAATGTGAATGCCCTTGAGTTCGACAAACAGCCCGAATGATGTCACAGCGGTGATGACACCATCAAATTCAGCGCCGACATGATCTTGCATGTATTCACACTTTAGCCACGCAACAACATCACGCGAGGCATCCTCCGCGCGCCTCTCCGTACGCGAACAACTCTCACCGAGCGCCGCCATGGCTTCCCGGGAATAATGATAGCCAGAAGACTTGCCATGCGCGATCGCAAATTTCAAAGCTCTGTGCACGAGTAAATCCGGGTAACGTCGGATCGGCGATGTAAAGTGCGCATATTGATCAAGAGCCAAACCAAAGTGCCCTTCGTTTTTTGGCTGATAAACGGCCTGCTGCATGGAACGCAACATCACTGTCTGGATAACACTCCTATCGGGTCTGTCAGCGATAAGCTCTGCCAGTGCTGCATAATCAAGTGCGCTGGGCTGATCACCGCCGCCTAAAACCAGTGAACGAAGCGCCAGAAACGCACGCAAATCTTCCAGCCTATCGGTTTTGGGGCCGGCATGAACGCGATACAGGGCGGGTATTTCTTTTTCTTCCAAAAATGCTGCGGCATGAATGTTTGCCAGAATCATGCATTCTTCGATGAGTTTGTGTGCATCGTTCCTTTCGATGGGCACGATCTCTTTGATCTTCTTGTTGTCGTCGAACACAATATGCGTCTCGTTCGAATCGAATTCTATGGCACCTCGAACACGGCGTTTTCCCGCCAGTACTTTGTAGAGCTTGTGCAACTCCTGAATCATGGGCATCAGCGATGCGTGTTTGTCACGTAAAGGTGAGTTTTTGTCGGTAAGCACTTCATTGACCTGATCGTAGGTCAGCCGTGCATGGGAGCGCAAGATACCGTTGTGAAAACGCGTCTTTTTGACGTTGCCATCGCCATCGAGCCTTAGCTCGCAGATCATGCAAAGCCTGTCAACCTCAGGATTCAGAGAACATAGGCCATTGGATAACACTTCGGGCAACATTGGCACCACGCGCCCCGGGAAATACACTGAGGTTCCACGCTCAATTGCTTCTGCATCAAGGGCCGATCCTATAGACACATAATGCGCAACATCCGCGATGGCGACCAATAGTCGCCAACCGCTTTCAAGCGGCTCACACCACACAGCATCATCAAAATCACGAGCGTCTACACCATCAATGGTAATCATCCGGGTATTGCGAATATCCATTCGCCCTTCAGCGGCGTTGGCATCTACCGTGGTTGAAAACGCTGCAGCCTGTTCGAGAACCTCATCGGGCCATTGCGCCGGAATACCATGGCTATGCAGTGCAACATCAATTTCCATCCCCGGGCGCAGGTGTTGTCCGAGTACTTCAATAATTTTACCGACCGGCTGGTGTCGCCGCGTAGGCTGCTCGATAATTTCAGCAACTACCATGTCGCCATTCTTTGCATCTGCCAATTCGCCAGGTGCAATAAGCAGATCCTGATGGATGCGTTTGTTATCGGGCAGTACAACGGTGGTGCCCCGGTCGATGGAAAGTCGGCCCACCAGGGATTTGTTAGCTCGCTCCACGACATCGACAATGCGCCCTTCACGTCTGCCACGCCGATCTACCCCTGTTACACAGACAACGACTCGGTCGCCATGCAACACCTGTCGCATCTGCTTGCCGTTAAGAAAGATATCTTTATCACTGTCCTCAACGATAACGAATCCGAAGCCATCAGGATGAGCGGTGACTCTGCCTGCAATCAGGTTATCGGCATCTACCGGGACCAGACCGCGTTTGCGATTCTGGATAAGTTGTCCGTCACGAATCATGGCCCTCACGCGGCGGCGCAACGCTTCGGTGGCGTCGGCATCGCTGTCGAGCCCGAGACGCTCGCCCAGTGCTTCGAGGTCCATCGGTCCGCGCTCGTCGCGAAGGGTTTCAAGAATGTATTCGCGGCTGGCGATAGGGGCGGCGTACTTCTCGCCCTCGCGGGCGGCATGGGGGTCGCGTCCGGCGCCTGCCGTTTTTTCGGGTTTTTTCTCGCGGCCCGTTTCGCGACTTTTTTCGCGGCCCGTTTCGCGGCCCGTTTCGCGGCTTTGGGCGCGGGTTTTCATACGGGCGCTGGAGGGCGAGCGACTGTTTTCGGTCATACGGCAGGGGATCAATCAGAGGAAAGTGCGAAGGTTACGCCAATCAACCGCTTATCAGTGCAGCGGGTCGAAGGCATCAAGTTGTCGGTCCGCCTGAAATTGACGGGTTGCGTGATTCAGACGGGTTCAGAGTGCCGCGGAGCTTCCCGGCAAGGCGTATCGACGAAGGTGTGCTGATGAGCGCTTGACGGAGCCTCGGGTGGCGGGTACATTTCGCGCTCCCCGGATTCCGCATCCGTGGAGCGCATGCTTCGTGCCGAGGTGGCGGAATTGGTAGACGCGCACGGTTCAGGTCCGTGTGGGGGAAACCCCGTGGAGGTTCAAGTCCTCTTCTCGGCACCAGCGTGACCCCGATCGCCCCGCCAACGCGTGCGGCGAGCCCGGATGGGTATCGGGCGGTCACCGGACAATCACCGAATCTTCCGACGTTCTCGAGCGCGTGCGCTCGGCGTCATCCTCTCCTGCCCCATCGTTCCGGCTCATCGGCACCCGCACGGGCCCGCTCGGGCGCCAGGCCGATCCCGTGTCGGTCCCGGCCCGAGGGAGAGCCGGTACCGATCGGACATCGGGCCGGCGCGGACCCGGCGATCGGCATCCGAACGTGCGACCCGCACGAGCCGCGACCGTTCAGTCGAACGGCTGCTGGAAGACGATGTTCTCGTCCCGTTCGGGACCGGTCGACACCAGATGGATCGGCGTCTCGACCAGTTCCTGCAGGCGTTCGATGTAGCTGCGCGCCTCCGGCGGCAGCCGTTGCGCATCGGTCACGCCCCGGGTCGAGGATCGCCACCCGGGCATCGTCTCGTAGACGGGCACGCAGCGCGCCCAGCCCTCTGCACCGAGTGGCGGGTGGTCCACGGCCTCACCGTCCAGCTCGTAGCCGGTGCAGATCGACAGCTCGGCCAGTTCGTCCATGACATCGAGCTTGGTCAGGCAGATCCCGGTCACGCCGCTGAGCAGACAGGTGCGACGCACCGCCACCGCGTCGAACCAGCCGCAACGCCGTGGCCGTCCGGTGGTGGCACCGAACTCGTGACCGCGCCGGGCGAGCTCCTCGCCGGCTGCATCGAACAGCTCGGTCGGGAACGGTCCCGCGCCCACGCGCGTGGTGTAGGCCTTGGTGATGCCGAGCACGTAGTCGATCGCGTCGGGCCCGCATCCCGAGCCGGACATCGCCGCACCGGACACGGTGTTGGAGGAGGTGACGAACGGGTAGGTACCGTGATCCACGTCGAGCAGGGAACCCTGCGCCCCCTCGAACAGCACCCGCCGTCCGGCTCGCCGGTAGGCTGCGATGCGTCCGGGCACATCGGCGATCATCGGCACCAGCCGCACGGCGAAGTCGCGCGCCATGGCCGAGATGGCGGCAACGTCCACCGGTGGCAGACCGTGACGCGTCAGCGTCGCATCGTGATGGCGCGCAACGATCGCCAGCTTGGCGTCGAAGACGTCCAGATCGCACAGGTCCTGGACGCGCAACGCCCGCCTGCCGACCTTGTCCTCGTAGGCCGGCCCGATACCGCGCCCGGTGGTGCCGATCGCGTCGCGGCCAGCGGCACGCTCGCGAGCCTGGTCCAGCGCCTCGTGGTACGGCAGGATCAGCGGACAACCGCCGCTGACGATCAGCCGGTCGCCGATCGGTACGCCGCGCTCGACCAGACCGTCCATCTCCTCGAACAGCGCCGGCGGCGAGACGACGACGCCATTGCCGATCACGCAGGTGACCCCGTCGCGCAGGATGCCGCTGGGCACCAGGTGCAGCACGGTGGTCTCCTTGCCGATCACCAGTGTGTGACCGGCGTTGTGACCGCCCTGGAATCGCACCACCAGTTCGGCCTGGGCGGTGAGCAGATCCACGATCTTGCCCTTTCCCTCGTCACCCCATTGGGTACCGAGCACCAGCACGCTATCGGACATGTCGTCTCGTCGTCGGAGAATGAATCAGCCGCGTCCCGATCAGGACGCGGTCAGGGGTCGAACGGTCCAGCCCGACGCGAACCGTACCAGCTCGCGGTCGATCGACACGTCGACCAGGTCCTGCGCCAGACTGGAGATGACGCACTCGCCGTCCGCACGCAGTGCACGCGCAGCGTCCCAGGCACCGTCCGCCGTCGGATCGCGCAGCAGGATCGCGCGCCGTTCCGTAGCCGGCGACGCACCCGGAGCCGTCTGGCAGTCCATCAGCCGGGCCAGCTCGCCGCTGAACCCGGTCGCCGGCCGCCCCTTGCCGGTGCCGAACGCCTCGCCGATCGCGTCGTAGCGCCCGCCCCGCGCCAGCGGCTCGCCGGCGGCGCCGTGCACCGCGAACAGCATGCCGGTGTGATAGCGGTAACCCCGCAGATCGCCCAGATCGATGTGCAGACCGACCTCGGGATGACTGATCGCGAGCCCGTCGACCGTGCCGGCCAGCGTGTCGAGGGCCTGCGTCACCCGCGCACCGCGTCCGGCGAGCCGTTCGCGAGCACCCGCCAGCATTGACGGTTCGCCGCGCAGCGACGGCAACGCACCGAGTGCCCGCAGTGCCGCACCGCGCCCGTGCTCATGCCCGTGCCCCGTGTCGGCAGCGGTGATCCGCTGCACGTCCGGTACGGAACCGCGCACCATCGCGTCGTGAAGGCGTTGCTCGCTCTCGCCGTCCAGTCCGGCCTCGTCGACCAGCCCGGCGTACACGCCGACATGCCCGAGCGACAGTGTCAGCGCGCCGGGCTGGACACCGCTCAGCAACACCGATTCGAGCATGAGCCGGCACATCTCCAGATCGCTCTGCAGGCCGCCGTGCCCGAACAGCTCCGCACCAAACTGCAGCGGATTGCGGCTGCCGCCCGCAGCGTCCGTGCGCGCCCTGAGCACCGTCCCCGTGTACAGCAGGCGCGTCGGCACATCGCGCCCGAGGGCGTGCGCATCGATGCGTGCCACCTGCGGGGTCATGTCCGCCCGCACGCCGAGCGTGCGCCCGTCCTGCTGATCGATCAGCGTGAACGTCTGCAGGTCCAGCACCTCGCCGGTTCCGGTCAGCAGGGCGTCCAGGTACTCGATCATGGGTGGCATGACCGGCTCGAAGCCCCAGCTCGCACCCAGATCGATGAACCGTCGACGCAGCGTCTCCAGACGTCGCGATGCGTCGGGCAACCACTCGTCTATGCCATCCGGCAGTCGCCAGCGCTCCGTGCCCGAAGGGATCACGGCGACGACTCGCCGACGGGTGTCGAAACGGTGGGTGCGGGGATGGCGGCGGTCCGGATCATCGGGCCACCGCGAGCAGCAGGGCACCGATCAGCATGAACGCCAGCCCGATACCGCGAAGCTGGCCGTCGGCCAGCTCCATCAGTTGCCGGGCAGCGCGTTTCCACGCTGCCGGACCGATGCTGAGCAACAGACCCTCCAGCACCAGCACCAGGGCGATCGCCGCGACGATCTCGCTCCACATCGACCGCTCCTGGCCGCCCGTCCATTCGTCGCCCGTACGCCGTCGCTATCAGTTCGACGACACGGCGGTCGGCGCTTCGGTGCCGGAGGCTGCATCGGCATCCGCGGCCTCGTCCGACCCATCCGACCCACCGGACCCTGCGTCCTGCGGAGCCGTTGCCCGACCGTTCGGGTTCTGGAAGTAGCGGAAGAACTCCGAATCGGGCGACAGCACCATCACATCGTTGCCCCTGAAGGCCGTGCGGTAGGCGCCGAGCGAGCGGTACAGGTTGTAGAACTCGCGGTTCTGGGTGTAGGCCTCGGCGTAGACGCGCGCAGACTCCGCATCGCCCGAACCTCGGGTCTGCTCGGCCTCGGCGTAGGCGGTGGCGAGCGTCTCCTCCCGAATGCGGTCGGCGGCGGCGCGGATGCGCTTGGCCTCCTCCTCGCCCTGCGAACGGATCTCGCGCGCGATCTTCTCGCGGTCCACTTCCATGCGCTGGTAGACCGATTCGCGTACATCCTCCGGCAGTTCGACCTTCTTGACCCGCATGTCGACCACCTCGATGCCGAGGGTGTCGGCCTGACGATCGACCGGATCGCGAATGGCGTCGCGCAGGCTGGAACGCGCCGAGGAGACGACCTCGCGGATCGTGAGCTTGCCGAAGGCGTTGCGCAGGCTTTCCCGTGCGAACTGCGCCAGCCGGTTGTTGGCGAACTCCTCGTTGCCGCCGACCGCGGTGAAGAATTGCTCCGGATCGTCCACCCGCCACTTGACGAAGACGTCGACGATGACGTTCTTCTCCTCGTTGGTCAGCACCGGCTCCGGCGGCACGTCCATGGTCAGGATGCGCTGGTCGAACTTGACCACGCGCTCCAGCAACGGCACCTTGAAATGCAGGCCCGGTTCGTAATCCGAGCGGGTGATGTTGCCCAGGAACAGCTTGATCGCCTTCTCGCGCTCGTTGACCGTGAACACGGCCGAGCTGAGCACCAGCAGGGCAAGCGCCACGGCCAGCAGCACGAAGGGGTTCATGAGACGTTTCATTGCAGTGCTCCGCGCTCGCGGCTCCGGTCCTGGCTGGTCCTGTCCGCGGGCACGTCCCGGCTGGGCAGATCGACGAACCGCGGCTGATCGTTGGAGGAACCCGAGAGGTTGCCGTCACCGTTGCCACGAGGGTTGTTGCGGCCCTGCTCCATGAGCTTGTCGAGCGGCAGGTACATCAGGCTGTTGCTGCCCTCGCCGCCCTGCCCGCCGTCCATCAGCACCTTGCTGGAATTGCCGAGCACCGTCTCCATGGCCTCGAGGTAGAGCCGCTCCCGGGTGACTTCGGGTGCCTTCTCGAACTCCTCGAGCAACGACAGGAACCGCTGCGACTCACCGATGGCGGCCTGCTCGACGCGGGTACGGTAGCCCTGCGCTTCCTCGATGACGCGCTGCGCGTCACCCCGTGCCCGCGGCACAATCTCGTTGAGATAGCCCTGCGCCTCGTTGATGAACCGCTCGCGATCCTCGCGCGCCTTGATCACGTCCGAGAACGCGCCCTGGACCTCGGCGGGCGGCTGGCCCTTCTCGAAGCTGACCTCGGTGATCTCGATGCCCACATCGTAGGTGTCGAGCACGGCCTGCATGCCGGTGCGGGTATCGATCGGGATCAGTTCCCGCCCCTCGGTCAGCACCGATTCCAGATCGGTCTGGCCGATGACCTCGCGCAGGGCACTCTCCATGACCTGGTTGAGCGTCTCGTCCGGACCGAACACGTTGAACAGGTAGTCCTCGGCGCTGTTGATGCGGTACTGCACCGCCACCTTGATGTCGGCCAGGTTCTCGTCCTGGGTGAGGATCAGCTGATCGGGCAACGTGGTCGAACGTACCTGCTGCACGTCGATCTTCTGCACCGCCTGGATCGGGTACGGGATGTGCCAGTGCGGGCCGGCCCCCGTCGTCTTGACGTGACGGCCGAACTGGGTGACCACGCCGGCCTCGGCCGGCTCGACGATGTAGATGCCGGACAGGACCCACAGGCCCAGCAGCACGGCCGCGACCACGCCGAGTCCCTTGCCGGTCAGGTTCCCGCCGGGCAACCCGCCCGAGGAACGCCCGCCGGAAGGCCGCTGTCCGCCCTTGCCGAACAGACCGTCCAGCTTCTTGCGTATGTTCTTGAAGACCTCGTCGAGGTCGGGGGGGCCACCGCTGTTCTTGCGGTTACCCCACGGGTCGTTATCGTTGCCGCCGGGCTCGTTCCACGCCATATGTTCCGTTTTCGCTCCAATGCCGGTCCGCCACGAACCGGTGGTTGTGTTCATTTGCCGACCGGCACCGCAAGCGGGGGCGGATCGGCGCAAAGACTCTCACTTATACGGTGTTCGACAGCGATCCGTGCAAACTCGCTCGCGTCAATGTCCAGATGCAGCCACGTGGCGCCGTCATCCTGCACGCGTTCCGCCCGAACGGCGTCGGCCGCGTACAACCGTGCCCGCAGACGTCCGGCCGCGGGCTCGATCGCCAGCCAGCCCGACGTGCGGTGCCCGCTGACCCGCTCCGACACGGCGCGCGCCAGCGCGTCGATGCCGATGTCGCGCAACGCCGAGACCCGCACCGCGACCGGCTCGCCGGCACCGTCGCGCGTCACGCTCGCCTGCTGGCCCGACACGTCGATCTTGTTGAAAACCGACAGCTGAGGCACCTCGTCGGCGCCGATGCCGGCGAGCACCTGCTCCACATCCGCCTGGTGTTGCGCCCGTTCCGGATCGGCATCGTCCACCACGTGCAGCAGCAGGTCCGCCTCCAGCGTCTCGGTCAGGGTGGAACGAAAGGCATCGACCAGTTCATGCGGCAGGTCGCGAATGAAACCCACCGTGTCGGCGAACACCACCACCACGCCGCCCGGCAGGGTAACCCGGCGCAGCGTCGGGTCCAGTGTCGCGAACAGCTGATCGGCCGCATGGATCGACGCATCGGTCAGACGGTTGAACAGCGTCGACTTGCCGGCATTGGTGTACCCGACCAGCGCCACGGTCGGCACGCCGGACTTGCCGCGCTGGCTGCGCCCCTGCTCGCGCTGCCGACGCACCTTCTCCAGCCGCTGCTTCAGCACCCGGACCCGTTCGCCCAGCAGACGACGGTCGGTCTCGAGCTGAGTCTCGCCCGGGCCGCGCAGGCCGATGCCGCCCTTCTGGCGCTCCAGGTGGGTCCAGCCGCGCACCAGGCGCGTCGACAGGTGGGAAAGCTGGGCGAGCTCGACCTGCAGCTTGCCCTCGAACGTGCGGGCACGTTGCGCGAAGATGTCCAGGATCAGGCTGTTGCGATCGAGCACGCGCACGCACAGTTCGCGCTCCAGGTTGCGCTCCTGGCTCGGCGTGAGGCGCTGGCCGAACAGGACCACGTCGACCGGCCCGCCCCCGTCGACATCACCGTCGCCGTCACCGGTGGCCGCACTCTCCAGGGTGACCTTGAGTTCCTCGATCTTGCCGCTGCCGATGAAGTGCCGGGCGGTGGCGCGCTGGCGACGGGCGGTCACCAGTTCGACCACCTCCAGCCCGGCCGAACGGGCAAGTTCCACGAACTCGGCCCGGTCGGCCTCGACATCGGCGGCCATCGCCGCGCTCGCCGCACCGCCCTGACGCAGGTCGACGTGAACGAGCAAGGCGCGGCGGCCTGCTGAATCGGGGCGTTC
>ENA-ORXT01006410-ORXT01006410.1-marine-metagenome-genome-assembly--contig:-NODE-6410-length-10939-cov-168.413460_pt1 | contig 10939 bp, 12 predicted proteins | sample MGYA00237868_ERZ511482 | MGnify/ENA metagenome assembly ERZ511482
ATTTGGTGTTGAACCAATTTGAACATCAGATCCTAAACAAATAGTATTAGTTTGAGTTGGGCAGGCATCTACTATAATTTCAAAAAATGAAGTTGTTGAGTTACCTGTAGCATTGGTGGTTGTTAATTGGTAAGTTGTTGTATTGGTAGGATCGGCAGTTGGGTCGGCGCAATTAACACAACTTAAATTGTTGGTAGGGTTCCAAGTGTAAGTATTTTCTGCATTTGGTATTGAACCAATTTGAACATCAGATCCTAAACAAATAGTATTAGTTTGAGTTGGCGTAATACAAGGATCTACAATAATTTCAAAATAGATGTATGTTAAAACGCCTGCTACATCAGTTGTTGTAAGCTCGTATAGTGTTGTACTGGTTGGCTCGGCTGTAGGGTTGGCGCAATCAACACAGCTTAAATTGTTGGTAGGGTTCCAAGCATAGGTGCTTTGTGGGTTAGGGTTTACCCCCAATTGAACATTGTTTCCCAAACAAATAGTGCCAGATTGATCTATCGCACACATACCTAATGTAGTTGAGGTAACCCCATCGGTAATTTCTGCGCTGCAAGTATTGTCGTAAGTTTTGCCGTTACAACCACAAACAGGGTCGTACATCATTAAACACAAACTATTAGGGTTTATTAATGTGGTGTTAATGCATTGAGCAGAAAGTTGATTTAAAGAAATTAAAAAAATACATAATTTCAAAATGTGTTTTATATACATACCAGTTAAAGCTTATGAGTTAAAAAAATAATCCGTTAATTAGCTTCGACTGGTATGTGTAGACTTGTGTAATATTGCAAATAATAAACAACAAATATTAAGCCACTTTTACTAATATGACGTTTTTAATTAAAAAAAATGAATATAATCGATTAGTAATTCAAATTGACCAGCGTTTTTATCTGTAGTAATAAAGCCTAATCGAATTATTTTGTTGAGTTGATTTTGAGTTATGGTTTTGCCTGTAGGTTTCCCTATCTCTTGACCTTCAAAATTTTTTAAATCAATTTCAACTTCTTGCCATTTGTTGCCCGTTGTATCTAAATAAAACTTGTAGTAGGGTTGGTACCACTGTTCACTTAACTCTAAAGTAAATGCAAACTGCTTACCTATTGATTTGTATCTTATCTTAACTTTATCATAATCACTTAAATCGTAATTTTGATAGGGGCTTCTTATAGATGCAAAGCCTCCATTATTTTCCAGAGAAAGATAGCCGCTAAAGTTTATTGCCTTTTTAGCTATGTTAATGGTACCAGTAGAACGGCCACCCATTACTACATCATTAACAATATACCAGTTCTCTTCGCCATTTTTACCAAAATTTATAGTAAAATTTTCTGTATTTGATATTTGCATTATCGTTATTAAAAGCACTACATATTTCATGTGTACAAAGTTAAAATAAATTGATTTGGTAAGATAGATAAAAATTAGCCTGAAATATATGGTAATAGTGAAACAAATTGAATTAATTTGCAGTAAAATATTACACAATGAGACGATTAACAATATTAGCATTTTGCCTTATAGCCATTAGCCTTGGTTTTAGTAGTTGCGAAAAAGAATATACCTGCACTTGCATTACAACCGATACAAGCGGTATGTATGAAACATCAAAAAGCAGTAAACCTATACCAAGTGCAAAAAAAAGTGATGCGGAAGACATTTGTTCAAGCACTAGCACAACTATTGACACTTTAGAAACGGTTTGTAGTTTAGAGTGATTGGTATACAGTTAAGCATCGGTTTTTTAGAAGGTTAATAAAACAAACGTTACTTAGTGTAACCGATTGCCTTTCCTTCGGCTCGGCTATCGCTATAGCCTTCTAACATTCCATTAGGTTTTACTAAAATTGCATCAACACGACCTATTGATTCTCGTTTCTCTAATTGATGTTGCATTTTGCTTAACTCGGCATTTTGTGGGCTATTAAAAATTTCTGGTTCACAATAAATTTTATCGGGCAGCCATTGGTGATGAAAGCGGGCTTGGTCTGTTGCTTCTTTCAAAGTCATTTTATGTGCTACTACACTTAAAAAAACTTGTAAAACAGTAGTTATTATGGTAGAACCACCTGGCGAACCAAGCACCATAAATAAGCCATCATTTTTTTCAACTACAATTGGCGTCATGCTGCTAAGCATACGTTTACCGGGTTCAATAGCATTGGCTGCTGCCCCAACCAAACCATACATATTTGGCGCACCAGGTTTGGCACTAAAATCATCCATTTCATTATTAAGTAAAAAGCCTGCACCAGTAACAAAAACTTTTGAGCCAAAAGAAGCATTTAAAGTTGTGGTGGAAGATACTGCATTACCTGCTGCATCAACAACCGAAAAATGAGTAGTTTCTTCGCTTTCTTTTACACTAAAATTACCAGCTTTAATTGAACTACTTGGGCTTGCCGTGCTTAATAAAAAGTCGCTCATTTTTTCTTTTAAATATTCATCTTCTAAAAGTTCAGTTATTGGTACGTTCCAATAATCCATATCGCCTAGGTGAGTGGCTCTGTCTGCAAAAGCCCTACGCTCAACTTCTGCAACTAAGTGAATATAATTTTTGCTATCAACTCCCATTTCATTTAAAGAAAAGTTGGCCAACATTTTCAGCATTTGGCTCAATGCAATTCCGCCACTTGAGGGTGGCCCCATTGATATAACTTTATAATCATTTTTATAGTTGGTAACAATAGGTTTGCGCCATACCGGTTGGTATTGTTTTAGATCTGCTAAACTTATAATGCCATTATCTCTTTGCATTTCTGCCACTATTAAATTGGCAGTCTTTCCTTCATAAAAACCTTTTTTACCTTTTTGTTGGATGCGTAGCAGCGTATTGCCTAAATCTGGCAGTTTCATTAAATCACCTTCTTTCCATTCTTTTTCTTTATTTACTAAGTAATTATTGGCTTCATTATATTTTATAAAATCTGCTTTGTTTTCATTTAATTTTTTGGCTTCAATGGGTAATAATTGAAAACCTTTTTGGGCCAAATCTATTGCTGGCTGTATTAATGTTTCCATTGGTAAGCTACCATATTTTTGATGCGCTTCAAACATACCAGCAACACTACCTGGCACACCGCTGGCCAATCTATTATATTGGCTAAGTTCTGCAATAGCATCTCCTTCGCTATTCAAATACATATCTTTATCTGCCAATGTTGGTGCAGTTTCTCTATAATCTAAGGTGTTGGTGGTGCCATCTTTTAACCTTATTACCATAAAACCACCACCACCTAAATTGCCTGCACTTGGGTACACTACTGCCAAAGCAAAATGTACTGCAATTGCTGCATCAATAGCATTGCCACCTTGTTTTATAATTTCAATACCCACTTTGCTTGCCAACGGATGTGCACAACTTACCATTGCATCGGTTGCTATAGTGCCTTCATTTAAAACAGTAGCAATTTGTGGTGTTGCTATTGCTGTAGTTTCAACAATTGTTTGTTTACTTACTTTGCATTGTGTTAAACAAAACAAAGCAACAACAAACAGTAAATAGTTTTTGTAATATTTCATAAGCTCAAAAGTTGCTATAAAAATACAATGAAATGTTTAGTAATTTATGATGAGGGATGGCGATTGCATAAATATGGTGGCTGATAATCATATATATGACATTTATTAAAGAGGCTTGATTTCTTAAAACGGTTTATATGGTGGTGCATAATTTAAATACTAATGAACTTTAAATGATGGTGATGTGCTTAAAATACGGTAGCTTATTATAGTTGCATTACACAAGCTTGCTATTATGGTTGTAATAAAAATGAGGTTAGGTTGTAAGTTTTGGTAAAAATTTTTGTATAACATCTAAAACTCAAATTGGTATTAAATAGTTTTGTAGGGCATTATAAATTAACTTTTTATTGAGTTTAAATTTTGAAAATGAATGTGTGCCTTAATTTGTTCAATTTCTGTGTCTTTTGATTCTGCGTTGTTTAAGATTGATAAAGTCGAAATCATTTCAATATTATTTGGGGCGTGGCCCGTAATTGAAACAAAGTTATTTCGTATGGTTGTAAGCCGTAAAGGGGTAGCTATTCTAAGAAATTTTTCGACAGTTTTTATATCTCTACTAAATAGCGTTTTAATAATCGGATTTAATTCGGTTAACGCACATTGAATACCAATCTCCAATAATACTTTGGGTGTATTTTCAAATGTTAAAATGTCAGCGTCTTTATATTGTACAATTTTTTGATTATGAATTAGCTCTTCATAAAGCAAATTAAAATGTTCATCAATAACTGAAACATCTCTACTCAAAATTTGAAACCTCCGTTTCGCTGATAAATTAGGTCTTGTTTCGGGCTTATAGGAAAGCACATGCTCCAATTCACACCATAACTCTTGAGCAAGTGTTCGAACTTGTATTTCAAAAACTGGACACGCACTTGAAAGAACAGAGCTACTTTTAAGTTTAGCCATATAATGTATTGAAGTGTAACCACTATCCTTTTGTTTATTTTCAATGTGAGACAGCCCTAGCCTCACAAGTTTTTCAGGTTCAAAGAAAGCCTCTGGTGGAGTGGTATCACTTAACTCAAAAAAACTTGAATTTCTCAATTCTCTGTCAACTAAAGATAACTGGGAAGAGAAATAAACTATAATTCTTAACCCAATTGTGTCGTGCATTTTTTTGAAACTTTTGGAAGAAAGTTGGTCTGGAAATAATTTATATTTACGAAAAATCTTTTCTACCACCTTTTCAGGTTGTTTAATACGAGACATTATTTGTCTAATAGGTGATGGAGTGGCAACACCTTTGCTTGTTGTGTATTTGTTCCAAAATTCAGACTTACTCATCTTCTCCAAACAAACATTAATTTCGTTTAGAGTTGGTTTTAAAATCTCTGTTTCGTATTCACTATACTCCTTTAAGAAATTGTTTAGTTCATTTGATAATTCCATTATGTATTTTTCGATTTTTAACTTAGTTAGGTTTTTAATGTACTACATTATGTTTATAACCCAAATTACGAATATACCAATTACCTTAAACAACAAAAATAAAATTTATTTAATATTAAGTCACTATAACCGTTATATCTAAATTTTATGCTGAAATTATAAAAGAAAGCACAAATACCTCGTTTTCCAACAACCCATCACCGCCAGAAAAATAGCTCCGATTGGCGCGGTTATGTTGTTTTGCTGTACGGGCATTAAAGCTTTGGTAACAACATTTGAGCAGTGAGCGCAGCCAAACTTTCTGCGAGCATTAACCGTTTAATTTAATTTTTTGCTTAATCTTAGTATCTTCTGCTATCGGTCACCTTACGTATAGCTTTTGTTGTAGCATTTTCTATTTTTCAATAGTTGTTAATACCGTTTTTATTTCTTTCGGAATAGCTTTATTAATTTGATATTCTGCTATTTCAATTGTTTGGTTCATTTCTCCTAAAGCTTTTTGGAGAAATAGAAACTGATAACTCTTTTTGCTTAGGAGGTATTTAAATACTTAGAACATGAAGTTCAGAAGGCTTGTTTATTGCCTTATTCATTAAATTATATTACACTAATAATAATTTAAAATATTGATAGTACAACTTTGATGATAGTAATATTACGGAAGTATTTACCTACAAAAGAACTGAAACATATTACCCAAAACCAAGCCAAAAAGAAACTATTATTAAGTTTAAAGAAGCCTTAGAAAAGGCAGAAACAATCTGTTAATGTATGCGGTAATGCGTTTTGGTAAATCTTTTACTTTTAGGTGTTGGGTAATAGAATTGGATGCTAAAATCGTTTTTATATTATCTGCAAAAAATGACGTAAGTGAAGAATGGAAAAAGACGATTGAAGGTTATATTAAATTTGATGGATTTTCTTTTTTAAACAGCAATTCAATTTTACAAAATGAAACTATAACTAAAGAAAAAATTGAAGCAGGTGAAAAGATTGCTTTATTTCTAACTCTTCAATATTTATACGGAGGTTTAATAAAAACTAAACATAAGAAGTATTTGAGAATGAAATTGACTTATTGCTAATTGATGAAACACATTTTGGAGCAAGAGCATTGGAGTATGGTAAAATTTTAAAACACTTAAAGTTTAAAGAGATTAAAAGTGAATTAAGGTTAAACGATAATTCAATTGGCGATTTAGGCGACACAACTAAGTTAATAAATGCTAAGGTTCGTTTACATCTTTTTGGTACGCCTTATCGTATTTTAATGAATAGTGAATTTACCAATGAAGACATAATGGCTTTCTATCAGTTTACAAATATTGCAGAAGACCAAGAAAATTGGAATGACTGTATGAAAGTATTAAAATGAAAAAAGTGTTTTGGATGAAGCCACCACTATATGTATTGATTATAGATTATTAGAGATAGAGGCCGTAAAAGCGGTAATAGATAAACAAGGAAAAATTGGTTATAAATAAGGTATTAAAATTAAGGCTTCGGAAGAAGAAGGAGCCGAAATGGATGTAGATGATGAGCCAGATAATGGTGCGGTATTATTTGAAACGCACAAAGTGGGTGGGTAAAAATACATCGACCACTTTGTAAAGTGGCTTGTTTTTATTATTCGCATATTTGTAAGGTGATTAAACCCTACCGAAATTGGAATTTTAGCCCCGATTGTAGTGGTTATGCTATTGTGCCGCGTGGGCATTTTGAAGCGTTGGCAATAGCATTTGAACGGAAAGCGGGGAGCTGTTTTATAGATCATCCAAAATTTTCGCTTCAAAAAATAGTGGTGTTTTTTTTTCTGAAAATTTATAATTTATATTTTTTTGTGATGTTGTTTTTTGGGTTTGCTTTTAATCCATTGAATGTTTTGGGTAGTTTCTTTTGGTGTATAATGGTTGGCAGGCAGATGCGTTTATTTTGCTTACTCATCATGTGGTATACCTATCTCAAACCATAAACAGTATGTTTGAAATAAACTTAATGACGGCGTGCTATGTAGGTTTTTGAGGCGGTGCAGGTTTTTTTCTATTTGCTCTATACCCACTTGTTTACCACTATAATTGTAATGCAAAGCCAGTTACCTTTACGCAGGCTTGTTTAACTAATGTCGGTTGTTTTTTAAGTTGTGGTATAATTTATTAAAAATTTAATTTAAGGGTAAATGTTTTAAATTGATACGAAAGCAAACCTCTCGCTTTGAGGGATTTGTGCAATAATGTGTAAAAATAATAGCGGTTATGGGTACACTCAAACAGTTATCACATTTAATTAATTAACTTGCCAGCTAATAATTAAGTGCGTTTTACTGCGCACGCTGCATAAAATTAATGTAGTAAGTAATAAAACCTCTTTAATAAAGATTTGGAAGATTTAATCAATAAAATAAAAAGCAGATTAGAACTTAGGCCGGAGGCTGAAGAATTTCTATATTCTATTTCTAAAGAAACCAATCGTTTAAAGGGGGAGGTATTAATAAGAGAAGGACAAATAGTGAAGAAGATTTTTTTTGTCACATCTGGTTGCATAAGGTCTTACTGTGTTGATAAAAGCGGGAAGGAACATACCTTACTATTTGCTATTAAAGATTGGTGGATTAGTGATTACATTGCCATTCATACAGATAAGCTTGCCACACTAACGGTAGAATGTTTGACGGATTCGACCATTATTGAATTCAACGCAAAGCAATTAGATCAAATTCATACCCTGTTTCCAGAATTTGAACCCTACCAAAGGCATAATTTAGAGCGGCATGTTGTTAGCTTACACCAGCGAATTTTAAACCAATTACAACTAAACGCCTCCGAACGATATGATTTATTTCTAAAACAGTATCCTAATATAGAACGGCACACTCGAAATTATCACATTGCATCATTTTTGGGTATTACCCAAGAAAGCTTGAGTCGTATTCGGGTAGAAAAAGCAAAAAAGTAGCTTTCTTACCATAGGTCAAATTTTACAACAAATTTTAGAATGAGAGAAAGTTGCCTTTAAGCAACAACTTATAAACTTAGGTAATTATACACCTGTTTAACACAGTATTTAGGATTTATTTTTTCATTAAATTATTTTTATTAATAATTTTAGATAGTTCCGATTTCTTTACATTAGATATTTGCCTCATAGCATCATCAAAGCTCATATTGATATTTAATGGCTTCTTTAGCTTTTTGTCTTTATTGCTCATAAGTCTAATTTTTACTCGTTGATTTCATAATGAGCTATTATTTTGTCTTCAATTTTCGAGTTTGGTTTTCCTGCTTCTTTTATTATTTTCCTTTCTATTGATATTTCATACAATCTGGTAAAAGTTAATGACGAGGCACTTTCTTTTATGGGTTTATCAAAATAACCTGTGTACTGTTGTTTATCTAAACTTGTAAAAGTGAAATATCCAGTATTACAGTTAATAGCTCTAAACTTTCCTTTAGCTCCAAAACTATCAGTATCCTCCGTATTGATATTTTCAATAGAATCAATTATAGCGCTTGCTTGAAAAAGCGTGAAATCTTCTGATACTAGAATATTTGTGGTGTGGTCAGTCCAATCAACATCTAATTTTATGTCATATTCGGTAATATTCTTTAGAAATATCCTATACGTTTTAAATACAAAATCACTATAATTTAAATAGTTATCTTTTAAATTATCTTTTTCTTTACTAATTTCAAATAACTTTAGAAGATTTTCACTAATAACTTGTGATATCCTTTTCCCTTCAAAAACTTCTAATTGTTGGGGATGCTTAGGTTTGATATATACACTATATGAAGCAGCTTTGTTTAAAAAAACTTCTGTAGAAGATTGTCCTAATTTTTGATTTCTATCTTTGGGTGGAATTTTTGACTCCCCTCGATTTATTCCAAAATGATAATCTAAAGCTACTTCTTTATATAAGTTATTAAATGATAAAAGAGTTGAGCCTAAGACATCAGTATCTATTTTGCCATGCCCAACTCCTTTACCCTCTTTTAAATGTAAATTGAATACTTCCGATCTTTTACGAATTGCTACCTTTTTTAGATGCTCACTTAATTTTATAGGCTTAATTTTTAAACTATTTAGTTTAAAGTAATCAATGATTTTCTGAGTTTCTACTCCATTTAGCAATTCAAAAAAACTATCTTCAGGAAACAAGTATTCATCTGGGATTTGATAGGAGGATATAATGCTTACATTAATTATTTTACCATCTTTTTCATCGGATACAAAAATTAAACTGTCAATACAATATTTGACTAATTCACTTTGACTGATTTCTCCTTCAATGAATCTCTTTAAGTTTTGTTTTGAGGACTTATAATAAAGTAGCCTATCAATTTCGTCATCACAATCAATCCACTCTCTTACAATTGGAGTATCTTTATTGTCTGTATAAATAGAAGTAACAGGGAATTCTTGAAAAAGTAAAACCCCAACAAATTCATTTATTTGAATTGGTAGTTTATTTAATGATATGCCCGTTACATCTTTCATTGAATTTTTTCAACAACATTAAAGGTTAATGTCAAATCTATTTTTTCATATTCAAAATGAGTAAAATGACCATTATCTTGCTCCTTGTCTGACAAACCGTCATTTTTAATCAAATTCCCTTTTGCAACATGATCTCCAAGTTTTTTGTACAAATTCTTTCTGTAACCTACAATGTCAATTAACCGTTTTTTAGCAGCTTCTTGTGTAGTATAAAAAGAAAGCCCCCAACCTATACAATCATTTCTTTCCCTTTTCGGCTGTAAAAGAAATCTTGGCAAAAAATTTCTTTGGTCATCTATGTTCTCGAATGTCCAGCGAAAAGCTACCCTTTCCCGCTCAACAAACCCTTTAAAATCGCAATCCATTTCATCAACTTCTTTTTGGTATTTAAGGTTTGGCATTTTAATTTATTAATTCTTTGTAGGTTAATCTAACATTAGACATCGCTAACATGTTACTAAATCTTTGCGAACATTCAAAATGTCTTGTGTTATATCTGTATGCGAAAGCGTTTAAATATTTCTGTAAATGTTTCTTTGATGTAAAATGATAGATACCAATTATACCACGTTTTAATAAGCTCCAAAAGCCCTCAATTGTGTCTGTATGTACATCACCATTAACATATTCTTTTGCGCTGTGATTAACTATTGCGTGCTTATAAATTGCATCTAAGCCATTGTAACCAACCCATTCGTCAGAATAAACCTTTGCACCATCTTTCACATTACTTAAAATTTCGGTTGTTAAAGTTTCGGCACTTACATCGGGAACTTTAACAGCCTTTACTTTACCACCACGCTCAACCATACCAAGTACAGCAGCTTTGTCTTTTGTGCTACGGCCTTGTGTTCCTTTTATCTTTTTGCTTTCGTGACGGTCCTTATTTTTACCACCAACGTAAGTTTCGTCTGCTTCAACTGTATTTTCTAATTTTTCATCTTCAATACCAAAACAATTACGTAATCTATGCAACATAAACCAAGCCGTTTTTTGAGTAACGCCAATATCTCTATGTAATTGTAAAGATGAAATACCTTTTTTATGTGAAGTAATTAACCAAATTGCTGCAAACCATTTTTGTAAAGGGATAGGGCTATTTTCAAATATAGTGCCTTTAGTAACTGAAAATTGCTTTCGACACCCTGCACATTTATAGTTGTTTTTCATTGTGTAAATCTTATAGTGCGAGCAATGAGGGCAAGTAATACCATTTGACCAACGCATTTCAGCTAAGTAGCTTTTGCATGTTTCTTTATCTGAAAAGTGCATCATTACGTCAATCAAATTTTTAAATGGCTTTTTATTTTCGATTATTTTACACATATCTCGTTACTTATGCTTCAAATATACGACTAATTTTGGGTTAAACAAATATATAGTCACCTATACTTATTTAAAGCCCCTTATCCTATTGTCAATTTTCTACACTTTAAAACCTCAATTCTGAAAGCAACATCAAGCCCCTACTTTACCCATCTACATAAAAAATTAAATAATATTTTAAAGTGGTGCA
>ENA-ORXT01006411-ORXT01006411.1-marine-metagenome-genome-assembly--contig:-NODE-6411-length-10939-cov-13.119775_pt1 | contig 10939 bp, 6 predicted proteins | sample MGYA00237868_ERZ511482 | MGnify/ENA metagenome assembly ERZ511482
ATTACAGGGTCGCGGGAAGCGACCGTGTAATAAGCTCTCGAACTGTCAACTACTTTCGTACAATGGATAAACTTGTCCTATATTGCTTTATTGCTGATTGCCAGCGTCTAGTTAGAAAACAATAAAGCCATAAAACAATAAAACCATAAAACAATAAAACAATATAGCAATTTTAGCCATTTACCATTTCCTATATTCCATACTTATCCAATAAATAAACCAGACTAGTCATAGCCGCAGCCCCTAACTCCAATTCTCGTTCATTAACAGCTTCTATGCGGTCAATAGCAGTATGGTGATAATCAAAATATCGTTGAGAATCTGGGCGAAAACCGAATAGTAAGCCTTTTTGACTTTTTAACCTAGAAATATCTGCACCAGATCCCCCTTTCTCTAAATACAAACCATAAGGTTCCATTAATGGAATAAAACGATCGTATAAAGGTTTAAATTTTGTATTAAATATTTCTGCTTCTGCATCACAAGAGAATCCCCTTGGGGTAAAGCCGCCTGCATCAGATTCAATAGCCGCCAGATGAAATTCTCCTTTTTTATTAGATTGCTCCATATACTCTATAGCACCTGCCTGTCCATTCTCTTCATTCATAAACAACACACAGCGAATCGTTCGCTTGGGTTGATACTTTAATTGCCGAAGAATATGGATTACATCCATTGCATGTACACAACCTGCCCCATCATCATGCGCGCCTTGCCCTAAATCCCAAGAATCGAGATGCCCACCTACTAGAATAATTTCATCGGGAAAAGTGCTACCTGTAATTTCTCCAATAACATTATAAGATAACTTATCCGATAAGGTTTGACAATTGCTGTGCATATATAATTCTACTTTGCCCTTTTTTATTAAGCGACTCAGTTTTTCGGCATCATTTGTACTAATTGCCATTCCTGGTATTTTATCAGTTCCCTCTTCATACACCAATGTACCTGTATGGGGATAGTCATCTAAACGGGTCGTCATAGAACGAACGATGGTACCAACTGCGCCAAATTTAGCGGCCTTAGAGGCGCCAAAAACTCTTTGATCAACAGCCCCTCCATAAGCGTTAAAGGTACGTAATTGCTTTGGGTTCATTGGGCGATTATAGAATACAATCTTTCCTTTGATACTAGCTGCGCCTAGATTTTCCACCTCATCTAAAGAGGTCACTTCTACTACTTCTGCCAAAATACCATCTGTAGGAGTGCCCACAGAATTACCAAGTGCAGTAGCTTTCAATTCCATAGAACCCAATGCCGAATGAACTACTCGCACTTGTTCTATATCACCTCTTGACCAATGAGGGACCGTACAAGCTTGTAGCCAAACTTTGTCCATACCTAGGGTATCCAGTACTTGTCGACCATATTCCACTGCCGCCATTGCTTGTGGCGAACCAGCCAATCGACCGCCAATTTTAGTACTCAAATAAGTTAACCAATTGTATGCCTGTCCATTGGTTAATGCTTCATCATATATTGTTCGAACAAAAAAGGCGTCCTTCTCAATGTTAATTTTTTCTTGACTAAAGGCAGTTGTTGTATTTCCTATAAGTAGTAAAATAAAAAGACTTAAAAGAATAGGATATTTCATTGAAATTGTATTAGTAAAGTGATTGTTTTTGCATGAAAATGGCAATAAAAAGCATAATTACTTGTAAATCATTCGATTTTATGGGTTCGAGTTAAAAAAATTACTTTTTTTTTGAAAAAAAAGCTATTTCCAATATTTTAATTTAATTCTGGATAAAATTTAATTTCAGAATTTAATTTCAATAAATGTAGAAAAACTTATTTTTTAGGAAAAATTAAAAATGAATATTTATGAATATAAGTTTATAGATATCTCCTTCTTACTGAAACATTAGAAAAAAAGCATTTTTTGATCTAAATTTGCAGTAGAAAAAACAGACTTATCTCTTCAAAAGATAAGCTAAAGAATAAATAATAATTTGGTTTTATTTGGTTAGGGCTGAGGTAGTGTACAACACTACCTCTATTTTTTTGTCTAATACTCTCCTTTTTTTCTTACCTTGAGCATATAATTTTGAATAGAATCTTTGTAAGGTCATAGGTAGGAGATACCTTGCAGGTCTATTGACACCCCATAAGTTTTGGAGCGGGTCAAAAAATCATAAATCATATATTTTAAATCATAAATCATAAATCCATCCTATTTTGCCTAGTTTAGAAGCGTCAATCATACGATTCAAGCTAGATGGATTTATGATTTATGATTTAAAATGTATGATTTATGATTTTTAGACCCACATCAAAAGATGTGGGGTATCAATAGACATTCAAGGTATCTCCTACTTATTGATACTAAGCCTCCTCCAAAATTAAAATTCCGAAATTGCTCTATGAGAAAAACGAATATCAAGGTATGAAAAATCTTTGGTTTAAAGACTTTCTTTCTTTATTCTTTCCAAATCTTTGTTTAGCCTGTCGGCATAATCAAGCAAGTGGGGAACATATCCTATGTCTAAGTTGCCAGCATCATTTACCGTATACGGATTTTCATAGAATGTCTGAAAATGAATTTACTGATCGTTTTTGGGGGCGCATACCTTTGGAAGCGGGTGCTGCTTTTTTGTATTTTACCAAAGAGAGCAAAGTGCAACGTTTAATCCATCTGTTAAAATATGGGGATAGGCCCAATGTTGGGATTCAACTAGGTCGTTTATATGGGACTATTTTGAAAACCTACTTTCCTTTTGAAGAAATAGAAGTAATTGTACCCGTACCTTTACATCCCAAAAAACAAAGAAGTAGGGGCTATAACCAAAGTACACAATTTGCAATCGGGCTTTCTGAATCAATGAATATCCCTTATTTAGAAGATGCCTTAGAAAGGACGATTCAAACCAGTACCCAAACGCGTAAATCTAGATTGGAACGTTTTGAAAATGTATTAACAGCGTTCCAAGTGCGGCAGGCAAATGCAATAATCGGAAAACATATTTTATTGGTGGATGATGTGTTGACGACAGGGGCAACGATGGAGGCTTGCGCTACGAAATTATTAGAAGTGCCAGAGGTGAAAGTGAGTATGGCTACCATTGCCATTGCGGCGAATTGAGAATTGAGAATTGAGAATTTCCTAGACGTTAACTAGATACTAAAGACCAATTTACCAATGACTAAAGTCCAGCTTAGGACTTGGATGTTCCGTACTTAGTGTCTAGCTAACGTCTAGCAAATTCTCAATTCTCCATTCTCAATTCTTCTCTTTGTATTTCTCAAACCAAGCCAAAATATACGTCACTTTAGCAATTAAATTACTAGGCGTATTCGCAATACCATGACCAGAATTTTGAATGCGCACCAAAGCAGATTCTACGCCCTGCAATTTTAAGGCTACATAATACTGTTCTGATTCCGACATAGGCGTTCGATAATCTTGTTCTCCTGTTAATAGCATCGTAGGGGTCGTAACATTTCCTACCAAAGAAATAGGCGAACGATTCATATATTTTTCCATTTGTCCCTCTTCCCATGGATAGCCTCCGAACCAGTACTTCGCAAAAAAAGCAGGATTGTCTGCATGAAGCACAAAACTATACCAGTTGATAACGGGTTTAGCCACAACTGCTGCTCTAAAACGGTCCGTTTTTCCGACTATCCAACTTGTTAAAACACCGCCACCACTACCGCCTGTCACATACAATTGGTCTTCATCAATATAACCTTTGGCAATCACTTCATCCACACCAGAAATTAAATCATCATAATCTTGATTCGGATAATTATGGTGAATTAGATTCCCAAAGTCTTTTCCATAACTAGAACTACCTCTTGGATTAGTATATAACACCACATAACCAGCCGCCGCATATAATTGTACCTCCGCAGAAAAACGGTCGCCATAATCGGCAAACGGACCGCCATGAATTTCTAAAAGTAAAGGGTATTTTTTAGTCGCATCAAACCCCGGTGGCTTACATATCCAACCCTGTATCGCTTGCCCATCATAAGAAGATTTGTACCAGACTTCTTCTACTGCGCCTAGTTCTTTAAAACTAAATAAGTCATTATTCAATCGAGTTAATCTTTTAACGCTGCTACCTTTACTACCCACCGCTACATCAGCAGGATGATCTGGCGTAGAATGCGTAAAAGCAAAACGACCATTTTTAGATACACTAAATTGTCCCCCACTATAAGGACGACCAAGTGAAAGACCGCCTAGATTATCTGCCAGTTTAGATACTTTTCCATTTAAATCTGCGTAGGCTATTTTAGAATTTCCCTTGTCAGAATATTGGAAATAAAGCCCTTTGCCATCCGCAGCCCATGTCACGCCTCCAACAGATCTATCTAATTTACTGGTTAAAGAGCGACTATCTGAACCATCCGATTTCATCAGGTATAATTCCTGTATTTGAAAACCTAAATATTCATCCGTTAAACCAGTGTAAGCAATCCATTTACCATCAGGGGAATAACCGACTACATTATCTGGACCTCGGCGGTCTGTTAAGCTTTTTAATTGATTATCTCCAATATTAATTTCATAGACTTCTGTATCATTAGGGGCAGCTTGCCAATTGTCTTTTTGATTAGTAGAAACGACTATCGCCTTACTGTCTGGTCGCCAAGAGATACCATTATAATTAAAATCTCCTGATGTAATTTGTCTCGGTGTACCTCCTTCTGTAGACACAATAAACACCTGCCGATAGCCATCTGGTAAAACAGTAGATTGACCATCTGCCTTAAATTTCAATTTATCTATATAAACAGGTGGAGCATTCCATTCCGCCCCTTTGGGTTTGGCAGGCATTGCTGTTAGGGAAGCGGCTTTGCTAGGAACAAACATAGAAAAAGCAAGCCATTTTCCATCAGGTGACCAAGTCAACGTACCAGGAGAAGCTGTTAAATTAGTCAAACGTGCTTCCATCCCATTGTCCATCCAGCGCAAATAGATTTGGGTTCTATCCTCTTTGGCAGATAAATAAATTAATTTTTTTCCATCAGGCGACCAAAGAGGGGAGCGATCATTTTGCATCCCTGTCGTTAAAGGCCGATGATTACTGCCATCTGCATTAATTATCCAAAGATTGGAGCGATTGCCGTCCTCCATAATATCTTTAAAATTTCGGACATAGACAATGGTTTGTCCATCTGGCGAAATTTGTGGATCAGAAGCATATTCTAAATCAAATACATTGATGGGTTCTAATACTTTCGATTGGGTATAGCCCAAAATGGGCAGGGCTATTAGTAGAAATAATAATAGGTTCTTCATTGTTACAAATTTGAGTGTAAGTAAAGTGGTTTATTTGTTTAGGATGTTTATTTGGCAACTCGTCATTCTTGTATAAGTAATAAAACTTATCCACAACCTACTATATCAAAGGTAGGTTTTATTCAATAATTTTGGTAATGCAAGGAAATGCTAATTTTATTTCTTGAGAATTTGAAACACAAAAGCATCAAAAGAACACAAAGGGTTTTCACAAAAGGTTTAAAATATTTTCTTTTGTGGTTTTCCTTTGTGTTCTTTTGATTCTTTTGTGTTTCAAAAAAACATCAATTATGATACAGTGGAGTGGGATGCAAGTAATTTTGCTAGTGGCTTATATTTGGTTCAATAGACAACGGAATTGGAGCTTAAAACGATTCGATTGGTAGTAGAATGATTGAAGAATTGAAGAACTATTGATGCTCTGCATTTCCTTTTGGTGGAAATATTAAGGGCTTTAGCCCTGGCACAGTCTATAGGAATGTTGTTTTGGAGATTCATAAAGGAGCGTAGGCTCCGACACCGTCTACCTTACAGTGCCGGAGCGATGCTCCTTTGCGGCTTTTCGATGGCCTTTTTTCTATAGACGGGGTCAGAGCGATGCTCTTTTTGGTGCAAAAAAAGAGGTGGGGTATCAATAGGACTTGAAGGACTCCAACTTTCCCTACAAAAAAAGCGAAGTATCTTTCCTAGATGCTTCGCTTTTTTAATTGTAGGAAGGAGACTCGCTAGAGTCTCCTCACCAAACTGCATTCTTGGCCTATGGGGTTTTCAATCAGAAAATATTTTCTGATTTAGCCTTAATAAAACTTTCTATGATTTTTTTTTGGTTTTGTAGGAAGGAGACTCTAGTGAGCCTCCATTCCACATTGCATTCTTGGTCTATGGGGTTTTCAATCAGAAAATATTTTCTGATTTAGCCTTAGTGAAACTTTCTATGGTTTCTCTTTGGTTTAGGAAGGAGACTCTACCGAGCCTCCATTCCAAACTGGTTTCAGGTATTTAGGGTTTTCAATCAGAAAAAGGTTTCTTTATCTGACTTAACAGTCGGTTATCTTAAACCAACATTCTAATGAATGCTAGCATCCACTGACCCACTTAATTGGTTTCTTGGGGTCAAGAGGATTTATGAAGATTGTTTTTATTAGCCTAAAGAGCTTACTGCAAAGTTGTACTAATTTTGGCATACTCATTAGCACAATTCTTTCAATCTTCTTCACTATTTTGACAAAATGCCTGTTTATAGTGTTTTTTTGCAATTTCATCAGCTAGTTATAAGTTAGAATAAAAACTAAAGTGAAAATTTAAGCAATAATTCTATTTACCTTTATTTGGGCTTTAGCTATTGGTTTTTAATGTTTGGTATTCTTATACTTGGTAGCTAACTGCCAAATACTTTATTTATGAACAAGTTTATTTTCTTGTATTTCTTAATATTTCTGTATTCTGCTACTGTAGTAACTGCGCAAGTGGATAGTACGGCACATACTTTATTTCAAAAGCTAGCAAAAGAAAAATATACAAGCCTTATAATAGAGGCAGATTTTGACTCCTTATTGGAACATAAAAATAAACCTATAGAGCAAGTAGCTAAATTAACCTTCCGAACAACCGCAGCAAAAGAACTAAATGTAGACGTGAAGATTAGAGCAAGGGGCTTATTTAGAAAAAAATTCTGTGATATTCCGCCACTTCGTTTAAATTTTGACAGGGAGCAGTTAGCTAGACATGGAATTAATATTGAATATGATAAGTTAAAATTAGTTACCCATTGCATCAATTCGGAAGCAGACCAAGCTTTAATGAGAGAATATTGGGCCTATAAGATGTACAATGAATTAGGTAGTAATAGCTTTCAAGTACATTTGTTGAAAATCACCTATGTAGACAAATATTCTAAAAACGTCCTACAAGAACGGATGGGATTTATGATTGAAGGCAATAAAGAATTAGCAGCACGATTGGGTGGAGAGTTGGTAGAGAAGTATGGTTTAACAGCGACGGACCTTACGGAAGATTCTTACCAAAACTGTATGATGTTTAATTATATGATAGGAAACTTGGATTGGAGTCTTCAAAAACAGCGGAATATAAAGTTGATACAGATAAAAGAAACGGAGACCATAATTCTTGTTCCCTATGATTTTGATATGAGTGCTTTGGTTTGGCCATCCTATGCGCGGTTAAATCCTGACTATAAGCAACAAGATTTTAAAGAGCGATACAGTGTAGGAAAGTTTGAAAATCTGGCAGCAGTGAAAAAACGTATTGAAGTATTTGAAGTATTAAAAGATTTTAACCTAAACTGCTTTGAGGCCTGTTCTTATTTGACTGAAAATAGTAAAATGATGATGGAAAAGTATATAGCGTCTTTTTACAGGATTGTTGGAAAAGAAAAACGCTTAAAGAAAATCTTTTTATAGGAATATGGAGTAGTGCTTATTGGTAATTGTGCGTGCAACACACAAGCCGTTCATTTAGCAAGCACTTTAAGAAACTACATACGAGTGCTTTTAAAATGAATGCTATTAAGCTAGTGGCTTAATTATTAATTAATTGATTATTAATTATTCCTATTAAATGTTGGCAATTATCAAATTGCAAAATTTGAAAGGTGTTATGAACTAAGTTTTTGTACCACTAGTCAATTAAAATGAAAATAAAAACACGTTGAATGTCAACGATAGGATTGTTCATTAAAGTGTATCAAATGGAGCCGTTCATTTTTTAATAATGCGGCTTTTCAACATCTTGCGTAGCGTTGAACTTAAATTTGACACTTGAACTTGAACTTTCTCTCAACGGTTTTTCATTTTCATTTTCATTTTGATTGACTAACTGACTATTTACTTAGTAATTCTAACATTTACCGCATTTGGTCCTTTAGGACCCATCTCGATTTCAAAGCTCACTCGGTCATTTTCCTTTAATTGGTCTGCTGTATTATTAATATGAACGAAGATACTATCTTTCGTTTCCGAATCAATAATAAATCCATAGCCTTTCTCGTCGTTGAAAAACTTTACTTGCCCTTTACGGTTCACATCCATTGCTTCTCCTTTAGGAGAGGCTCCCAATACAATATCTTCCAATTTAATTTGCTTCTTCTTCTTGGTAGGATCTGGAGGTGTGTCGGTAAGATTTCCATCTTCGTCTACATAAGAAATTCTATCTTCAAATGGAACATGCCCTCTTTCTTCTCTTTCAATTTTCCGCTGCTCTCTGCGTTCTCTCTTTTCTTGCTGCTTTTTTCTGCGTTTTTTTTCTTTTTCTTTTTTACTGAACGATTCCTGCGATTTTGCCATATTTCAATTTTAGTTAAAAAAAATTCCACATTAGGAAGAAACGATTGGCAAACAAGTGCGCAAAAAATGCCTACCCTGAGCCTCTATTTCAATGAGGAGTGCAAATTTAATAGAAATTACTTGAATTCACCTGAATTTGGCGGTTATAAGTGGAAAAAGGCGGTAGTTTGAGGTGGTTTTAAGCCTTTTTGCCTCTTTTTTACCTAAATGGAGTAGATTTCTATTCAACTTACTACTTTACAACAAAATTCTTTTAAAAAATGTTCCCTTTCTATGAAAAGAACTACTCAACTCAAAGAATTACGACCTAATATTCCCTCTATTATAGAAGAACACGCTGCTAGTCAGCAAGAAAAATTTCAAAATCAAGTACTCCGACCTATACTGAAATTTCAAAACGATTTATTGGTACAACTTTTCAAAAATTTTGCACATAAACGCAAGGGGACCTTCTTTGATTTATCGATGCTGGAAAAGCGTCAATATATTGAAAAGACGATACAAAGAGATAAAAGTTTTAGAAATCTGTTAGTGGGCTGTATTATAGGCCATTTTACAGTTGAAGAATATACCCTATTTGTGGAAGCGGAAGGAGACTTGACAAGACGGATGATGCAAATGTGTACAATACGTTTGCAAGATACGTTTTGTGAAAAAAATTAAAATGAATGAAAAAAACGATAGAAAAATAAACTTAATACTTACAAGCCCAAGGGACTCACCCATCATTTAGGAACGCTGTAAGAATAAATATTACATTTTACAGTACTCAAACCTTTATGGGGATTGGTTTTTTTAAAATAGAATTATTCATTTTATTTTTCCTTCGTTCCTTACCAAATAAATCTACTAAGCAAATAAACAACCTCACTTAAAATCTAAAGATAAACACTAAATCCCCATTCTCCTCCCTATAATTAATTAACTTTGTGCATCAAGTCAAGACGCAATTAATTGCTTCTTTTAAAATGACGTTTGATTTTCAATATGAGTAAAACAACAACTAAGTCTAAGAAAAAGAAAGCAGCAATCGCTGCACCAGAAATTGAATTTATCGACATTGTTGGGGCCAATGTGAACAACCTTCGGAATATCAGCCTAAGCATCCCTCGAAATAAGCTAGTCGTCATAACAGGTATTAGCGGGAGTGGCAAATCTTCCCTTGCTTTTGATACTATTTATGCAGAAGGACAGCGGCGATATATGGAGACCTTTTCTGCCTATGCTCGCCAGTTTATTGGTGAAATGGAACGCCCAGATGTGGAACACATCAAAGGTTTAAGTCCCGTTATTTCTATCGAACAAAAAACGACGGGCAGAAATCCTCGCTCTACCGTAGGTACCGTTACAGAGGTATATGATTTTCTGCGTTTGCTATTTGCAAGGGTGGGCGAAGCCTATTCCTATGTTACAGGAAAGAAGATGGTGCAATACAATGAGGACCAAATTTTGGATCATATTTTACAACATTTTAAAGGGCAAAAAATTGCGGTATTAGCTCCGCTAGTACGAGGTAGAAAAGGACATTATCGAGAATTATTTGAACATACGTTCAAACAAGGCTACACCAAGGTTCGAGTAGATGGGGAGATAATAGATATTACCCCAAAAATGCAGGTAGATCGGTATAAAGTCCATGATATTGAAGTAGTGATTGATAGAGTGGTGGTAAAACCAGCTCGCAAGGTTCGCTTAATAGAATCTTTAAAAACGGGCTTGAAATTAGGGAATGAGGTGATTATGATCATGAATGTGGACACGCAGGAAGTCTTTCCTTATAGCAAGCAGTTAATGGATGCAGAGAGTGGTCTATCTTATGAAGCGCCCAATCCCAATTCTTTTTCTTTTAATTCTCCTTATGGCTACTGTCCAAATTGTAAAGGTTTAGGGGTGGTCGATAGGGTAGATTTAGAAAAAGTTATTCCTGATGATACGAAAAGCATTGATGAAGCAGGTATCGCTCCTTTTGGCGAAGTGCGAGATAATATGACTTTTAAACAATTGCGGGCTATTGCTAAACAATATAACTTCACTTTTTCAACACCTGTTAAAAAAATTCCTAAAAAGGCTTTAGAGTCTATTTTGTATGGTGGCGATAAGACGGTTAAAGTAAAAGTGCGCTATAGCAAAAATGATTTTGTATACGATTTGGCCTATGAGGGATTAATTAAAATGTTGGGCAGATGGTACAAGGATACTTCTTCAGAAAAGATTCGCTCTTGGGCGGAGGGATTTATGGTGGTAGATACTTGTTCAGAATGTGAGGGACAAAGACTGAAAAAAGAATCTTTACATATCAAATTAAACGAAACCAATATTTCTGAATTAGCCAATCTGGATTTAATTGCTTTAAATGATTGGCTAGATACCATTGAAGGAAAAT
>ENA-ORXT01006412-ORXT01006412.1-marine-metagenome-genome-assembly--contig:-NODE-6412-length-10939-cov-5.555975_pt1 | contig 10939 bp, 6 predicted proteins | sample MGYA00237868_ERZ511482 | MGnify/ENA metagenome assembly ERZ511482
CGAAATTGCGCATATAAAGCGCTTATGTGAAATACCTAATGCTCGCAGTTCTCATACTATTCAGACCCCATCCTTAGGAGGAGTAGCCATAATAGGCGGTATCTTAATGAGTGTATTAATTTGGAGTGGTGAATTACTGACTAGTAGTTTTCAGTATATAATTTGTGCGCTGATAGTCATATTTGCGGTTGGATTAAAAGATGACCTAATTGGTATTTCTCCTAGATATAAATTTATGGGACAAATACTAGCGGGTATACTATTAATAAGTTCAGGATTAAGCTTAACTAGTTTATTTGGCTTATTTGGTATTGAGGAGTTACCACTTTGGGCAGGTTATGGCATTACTTTATTCTTTATCGTTTTTGTCGCTAATGCCTATAATTTAATAGATGGTATAAATGGCTTAGCAGCTAGTCTTACTTTATCGGTAACTTGCATTTTCGGTTCTTGGTTTCTATATGTTGAAGATTATTTATTTGCTATACTCGCTTTTTCAACGACTGGATCCATCCTTGCTTTTTTAAGATATAACATCAGGCCTGCAAGGATATTTATGGGGGATTGTGGTTCTTTAGTAGCTGGCTTTTTGGTAGCTATTTTAAGTCTTCGATTTTTGGAAACCTATCAGCTTTTGGAAAGTCCCCTTATAGCAGACTTTAGCATACTGGGCATTGTGCTTAGTCTTTCCTTTGTCCCTCTTTTTGATACCCTACGAGTATTTAGCATTAGGATTTACTTAGGAAGAAGTCCTTTTTCTGCAGATAAGCGTCACCTTCATCATCTCCTATTAAATAAGTATAGTCATCTTCAAGCTACTGCTATCTTGGTGGTTTCCAATATATTTTGTTTGCTTTTCGCACTTATCTTACAAACAATGGGTTTAGGTACATTAGCCATTCTGATTACCTTATTAGTGATAGGAATAATTGCCTCCTGTATATTACAGACAATTAATTTGCCTTTGAAATCACAAAACAAACCCAAAAGAAGAATTACTAGGAAGGAAAAACAACGAAGACCAAATCGAACTTTAATCGGACAAATTTCAATCAAACAAGTAAACGACTCAAACTAAGCGACATACCCTTTAAACATCCCCAAGTGGGATAAGACTAAACAAAACTATGTTTCCTTTTTTTAGAACAAACACAAACACCCAAAAATCAAATGTATCCTTAGTAGATACACACGCCCATATTCTACCGGGCATAGATGATGGTGCCACTTCCATGACGGAAGCTATCTTTATGATAGAACAATTGAAAAACATGGGCTATAAACAAGTAACCGCCACCCCGCATGTATTCTTTGAGTACTATCCAAATAGCAAAGAGAGCATTCTAAAAGTAGCGGAAAAAGTCCAAGCCGAATTAGTGGAGCGAGCCATTGATATAGAATTTAATGTGGCAGCGGAGTATTATTTAGATGAACATTTTCGAGAATTGTTACAAGATAACCAAGTACTTACTTTATTAGGGAATTGCTTGTTGGTGGAGATGTCAACTATTGGACCTACGAATAATACAGAAGAATTGATCTGGCAAATTAAAGCAAATGGGTATTGTCCAATACTCGCTCATCCTGAAAGATATTTGTATTTACAACCAGAAGACTATCAACGCTTGCTCTCTTATGGTTGTAAATTTCAAATAAACATTTTGTCTATGTGCGGTTATTATGGAAGACAAGTACAAAAAAGAGTTTTTCAATTACTTAAAAATAAACAGGTACACTTCATCGGAACAGATTTACATAAACCTGCTCAAATCGAAAAAGTAAGAAAAGTTATTCAGTCCTCTTTTTTTGAAAGCATTTCTACGGAAATTAAAAACCCGAAATGGATTTTGCATCTGTAGTATTGAGAAAATTTTTCATAAAACTATTTTACAAATGACCAATCAAAAACTTACCTTATTACTCCTAGGAGTATTGCTAAGCTTTCAGTCCTGTATATCTCACGAAAGTTTGGTTAGTTACAGAGATGGTGGACAATTTACTTTCCATCAGCCGATTCCGATACAAAACAGTAAGATTCTCAAAATCCAATCTAATGACGTTCTGGACATCAAAGTTCATAGTCAGGATATAGTGACTGCTGTTCCATTCAATTTAATACCTGCCTCTACAAATTCCTTTATTAACGATCCAAACCTCTTACAATTAAATGGGTACTTAGTAGATATAAATGGATTTATTGATTTTCCTGTTTTAGGAAAAATTAACATAAAAGGTTTAAGTATAGAAGAAACAAAAGAAAAATTATTAAGCAGGCTAAGAGAGTATTTAAAAGACCCTGTAGTCAATGTTCGATTCTTAAATTTTAAAATTACGGTTGCTGGAGAGGTGAATCGCCCTGGGGCTTTTCCTATATACAATGAAAGAATAAGTTTACCAGAGGTATTGTCTATGGCAGGCGATCTAACGCCTTATGCTAATAGAGATAGCATATTAATCGTAAGGGAATATGAAGGAGAACGAACTTATGCCACTGTTAGCATGAGTTCTAACAAGCTATTTGAATCAAATTATTATTACCTCCAACAGAATGATTACATATATATTGAGCCTATTGAGGCTAAGCGTGGAGCAGTATCTGATAGGTCAAATAAGGTACTTCCTTTTGTTTCTGCAGTGGTTTCTGTAGCTGCCTTATTGATAAGTGCTTTCAAATAAATTCCCTTACTAAACAAATAAAATATGAATGCTCCACAACCACTTTTTTATCCGCAAGTAAAACAAGTAAAAGAGGATGAAGAGTTAAATATAAGAGATTTTTTATATCAATATTTTGTTAAATATTGGTATTTATATCTTCTTTTTACCTTATTGAATATTGCTGCTGCCTATTGCTACTTACAATATGCTACACCTGTATATGAAGTAAAGAGCAGCCTGCTGATAAAAGAAGACAAAGACAAATCGGCCTCTCCAGAAGATATGTTAATGAAGGGCTTGAAAATGTTTGGAACTTCTGAAAATGTAGCAAACGAAATACACATTTTAAAGTCTATTGGTTTATTAGAACAGGTAGTGCAACAACTCCAACTAGACGTAAATTATCACTGGGAATATTGGATAAAATTATTCCCCGCTTATAAAGATTTTCCTATTGAAGTGGATACTTTTTCTTTATCTCCTGTGATACTAGCCTCAGAAAACTATAGGTTGCGGAATGGTTTTACTTTGCAAATAAATCCGCTAGATAATGAGCGATTTGAATTGTTACATAAAGAAGCTACACTGGGAACATTTCAATTTGGAACATTGCTCACTAACCAATATGGTGAATTCAAATTCAACCAACTACAAGCAATCCCTTTGAATTCTGACTCACTGATGTATGTAACTTTTAAAGATCCTGCCTTAGTATTAGAACATTACTTGGAAGAAATCAATATTAATTTGGTGGAGAAAGAAGCATCTGTTATTGAGCTTGGCTTAAAAGAAGTTGCTCCTTTAAGAGCGATGGATATTTTAAATTTGTTGGTGGAACTATACAATAAAGCAACTATTGACGATAAAAATAAAGTTTCTGAAAATACACTCAATTTTCTCAAAGAACGATTAATTGGTATTAAGGAGGAATTAGTAGAAGTCGAAGGAAATGTAGAAAGTTATAAAATAAGAAACGACATCAGTAGTACTTCTGAAAAAGATCTTGAAATTGTACTAAAGGAAGTTAGTAAATACACAGAGGCACGAACAGAATTGGCAGTGCAGCTTGAAATCATAGAATCTATGAATATGTATTTAGGGACAAGGGGAGAATATCAATTAATACCTGCTAATTTATCTGTTTCTAGTTTGGCATTAAAAGAACTAATAGAACCTTATAATAAGCTAGTACTGAAAAGACAACACTTATTAGAATCAGCAACAAAATCTAACCCTTTAGTCATAACCGTAGAACACCAGTTAAAGAGTTTAGCAGCTACTATTCAGGGTACGATTAACAATATTAAAAGCGATTTAACAAAGAAAATGAACAGTACTGCTTCTCTTAATAATGAATTGATGAGTAGAATTAAAAAAGTACCTACTCAAGAAAGAGGACTATTGGAAATTAAACGGCACCAAGTAATAAAAGAGAGTTTATATATCTTTTTACTAAAGAAAAAAGAAGAAACAGAATTAACGTTGGCAGCAACTACCTCCAATGCTAGAATTATTGATGTACCTAGAGCCAGTAGAAAACCAGTAACCCCTAAAAAATCTTTAGTCTATTTAGGGAGTCTATTAGGGGGCTTAATTATTCCTTTTATTTTTATCCTAGGCAAAGATTTTTTACAAGATACTATACAGGGAGAGGAAGATATAAAAATGCTTTCTAAAATTCCTATTATAGGCAGCATTAATAAAACCAAAAAGAATGAGCATATAGTTATCAATAGCAATATTCGAACGGCTATAGCAGAGCGTTTTCGATTGATTAGAACCAATCTTCAGTTCTCCAAAAGGAAAGGAACACAAACAATTCTTGTAACGTCTAGTATTAGTGGCGAAGGGAAAACTTTTATTTCCACTAACCTTGCTATGAGCTTTGCATTGGCTAAACATAAAACTATTCTATTAGGAATGGATCTGCGAAAACCTAAAGTGCAAGAATATATAGGCAAACCAATTAATAAAATAGGTGTAACGGAATACTTAATTGGTCATAACACTTTAGAAGAAGTAATTCAAGAGTCCTCATTAAATCCAAATTTTGACTATATCATTAGTGGAGCTGTTCCTTTCAATCCAAATGAATTGTTATCCGAGCATAAAGTGGCAGAGTTATTCGAGAGATTACAAGAAATTTATGATGTTATTATTATTGATACCCCACCTGTTGGTTTAGTATCCGATGCTTTCTTATTAAATGACTTTATTACCAATTGTATTTATGTCGTACGATCAAATGTAACCAAAAAACAGATGCTAGTAAAAGCTAATGAGTTATTGCAAAAATCAAGATTGAAAAATGCCAGCATTTTATTAAATGGTTTGAATGATAAAGGGCGATATGGGTATGGAGAAAGTTATGGGTATTATGAGGATTAGACAGGTTTTACGAATCAACGAAACTATAAAAACAATATAATATGGTAGACAATAAGTTATATGCACGGGCTAAAAGACCTAATAATTTACAACAAGGTATAAAGAAAATTGCTGTTATTGGTCTTGGCTATGTCGGACTCCCACTTGCTGTTGAATTTAGTAAAAAATATTCAACTGTAGGTTTTGATATTAATCAATCTAGAGTTGAGGAACTTAACTTGGGAATTGATAAAACGTTGGAAGTATCGCAAAAAAAATTACAAGTTGTTCTACAAAAAAATAGACAAGAGAATACTAAAAAAGGTTTAGTAATCACCACTGATAAAGCTGAATTGGGAGCATGTAATATTTATATTATAACAGTGCCTACACCAACTGATAAAAATCACCGGCCTGTTTTAATTCCACTATATAAAGCTAGTGAAACGGTTGGAGCGTTTCTTAAATCAGGAGATATTGTAATATATGAATCCACAGTTTATCCAGGGGTTACGGAAGAAGAATGTGTGCCTGTGTTAGAGCGCACTTCAGGACTTACTTTTAATAAAGATTTTTATTGCGGTTATAGTCCAGAGAGGATTAATCCAGGAGATAAACAACGTACAATTACTAAAATATTAAAAATAACATCAGGCTCTACCCCAAAGGTGGCAGAGATAGTGGATCAATTATATAAGTCTATTATTAATGCAGGTACCTTTAAAGCCGCTTCTATCAAAGTGGCAGAAGCTGCAAAAGTTATTGAAAATAGTCAGAGAGATCTAAACATTGCTTTCGTCAACGAATTGTCTAAAATTTTTAATTTGCTAAAAATAGATACCTCAGAGGTATTAGCAGCCGCAAATACCAAATGGAATTTTTTGCCATTTAAACCGGGATTAGTAGGTGGACACTGCATTGGTGTAGATCCTTATTATCTTACTCAGAAAGCTCAAGAAGTTGGATATTATCCGGAGTTAATTTTAGCTGGTAGGCGATTGAATGATAAGATGGGACAATATATATCAGGCGAAGTAGTGAAGTTGATGATACAAAGAGATATAAAGGTAAAAGGAGGTCGGATATTAATCCTTGGTATTACTTTTAAAGAGAATTGTCCCGATATTAGAAATACTAAAGTTATTGATATTTACAGGGCATTTGGAGAGGTAGGTCTTCAAGTAGATTTGTTGGATCCCTTAGCGCACGCGGATGAAGTCTTTAGGGAGTATGGCATAAGTATCTTTCATAAAACAGAAGAAATTGTAGAACAATATGATGCTGTGGTTTTAACAGTAGCACATGCTTCTTTTTTAGAATTAGACATCTTTAAATATATGAAATCAAAGAGTGTTTTATATGATGTGAAAAGTTTTTTGCCTAAGGAAATGATAGATGGTAGGTTATGAAATCATAAAAATCTAGGTTTCTATATTTTACTTTCATTCAATTTGTAATTAATATACGCTCTATCCTACACTTTATGAAGCGTTATCATAAGTTGAAAGCTAGAGAATTAAAAATATAAACTAAGAGAAGATATGAAAATTTTAATTACTGGTGCAGCTGGTTTTATAGGTTATCACCTAGCTAAAAAATTAATTGAAAGAGGAGAAGATGTTGTAGGTTTAGACACGCTTAATACATATTATGATGTCAATCTTAAGTATGGTCGTTTACGAGAAACAGGAATCGATACTAGTAAAATTAAGCCTAATACGCTCATCCAAAGTGCTTGCCATTCCAATTATCGATTTATTAAGTTATCAATAGAGGAACACGATAATTTGCAACAGCTATTTTCCAGAGAACAATTCGATGTAGTTTGTAATTTGGCTGCTCAAGCAGGTGTTCGATATAGTATAGTAAATCCTCATGCTTATGTAGAAAGCAACATCATGGGTTTTTTAAATATATTGGAATGTTGCCGGCATTTTCATGTTAGTAATTTAGTCTACGCCAGTAGTTCGAGTGTATACGGTTTGAATGAAAAAATACCTTTTTCAACCTCAGATGCTACCGCTCATCCTGTATCCGTGTACGCCGCAAGTAAAAAGTCAAATGAACTAATGGCACATACTTATAGTCATTTATTTAATATCCCAACAACAGGTATACGTTTCTTTACGGTGTATGGTCCATGGGGCAGACCAGACATGGCTTATTTTCTTTTTACAGAAGCCATTTTGAATAACAAGCCAATCAAGATATTTAATCACGGTGAAATGCTTAGAGATTTTACCTATATAGATGATATTGTAAAAGGGATTATAAAGGTTGTGGATAATCCAGCCAAATCAAGCAAGAAATGGGATGGTTTAAATCCTAATCCATCGATTTCAAATGCCCCTTATCAAATTTACAATATAGGGAATAATAATCCTGTAAAATTGATGACCTTTATAAAAACGTTGGAGCAAGCTTTGGGCAAAAAAGCAAAGAAAATTATGTTGCCTATGCAGCCCGGAGATGTATTAGCTACCTATGCAGATGTATCTGGATTAGCAGAATCTTTAGGTTATAAACCTGATACAGACTTATCCTATGGCATTCAACAATTTGTTGATTGGTATTTGAAGTATTATAATATTGGTGAGGTAATAGAAGACAAATTACTCACCCCCGATTTAGTTGCTAGTTCTATAGGGATTAGCTAGAGTAATCGCTAAGTAACGATGAAAAAATAAATAGGTCGTTTTTAAAATGAGTCCTTTTTTTAATGGGTTGAAAACCTATGAAAAAAAGACTCAATTTAAAAACCAAATGACCTATTTATTTTTTAATCAATACTAAGTAACGATGAAAAAATTAAATTTTCCATAATCAATGAAAAAACTCTTTTTACTATTAGTTTTAATTACAACTTGTACTTATTTAATTGCTCAAGTCGCTATATCTGGCAAAGTATCAGATGACCAAGGGGAATCTTTAATAGGTGTCAATATTCTAGAAAAAGGGACTAGTAATGGAACCATTTCTGATATTGATGGCAACTACAATTTAACTGTAAGTTCCTCGAATGCCATCATTGAATTCAGCTATACGGGTTATACAAATTCGCAAGTAGACTTAAATGGGCAAACAACGCTTAATGTTTCCTTATCAGAAGGTATTAACTTAGGAGCAGTTCAAGTAGTTGGTTCTAGAAGTTATAAACGAACTGCTACTGAAACACCTGTAGCCGTAGATATTATTGACATACAAGAGGTAGCTACTCAAAATGGTAATATAGAGCTTAATCGTATTTTACAATATTTGGCTCCTTCTTTTAATGCGACTAAACAATCTGGTTCTGATGGTGCAGAGCACATTGACCCTGCCTCTTTAAGGGGCTTAGGACCAGACCAAACATTGGTTTTAATCAATGGTAAGAGAAGGCACCAATCTTCTTTAATTAATATTTTCGGTACTAGAGGTAAGGGAAATACAGGAACCGATTTTAATGCCATTCCAGCATCCGCTATTGAAAGAATAGAGATACTAAGAGATGGTGCGGCAGCCCAATATGGTTCTGATGCAATTGCGGGAGTGATTAATATCGTATTGCGAAGAGGTACCAACAAATTATCAGGCTCGGTAACTGCTGGTGCGTATAATTCTAATGCGCCGGGTGATTTTGATGATGGTGCGCCTAACACGCCTGGAAATTACACTGATTTGAATGGTGATGGGGGCAATCAAACAACTAGAGATTACCCCAGTTTGGATGGCAAAACTTACAAAATTGCCGCTAATTATGGTTTTGATTTAGGGAATGACGGTGGCTTCGTTAACTTTACGACAGAAGTCGTTAATAGAGATAAAACATTAAGACCGGGTGCGCCGTGGAGACGAGGGATGGGAGAAGCAGAAATTAGTGGATTTGGTGCATTTATGAATGCGGCTGTTCCCATTAGCGATAATACAGAATTTTATTTATTTGGTGGCAGAAACTATAGAGACACGGATGCCTATGCTTTTACAAGAGGACCTGCCGCAGACGATAATCGAGCAGTAGCTTCTATCTATCCAAATGGTTTTACCCCAAGAATTACTTCCATCATTGAAGATAATTCTTTGTCAGGTGGTATAAAAACGCAAATAGCAGGTGGTTGGAGTGTAGATTTTAACAACACTATTGGTAAAAATGATTTTCATTATTTTATCAAAGGCACTAACAACGCTACCTTAGGAGATGCTTCCCCTACTGATTTTGATGCAGGGGGACATACCTTAACACAGAATACAACGAGTTTAGATTTTTCTAAATATTTTGAAAAGGGAGATGGAATTGGAACCAATATCGCATTTGGTACAGAATACAGAACGGATAATTTCACCATTTTCGCAGGGGAGGCAGGTTCTTATGCAGCTTATGATGTGAATGGGCTAATTATTACTGGTCCAGATCAAGAATCTACGGGAAGACCCGCAGGATCGCAAGGTTTCCCGGGCTATAGTCCTGCTAATGAAGTAGATAGAAGTCGATCTAACTTTGCCGTGTATGGAGATGTGGAATTCGATGTATCAAAAGTATTTTTAGTAAGTGCAGCCTTGAGATATGAGGATTATACGGATTTTGGTAATACCTTGAATTGGAAAGTGGCCTCTCGTTTAAAAGTGAGCGATGATTTATCTATTAGAGCAGCTTTGAGTACCGGTTTTAGAGCCCCTTCCCTAGCACAGATTTATTATAATTTGCGATTTACCTCCTTTGTAGATGCTATGTTAAATGAATCTTTTTTATCTGCAAATAATAGTCCTATCACCAAAGCGTTTGGTATACAGCCATTAAAAGAGGAGAATTCTTTTAACACAAGTGCTGGTTTTACCTATAAAAACGGTCGATTTTCTGCAACGATAGATGGCTATTTTATTACGATAGACAATCGTATCGTTCTAACGGGTAATTTTGGACCTGATAATTACCCAACCCCAACACCTCCTGCACTAGACGGTGTAGAAGGCGTTCAGTTCTTTGCCAATGCGGTAGATACGGAGTCTAAAGGTTTAGATGTAGTCTTGTCTTATAGAACGGACTTAAATAATGGGTCTTTAGTGGCCTCTATAGCAGGTAATTTAAATGACTTGAGTATTACCGCTGTCAATACAGGTGGCTTAGAGGAAGAGGTCTTTTTTAATGGCAGAGAAAAGTCGCTAGTAGAGGACGCAGCTCCGAGTAGCAAAATTGCAGCTAATCTAAATTATTCGGTTAATAAATTAGGTATTAACCTTGGGCTTACTAGATTTGGAGAAGTAAGTTATTTAGGATTTGAAGGAGACCCTGTGGTGTATGATGCACAAATTACGCTAGATGCAACGCTAACTGCTAAATTAACGAGTAATTTAAATTTCACGCTTGGCGCTAATAATTTATTAAACACCTACCCTACTCAACAGGTTTATTGGGATACCGATAGTTCTGGTTATTGGGATTCTGTGCAAATGGGTTTTGGTGGTGCTTATTATTTTGCTAGGCTAGGGTTTAATTTTTAAATTATAACTTATAATACAAAATAGTGGGTAATCATTAGACTTTCAAAGTATCGCCCACCATTTAATCAGCATCATCTTTCTATTGTCTACTTTGCGCCTTTCTGTCTTTCCGTGAATTAGGTAGTTTTATTTAGAGGGAGTGAATTTGATTTGTTTTTTTGCAAAAAAATAAATCAAATTCACTCCCTCTAAATAAGCCAAACAAAACATGACGAAATTAACCAAAAAAATCAAAATCCTTTATGGTTTAGGCTTTGCTTCTCAGGGTATCAAAGACGGGCTATTCCAACTCTTCCTTTTCTTTTATTTTAGTCAAATTCTGGGTTTAGATGCTACCTTAACAGGTATTTCTACGTTAATAGCTTTAGCAGTAGATGCTATTTCTGATCCTATTATTGGGGTTATTTCAGATAACTGGACCTCTAAAAAATGGGGACGC
>ENA-ORXT01006413-ORXT01006413.1-marine-metagenome-genome-assembly--contig:-NODE-6413-length-10938-cov-2.559341_pt1 | contig 10938 bp, 9 predicted proteins | sample MGYA00237868_ERZ511482 | MGnify/ENA metagenome assembly ERZ511482
AACTAAAGACTCGACTTTCAGGCCGTCAAACTCACCGTCACCAAAGAACTCTTCAAAGACTTTAATTTCATCTTCCGAGATACCATCTGACGCATTAGCCACGCAAATACTCGCAGTAAACAGCAAACGGCGCATGTGAATAGCAGTCTTAGTGGTGCCTTCTAAATAACTCGGCTCCATGAGACTCATTAGCCCTTGCACTTCAACTTCAAGGTCACCTTTGCTGGTCTTGCCGTTGGCAAGTTCAGACTTATCAAATAGCTCTAATGCTTTAACTCGCATCGGGCTAAATGGATGCGTTGAGAACCAGTCTTGCTTCGGTGCACCTTTGCCAGGCTCATCATCAAACAGCTGCATTTCGCTGACTTGTTTCAAGAATTCTTGCAAATTGAATTGCACAAAATCGCTGGTTAAACCGGAGGCTAATTTGAACAGGGCGCGAGCCACGGCTTCAAGGTTTTGTGCGCAGTGTGCGCCCGCACGATCCGCGGAAATTTCAGCATAACGGGACCATGCAAACAGCTCTAAGGCCAAACGACGACTGGCAGGTTGCTCGCCTTTTAGTAGGTAGCCAATGGGAATGTCATGGTGCTGATAAACGTGGTGACCGAGTTCATGTCCGATGACAAACTTCAGCTCATCTTCCTTGAAGCCTTCTAATAGGCTTGAGGAGAACATGACGTGCAAGCGCCCTTCTTCGGGCTTAAAACACATCGCATTGAACTGTGGGCTGGGGAACACGTAAAGCTCTAGTGGAATATCCATGCCCAATGTCTCGATACACTCGTCTGCCATTTTATGCACGTCGGGTGCCATCGCTTTGCTCAAGCTAACGGAGGTTGCTAGAAGGTGGCGACGCAGGCCTGTCGGGCCTTTTTCTTCTTGGCGGGCGATCTTCTCGTTTACCTTAACTACATCACGGTGCTTGAGTAAGGTGTCGAACATCTGACGATCATTTTGGCAGCGAATATCTTCTGGGTTCATGATTTTCCTCTATTCTTTATTGTTATCTCGGTATTAAGTTAGATTATTTAGATCACGCTAATTGATTGGGGTTTCAGTTAATCATTTAGCTTGCGCTAATTGATTGGGATTTCAGTTAATCATTTAGCTTGCGCTAATTGATTGGGGGCAACGCAGCCCGCTCCTGAGTAATCCACGCTTCTACTTCTTTTATTACATCCGAGGCTTGTTTACCAGCAACCTCAATTTTCGGGCCAAAACTCAAGGTAATGGTGCCGGGTGTTTTGATGAAGCCTTTTTTCGGCCAGCACTCGCCTGCGTTGTGCGCAATCGGGTAAACGTCGTACCCACTGTGAACGGCTAATAACGCACCTCCCGACTTAAAGCGTAGCTTCTGATCAGGCGAAGCGCGGGTGCCTTCTGGAAAAATACACACCCAGTTACCTTCATCTAAGCGCTCTTTGCCATTAATGTTAATTTGATCTACTGCGGTGCCGCCTGCACTGCGGTCAATAGCAATGGGCCGTGATTTTGCCATCCCCCAGCCAAAGAACGGGATCTTCAATAGCTCTTTTTTAATGACGAACGACATTGGCGGCATTTTCATCAAGAGATACATGGTTTCCCATGTCGACTGATGATTTGGCAGGATGATGGCAGCTTGAGACAGATCAAGGTTTTCATAACCTCGAATATCCCACTTAATGCCACAAGAAAGACGTGCCCACCATAAGCTCAAACGCGCCCAGTTTTGTATGTATTTAACGCGCCAAGGATAAGGGAAAAGGGCAAGTAACGGCGCTAAAAATCCCAACACGCCGGTTATCAGCGAAAAGCCAACTACTAATAATGCTGAGCGAAATCCTAACCAAGCGGTCGTGAGTGGGGATCGTTTCATTTTAGGCGTTCCAATAAACCTTGCAGTGCTTGTGCGCGGTGGCTGATACGGTTTTTCTCAGCCGCGTCCATCTGCGCTGCACCTATATTGTGAGTCGGGACATAGAATAAAGGATCATAACCGAAACCTTCGCTACCTGTCAGCTGCTCCAGAATACGTCCTTCCCAACGACCCTCAGCGATAATCGGCGAAGGATCAGCGGCGTGTTGCAACATCACAATGCAGCAGCGAAAGCGAGCAGTGCGTTCTGCTTCCGGCACACCATCTAAGGCTTTAAGCAGCTTTTCATTACAAGCCGCCGCGCCAGCACCCATTCCCGCATAACGCGCAGAGTAGATGCCAGGTTGGCCTTGTAAATAGTCCACCTCGATGCCGGAGTCATCGGCAATTGCGGGCAAGCCCGTAAGCTTCGCGGCATTGCGCGCTTTTAAAATAGCGTTCTCAACGAAGGTTAAGCCCGTTTCATCAGCATCCGGCACATCAAATTCTGATTGTGGACGAACATCCATACCAACGCCCGACAGCAGTTGCATGAACTCCTTTACCTTGCCGGCATTACTACTCGCGAGAACGACTTTCATATCACTTCAACCTTTTATTTCAGACCCATTATTCCAAACCTAGCACTTCACGTTGTGCAACCATGATTTCCTGAATACCTTTTTCGGCCAAGCCCAACATGTCATTCATTTCTTCGCGAGTGAATGCGTGGCCTTCAGCTGTGCCCTGCACTTCAATGAAATGTCCGCCACTGTTCATCACTACATTCATATCAGTTTCAGCATTAGAATCTTCTGGGTAGTCAAGATCAAGCACTGGCGCACCTTCAAAAATACCCACAGACACCGAGGCAAGTTGGCCTTGGATTGGATTACGTTTGAGATTGCGCTTCTTCATCAGCTTTTCAACAGCATCGTACATCGCAACATAAGCACCCGTTATAGATGCCGTACGTGTTCCACCGTCTGCTTGAATCACATCGCAATCAATCATGATCTGACGTTCGCCTAGTGCTTCCATATTGACAATTGCGCGCAATGAGCGGCCGATCAAACGCTGAATTTCCTGCGTGCGACCAGATTGTTTGCCACGCGCCGCTTCACGGCCCATGCGAGAGTGAGTTGAGCGAGGTAGCATGCCATATTCAGCTGTAATCCAACCTTTGCCTTTGCCGCGCATCCAACCTGGAACATTTTCCTCGATGCTAGCCGTGCAGATTACTTTAGTATTGCCAAACTCAACCAATACAGAACCTTCTGCGTGGCAAGTGAAGTTACGGGTGAAAGTAACCGGACGCATTTCGTCGGTAGCACGACCACTAGGTCTCATAAGGGCTCCAAATAGGGATATATTTAATTGGGGTGAATTATATACGGGATGGAGCGGGTGGCGGGGGATTATTTTGATTTTGGTGCTGGTTAGAGGCTGGTTGGACGCTTGTTTAGAAAAGGCTCAAACTGAACAGCTCAAAAAAGGCTCATTTTTCTAGTATAGATTTGCTATACGCACCGGTTATTTTTTGTCAATTGTAAAGTAGAGGGTGGATGGATATTATCCTTCCCGTAAGATGATTTCCTCCTCCTCGATCAATCGGGGGCAGTCCAAGACTGCTTCCGTTTGGTTATTTAAACCCTCCCGCTCTACACTCACTATATTTGACCTTATTAAGCAGCTGACATTGCTTCTGCGTGTTCGGTAATTTCCTGACGCCCCAAACGATTGGGCCTAAGCATTAGTTTCTGAGCGCGCGACATAATTTTGTCTAGTGGAAAAGGCATGCATAGATAGTCATCAGCACCGGCTTCAAGCCCGCCCACTTTATCTTCCCAGCGCATACGGGTAGTGTGTATCAGGATCGGATAATCGAGTTTCTTTTCGCGAATCTTCTTAATCATTGTTACGCCGCAAATCTCTGGCAGTCCAAGATTAGTAACGACTAATTGATATTTATGGCTAAGCGCCAAACGCAGGCCTTCATTCCCGTCTTCGGCTTCATCTACAAAATACCCATTTCTCCCAAACATCTGCACCAAGCCGTCACGAATCGCTTCGTTACTTTCAACGATTAATACTCTCATGGCTGGATCTCCTGATCAGAATTTGGCTTTTATTTCAACCTATAGCTAACGTTACTCTATACTGATGGTAAATTTTCGTCCAGTAAAAGAGGTTAATTATGTTTTATAGACTGGTAAATATTGCTTTGCTTCTCATAATAAACCAAAGCTCATACTGACTGGTGCACTTAAATAACCGGCTTATCGTTGATAATAACCGTCGTTGAAAGGCCGCTTTCCAGCTTTTTTATTCGCTTAACCGTTGCATTTAATTTAACTGAACCCTCAGGCAAGCGTTGGTGTAAGGCAGCAATAAGTTGCGCATTACCACCCTGCAAAAATTTAATCATTGCCGGAGAGTAGCAGTTTGTCAGTTGACTCACATTTATTTGTGGAGGTTTATTGGTGTGAACTACCGATAGCTATTAGAGGTTCTTCAACCATTTTTCGAGCGTCACGCGCTGTAAATCTGTCAAAGGTGAGCCCGGCGGCATTGGGCGCAATGGCGAGTGAAACAGTCGTTGCTCAATCACACGCTTACCATCTTGCGCCCTCAACCACGTCGAAGGGATTTTCATTGCAGCGACATTCGTTGGAAGTCCGTGGCACGCTTGGCAACGCGCTAAAAGTACTTTAGCCGCTTCCTTGTCTTCAACACTTGTCAGCAAACTGTCAGTGTTTCCAGTATCGATTGCAGTAGTTGCTTTGTATGATTCACCCTTGGCGAGACGCAATAACGCTTTGTTTACATCGTCAACTATCCAAATAGAACCATCTTCTGCGACTGTAATCCCAGCTGGCCTACCTCGTGGCCTCACGCCAAGTACTGCATTAAATTGACTGATGATTTCATCGCCTTGTGCAACGTTTTTAACCGAAGGAAATGAGGTCGTGCTGAACGCTGAGTTAGTTGTGCCACTCTCAGGATCAACTTGGTAATTAGCTGAAGTGGCGCGTATTGGCAACCCTTTGTTATCGACAGCATAACTCACTAAACGATGACCTGTTTGGCGATAACCGTGCCAACTAATCAATAGCTTTCCTTTCAATGAGGTAAACATTTCACCATTGTAATAGCGCATATCCAGAGGTGCAGCATGGGCGGGTAATAATATCCAAGGACGCCTGTGCTTGGCAGGGTCGTGGCAAATACGCCGACCATGTGTTGGCCAAAGACGATTCACTTTGTCATTGTCATAGCAATAAGGCCAGCCATAAAAGCCGCCTTCCTCAATCAGATTTAGCTCCTCAAAAGGCTCGTGTAAACCGGGTAGGTCAATACTGTTTTCAGCCTGTAACAGGGTGCCACTTTTATGGCTCGAAAGCGCCATCGAGTTACGCAAGCCTGATGCTACGATTGAGTAATCAATACCCCACAAATTAGCTACTGGAATGTAAGGGTATCGTCGAATGGCTGCGTGAGTCGTTAACGTGTTATTTACAGACGAGCAAAACACCTCGCGCTTATCTTCCTGACATTGATCGCTGGGTGCTCCAACATTAACGATTAGATTATTCTGGTGATCAAAAATAAACTGAGTCAGAGGATGGTTGTGTTTAGTAAAGTCAGGCAAGCGACTAACAACGGTTTCAATATTTACGGCCTTTTGACCTTCCAAACGAAAGCGAAATATGCGATCGGTTTCACCCACATAAAACAATCCCTTTGGCCCGATCTCTAGTCCATGTGGCAGCTTTAGTCCGGTTAATAAGGCGCTAACTTTAACTGGTGTCGTGGCGGTGTCGAGCAACCATACTGCGCCACGACCACGCTTCCAGCCACCCATATCAGTAATGATAAATTGTTTGGTATTGGGTACTTGAACAATGCGGCGCGGCTTGCGCCATTTTATTATATCGTTTGCTTCTGCAACGACACCAATGCAAGTGCCCTGCTTAGTACCAATTTTAGCTTGAGGGTAGCCGTCACAGCTTGATTCACTAACGGGAAAGTTAGCGGGAAAGGCTAGAGGTGAACCGAGAAATAACAGAGCTAGTAATAAGTGTTTCATATGACCTTGCAGACTCCGGCTATCAAGGAATAGAAGCTTACCATAAGCGCTCATTAATTCTGGCTAACAAAGAAAGAAGGCGCTTTTAACCGCTGAGGGGAAGGCTAAAAAACAAAGCTTTATTGAATCAATTTTCCAAGCCGACCCCAACGCACTCCACCCTCGCCTTTAGAAAACCAAATCTGACTAGCTTTACCCACCACATCCCGCAGCGGCACCGTGCCATATTTATAGGAATCCTTAGGAGCGCTCATTCGCGAATCATTAGATTTGCTACGATTATCACCCAAGACAAATACTTGGCCCGGCGGCACCATTAGCTCAATCATGTCATCGGTATCAGCAGTTAACCATTGCACTTTATATTCTATATCGCCTTGTTTTTCGGTCACGATTGTCATGTCACCTATCTGCTCTGTTTTACCCTGTGATAAGGACTTACCATTGACAAACACCTGCTGCTGACTAATTTCAATCTTATCGCCAGGTAGTGCGATAATCCGTTTTATGAAGTACTGCGTTCGATTATTGGGGTAGACAAAAATACCGATATCACCATGTTTAACGGAATATGGGCACTGAGGGCAGTTGTATAATTTATTTGCAAAAATGACATCGCCAGTGAGCACAGAGGGCGTCATACTGCCAGAAGGAAGATGGAAAGACTCGACTAAATTGGCACGAACATACTGCGTCATTGTCGGTAATATAAACATCGCACTGATAAATATCAGCAGATAGACGCCAGTTTTTTGCCATGACTGTAATGTGTATTCGCCAAGTGCTCTAGCCGTTTTCCATGCATTGCCAATTCCGTAAATCCAAAGACCTAGACTCCCTATGGTGGCTAATATCAGCATGGGTAGCATCATAGAGGTGTGCAAAAAAAGTGCGATAATGACTACCAGAGGAATGGAGCAAAACACGAAGCTAATAAATAGGAGTAAGCCTCGGTTTACCTCGCCGTTGTAGAGCTGCCCAAAGCCGGGTAGGACAAAAGACATGAGTGCCGCCATAAGCGGTTTTCTTGGTGTGAATTTGTTCATAATATTGTCTCCTATTAACCTAAATTTGACACATTCCATGCGCTGAAAATAAACGCCAGAACTTGCATTAATGCGGGAATGCCACCACCGATTAGCGCGGCCCATTGCCACCATTTGGGAGCAGCATTAATTACCTGATCATCAGCATGCTGCGAACCGTTATTAGTAGCTTTTTCATCCGCTATTTCGTCGATGCTTTGCATGACTTTATTAGTGAAGTGTTGCGGCACCTCTAAAAAATCAACTTCGCTCAATAACGTGTCTAACGCATCATCTGAAAGTGTCTGCTTAGGTATATCAACGTGTTTAGTGATGTGTTTATCCGTCATGGAAATCTTCTCCATTTAACTTGTTTTTCAACTGCTGCCTAATGCGGTGCAAGCGGGACTTCACTGTGCCAACAGGAATTCCCTCTATCTCGGCAATGGCTGCAAACTCGAGTTCTTTAAGATAAGCTAGCGCTAGCAAACTTCGGTCATGCAGTGAAAGCGTTGCGAGCGCTTGCCTAAGTGCTTGCTGCGATTCAGCTTGGTGCAGTAAATCTTGAGGGCTAGATTGATCAGCATGTGCGAACTCAGAAACGGTTTCTTGAGCGCCTAGGTCAGTCGTTGTTGTACCTGAGACTTCAAAACGACGCGCCGCGCGATCTAATTCATTCAGTGCCAAACGTCGCGCAATGGTAAATAACCATGTGCTGATTGATGACTGCTCTAGGTCAAAGGTTTCTCTAGCCTGCCACGCCCGAATAAACGTTTCTTGTGCGATTTCTTCAGCGATAGCTTGCGGCAGCGTCATCTTTCCAAGGTATGAAAACAGCGGCTTCTGATAACGCCCAATCAGCGCCGCAAATGCGGTTTTGTCGCCTTGTTGGAGTGATGTCAGTGTTTGCTTGTTCACATGTGTGCCTGTTGTGTTGTTATTGAGTTATACAGGTGAGTGCGTGTGCGGTTCAGATTATTTTAGAAACGGCCTTACCCGAATACAACCGGCAGGCTTTTGTAGCGAACCCAAAGCGGTATATGTTGCATTTCTAACTCAGAGGGATCAACCGCAAACCGTAAATTAGGACTTCTGGCTAGCAGATTCTGAATGGCGATTTTAGTTTCTAAACGAGCTAATGGCGCACCTAAGCAGTAGTGAATGCCCTGACCAAAACCCATATGATGATTTGGCGTACGGTCAATATCAAAAACCTCTGGGTTTTCAAAAGCTTGGGGATCATGATTCGCTGCGCCTAATAACGGGATCACCATTGTTCCTTTAGGAATAGTCACGCCATGTAATGTCACGTCTTCGAGCGCATAGCTTGGCTTGGTTCCCTGTATCGGCCCATCGAAGCGCAGTAACTCCTCAATTGCCGAGTCGATCAGCTCAGGATTATCCCGCAGGTGTTGCAGTTGGTCAGGATGCTTCAGCAGTGTGATCACGACATTATTAATCAAGTGAACAGTCGTTTCGTAGCCCGCGATAATCAGCAAAAATACCATACTAACCAACTCATCTTCCGATAACTTTTCGCCCTCACTTTCTGCTTGAATCAGACTCGTTAAAATATCATCACCAGGGTTCTGACGCTTCTTTTCGATAATCTCGCGGATAAATTTAATCAGAAACCGCATATCCCAAAGTATGGTGCGCACTAGGCCCCAACCACTCATACCTTCACTGAGAATACGCATTCCCTTGATGAATTTCGGCATATCATCGACCTCAATCCCCATCATTTCACTAATCACAGTGACGGGTATAGGTAGCGAATAGGCTTGCATTAGATCTACCGAACCATTGGTATTTGACTCGACTGCCGCCTTATCCAATAGCTCATGTGTTATCGACTCGATACGCTCACCGAGTTGGTTAATTGCGCGCGAGGTAAAGGCTTTGTGTACTAGACTTTTCAGGCGGCGATGTTCTGGATCATCCTCAGTAATCATGCTTTCTTCCAGCGCTTTAACTGACTTTGGCATGGGAAAAGGTATCTTACTGCCGCCTGTTGCCGTGTGACGGTTGCGCACGAACCGAGGATCTTTTAGCAACGCGACACAGTCTTCATATCGCGATAACAAGCAGACTTTCATCATAAAATATCGAGAGAAATGTACTGGCTCGTTTTCCCGAAGCCACTGGTAGTAGGCGTATTTGTTTTCAGCAAAGTGCTTGCTTGTGATCTTGAAGGGGAATTTTAAGTTTGATGCATTCATAGCTGTACATCCCGATAGGTTATTTGTATATATTCCAACCATTGAGTTAATTATCTCAATGACTGGATTTTGTTCCAAATATCAAGCGCATAGATTAATTTTAGAATAAAATGTGGCCTTAGCCATAGACCTGACAATCTCCAATCCGTTCTTAAATTAAATTTATGATCCTATACATTGCCGAAAAACCTAGCCTTGGTAGGGCTGTTGCCGACGTGCTACCTAAGCCTCATAAGAAAGGCGACGGCTTCATTGAATCTAGCAATGGCGATGTAGTGAGCTGGTGTATCGGTCATTTGCTCGAACAGGCTCAGCCAGAAGCTTATGACCCCGATTATAAAAAATGGTCAATCGCCCATTTGCCCATCGTCCCTGATGTTTGGAAGCTCGAAATAAAACCGAACACCAAGAAACAGTTTACCATCCTCAAGAAGCTGATTAAAAAAGCGGATGTTCTAGTTAATGTTGGTGATCCGGACCGTGAAGGACAAATCCTAATCGATGAAGTGATTAACCACTGCGGTGTGTCAAAAACCAAAAAGTTAGCAACCCAGCGCTGTTTGATAAGCGACCTCAATGCCAGCGCCGTCAAAAAATCACTAAATAACCTCAGAAGTAACACTGAATTTATTCCCTTGGCTACTTCTGCGCTAGCGCGTTCGCGCGCAGATTGGTTGTACGGCATTAACATGACACGCTTATGTACGCTTAAAGGACAGAAGTCAGGTTTTAACGGCGTGCTTTCGGTTGGGCGTGTGCAAACGCCGCTGTTAGGTTTAGTTGTGCATCGCGATCTTGAGATTGAAAACTTTGTCTCGAAGCCGTTTTATGAGGTGATGGTGACGCTGCAAACTTTAAAGGGCGAATCGTTTGAGGCGAAGTGGAAACCCAGCGCATCCTGTGAAGATTATATGGATGATGAGGGGCGAGTGTTATCCAAAAGACTAGCGGAAACGGTGGTGGCTAAAGTTGCCAATCAGTCCGGTAAAATCACCAAGGTTACGGAGCAAAAAAAGAAACAGCCGCCGCCATTATCTTATAACCTGTCAACGCTACAGATCGATGCTGCCAAGCGATTTAGCTTGAGTGCCAAACAGGTGTTGGATGTTTGCCAGCAGTTATATGAGCGACACAAGTTGATCACCTACCCGCGCTCTGATTGTCGCTACCTGCCAACGGAACATTTGCGCGAAGCAGGTCGAGTGACGGATGCGATTGCCAAGACCTGCGATAAACTAAGTGATGCCGTGAAGCAAGCTAATTTGAAACTCAAAACCAAAGCTTGGAATGACAATAAAGTTAGTGCTCATCACGCCATTATTCCTACCAGTAAATCTACTGATGGCGGTCGTTTATCCAGAGATGAGTTGAATGTCTATGAGTTGATTGCACGGCAATACCTGATCCAATTTTACCCGCCATTTGAGTATGCGGATAAGCAGATTGATAGTGAGGTCAGCGGCGGTTTGTTTATCGCCAAGCAGAAAGATGTGTTGGCGCAAGGCTGGAAAGCGCTATTTCCACAAAGCAAGGCCGCAGCACCGTTGGCTGCTTCTCAGTCTGTTGCAGCCGCAAAAGATGAGAAGCGAAATAGCTCGACAACGATGCCGGTTTCACAAGCTAAAGATATGGGAGATTCCAAGCAAAGCAACCAAGATGGGAATGCTGGATTCTCAAGTAAACAATTGCCCAAAGTGAAAAAGGGCGATCCTGTAAATTGCTCTGATGCTAGATTAGTTGAAAAGCAGACGAGTCCGCCAC
>ENA-ORXT01006415-ORXT01006415.1-marine-metagenome-genome-assembly--contig:-NODE-6415-length-10934-cov-4.055448_pt1 | contig 10934 bp, 6 predicted proteins | sample MGYA00237868_ERZ511482 | MGnify/ENA metagenome assembly ERZ511482
TGTTTCTCTTTGATTTTCTAATCCATTATGAATGGATAGTCCTTTTGAGTGTAATTATCGTCATACAGTTCAGAACCTAAAGGATAGTCAGAGTTTTCAGCAAACTCTATTGCATCCTCAATTTCAGCTTTGATTTTATCATTTATAGCTTTAATCTCAGCATTTGTTGCAATTTTTTGCTTAAGCATTGTCTCCTCCGTTTCATTTATAGGATCTCTGTCCTTGTATGAGTTGAGCTCATCTTTAGTTCTATATTTACCGGGATCAGATACAGAATGTCCTCTATATCTGTATGTTTTGATTTCCAAAAAGTAAGGACCTTTACCGTCTCTTATATGTTTAGCCGCTTTCGCAATGGCATCGTGTACCGCTTCTGGAGACATTCCGTCTACTGCTTCATTCGGCATATCATAACCTAAACCTAATTTGTGGATATCAGATACATTACTTGTTCTTTCAACGGAAGTACCCATCGCATAATGGTTGTTTTCGCAAATGTATAAAACAGGAAGCTTCCAAGTCATTGCCATATTAAATGACTCATGCAAAGCACCTTGTCTTGCGGCACCATCACCAAACATCGTTACACAAAGGTTCTTAGTATTTCTGTACTGTTCTGCTAATGCAACTCCTGTACCTATAGGTATTTGAGCGCCTACGATACCATTACCGCCTATATAATTTTTTTCTTTAGAAGAAAAGTGCATTGAACCACCTTTCCCTTTAGAGCTACCAGTCGTTTTTCCGTACATTTCCGCCATACATTCGTCGGCAGTCATTCCTCTAGCTAATGCTAGACCGTGATCACGATAAGCAGTGATTTTCTTATCTTCACTTTGCAAACCAGAAACAATACCACAAGAAACGGCCTCTTGTCCGATATACAAATGACAAAACCCTCTGATTTTCTGTTGTCCATAAAGCATTCCTGCCTTCTCCTCAAACTTTCGCTGAAGATACATAGATTCATACCATTCTAGGTAAGTCGCTTTGGTTATACGAGTAGAATGGTTTGATTTCTTCTTGGAAGCTTTTTTTTGTGCTGTACCAGCCATACGAAATTTTCACTTTTAATAAAATCCGTGCAAAATTAGGTATTTTTTAGGTTTTAAAGGGGGTTATTGATACATTTTTTAGCCTATTCTTTTAATATAATGCTGGTTCGACTTGAATTCGGGCTTTGGGTTGTTGTGATTTCTATGTTTATGGATGTTTTTTGTTGGGGTTTATAAGCCAGAAAGAGTATCATCTCTTTGATTTGTATTTGAAATTTATAGCAACTTCATACACAAAAGGAAGCAATATAAGCCTAAATAAAAATAGAAAATCAAAATCCATATATGGTTAAAGATATTTGTCTTGACCTTTTCTTAAAATGAAATAGGATTACTATGTCCTTTATTTTATCAAATGTCATAAGCGTAAAATCATTAGAGATTCTAGAATATAATATTATATTTGAAATAAAAACAACGTTCTATTTCTATGATTTTCCAACTGTCGGATTAAGTAAGATTTGTAATTAAAGTCAAAAAAAACAACTCAATAGTTCTATGAAAGAGTTAAATTAATATCATTTTTGATTTGTTTCTAAAAATCAGTACAATTGAACTGATTTTCATTGAATATAAAGCACACTTGTTCTGTAGGGATTCAGCTTAAGAGCCTGTTGGGACTTTCAGAACCAACTAAAACAGGAGTGCCTGCCGCAGGAACGCCTGCCGCAGGAACGCCTGCCGAATGTGTCTTTTCATCCCAGCGGCGCACCGTTTTGATTTTCAAAGTCCCAACAAGCTCAAAACAACCTTTGAGAGGTAAAAAAACTGTGTAGATTTTGACTAAAACAAATACAATTAACAATAAATGAGCAATGAATTAAATTGGTATAAAGTACTTGATAATAAAGACGAACTGCCTGAGAATAGCGTAATGACTGTTACAGCAGCACACACCAGTATTTGCCTCACTCATCATAAAGGTAAGTTTTCAGCACTGGATAATAAATGTCCTCATCAGGGAGGACCATTGGGCGAGGGAAGCATAGAAAATGGGCAACTCAGGTGCCCATGGCATGGATGGGATTTTTGTCCGCACGGAGGCAGTTCCTCTGATTTTGATGATGGCTTAACTACTTTCCCCATTAAAATTGAGAATAATACTATATTCGTTGGTCTTGAACCTGAGCCCAAACATGAAGCAACCGTATCTGATATCATGATTGAAACCATGAACAACTGGGGAGTTGATACGGTTTTTGGTATGGTTGGACATAGTAATTTGGGAGTTGCTGATGCTATGCGTAGATTGGAAAAAGAAGGCAAACTTCAATACTTTGGTATTCGCCACGAAGGAGCTGCTGCCTTTGCAGCTAGTGGATATGCTAAGCTTACAGGTAATCCTGCAGCATGCTTTGGTATTGCGGGACCAGGAGCAACAAATATGTATACTGGAATGTGGGATGCTAAAGTAGATAGGGTTCCGCTTATTGCTTTGACTGGACAAGTAGATACTCAAGTGATAGGTACTGGAACTTTTCAAGAAGTAGATTTAGTAAGGGCTTTTGAATCGGTTGCTGGTTTTAATCATGCTGTACACCAAAATTCTAATTACGCAGAATTAATGAGTCAAGCAATGCGACATGCCATTATCAAAAGAGAAGTCGTTCATTTAACTTTTCCCGATGAAGTTGCTTTTTCTACTGTTCCTGAAAAGGTCAAAAGTCAAACTGCTTTAGGGCGATTGACATCTTTTGAAATTGCTCCTCCCGAAGAGGAATTGGCTCAAGCAGTTGATTTAATAAAATCTGCTGAAAGACCTATTATTATTGTTGGTCACGGTGCTCGCTATCAGATGGATGACATTACAGGTCTTGCAGAATTATTAAATATTCCTGTTCTAACAACCTTTAAAGGCAAGGGACTTATAGCAGATAATCATCCTTTGGCTTGTGGGGTATTGGGCAGAAGCGGTACTCCTATTGCCTCTTGGTTTATGAATGAAGCAGATGTCATTTTGGTCTTTGGCGCTTCATTCTCGAAACATACAGGCATTACACCGAAGAAAAAAATCATTCAGGTAGATTTTGACCCAATGGCACTAAGCAAATTTCATAAAATCGATGTTTCACTTTACGGACATATCAAAAGAACCATATCCTTATTAGTTGATCAACTTAAGGAAAAAGAACCAGTGAATAATTCAAAAAGTGAAATTGCAGAACGTTGGGCTATTTGGAGAGCAGAAAAGGTCAAACGACTAAAAGAAGACAAAGGAAATGGTATCAGTTCTATTAAGGCAATCACCACATTTTCTAATTTAGTTGAAGAAGACGCCGTAATTGCTGTTGATGTAGGAAACAATACTTATTCATTTGGAAGGTATTTTGAATGTAAAAAGCAATCTATTCTAATGTCAGGTTATTTAGGTTCTATAGGCTTTGCTTTACCTGCTGCAATGGGTGCTTGGGCTGCTGTTAAGGATCAACGTCCTGTCTGGTCATTTTCAGGAGATGGAGGATTGGGGCAATATCTTGCTGAAATCAATACATTGGTCAAATACAATATGCAAGTAAAACACATTGTACTTAATAATTCTGAATTGGGTAAAATTTCTAAAGAACAACGAGCTGCAGAAGTAGACGTTTGGCATACTTCTTTGCACAATCCTAATTTTGCACAATATGCTGAAAATTGCGGAGCATTGGGGATTAGGGTTACCAAATATGACGAATTAGAAACAGCTATGCAAAAAATAAAAAACCACAATGGTCCTGCTTTATTAGAAATAATTACTGATGTCAATTTGATTTAATTCCAATAGGCTTCTTCTGTGGGTATCAACTAAATTCCATTTTTCAGATTGAAAATATATCATAGTAACGATTGTGAATATGTGAAAATAATAGCTGTTTGCTTGATATTTAATTTCAAAATAAAATTATGCTAAATAAACAAAAATACTGTGTATTAATATGCTTACTGCTACTTTCTTCTTGTGCAACTTATAAATTAAACATTGCTGACGAAGTGAGCGACTGGGAAGAAAAAACACCTTCAAATGAATCGGCTATCAGCCATACTATGTTTTTAATTGGAGATGGAGGGAATGCAGAACTAAATAAAAAATTGGAACTTACTGATATATTAAAAAGTGAATTGGCGCAATACGATGAAAACAGTTCCATCATTTACTTGGGAGATAATATCTATCCTGTAGGTATGCCTAGTAAACAAAAAAAAGAGGAAAGAACATTGGCTGAGCACAAACTGAATGTGCAACTTGAAATGTTGGATAATTTTCAAGGAAAAATCATGTTTGTTCCAGGCAACCATGATTGGGCGGAGTATGGTTTGGAAGGTGTTTTACGTCAACAAAAATATATTGAAAAATATCTTAATAAAAAACGAAACAACACTACAGATGACGACGACGATGATTGGGAACAATTTGTTTTTCCAGGCGATGGTTGTGGTGACCCCTTTGTTGTAGAATTAAATGACGATGTAATTGCGGTTCTAATTGACAGTCAATGGTGGTTGCAAGACTGGAACCAAGACCAAGCCATAAATGTAGGTTGCGAAGTTAAATCAAGAGCTGATTTTGCGTTTGTTTTTGACGATGTAGTAAAAAAATACAAAAGAAAAAATTGCGTGGTCGCTATGCACCACCCCCTATTTTCTAATGGACCTCACGGTGGATATTATACTGCAAAACAACATCTTTTCCCATTAACACAATTCAATAAAAAGTTACTCTTCCCTGTGCCAATTATAGGAAGTATTTTTTGTTTTATAAGAGGGAATATTGGCGTACCACAAGACATAAGAAATGCGAATTATCAAGCAATGAAAAAAGACATTATGGCTGCACTAACCAAACATGGCAACTATATTGTTGCTAGTGGTCATGAACATACTTTACAATTTATAGAAAAAGAGGAGCAACAGTTTATTGTTTCGGGGGCTGGATCAAAAGAAAATGCCACCAAAGCGGGTAATGGCGCAAAATTTGGATATGGTAGAATGGGTGTCTCTAAATTGGAGTTTTATGAAGATGGAAGTACTTGGGTTACTTTTTTAGCATTATCAGACGATCGTTCTAAACTTAAAGTTGTTTATAAGGAAAAAATCAAAGATAAATTTCCTGTTTCAGAAGAGAATGTCCCAACAGACTTTCCATTGTATGAAGAAAAAAAGGACTCCATTACCAGCCAGCCTACTAAAAATGAATTTGGTAAAATAGGACCGCTTCATAAGGCTTTTTTGGGGGAGCATTACTCCAATTACTACGCCAAAGAATATCCATTTAAAACCTTTGACTTATCTACCTATAATGGTGGATTAACACCCATTAAAAGAGGTGGGGGAAACCAAACCAATTCATTGAGATTAGAAGATAAAAATGGCCATGAGTTTGTTATGCGCTCTCTTACAAAAGATGCCTCAAGGGTGCTCCCCTATCCTATTAATAAAATTTTGGGGGTTCAATCTCTTTTAGAGGATAATTTTATGGCCGCACATCCTTTTGCCGCTTTTGCGGTAACCAAAATGGCAGAAGCTTCCAATATTTATCATACCAACCCTTGCTTAGCCTATATTCCCAAACAACCTACTTTAGGGATTTATAATGATACCTATGGGAACGATGTTTATTTATTTGAAGAACGAGCTGGCGGAAATTGGGATACGCTCGCCTCTTTTGGTAATTCTGAAAAAATCATTAGTACCATACATGTAGTCGAGAAAATAACGGAAGATTGTAAATACCAAATAGATCAACATTATGTGGTTCGCTCTAGGTTGTTTGACATATTAATAAAAGATTGGGACAGACATGAAGACCAATGGCGTTGGGCTAGTTTTGATACAAAAGATGGAACGCTGTATCGACCCATTCCTCGTGATAGAGACCAAGCCTTTTCGAAGTATGATGGTTTTATAAATCAAGTCGTCCATTTGGTCAATCCTTTTATGAGACAATTACAAACCTATGACGATAAAATAAAGAACATTAAATGGGTCAATTGGAATGCCAAGTATTTTGACAAGTCCTTTACCAATGAAATGACTTGGGCAGATTGGAAAAAAGAGGCAGAATATATTAAGGAAAACGTAACCGATGAAGTCATTGAACAAGCTTTTAGAGATATGCCTGAATTGTCGCAAGATGAGGAATGGGAAGAGCTGATAAAAATTACAAAATCAAGGAGAGACCAAATTGTGGAGTTTGCTAAATTAGCTTATGAATACAATAACAAAAAGGTTGATGTAATTGGAACGGCTGGGAGAGATCTCTTTAAAGTTGAAAGAATAAATGATTCTACTACACAGGTGAAGGTTTTTGATTTAAGTAAAAAAGGAAAGAAAAACGATAAATTTTATGATAGAACATTTGACCATCGTGTGACCAAGGAAATTGATATGTATGGCTTAGATGGTGACGATGAGTTTGAAATAAGAGGAACTGTTGATAAAGGAATACCGATAAGAATCATAGGTGGACTTGGCGAAGATAAAGTAAAAGAAAAATCAGCCGTCAAGAAAGGAGGAAAGAAAACCTTGGTGTATGATTCTTCGGAAGAGGACAATAAATTAAAGTTGGGTGAAGAGGGAAAGGATAAAACTTCTACCAAAGTTGTTGAAAATGCCTATGTAAGAAAAAGTCCTCATTATGATCCAGATTATACCATCCCACTACCTGTTTTGGGCTATAACCAAGACGATGGCTTATTGATTGGAGCAGATGTTACCCAATATCATTATGCCTTTAAGAAAGCGCCATATGCTCAAAAACATAGATTTATTGGTACTTTTGCGACATCGCCCGAAGCACTAAATTTTACTTATATAGGCGAATTTAAAAGCGTTTTGGGAAAATGGGATATGGTTCCAGAACTCATATGGCGAGGAGATCGCTTTTCTTTTAATTATTTTAATTTTGGAAATGAAACCATCAATTTAAATCCTGATGACTTAAAGTTCAATAGGGTTCGACAAAGTCTTTTAAGATTGAACGTATCTCTTCAACAAAAAATACTTTGGGATAATGGAACATTTAAGATTGGATCATTCATCGAAAGGTCAGAAATTGATCCAACAGCAGGAAGATTCATCACTGAAAACTCCGATGTTTTACCTGCTGATCTTTTTGAACAAAAAACCTATACTGGGGCTAGAGCCAGTTTTAATTACGAAAGTGTTGATGAAAAAGTAAATACGCACAAAGGCTTGATCTTTAATACATTTTATGATTATGAATTTAGACTAGATTCTGATAATTTTTCTTTTGGCAAGTTTGGGATTGATTTGACATTCTATCAACCATTTGATCCAAAGCAGAATGTTGTATTGGCAACAAAAGTAGGTTACGAATCAATCAATGGAGATTTTGACTTTTTCAAAGCGCCCACTATTGGCGGATTAAATTCATTGAGAGGATTCAGAAATCAACGTTTTTATGGAGATAAGGCTTTTTATCAATCAAGTGATTTACGTGTAAAGGTGCTGACCTCTATTAATAAAACCATTCCTTTTACCCTTGGTCTGTTGGGCTCTTTTGATTATGGACGTGTTTGGCAAAACAATGTCAAATCGTCTGAATGGCACAGTAGTTATGGTTATGGAATCTATTTTATTCCAGTAGATTTTATAACACTCACTTTTAGCAATCATGTTTCTACAGAAGACAATCGACTATTAATAAGTGTTGGACACTTTTTCTAAATAACAAGTCTAAGGTTGCCCAGTACTGATTTGATGCTTGATGCTCGATGATTGATGTACGATGATTGATGATTGATGGTTGATGGTTGATCACTAAAGACTTAAAGTATCTTGCTTGGAGCAAAATAAAAAATGATCATTGAATATAAATTACTAATGGGCAACTTTTGGCGGGTAGCCTAAAAAATTAATTAAAACTGACTCTACCAACTATTAAATTATTTACAAATGGCAGATAGTAAAACATATATTGAGGAATCAAAAGAAACTTTTAAGTCCTTACTCAAAGAGGACGTTTTTCTAAAAAAAGAATTGAAGTTTTTAGAAAAACATGCTAAATCCCTAGGCATAAATCAGCAAGACATAAATAACATTTCAGATACTTTGTTTTTGTATGCAAATCAAAATAAACCTGATGAAAAAAAGGAAGAAGTGACCAAACTCAATAGTATCTTTTTTGAGGAAATAAGTAACAATAAAATAGAATCGAAAACAGCAAAAATAGCTATTGATATCATCAACGCTAGATTGTTCTTAAGTAAAAACATCAAAAAAAGCATTGCTATTGCTCAAAAAAACAGGCATATAAAAGGGGCAACCTTTATAGTAGGAACTTTTTTGACTGATATAAAAGAAGAAGTGCTCAATCATCAGTTTTATACCAAAGAAATAGAAAAAAAATTAAAAGACAAAAAAGCGGTACTTTTATTGGAACTCGATAAACGTGCTAAAAAGATAGATAAGAAGAAAGATGCTTTGCTCCAAACCGAATTAAATATAGACAAAGATCATCTTAAAGAATTAAAGAAAAAATTAAAAAAAGTAGAGGGAAGACCTGACCGAGGAATAGAAACTTTATTTCGATTGGCATCAAGAAACTTATATACCCGTGCTAAAATTTTAGATTCAAAATCGGGATTGTTAATTAGTATCAACGCAATTATTTTATCATTATTAATGGGCAAATTGGTTTCAGAAATACACCATGATTTCTTATTAATAATACCAATCCTTACTTGTGCTTTGGTAAATTTATTATGTATTGCGTTTGGCGTTAATGCCTCAATGCCTATTGTGCCCTCAAATGATTTTTCAAGAGAAAACGTTTTAAACAAAAAAGCACAATTATTAAATTTCGACAACTATTATGATGTAGGTATAGAAGACTATCAGTGGGCAATTAGACAAACGCTTGAGGATGAAGAGTATTTATATAACAATATTGTATGGGACATTCATACAATGGGTGTCAGAATTCATGATAAATATCAAAAATTACGTACTGGATATTTAATATTTTTCTATGGTTTAATTATAGTTTCTGTTTTATTTTTAGTCACAAATATAATATAAGCAATATGCGATTACTCTTTTTCACACTAATATTAATTGTCTTCTCATGTGGCAATAAATCGATTAAGCAAGAAACCCCTTTTCAAAATTCATATAATTTAGAAACACCCTCTAGGATATTAAAACTAGACCACGATCTCATTGAAACATCAGGCTTGAGTACGACAACAAATCCTGATAACTTATTGACCGTTAATGATGAACAAGGAAAAATTTATGTCCTAAATAAAGAAACGGGTGATATAAAAGATGTCCTAAAATTCGACAGCAAAGATGATTATGAAGGAATAGAACAGGTCGGTGACCTGGTATATATTACGAATAATTCAGGTGATATTTTTGCTTATAATTTCAATAAAAAGGAAGAAGAAGGAAAGCATTTTAAAACCCATCTTTCGAAAAAGAACAACATAGAAGGATTGACATTTGATAAAAAAAACAACCGACTCCTTTTGGCTTGTAAAGGAGAGGCAGGTGATGACATAAAAAAAGCAAAAGCCATCTATAGCTTTGATTTAGCCACACAAAAACTTGACAAAGACCCCAGTTATGTCATCTATGATGATGCTATAGAGGAATATATTAAAAAACATTTCGAGGGGAATTTTTTATTAAAAAATCGAGCAAAAAACTTTGCACCTTCTGGAATTACCATTCACCCAAAAAGTGGTAAAATTTATGCATTGTCTAGTAGAGGAAAAATGATTATTGTATTAAAACAAAATGGAAAGATAGACGAAATTTATTTTTTAGATGATAAAATTTATTTCCAACCTGAAGGAATCTGTATTGATCAAAATCTTAGATTATTCATCAGTTCAGAAGGAAAATCTAAAAAATCCAGATTATTTGAATTTGATTATTTAGGAAAATAAGGCGTCTTACCTCAATTTAACAATTCACATTATGAAACATAAATCTGCTATCATTCCATACAGATACATTGATGGAGAGCTCCAAATTTTATTAATCAAAAATTCCGATAACACAAAATGGGTTATTCCAAAAGGCACCATAGAAAAGCCTCTCGCACCATCTATATCGGCTACCAAAGAAGCTTATGAGGAAGCAGGTGTATTGGGAATCCCACATCCTATATTAGTAGGTACCTATTATAAAAACAATCAAGATGTTCCAACCTATTTACTAGAAGTAATCATAGAATTAATGAATTACGAAGAAGATGACAAACGAAATAGAGCTTGGCATAATATCAAAGAATTGAATGAATTTATAGTAGACGATGACTTATTGAGTTTGATTAAATTAGGCAGTAAAATTATTAGAAAAAACGGATATTATTTTAAATACGCAATGCAATCATTCTGTGATGATATGGGTACAAATCTCGTTAAAATCACAAAAAAAAGAGCGATAATAGCGCACACATTTGATGGGGTGAGCGATTTTAAAATAAGCATAAAAAGAAAAAAAACCTTTTTATATTTTTCACTAAAAAGCAAGTTTATCTATAAGAGCTTAAATGAAATCCCTAAGGAATTGATGAGTAAAGTGATGTTAGACAATACCATTAGTAAGATGGGATATTGGAGTTTAAAAAAGGTAAAAACAGGTTTTGTATTTCAGCGGATGTTCAATGAGGAATTAAAGGTATTGAGTAGTGAGTCTCTCCATAATATTCTAAAATACCTTATAGAAAGCTATATTTCAATAGAAGAACTCATTAAAGATCAAATCTCTTTACAAGACCTAATAGCAGAAACAGAAGACTGATTGGTTGTTCGAATCAGAGTCTGGCGGTGATAAAGGATTTTTTTTATTATAAGGAATCAGTAAATAATAACTTTCCAATTTCACCGATAATCTTTTTGATGCATTCGTCGTTATTTTTTTCGGCAA
>ENA-ORXT01006417-ORXT01006417.1-marine-metagenome-genome-assembly--contig:-NODE-6417-length-10930-cov-3.759053_pt1 | contig 10930 bp, 7 predicted proteins | sample MGYA00237868_ERZ511482 | MGnify/ENA metagenome assembly ERZ511482
ATCGTAGCAATTTGCGAATTTTAGACCTCTATCAAGAAGAACAGAGAGTTTACTTTTGCTACATCAATGTGGGCGCAGAAATCGCCCGTATAGAAGTTCCTGCATGGGTAGTTGAAGACACAGAGCTATTTGAACAGTCTCTCGGTATTGTTTTGGCGCAGGTTCATAAAGGTTATGGCTATCCTGTAGCTTTGGCAGAAGCTCACAATCAAGCCGTAGTTAGAGGAGGCGATCGCGTTCGCTTTTTTAGTCTACTCGAACAACAATTAATTAAAGCTGGTTTACGCAATGTAGGAACGTCTTACAAAGAAGCCCGCAAGCGAGGAAGTATTGCTTAATTAGGAATAAAAAATGAGGAACAACTGATTATGTCTCAACCAGCCATTTATATTGCGGTAACTAGTCACGGTTTTGGTCATGCTGTACGCGCAGCTACGGTAGCCGAGGAACTGCGTCAGTTATGTCCTGATATTACGCTGATTTTTGTCACTGTAGCCCCAGAATGGCTATTAAAATCTTATGTTCAGGGAGATTTTATATATCGTCAGCGGGTTTTTGATGTGGGGGTGATTCAAAGTGACAGTCTGACAATGGATAAGCAAGCAACTCTGAGTAAGATGGAGAACATTATTGCCACAGAAGAGCAAATTATTGCCGCAGAAGCAGAATATATTCGCCAGAACAACGTAAAACTTATTTTTGCTGATGTTCCTGCTTTAGCAGCCCCGATCGCTCGTGCTGCGGGTGTTCCTTGCTGGATGATGAGTAATTTTGGTTGGGACTATATCTATCAACCTTGGGGAGATGACTTTGCTGAAGTCGTCAGCTGGATCGAAAACTATTATAGTCAAAGCGATCGTCTGTTTCGTCTTCCTTTATCAGAACCTATGGAGGTATTTCCTCATATTACCAAAATGGGTCTAACAGGCTGCAAGCCTCGTCACGAAGGATTAAAAACAAGATTTAATTTAACTGCATCAAAAGAGAATACTATCCTACTAACCTTTGGCGGTTTGGGTTTACAGGATATTCCCTATAATAACCTCGAACGTTTTCCCGACTGGCAGTTTATTACTTTTGACCGTACTGCGCCAGATTTGCCTAATTTGGTTAAGGTTGCCGATGATACTCTGCGCCCTTTGGATTTTATGCCTTTATGTGGAAGAGTGTTTTCTAAGCCTGGCTACAGCACTTTTTCCGAAGCTATGTGTTGTGACTTGCCTATTGTCACCTTAACTCGTCAGGGTTTTGCCGAAGCAGAGGTGTTACTCAACGGTATGCAGGATTATTCGGATCATCAAATTGTGACCATAGAGGAATTTTTTCAAGGAAACTGGGACTTTTTACATCAACCAATGCTTCCCCCACGCAAAACAGAAAAATTACCTAAAGATGGCGCAGCTAAAATTGCTCAGGAAATATCTAATTATTATTTAGATTGTAATGATGTTTTGGATGATTAACAATATTATGGCTTTAAATACTGTCGAATTAGATAATAAAGATTTTAGTAATGCTGCAATTTGATTAGGCACAAATAAAGCCTGGTACTTAAATAATATGGTAGTGTCTGAAGAATTAAGAGGCACTGGAATAGGAACACAGCTTCTTCGACATCAATTGCAGTCTGTTATCATTCCTTCTGGGTTTTCTGCAATTTTAATGACTCAAAAAGAAATTAACTTAGGGTTCTATCAAAAGTTGGGTTTCAAAGTTGTTAATAAATCTATCATTGGAACAGGAAGAAATTATTTCACAAACTGGTGTTTATTATTAACAACTAACAACTAACAACTATTCTATTTCCCAAGAATTAATTATTTTTTTCGCCGTATCCAAAAACTTAGAAAACTTAGCTCTTTCCGCAGTATAAATTGCGATATAAACCTGATTATTTTTAATCGTAAAAGTTTCCATTTGTCTTAGCTGTAAACCATCTTCTTCCCGTGAATAAACTACCATCCTTGCAGGAGATTGAGATATTCTAGCTTTACGATCTTGGTGAACTTCAATATCACTACCTTTTGCCTGTTTAACACGTTCAAAAACAGCTTGAGTATATTCTTCTAAAGTAATAGGATTATCGGGAGACAGGTATTCTACGGTAATGTATACTCTTTCTAAAAATAAATCAGAATTGGTTTCTAAAGGAGAGGAAAAAACCACTATTCCGCCAGTTATAGGATCGTCTAATTCTCTACGTGACCATGATGGAGGATATTTAACTTCAAACTGATAATTGATGTTTTTATAATTAATGAAATCTTTATAGCTGTTGCGACCAATACCGATAAAGATGATTACCGCAGCTACAATAAAAGGAAGAGTAAGAAACAGCCAAAGAACTTTTCTGTAAGGTTTAAAACGACGATTTTTTGCTGTGGAATTACTATATTTCGGTTCAAAGTTTTGACCATCTGGCGGAGCCTTAAAATTGCCGAAAACAGGAGGCGGTAGAGTGACAACCTTATGACTAAAATCTAACTCTTCTAAAACTTCTGTAACAGATTGATAGCGTTTAGCTGGGCGAGCGCCTACCATTTTATTCAATATATCTGCTAGTTCTGGCTTAATATTGGCTACAGGCGCGTTGTTGAGATTGGATGAACCTGGTTTTGCCAGTGATTTTGATGACTCAACCTGAATTTGCTCAGCGATTTGACCAGTCAAAGCATAAATAATTGTTTTTCCCAAGGCATAAATATCTGTACTAAAATCTGGTTTGCCTTCTTTTTGTTCTAAAGAAGAAAAGTCATCATTAGCTATAGTTTCAAACAGCTTTTGATCTAAGAAAACGGCATTTTTAACATTAGAGAAGTTAGTCAAAAACTTCTGACCGTTTTTGTGTTGGATCAAACTAGAAGGCTGAATATTGAGATGAGTAATATCTGCCTGGTGAACAAAATCCAATATGTTCAGAATCTCTTGTAGCCAATCAATTGCTTCAGCTTCTTTAATTAAGGACTTGGTCAGCTTTTGCTCTAAATTTTCACCGTTGATGTATTCTCTAACCAAATAAAATTCGCGATCGCACTCAAAAAATGCCAATAGTTGGGGAATTTGAGGATGTTGGGAAATATTTCTAATAATATTTCCCTGAGCGACAAATGTATTCAAAACCTTTTGCCAAGATCTTTTACCTAATACCTCGCTATCATAGTGAGGCTGTAGCCTTTCAATCTGACATTGAAGTTTGCTGAGATGTCCGAGATCTTCAGCAATAAAAATGCTACTAAAATCATTCTGACTTAACTGTCTAATAACACGATAGCGATCGCACAGTATTTTACCAACTATTGACTCCATACAAGTCCAGTTACCTCTACGATTGCCAACAAATAAAGTATGGTTTCCAATTTAATAGAAGACGGTTCATGAATTAGATTGTTCCTGTTCCAATTCATCCAAACGAGCCAACACTTCTTGGCTGTGGATACTCGGTCTTACGCCCAAGAAAGTTTCTCTTAAAACCCCTTGAGGATCTATTAAATATGTATGTCTCAATGACATCGCACCCAACCAAGATCCGTAGGCTTTACTAACACTACCATTAGTATCTGCTAACAGAGGAAACTTCAACCCTTCTGAGTCACAAAATTCTTGATGAGAATCCACATCATCAACGCTCACTCCCAAAATTTGAGCATTTCTTGTCTCATATTCTGCTATATCCTGTTGAAAACGTCGAGCTTCGATAGTACAGCCAGAAGTAAAATCTTGGGGATAAAAATACAATACTATCCATTGACCAAGATAATCTTTCAAAGATATTTCTCCATCTCCAATGTTGGTAGAAAGAATAAATTCGGGGGCAGGTTCATTTATTGGCGGTTGTTTTCCTCCCATTGCCCAAGCGTTAGATGGTATTCCAGCAAAAAGCACTAAAGACAAGGCAAAGCCAGCCAAAAACGAGTGCCAAGGAAAGATAGTTTAGACATGCAAGATGGTAACAAATCCTTAATCCAACTGCATTTTTGAATTAAAATCAAACGTTTCATAATGTACAAAAATATGATTTACTTAACGTGAGAATAATTAAGTAATGTTAAAACCATAACAAAATTTAATCAAAAAAAGTTGATTTTGAATGGTGACTAATAAGTTAATTCTTTTAACTATTTGTTAACATTGTTACCTCAAAGGAAACGCAAAAACTAGTTTAAAGATACTTAAAGAGAGAAATTATGAGTACAGATTTGATTCCGCCTCATGGTGGCGAACTAATTAATCGTCTAGCAACTGCTCAAGAAAAAAAAGATTTTTTAGCACAGGCTGACTCCCTACCTAAAGTTAAGCTAGACAAAAGAGCAACTTCCGATCTTGTAATGATTGCGATCGGCGGTTTTAGCCCTATTAGTGGCTTTATGGGCAAAGATGACTACATTGGAGTAGTCGAAAAAATGCGCTTGGCAAGTGGTTTGCCCTGGTCTGTGCCTGTAACTCTCTCCGTGACAGAAGAAGTCGCACAACCCTTAAAAGAGGGTAGCTTAATTCGTTTGGACAGTCCTGACGGTAAATTTATTGGAGTTTTAAAATTAAGCGAAAAATATACTTACGATAAAAAGCATGAAGCTATCAATGTTTACCGTACAGAAGAAGAAGCTCATCCTGGGGTAAAAGTAATTTACGAACAGGGTGCAGTCAACCTAGCTGGGGAAGTATGGTTGTTGGAGCGAGAAGATCATCCTCAATTTCCTAAATACCAAATCGATCCAGCAGCATCTAGAAAATTATTTCAAGAAAGAGGCTGGAAAACGATAGTTGGCTTTCAAACTCGAAATCCGATCCACCGCGCTCACGAATACATTATTAAATGTGCTTTAGAAATTGTTGATGGTTTGTTCCTTCATCCTCTGGTTGGTGCAACTAAAAGTGATGATATTCCTGCCGACGTGAGAATGCGCTGTTATGAAATCATGATGGAAAACTATTTTCCTCAAGACAGAGTTATTTTAGCTATCAACCCTTCTGCAATGCGTTATGCAGGTCCTAGGGAAGCTATTTTTCACGCTTTGATTCGCAAAAACTACGGCTGTACTCATTTTATTGTTGGTCGCGACCATGCTGGCGTAGGCGATTACTATGGTACATATGATGCTCAAGAGATATTTGGTGAATTTACTCCCGACGAAATGGGTATTACTCCTCTAAAATTTGAACACGCTTTCTACTGTACCCGTACAGAGCAAATGGCAACAGCTAAAACTAGCCCTGCTGATAAAGAAGAGCGTATTCACCTATCAGGAACCAAAGTTAGAGCAATGTTGAGAGAAGGTAAAACTCCTCCTCCACAATTTTCTCGCCCCAAGGTTGCTGAAGAATTAGCCAGAGCAATGAAAATTAACTAGTAATAGAGTAATTGGCTCGAACAAAACACTATAATTGGTTACAGATTTGAGGTCTTTATTAATAGCTTCATATCTGTAACCTTTTTGATTTTAAAGGACATTTACCAGCAGCGGTGGGAAAAGACTTACCTTAATTTAAGGCGATCGCCATTGATGAGGTTTAGTTTGCACTTTTGCCGTTATCGCCGTTAGGCACAGGCAAAAGAAAGATTGCACCAGATGCTAATATTCAAACGCTAGTAGCCGATATGGGACTTGACCGCCGAACTTTTCTACAGCAGGCTGGATTGGCTTTGTTTACCTGGGGAACAACCGAAATAGGATTAGATTTTCTAGGTAAAAATAACAACCGACTAGCCAGTCTGGTTCAAAATTATCAACAAACTTTAGCCCAGTCTACCAATCGTAAGCTGGCATTATTGGTAGGGATAAACCGTTATCCTCACCAAGAACATCTTGATGGTTGTCTGACAGATGTTGAACTGCAACGAGAACTATTAATTCATCGCTTTGGATTTAATCCGCAAGACATTATAACTTTAAGCGATCGCGCTGCCACCAGAGAAAATATTGAAACTGCATTTGTTGAGCATTTAGGAGAACAGGCTAAAGCTGATGATGTAGTGGTATTTCATTTTAGTGGTTATGGTGGTCAAATTAAAATGCCGATCGCTTCGGAGATCGCTACGGCTGAAAATCTAGATTCAGTTGAATATAAACTGATTAATAGCTTAGTACCTGTAGATGGAGTACTTTCTTCTAACAAATCTCTAATTTCTAATAGTATTTTGCAGGATACTCTTTTAGTACTGGCTCAATCTTTGTCTACTGCTAAATGTACTTTTGTTTTAGATACCAGCTTTAATCTTACGCCTCGGGCAAAACACAGCAATTTTAAGATTAGATCTGCTGCGGAGGTGGCAGAAATTCCTAGCTCTCAAGAGTTACTTTTCCTCGAACAATTACGCTCGAGTTTAGCCAACAAAGGACTTAAGCCGAGTAAAAGACTACTTTCTTTGCCAGGAGTAGTTTTTTCGGCATCAGGCAAAAATCAAATAGCAGTAGAAAGACAGTGGGACGATTTTAGTGCAGGGTTATTTACCCATGCCTTAACCCAACACCTTTGGCACATTACTCCCAGTAATAAGGTTCAAGTGGCTCTATCTGGGGCAGCTGCCAGCGTTGAACAGGTAATGGGTAGGCAACAACAACCAACTCTTAATAGTCCTGACAAATCGGCGATCGCTTATTACCTGGCTATTAATGATGTTCCCAATGCTGCGGGAGTAATCACTAAAACCAATAAAAATAACTTTGAAGTTAAGTTGTTAGGCTTGCCTGCGAACATTGTTAATTCTTACGGAGACAACTCTCGTTTAAGCTTGATATCGCTCGATGATGATGGTGTTGCAGAACAACATCAGTTACAAATCAAGTCCAAATATGGTTTGTTAGCAAAAGCGCAACTTCTAGAAACGACAGCCGCAAATTCGATTAAAGCAGGAGACTTTGTTCAAGAATCCCTACGCATCTTAGAGCGAAATCTTGGCTTGACTTTAGGGTTAGATGCCGATTTGCAAAGAATTGAACGGGTCGATGCCACTAGCGCATTAGCCAACATTAGCGCGGTAGATTCGGCGGTGGTGCTAGGAGAACAAAACGCTGATTGTCTTTTGGGCAAAGTTCATCATAACGAATCGGCAGCCAGCAGCCAAGAGAATAAAGTCTTCAGCTATGGTTTGTATAGCGCAGGAGGAATATTGATTGGCAAAACGTCTGGTGGTGATGATGAAGCTGTCAAAATTGCCATTGACCGACTAAAGCCAGACTTTAATAATTTGTTAGCTGCCAAATGGTTAGAATTGACCAACAATGAGTTTTCCTCAAAGCTCAGGGTGGAAATAGCTCTGGCTTCAGGAGTAGAAAGTCAGATACCTGTGTTGCAAAAAGCAACGTGGTTGTCTTCGGGCAAAGAGCAATCAGTTAAAAAACTAACTTTTCCTAGTAAAAATAAAAATCCTCTGCCAGCCATTAATAACAATGTACCAAATCTAATTAAAGGCTCAAACCTACAGTTGTTATTAAGCAATACAGGCGATCGCGAACTGTATGTCTTGCTGTTGGGTATTGATGCAGATAGTAATATTTTTGCTTTATACACCCCAGCCAAGTCTCAACCCAGTGAAGCAGAAGCCCAACTAACTAATCTGGCGATCGCTCCAGGGACGGCATTAGCCATGCCCCAAACAGAAAGTTCTTGGAAATGGAAAGTATCTGATTCTATTGGTATTAACACCCTATACGCTATCTTTTCTGTTCGACCTTTTGAAAAAACTCTCAAAGCTTTAGCCGCCCAGCAAAACTTAAAGCTAGATCAACAGCAAGTTTTGAATGTAGGTAATTCTATCGTTGTAGTCAAGTCTTTAATGGAAGATCTCCATGAAGCAAGTTTATTGTCTACAGATATAGTTACCGACAACAATGTTTATGCTCTAGATGTTAACAGCTGGGCGAGTCTCAACTTTGTTTACGAAGTTAGTAGTGCGTAAAATAAGGAATAAACGTTAATAAGTGGTAACTGCTAACGTCCCCTCTAAAATATCGATGAAAACTGATATTGTTATTTTGTCTAATGGACCTGGAGAAATTGCTACATGGGTACGCCCAGTCGTAAAACAACTCGGTCAAAGGTTTGGTAATACACAGATCAGAATTTCAGTTTTGCTGTCTCCTTGTCCCCACAGTACGGGAAAAGAGTCAGCAATCGCCCTTAGCTATCCTGAAGTTGATCGAGTATTGCCTCCAGGAGATTTTTTTAATTTCTTACTTTGGGGAAAAACTAAAAATAATTGGCACTGGCATCCCCAAGGCATAGTTGTTTTTTTGGGAGGAGATCAATTTTATACCGTTGTTATTAGCAAACGTTTGGGATACTCCAGCCTGATTTATGCCGAATGGGATGCTCGCTGGTATCGGTATATTAATCGTTTTGCAGCTATGAGTCAAAAAGTAATTGATAAAGTTCCCCAGTCTTATCATCACAAGTTTTCAGTCGTAGGAGACTTGATGGCAGATACCGTATTAGAAGTTGAAGATAAGCCTGGAGCAATAGAATCAAACGTAAGAGTTGGTTTGCTAGTAGGCTCTAAACCAGCCAAGCTAGCTCAGGGAGTACCCTTGTGTTTAGCTGTTGCCGAGCTAATTCAGCAACAGTTGCCAGCAGCAGAATTTTTAATTCCCGTTGCACCCACTTTGGATTTGGCAACTTTGGGCAAATATGCAAATCTGCAAGATAATTCTCTGGTTTCAGCTTTGGGTAATGTAGAGGGTGAATTAATTACTTTAGAAGGAACTACTTATATAGTTACTTCTAGAGGCGTAAAAATCAAGCTAATTACCCACTATCCTGCGTATCAAGATTTGATAGAGTGTCAGCTTTGCTTGACCACGGTGGGGGCAAATACTGCCGAATTAGCTTCTCTGGGCATACCGATGATTGTGCTGCTACCGACTCAACAGCTAGATGCCATGCGATCGTGGGATGGAGTACCAGGGATTTTAGCTAATTTACCAGGAGTGGGAACAATACTAGCAAAAATTATTAATTGGCTAGTATTAAAACAAGGGCGTTTGTTTGCTTGGCCAAATATTTGGGCAGGTTCAGAAATTGTCCCCGAATTAGTCGGTAAGTTAGAACCTAAAGAAGTTGCCAGTCTGTCTTTGGATTATCTTGTTCATCCCGCAAAACTCCAATCTATGCGAGATAGTTTAATAGCTGTGCGCGGGAAAGCGGGTGCAGCGAAACAGATCGCAGATATAATAAATAAAGAAATAACTTAAAACTTAATAAAACAGTACCAAGATTATCTATTTTCAGCTATCTTAGCAAAGAGTATTCCTGATTTCCTTGTCAAAAATAGATTCTTAAGGCTATATTCAAGTTTCTCGTTCCTTGCCTTAAAAAGGCGGTGAACCTGTGACTGTGCGTAATGCTCTAATCTCGAGCGACTGCCTAGTTCGGACGGATGGAAAGCGAGTCCCTGAAAGGACAATACCCTAAACCCCAAAGGACTAGCTTGGACTAGCTCCGCGTCGCAAAGGGGTAATAGATGTGGACACACAAATGTCTCTCGCATGTATTGAATGCGGCTAACTAATCGCCTTTGTTTCGGTCTCGAAGCGAATGCTTTAGTATAAGCGGCATGTGCTGCTTTACATATGCTCTATCACAGTCCTTACAGCAGTCAAAATTTGGTATAATGACGTCTCATGCAGCTTCACGATCCCTTGGTATCTCCAGCGGAATATAAATTCAACTGGCGAAAGCAAAACAAAGTGCTATGTTTAGCATATAGAATTTTTCCAGTCGACTAAAGGCTATTTTAGTCCGTTAAGTATAGAAAAACCTTAACAAAGTTCTAACATCAGCGATTGATTATTACTTTCGACCATTCGATCTTTTTTATAGACTGCCTTCTTGCTTTAGAAGTACAAAGCGCGCAAGCTGTTTCTGTGAGAAACGAGCTAATCGATTGCTCATCAAGCTTTAAGCAATACGAGACTATCCCCATAAAGACGATCAAATAATACCTAGACGCTATAAAGTATCTAAAATTTACTGTTTTATTTCTATTTCGTGATTTTTTTGATTTGAGAAACACCGAAAACATAATTATTAGCCATTTCTCAATCAATGGTTTATATCGTTTTACGACAGGGTAATTGGTAATCAGCCATCAGAATTTTGAGGAAAATTAATGCCAAAACAGATCATTATTGCAGAACAACATCACATAGCTGCTGTTTTCTGGGAAGAACAAATACAAGAATTAATTGTTGCCACAGGTCATCAACAGGTTAGTGATATTTATCTAGGGACAGTAGAGAACATTATCCCTGGCATCGATGCAGCTTTTGTTAATATTGGAGACAGCGAGCGCAATGGGTTTATTCACGTTACAGACTTAGGCCCATTACGTCTTAAGAAATCCGCAGCAGCCATCACAGAACTTTTAGTTCCCCAACAAAAAGCCTTGGTTCAGGTAATGAAAGAACCCACTGGCAACAAGGGGCCAAGATTAACAGGGAACATAACTCTACCAGGACGCTATTTAGTTTTGATGCCCTATGGAAAGGGAGTAAAACTATCTCGTCGCATTAAAGATGAAAATGAGCGCAGTCGTTTACGAGCCTTAGCAATTTTGATTAAGCCACCAGGAATGGGCTTACTAATCAGAACAGAGGCAGATGGCAAAGCAGAAGAAGCCATCATGGAAGATTTGGAATTTCTGCAAAAGCAGTGGGAATCCATTCAGTATCAGGCAAATTTTGCCAAACCACCAGCCTTGCTCAATCGTGATGATGATTTTATTCAACGAGTATTAAGAGACACCTTCTCGGCTGAAGTAAATACCATTGTGGTTGATTCGGGAGCAGGGGTTAAGAGAATCAAACAGCAGTTAGCCAACTGGAGTAGTGGTCGTTCTCCTCAAGGTGTGTTCATTGATGCTCACAAAGAACAACAGCCTATCCTAGATTATTATCGCGTTAACGCGGCGGTCAGAGAAGCTTTAAAACCAAGG
>ENA-ORXT01006418-ORXT01006418.1-marine-metagenome-genome-assembly--contig:-NODE-6418-length-10929-cov-9.211666_pt1 | contig 10929 bp, 13 predicted proteins | sample MGYA00237868_ERZ511482 | MGnify/ENA metagenome assembly ERZ511482
AGTCGCCAACGACGACTGGCACCTGTCATCATCCGAGCACGGTTTGTCTGCTTCCTGTGGAGTCCGACTATCGGGGAGGTGCTTGCATTATGTGGAGAGAGTCTGGTCCCACGAAGCCTCTGGATACCGTGCGGTGCGGTGGCCATCGCCAGTGATGCTTACATTTCTGCAATGGGTCGCTCTCGTGCATCTGTCGGTGTCACATTACCACTGCTTTTTGCATACCTTCCCCACGCCCCTCTCGTACGACGGTGGCATGGGTAAAGACAACCTGCATCCCGTCGGCGACGACGACCGTGGGAGTGGTGATGGAGATGCCGGTGGCGGTGACGACGACTGGAACGCGGAGATGGGCGAGGAGCTGTACGACGGTGACGAACAGGACCTTCCGGCGCGTGGTGATGGTGGCGACGAGCCAGGGGCCAACGATGACGACGACGAGGAGGAGGCGCCCGGCGCGTACCGCTCGGCGCGGCTCGAGAGTGCCGCCGAGAGGGACGCCATGCGCGCTGTCCAGGACGCGGCGCACCGTGCGGCGTATGGGTCGGAGTAAGCTGATGACGGTGGCCTGGTGCTCCCCAATCTGCTGGCTCGTCTATTGTTGTGAGGGCGGTGGGGAGTGGGGGGGGGGAGAGGGTAGCGGCAAGTTGTGTTCTCGTCTGCGTCCGTGTGTTTCTCTTTCCTCATTGAGCGTGAGGGGCGTGGCACCCACAACCCGGCGTGTAGCGCTGGGCATTGTTTCTCGTCGTTGTTTGTGTCCTTTTTTTCCCGCTACCTCCACAAGGACGCAGCCAGTCGTTTCATGCCGCCATCTGTTCAGCAGCGCACGAGCAGACGGTCTTGCCATCGTGGGCCGCGTAGCGCCACGTGCAGCCAAAAGGAAACAAAACGCGGCACCAGCAACCGCGACCGAAGCCCGGCGCCCGGCGGCTGCCTGGTGCAGGCAGGCCTTAACGTCCCTTGCTTAATTGTGCACAGCGATCCCAAGAGCATCTCGTGATCTGCCTTGCGTTCCACTCGCGACGGGGCCCGTGCACCTGGACGAGATTGTAACAAGAAATCGCTTGTTCAGGCCTTGTGCCGTGACGAAACCCTGAACGGGATTTCCCCCCGACCAGGCTGCAGGCTATTCTGACGTTTGCTCGCGTACGACGTGCTGCGTGTTTCTCTCACTGCTTGACACCCGCTACTGCCCGCGACGGCTATTCACGCTGCTCGTCCGCGGCTCCCTTGGCTCACACCCCAGGGCTGCTGCCACCCTCAGCCGCCTCCACCAGCCAGTCGGGTCGTGCCGACAACCACCCGTTTCCGTTTCAGTACTGTAACGGCGACTGGGCATGCCGTCGCCAACGGACTCTATTACTCAAGTGCCAACGATGCAGGACGTGTAATGGTCGTTCTCTTGACCCCAACGGGATTGGCGGGCGTGAGATCCGCTCGCGGGAGCGAGGCGGGCACGTGGCGGTCTGGGACGCTCCGCCGGCGCGGCGCCCGACCGTGAACCGCCCCCCCCGCCCCGCCCCCCCCCTCAGGCGATCAAGCAGGCGTGACCCCTCCTCGACACACCAGCGGTCGCCTCGTGCAAGTTTTGACGGATCCACCGCGTCTCGTTGCTGCAGCTGGCACCCCGACCGGCGGCCGCCGCGGCGCGCCACGCCGTCGGAGACCGCGGGCGCGCGCGACAAAGACTGCATGTAGCAAGCTAGAACGAGAGGCCGAGCGAGAGTCCCGTTCGGAGGCCGTCCGAACGGGAGCGCCTCCCGTTCTCCCTGCCGTTCGCGAACAGGAGGCTGAACAGGAGAATGCATTTGGGGCAATCGATGCCCCGTTCTGACCTTTGAGATTGTAGCAGGGATGAGCGTTTTCGGAGAAACCATCCATGATTAGCATGAATGCGGTATATTATCAATAATTCGCCTCAATAATTATCAAAACTATCGGACGCCACGTGGCGCCACACCAAGGGGGTCCGCTGGTGCGCTCTGCAGGTCAGGCGACGTTGAGACACTGCCGACGTGCTGACCCCAGCCGGCGGCGATCTCTCCGTGCAACATAGACCATCAAAGGCGAGGCTGTCATTTTGCCCGAGGCGACAGCAAGGTGTGACTCTACCAGGTGCACTCGGGGACAGAACCGAGGGACCCATCCTGTGCCACTTGTGCCCCTTTGTCCTCTGCCTGACTGTGCGATGTTGCCTGCTGGCGGTTCATTTGCGGCCGACTACGGCGGCCGGATTGGTCGCACGCGTAGACTGATCATGCACTGTGCTCCGCAGCTGCTGTCCCTTGTCGCTGTCATCCTCGCGCCACAGTTGACCGGGGTGACCACGACCGTGCCGGATGGAGAGGAGGCCCGGGGGGCCAGGGAGGTGCGCATCAGTCCACCTCCTACAGTAGTAGATCGGCCAACCACGTGGGCGTGAGAGAACCACGTGGTGATGAGATCATCTCACAGACCGGATGATCAGGATGATTCTTCCACATTTATCGTCGAAACCAAGACATGTTGATTATTCCGTCTCATCCCCGGCTCTCAGGCCATGTGATGCGCAGACCGGGGTGAATCTCCCCGTCCGGTTGCCCGCTCTGTCCGTCCAGCTTCTCTTGGTGGGGCACCAGATCAGTCGCACTGTGCAACATCCATTGATTCAGTCGTTCAGGAGCGCTTTTTCCAGGAATACTACAGTATGCGACGGTAACCGTACCTTCAACGATCGCGTCTGATCGGGACGATGGAGTGATCAACTGGTTCGGGTCGACCGACGCGTTGATGGGTTGCCTTCTGGTCCGAATTACTGCACCTCTTCTCTGCACACGCCCAGTTACGGTATCTCTCCTGGCTTTCAGCATTTCACTCATCTGTGAAAATATATGAAAAACGTGGGGCGTTCTGTATGGAGCGTGGAGTCGCGGCCCGCGACTCAACAATCGTGCAGTTTTTGTCACTGTAGGAGGGGTACGACTCCACCGTTTCTGACGCTCTGGAGTGGGGTAGCCAGAGCAAATGGTTGACACAACCGATGCAGCGGTCGACGGCGTCGTGATTCCGACTTCGACTCCTTGATTCGTCTGCAGCGCACTGCCCGCTCGTGCCTCTTGTCTTCGTATCCTCCTGCTCGCACGAAGTGTCTCCCTGGTCTTCAGCTGAGTAAATAGGTGGCACGGTCAAGTAGCGTGGGTGAGCAGCTCTCCGACGAGATGGAGTTGCCATCAGAAGCAGCAGCAGGAGAACACTGTCAGATGAGGTGTTTGCATGCCCACAGGATATTTTGACACACTGACACCCGCTGCTCATGCAGCTCTTTCACACACTCCGCGGCGCTCTCTGATGTCCGACAAGAGACGGGCGCGCCATAGGCTGCTATTCCCCGAGCACAGATGGGAACGAAGCGAGCTCGCGAAAGGTACGGCTGCACGGAATGTATAGGGCGCCAGCGGGGCCAGACCCCGTTTTTTGAGCTCTGCGCGCTTGTCAGAGCATGTACGAGATGTTTTGCTGCCAGTTCGTTCCCAGACTCACCGCAGGGCTCCCCTTTTTCTCCTGATTCCCGCGCTCTACCCTCTGTTGTGCATTTCTCCCATGTAGTGTCTCGGCTTCAGACCTCCGAAAGGCCTTTCCTGGCGCGATCTGGGCGTACTGCTGGCCTGAATGCGCTCCGACATTCCTTGGGCCCTGAACAGGGGTCAGAGAGTGGTAGCAGAGCGCTGCTTCGCTCTTGGGCACGGATTTGTGTGACAGTGTCTGTAGCCTCACCGAGGTGTGGTGCAAGTCTTCGGGTGTCGCCAAGGAAGACCGAGGGGTGCCCTGCGGTCTATGTGATGGCTGCCACTGCAACTCCAAATGAGCTCGTGGTTCGGTGGGTGGAACTGAGGCCCTCACATCTGAAAACGACCCTCTCTCGCTGCAGCGTCGTCTGCTGGCAGCGCTCAGTGCCCCTCGACCCAACGCGCCGACCGGGGGTCGCGAGGCAGGTCCTGGGTACATGGTTCCCGTGAGGGCGCCTCTAGCTACACCGAAACTCCCTTTTCGGCAGGTCGTCTGCTCGGTCTGCCTTTGCAGCCCTCCTTTTGAGACGAGTCCGGCCCCGCGGGCCTGTGCCGCCTCTCAGTCATCACGTGAGCGCGCTCCGCGCCTCAGTGATGAGGTAAGGGAGGCCAATATCCTCGCTGCTGCTGATATTCGTAGAGCTGCCGATTTACATGCAGGATTGGTGGCTGCGCTGGTGGTGCCGTCACCTATGGCGCCCGTGCCGGTGGTGGCCGCGTCGCCACCCTCACAGCCGTCCTGTAACGATCTCCTGGGGCCTCTGTATTGCGGAGGATTCTCCAATGACCGGGATAATCCTCCGCTACAGACCCTGGTTGCGATCATTTTATTGCGCGGCGGTCCCCCCCCTACCCGACCACAGCAGTGGTTCTTTTGTCCTCGTCGGCGGTTCCTCCCGCCAGCGTTTTTTGGATACTTCTTGGCGATTTCGTGGCGACACCCACACAGCGTGTGTTGCCACGAAGTCGCCAACGGGAGCTACTGGGAAGATAAGACGATCGCGCCAAAGAAGCACCTGGCCATACCAAAACGCAGCCACGTTGCGCATTTCTTTGCTCTCCAAATGTAATGATCAACTCGAAATTTATTGTTCATCTTATGGGCGGTGCTAAAGTGGTCGATGTATTCCAGAGTAGAATGCGCATTTGTCCGGCACGAGGGCATTTGTCCGGCACGAGGGCACCTGGTCGAAATCTGACCGAAGGCTTTACGACTGTCTAAGAATAGAACTACATTTTGGTCAAGGACCTTGTATATTTACGTCCAACATCATTACGCGAATTCTCGACGGCGATGTGGTGTCACGGGCGCGGGTGCACGCTCTTCACGGTGAGCCGCGGACTGCGGTCAGCAACAACTACGGCGCGCTTCTCGAGCCGGAAGACTGCCATCAGGCGCCCGACGCGGAGTGTGCGCTTCTTTGCGCTTGTCATTTGCCTGGAGATGGTCGGGTTGCTTAGCCCCCAGAGCATCGGTATCGGCCTGGAGGACGTGTCGCTGGACTTTTTTTGTCTACTGGTGGAGCAGGATCGCTTGCGCGCACTCCTGCACAGTCGGTACATACGCAGGGGCCGGTGCCGGCTACCTAAGAGCTGCCGATGGCCAGAGGTGGGGCTTGATGCACTACCTGATGACCAGTGGCGCCGGCTCACGCGAGTCGACCGTGGTTCCTACGCCATGCTGGCGGAGCTTCTGAAGCCCCACCTACCTCGCCATTGTCGGCGGGGGCGTCGCAGTATCTCCTAGAACACGAATATGAAGGTGGGCCTGTACCGGCTAGGGCACTGAGGGAATGGCGCCAGTACGTTAATAGTGCAGTGTTTTTGTATCGTTGGTAAGGTACCATGGGGCGGGGCGCAGTCGTGCGGATATGTTCCGCCGGCTTCTGGGCCATTGTTCCTCATCTAAATGAAGTTTTCTACATTTCTGCATGCTTAGTTTTTGGTTTCTAGGTCTTTTTGAGGTGGCGAACAAATTTGGTATGAGCACAGGAGCAGTCCACAACTGCACAAGGGTGTTCATTGGAGCCGTGAACAAGCTGACCGAGACGTATGTCACGTCGCCGTCAGCAGAGAGGCGGGAGGACCTGGCCGAGTACGCTTGGGAGACCTTCGGGTTTCGTGGTTGTGTCGGGTCGACCGACGGTACTACGATACCTCTTGCATACGCCCCCCGCATCCAGCCTTGGACGTATTGGGACAGGCATGATCGGTACAGCATCAACCTCCTGCTTGCCTGTGACCACGAGAGAAACATCATCTCGGCCTTTTTCTGTTTTATTGGCGCTGCCAGCGACGCCTACGTGCAACCGCACGCGTACTGGTGCCGCTACCCCGGCCATCATTTTTCTCTACTGCAGTATCTTCTGGGTCATAAGAGCATGCAATACACTGCTGGAGTGGCTGGCCCCTGTAGCACCACCCGGTCGAGGTTGGTGCCGGGGCAACGCACGGGGGGAGCCAGGGTCGGGCGGACACGATCCCCACCGACATACGGGCCTGGTGTCCCCTCGGGGCACGGGCATTGCGCCTACACTGGGGCGGGGGCCGTGCGGTGCGTGCAACCCGGCCTGGCGGCGCGTAGCTGCGGCCGGCGGGCCCACGCGGGGTGGCGATTATGTCTGGCGGCGAGCGCTCCGGCGTGGTCGCGCCACCGGCCGCCACGTCAGGTAGGGGCGCCCGGTCCCGATTCCCGCTCGTATCTACTTACCGCATTGGGGGACTTGTCTTGCATTGTAGTTAGTTGTATTGGTTGGTCGGCGGCGCAGGCCAATTCCCAGTAGGGGAATTGGGCCTACGCAACGGTTTCCGCCCTTTTAGGACGAAGGGCGACGACGGTGGGAGGCACCGTCGTCACCGGAAAGTAAACCGTGCCTTGTGTCATCACCTCTGGCGGCCTGACTTCCCGCGTCCGATGGCCCTATAGCAGTGCACGTTCGGAGGGGGCACATGCGGGATGCTTCTCTCCCCCCTGTGACTTGATCCACATTTTGTGGTGCTACAGCCCCTACGCAGGGGCCACTGGGAAAAAGCGACCAAGCATGAACTTCAACTATCAGCTGTCACGCCCAAGGGTCGTTTCCGAGCATATTATTTGTATGTTGAACATGGAGTGAATTCTTTCTTGTTGTGTGCTGCACAATGTGTGTAACGCGGTTGGTGATAGAGAGATGCTGGCCAACGTGCCGGCTGAGGCAGCCAATGACGTGCTTTCAGCCGACGGACAGGCAGAGGAGTGCCGCTCTCTAGTGGGGAGGGATGTGCTTGCTGTTATGAGGGCGACTGGGCAATACAAGGCGTGAGCAAGTTTTTCTTGTCCCTTTTTTTCTTTTTTTTGGTTCTTTCAATGCCCATTTGCACACTTCGGTTCACCACTGCTCTCGGGCCTGGCCCGCCCTATCTTAAAATGACTGGCCACAGCTCGGACGTCACATTGTCGAGGCATTTCCCGCCGCCTACTTCTGATCCGCACTCCTTTCCCCTGCGCCATGACAGCCGCCTGCCCACAATTGACCCCCTCACATGCCCACCGTGTCTGTACCGCACACCTGTCTCCTACAACTGCCACAGTATTCCATGGACAAGAGATCCAACATTGGTCCCTTCCGGGAACCTTGCTAAGAGCTATCGCCCAGCCGTGTTGAACGAGCGCACAAGGACTCTCCTGGCGTGCCCTTTATTTTAATCTGGCCTCGCTGTGTCGGCGTGACTAGAGGCAACGGCTGCCATCAAAGCAGGCGGTCCAAGAATGTAAACCTGAGTGTATCTTCTTCGCTGCCTAATAAAGAGTCCCTCCAAACTTCCTGCCCCCTCCCCCCCCCCCCCCCCTTGTCTAGGGTTTAGGGGCGCGCCGCGATGCCCGGACGAGCCGGTTTCGGTCCGCCTGCCATGCCGGCGACTGCCACACGACCCACGACAAGACGAGGCAGGCTGCGATGCAGACGGTCAAGGAGGGAGGGATGACAGTCAAATCATTTGCGGCTCTTTTCAACCTGTCCTAGGACCGCACCCGCTTTTACATCCTCACCGGAGGGGTAGCCAAGAGACGTGGGCTCGCGCCCTTTTTCAATGCCGCTGCGGAGGCATTGCTGGCCAAATTCGTCATCACCACCGCGACCATCGGATGGGAGCTGTAGCAGAAGGCTGTGTGCCGCGCCTGTGATTATTATCTTGCCGACCTGTCGGCGGAGCGGCAGGCGACGACTCGGCAGCCGTTTGCGGGCACACTGCAGCCCGGCCGCAGCTGGGTGAGAGATTATCTCCCGCGCCACCCCGAGCTACCGAGATACCGCCTTGGCACATTGGAGGAAGGACGTGCGAGGAATGGCCACCCAGATGTGGTTGCCAACTGGTTCTCACTTGTCACCCTGCTGTACCGCAATTCTCGCGTGACTTCCTCCCGGCAGGTGTGGAACGAGCACGAGACCCACGTCCACGCGCGGATGTCCGGCATAGATGGGCGTGGGGGAATTTTGGGGGGGGTGGGTATGCGCAAACCCGATATTATGCTGCCTACCTTCGCTTTGGTCGGTCGCGTGCACGGCAGCCTTCTGCGTGTCTGCGGCGGGCGTCGTGGTACCGCATTTCGTTTTCGTCGAGGGTCAGGCCGCGGGTCACGCTTTTGTGACGGGGACCGCGGCGGACGGGTCAAGGACCGAGCGAGTATTGTTATCCTTTCTCAATGACGGGGCTGTAGTTTGGCGGCGGTCCCCCCCAGGCTTCGACAAGGCCGTGTTTGACGTTTGGGCATCTACCTTCGCACAGTACGCACGCTTCAACTTCCCTGATGAGAACAACACTTTATCTCTTGACGGCGCCAAGGTGCACCTATCAACGGCCGGGTTACTCACGCTGTCGCGGGCACGTGTACACGTGGTGGCGGAACCATCCAAGGCGTCCCACTTTTTGCAGACGCTGGACAACCGCAGCGCCTTGAGAATCGTACACAAGCTAATATAGGTTTCGAGTGTTCTATTCTAGTTTTTGTACGCCACTTTTATTCATAATAAGCTAAATCAGCAGGGTCTTTTAACGAGAACGCACTGTCATTGATTGGGCGGTGTGCTTTGATTGGATGCCCTGGAGCTCTGCGTTCAGGCCAGTGTGAGGGGGGTTCAATCCTGAGAGTTCGGACCTGTCTGCTGGATCCGAAGGCTGCACCGGGGGGCTTAGACCGTGTACCTTACAAATCTGCGAATCCTCTGCAATGGCGTGTTGCAGACTGCTTGCAGATCTGGGAAAGTGGCCGCGTGAGCGACGAGCAGCATGATTTCTTGAAGCACAGCTCTGCGGAGCATCTCATTGTCGTGCATTTATGCAAGAAACACGGAGGACCAGTGTTTTTCTTGTATGGAAAGCACCGTCGCGGTGCGAGGATCTTGCGCCAAAAAGGTCCAGCGTGATCCCCCCCCCGTTTGTTTCTGCCTACGACAAGCCTTTATTGTTTTTGACCTGCAGGAACTCTGCTGGAAAAATGTTCTAGGTCGGTGCTGAACCCCTGTTGCAGTGCACATCTTCTGCGCCGGATCTGTGGAAACCTACCACTGGGCTGCAGTGGCAGCGCCTGTCTTTGGCATCAAGTCTGCTGCACAATGACGATAACTGCTTCCTATGAGTCAAAATGAGATAACTTCGCGCCTCCTAGGAATTAGAACAGCGTGCAGCAGAAGAGCAGCACGAGCTGAGCATCGTCTCAGCATTTGGATGACCCAGACAAGCTGCGAATGAGCATAAAAACATGCGTGACTATCTGCCAGATATCTGTCAAACCAGCAGGCTGCCAGCACACAATAGCCCGACAAGCAGCCATTTGGCAGACTGTGGAGATTTTGCAACAGCCTGCGACACGGAATCAGCAGATCTGTAAGGTACCAGGGATGAGCGTCTTCGGAGAAACCATCCATGAATAGCATGATTGCGGTATATCATCAATAATTCGCCTCGAATATGATCAAAACCATTGTACGCCACGTGGCGCCACACCAAGAGGGTCCGCTGGTGCGCTCTGCAGGTCAGAGGCACTGCCGACGTGCTGACCACAGCCGACGGCGACCTCTCCGTGCAAAAAAGGCCATCAAGGGCGAGGCTGTCATCTTGCCTGAGATGACAGCAAGGTGTGCCTCCACCAGGTGCACTCGGGGACAGAACCGAGGAACCCATCCTGTGCCACTTGTGCCCCCTTGTCCTCTGCCTGAATGTGCGATGTTGCCTGCAGGCGGTTCATTTGCGGCCGACTACGGCGGCCGGATTGGTCGCACGCGTAGACTGATCATGCACTGTGCTCTGCAGCTGCTGTCCCTTGCCGCTGTCATCCTCGCGCCACAGTTGACCGGCGTGACCACGACCGTGCCGGATGGGGAGGAGGCCCGGGGGGCGAGGGAGGTGCGCATCAGTCCACCCCCTACAGTAGTGGATCGGCCAACCTCGTGGGCGTCAGGAAGCCACGTGGTGATGATATCATCCCACAGACCGGATGATTAGGATGATTCTTCCACACTTATTGTCGAAACCATGACATGGTAATTATTCCCTCTCATCCCTGGATTGTAGTCGTGAGACGGTGACACTGGTAAGATCTCAGCTAATGCATGCGCCTGCGTTAGCTGACTAAGCCTAGGCCAACAGAATAGCTTGATCGAGTCGTTTGGACATCGCCACGCTCCTGAGAGGTCGACAACTAGATCTTACCACCTTGGGCTGGAATTTGTAAACATCTAGATCATTGCATTTACAGATCGATTGACGTGAAATATGTCCGTCTCGCCGTCGTCGAGACCACCGGTGCGACTCATCTTCTTCATGCGATCCGATTGTGTCGGCCGTGGACTGGGTCTGACCTGGCGCGACAGCCCATCGCGACGCCCTAGCCATACCTTCCCAATCGACGAGTCACGGGGGTCAGGGCTACGAGCATCCCAAACAACCATCCCTTGTGTGTTGTCAATACGTCGGTGAGCGGCACTGTGCGCCTCACGATGCATGCTCCCCGGTTGCACGTCGACGCCCCTGGGGTAGGAACCGCCGCGCAGCAACATTTTCTTTATTAGATGGTCGCGGGTCGGAGGAGACGGCGCACCGTAGCGCTCCAAGTGTACTTTTGATCGAGCGGTACTTTTGATCCACACCTGGTACATGTGACTCGCTTCCTACGACCAATTTTAAGTTGAGGCTATATAGACCCTCGTGGATGGAACCTCGGAAACCCCAAACGCTGTCGAGAATGGGCGCAACTCCCGTTTGCGGCAACGATCCCGACCGGGAGGGTGCACGCGCGCACCGCCCGTTTGGCGTGTCGATCCTCTTGACGACCGCGGCGGGCGCCGCCGGCGCCCCGCCGCGGGGCGCCCCGCCAAAGGGATGGGCCCGCCGGCACGTGCGGCGCCGC
>ENA-ORXT01006420-ORXT01006420.1-marine-metagenome-genome-assembly--contig:-NODE-6420-length-10928-cov-3.419316_pt1 | contig 10928 bp, 9 predicted proteins | sample MGYA00237868_ERZ511482 | MGnify/ENA metagenome assembly ERZ511482
AAGTCTTCCCCTGAATCTCCTCCAAAATAGGAAGCATATAAGCGATCTTTAGGTAATTTATAGACCTCTGTCAACAATTCCCAAGCCCATTCGATGGCCTCTTTCTTGAAATAATCGCCAAAAGACCAGTTACCCAACATTTCAAACATGGTGTGGTGGTAAGTATCTACCCCAACCTCCTCTAAATCATTGTGCTTTCCAGACACTCTCAGACATTTCTGAGTATCTGCTACCCTTTTTTGATCTGCGACCTTATTTCCAAGAAAATAATCCTTAAAAGGATTCATTCCTGCATTGGTAAACATAAGCGTAGGGTCATCTTTTACTACGATTGGAGCTGATGAAACGATTTTATGTTGCTTTCCTTGAAAAAAATCCAGAAAAGTCTGTCGTATTTGTGAAGCGTTCATATTATATTTAAATAATTATTTTTTGTTTAAGTATTGATTTGTAACTTTGTTCCCCTGCTTCGTATAAAAGCAGTAAACTTTATTGAGGAAAGTTTATTAGAAGGAACCATAAATATGTTCTTTTAAAATTTTGGACAAAAGATACAGATAGTTGTACAAATCATAGGTCTACTATGTTATACAGCAATGTATTGGCAAAATGTTAAAAGAACCATAAAAAGACGCCCTTATGGTTTCTGAATCACAAAATTATTGATTTTATTGCTTAGAATTGCCTAAAACCGAAAAAGCGTCGATTTAGTTCGCAAAAAAATCATGTTATTTTAGAACATTACTAGATAATGGCTAACGAAAAATATTATTATAATACCTCCACTCTTCGCTATGAAAAGATAGAGATGAGTTGGGGACAGCGATTGCTTAGAGTCTTTGGTTTCTTTTGCGCCGCCTTGGTTTCTGCTTTGGTCTTAGGATTTATTTGCACGGGGGCACAACAATTTCTGCTGCAGAAAACTGTTCAGGTTGTAGACGCAACAGTTGCTAGTCTTTTCACATATATTCAACCAATAGTTGGAATAGCATTACCAGTTTTGTTCCTTAATGAAACAATCCCTAGGACAACGATAGTTGCTGGGTTTCTTGTTTTTTGTGGAACCTACCTTGTGCAAACTGATAAGGCTAAACCCCAGAAGCAATAGTTAGTAGTCTTGAACGAGTAACGCTTTTCATCCCTTTGCGTAAACTAAAGATTGCAATAACCCAAGCAATTCCTCCAAGATAAACGGGAAGATATCCAGCGCCAAACAGTATCCCTGTTGCTTGAGAATAAGCTATCCCAATCAAAGGTAATGAAACTAACCCGGATGCTTGTTGGGCTGCGGCGGTAGAAGATACAACAGCAGAAAGTCTCAATACTAGAGATAAACATATTGCTAAGAAAGGTGGTAGAACCCATAAGATCATTAACCACCATTGGGCTGTTGGGAAGAACCAGCCACCCACAGATGGCCCCACGAGTAGGTTAACAATTAAAGAATAAATGCCAAACCCAACTATCACTGTTAGATAACCGGGAACTAAACTTGCAAACAGTTTCCCTAAATATATTTCTCGGGCTGAGGCAGGGGAGTGAGCCAAGAATTCTCCTGTGCCTTTTTCACGTTCGCCTACAATTGTTGTTGCACCTACTGCTGTCGAGATTGTTAGCGGTACAATTACTGCTACGGGAGCAAGTAAGAATACTGAAAGAGCGTAACCTGTTTTGCCTTCAGGCGATGTTCCACGAAATTGTGATGTTGCTGATTCTGGTAGAACTTCTAATGTGTCAGAAATTTTGTTTACTACGTCGACGTTTCCAATTGCGACAATTAATAGCAGTAGTATCGTTGGGATAACGATAAAGAAAAGCGAACCAAGAATGGTCATCGGCATCCAAAAGTCTTTAGCTTGTGCTAGCTGCTTTAAATCAGTCTTAGCTACGATCTTTACTCTTTGCCAATTAATTTCGTTTTCTTGAACTTTACTACCCATTCTAAATCCCAACCAGTTCGTTTAAATCATCTGAACTGTCATTGGGGTCTGACACCTTTGAAAGGTTTTTCCGTTCATCTTGAATTGCAAAGTAGAGTTCTTCTAAAGATGCTTCAATAGGTTTTACAGAATCTAGACGAACATTGTGCTTGCTTAGTTCTAAAATTATGTCAGATATTACACTGCTATTAACAAGCTCTAATTTTGCGGTTCGATCATTCCTGATGTATGAAACAACGCCTGTATAGTCTGCTAAGCAATCTAAATCTTCACCTAATTGGGCAGTAATTTCAACCCTTGGATTTGGCCAAAATGATGTAGAAAGAACCTTCGGGTCACCTTGGATGATTGTTTCTCCATGTTCCATTACTACTATTCTGTCTGCCAAACCCTCTGCTTCTAAAAGTAGGTGAGTGCACATTAACACTGTTTGACCGTTACTTGTCATCTCGCCAATCATTTCTAACACTGACGCAGCTGAAACAGGATCCAAACCAGATGTTGGTTCATCTAGAAGTAGAAGGTCGGGTTTATGTAGGATGGCTCTAGCTAACGCTAGTCGAGTTTTCATGCCAGTTGAGTAACCGCCTACTTGATGTTCAAGAGATTCAAGTATTCCGAATTGATTGGCTGCATCATTTACTCTGTTTGTTGTCGCCAAGCCTTTTGGTAGTCCGTATAGTTCCGCAGCATAAAGTAAGTTATCTCGACCATTGAGCCGGTCGTATAGTGAAGGTTTAGCAGAAACGACTCCACAGTTAGATCTGATTGATTCACCAGCAGCAGATGTCGGATTTTCTCCAAAGACTTTTACGTTGCCTTTATCGATATTTAGCGCTCCGGTTATAACACGAATTGCGGTTGTTTTTCCCGCCCCGTTTGGACCTAAAAGTACAGTAATTGAACCTTCAGGAACAGATAACTCAACGTTTGAAAGAGCTGACACTTCGTTAAATGATTTATGGACACCTTTGAGTTCAATCACCATAGCTATATGGATATTCGGTACGATTCAGCCTTGTCTTTAGACTAATAGTGTTAGTTATCTATTGTTAAGTACAGAACGTAATCTTCTTCGGCATTTGCCTCAGCCGTTATGTAATACATGCCAGTATCGGGCATAGTAAACTTAATATCGTTTACTTGTTCATTTTCTAAAACCGGTGTTGACTGATTTTCAAGGACAAAGGTTTCATCTGCTGAGATAATATTGAATGTAGGTACAACTTCTCTGCTGTCTAAATAGATTATTCCTTTCTGGTTTGCACGGGCCCAAAATCGGTGAATGTTAAATGTTTTTTCATCAACATTCCCAATGGACTTTCCGCTGATTGCAAATGCTTCAAATTCTATTTCATTAACTAATCCGATTGTTTTTTCTTCTGATAGGTCTTTATACCAAATTGTATTTTGAATTTCTGCGTCAATATTAATTGACTCGGAACTTTCATCCGATCTGGATTCTTCTAGAGCTCTTTCGGCGTCGTCAGAGTTGGAAAATAAAAAATAGATTGATCCACTAAGAACAATTACTGCGGCTATTAAGCTAAAGAGAATAAGATAGTTTTTATTATTTTGAGGGCTAGTATCGTCGGCTTCAATCGTCTCGATATTTGAGAATACGGTTGCTTGCTGAATTTCTGTTGGCTCGATTTGTTTCTGAGTTCATCAACTTGAGCTTTCTAAATATAGTCCTTCTATAATAACCGCATAATGACTGGTCGGATCTTCAACTCAGCGTATAGGACTGCAATGTAATCGAATCTTTATAACTAGTTCAATACCTAATTGTGCTGATAATGTTATTTACAGCAGTTGCCCGAGCAGTGTGATGTAAACCGTCAGCCGAAAGTCGTAAATACTGGCTGGTTGTGGACAGATTTTTATGGCCTAATAAAGCTTGAAGCTCAGCTGGATTAGTGCCGTGGTCGAGTTGAGAAACAGCATACGTGTGGCGAAATGCATGTGCTTTTTCTCCGCTAGGTGTTGGAACACCAGCTGCGCCTAGCCAATTACTAACAAGGTTTTGTAAAGCCTGATTATTTATTTGTTCACCGTTAGTTCTTACAAAGACATAATCAGTTTTTTTGTCCCCTCCTAATTCTCGGATCCTACGTTCCTCAATGTATTTATCGATTGCTTGCAAAACTTCAGTTGAAAGCGGAACAACTCTATCTTTATTACCTTTGCCAGTAACTCTCAGTCTGTATGGTTCTTGACGATCTATTCCAGACAATGTTAAGTCTGTTAATTCCGAAGACCTCAAACCACAACCAGCCAACACGCCAATTAAAGCGACATCTCTTTTAGCCCAATGTGATCGAAGTCTTTTTTCTGGGTTAGCTGCGGCTTCAAAAATGCGTTCTAATTGAGATTCATTAAAAGCAACTGGAAGTTTCTCTCCGACTTGTGGGGTTTCAAAATCTAGTGTTGGATCTGATTGAATATGGCCGTGTTTGCAAAGCCATCCGCAGAAACCTCGAAGGGCCGAAAGAAGTCGCCCCCTGCTTGAGGCAGCTGCATCTGTTTCAATTAGTTCTGTGAATACTTGTGCAATATTTTTGTCCGTTAAATCGTCTATGTGTATTCTTGAAAGTTGTCTATCTTGTTTAGGCCATTGACTCTCTTCGTCTATATCTGGTAGTTGGCGATTTTCGAGGTCAGCGTAAACTCTTGCAAAAGTTGCTAAATCATTTCTATATGCTCGTTCTGTTTGATGAGAAAATCCGCGACGAGCTCTAACTCGGTTATCGACTATCCACTCTTCGATTAGTTCTAACAGGCTCATGCAGCGATTATATATCTATAAATCTTTTGAGTTTACTTTTGAATTAAGAAACAAGACAACTGCTGTACCAGTATAAGTTTAAGAGTTTTATTGCCGCTGCGGCTAACTCAGTAAGTGTGGGTAGTGGGAGAACCTAGCTGTAGCTGCCGCATGGGGTATTGTCGCCCGTATGTTTACATTCTTTCGTTTACGGTGGGGCCTTCTCGTTAGATACTACGTCATATGATTTTATGAAATTATGCGTTGAAATAAAAATTTTGGCTATGAAGTGTCAGATATAAGAAATTATCTTTTGAAGTACTGGTTCACTTTTGAACCACTCGTCGTATCTAGGGTCTTTTAAATAGTAGATTTTTACATCATTTGTAACAAAATTTACAAGTTTTTCAATTGCAAGTGGTTCGGTTGAAGAAAGCCAGAGAGCCAAGAATCTGGCCCGGAACTCCCAAGATGATGTTTCATAGGACAGAAAGTGTTCCAACCTATAATCATCAGGATCAGTTAAAAAGATTCTGAAACGAATATCAAAAAACTTGTAAATATGTTCTCGCTCAGATGCAGTAAATAAATCTTTTTCTAAAATTTCTTCTACTTTTTTAACTAGAAGCGATTCATTAGTGTTCCATTCTGAATTTGGATCGAACAGGCTTAACGCTGAGCATTCAAGAAGTCTAGGCAGAAAATGTAGATAGTCTCCCAGCCCACCCATCGTAGTTACTGACCTGGAACTGTATAGAGCCATTTCTCTTGACGAAAGATCTGTCATTTTATTATTTTCAAATATGGTGCAGAAGTCTTGCCTAATAGGGGCACATCTAGAGCAGAAGTTGGGAGCTAGCTTTCTAGAGGAAAATAGTTTATATCCTTCTGAAATGAGATCATCAAACATTTTTTGGTTTTCCACACTTTAACTTTACAGACAGTTTGTTGGCAATGATAGTCAGATAACTAAACAATATTATTGCCAACTGGTGTCAGACTCTTTAGAAAGTAACAGTATATGATTAGCTGATTCAGAATTGCCTCTAGATGCCTAACCTAGCGGCTATCATCTATTTATGGTTAAACGCCCCGAAGCTGGGACAATCCCAGATACTCCAGGGTCATATCAGTTTTACGATAAGTCTGATCGAATTATATATGTGGGGAAAGCTAAATCTCTGAGGTCAAGAGTTAATAGCTACTTTGCAAAACCACACACGCTGCACCCAAGAACTGCTCAAATGGTAGCCACTGCTGCTCGCATTGAGTGGGTTCAAGTAGATAACGATGTTGAAGCGTTGATGCTTGAATATAACTTAATTAAGAAACACAGACCAAGATTTAACGTACGTTTGGTCGATGACAAAAGTTACCCTTATCTTGCAGTCACCGTTTCAGATAAATGGCCGAGAGCAAAAGTTCTGCGAGGTAAGAAGAAAAAAGGTATCAAATACTTTGGACCTTACGCTCACGCCTATGCAATTCGGTCAACTCTTGATCTTCTACTACGAAGTTTTCAGCTAAGAAGTTGTAGCGATGCAAAACTGCAACGCCACACAAAGTTAGGTAAACCGTGCCTGCTGTTTCATATTGAGAAATGTAGCGGCCCATGTGTAGATGAAGTCACACCAGAGAAGTATGAACAAATGGTGGATGATCTTTGTTCGTTCTTAGAAGGCGAAACTGATGAAATTGTAGACAGGCTTCGAGATGAAATGACTTCAGCTGCTGAGAGTTTAGATTTTGAATGGGCGGCTAGGTTAAGAGATCGCTTAAGTGCTGTTGAAAGATCCAGCGAAAAGCAGCAAATGGTTGCTGAACGCAATGAAGATTTTGATGTAATAGGAATGGCCGAAGATGAATTAGAGGCTTCTATTTACGTATTTTTTGTTCGCAAAGGCCGAGTAACCGGCCAACGCAGCTTTGTTCTAGACAAAGTAGAGAACCTATCAGATGAAGAGTTAATGGACAAAGTTATCGAAGGCTTATACAGCTTAAGCGGTGAGAGTTTCCCCAAGCTCGTTTTAGTCCCAAGCCCAGTATCAGATCAGCAACTTTATGAAGACTGGCTAAGTTTAGAACGAGGATCAAAAGTCGAAATAAAAGTACCCAAGCGAGGCGACAAAGTAGCACTACAAAAAACAGTAACTCAAAATGCAACAGAAGAATTCAGACGACACCGCCTAAAAAGAGCGTCCGATCATAACAGCAGATCTAAAGCTTTAAATGAGCTTCAGAAGTGGTTGAATCTTAAAGAAGCACCTTTGCGTATTGAGTGCTACGACATGAGCCACCTACAAGGAACAAACTATGTTGGCTCAATGGTTGTTGTAGAAGATGGCCTAGCTAAAACTTCTGAATATAGACGATTTAAAGTCCAGCAAGACAATAACGATGATTATGCTGCGATGACTGAAGTGTTAACAAGAAGGTTCACACGTTACATCGAAGATCGAGACAAACCAGTAAATGAACGTGGCAAGTTTCAATACCCTCCAAATCTTTTGATGGTAGATGGTGGAAAAGGCCAACTTAGTGTTGCTGTTAAAGTATTAGAAGAATTAGAACTTTCAGACGAGATAGCGGTTTGTTCTTTAGCGAAACAGTTTGAAGAAGTGTATCTGCCAGAATCTAACAAGCCGATTGTGATTCCTAGACAATCTGAAGCCTTATACTTACTGCAACGTTTACGTGATGAGTCACATAGATTTGCTATCGAATATCATCGCAGGCTCAGAGATAAAGAAATGAAAAAGTCTTCACTAGATGATATTGTCGGCCTCGGCCCTGCCCGCAAAAAACGATTAATGAAAGAGTTCGGTTCGGTCAGTAAAATTAAGCGTGCTGAGTTAGCAGAGTTGTTGGAGCTCGCTTGGTTACCTGAAGATGTTGCTAACAGAATCTATAAAAAGTTTAAATAGTGGGGCACTTGAAATGAATCTGAATCAAGTCATAAAGGAATTAGAATTTCTTTCTAATCCTGAAAAGATAGAAATCAAGAAAACGAAATTTGGTATCATAGCAAAAAACTCGCTTGGGGTGTATCACAGTGATTTAAAACAGTTAGCCAAAGAAATTGGGCAAGATAATAAATTAGCACTCCAACTATATGACACAGACATCTATGAAGCCAGGCTACTTTGCAGCAAAATATACGATCCAGCTTCCATCTCGCAAAAGCAGATGGACAAATGGGCAGCAGACTTTGAGAACTGGGAAATCTGTGACTCTTTCTGTATGGGGCTTTTTACTAAAAGTAATTTTGCCTTACCCAAAGCAAATGAATGGTCTGAGGTTGAAAGTGAATTTGTTAAACGGGCAGGCTTCGTCATTATGGCGGCATACGGTTTTGCAGACAAAAAATCAAATAATGAAGTATTCGAGGCGTTCTTTAAACCAATTGAAAGAGAAGTCAACGACGATCGAATCTATGTTAAAAAGGCTATAAATTGGGCGTTACGAAATATCGGCAAAAGAAATGTCGACTTGCACACAAAAGCCATAGAAGTTGCAAATCGTGTATTAAATACCGATTCTAAATCAGCTATTTGGATAGCAAAAAATGCACTTAAAGAGCTAGAAGGAGCTGACGTAAAAATGTTGGATTACCCGAGACATTTATACAGGGACAATGTGTAGGTCAGCAATCGGCCTTGCTGTACATGTTTGTTCAAATTTGTTCTGTCTTAAAGTCTTGAATATCTTGCAATAAATCTAGACTTAGGATTATTTGTCGTATTCAATTGAATTTTCACAGATATCTGCAAGACTATTGCTGTGGCAAAAATAGTAGTTATTGCAGGAATGTCAGGCGCCGGGCGCACAGTTGCAGCAGGCGCATTAGAAGATAGTGGCTGGTTTGTTATAGATAATCTTCCAGCAGCATTGGTGACCACCGTTGGAGGTTTAGCGGTTTCTGCTGGTCAAGATTACGAAAAAATTGCTTTAGTAATCGGAGGCTATGATGCAGAAATGTCAGATCAGGTTCAACTTCTACGTACCTCAGTTGATGATGTAACTCTAATATTTTTAGAAGCTTCAAAAGAAACACTTGTTACTAGATTTAAAACAACTAAACGCAGGCACCCCTTAGCAGCCGATATTCCATTAGCGGATGCAATAGCAAAAGAGAAAATAGAGCTTCAACAAGCCAGGGCACAAGCAGATTTAGTAATTGATACATCAGAACTTAACCCATATCAGCTTAGAGAACGCATAACCGAACAGATAACAGGCGATAGCTCAACAACCCGATCTGATATGAAAATTACTTTACTTTCTTTTGGATTTAAACATGGGCTTCCCAGAGATGTTGATCTTATGTTTGATGTAAGATTTATGCCAAACCCACACTGGGTGCCAGAGCTAAAACAAAAAACAGGTAAAGAAAAAATTATTCAAGACTATGTTTCTGAACCAAAAGTTAGCCAAAAATTTCTTACTCAATTAGAAGAAATGTTGAATACTCTTTTGCCAGCATATGTCAAAGAAGGTAAATCGTATTTAACAGTTGCTCTTGGATGCACTGGTGGTAAACATCGATCTGTTTCAGTTACCGAGATAATAGGAAAAAAACTAGTTGATGCAGGATGGGACTCAGTAGTTAGGCACCGTGACATTGGTAAAAAATAACACTCCAAATGTTGTAGCGCTTGGGGGAGGGCACGGTCTTGGTGCCGTTCTGAAAGCTTTACGGACCTATACAAATTCAATCACAGGAATTGTCTCTGTAGCCGACGATGGCGGTTCCAGCGGCATACTTCGTAACGATTACGGGATACCAGCCCCAGGTGACATTAGAAGATGCATTACAGCATTATCTGATGACAGTTTATTAGCAAAACACATTGAAGACAGGTTCGATAATGGAGACCTTGTTGGTCACCCAATTGGAAATGTTTTACTTGCTGGTTTAACTCTTGCTACAAATGATTTTCAAGCCGCTATCGATGAACTGTGCCGTCTTGTTAAAGCTGAAGGCGAATTGTATCCAGCTACTATCGAACCAGTTACTTTGATTGCAGATGTTGAAGGTGTAAAGATTCACGGTCAAGTAGCAATTGAAGATTGTATTCAAAACTCAAATCGTATTACAAACTTAAGGTTTGATACTAAAAATCCAACAGTCCCAGAAAAAGCCTTAGCTAGAATCAACAGCGCTGACCAAATAATTATCGGACCGGGGTCTCTTCTAACTAGCGTTATCGCAGCTGTGATAATTCCTGAAATTACTGAAGCAATAAATGCTTCATCTGGAAAGAAGATATTTATTGCAAATATTAACAATGAGTCCCCAGCAGTAGATGTAAATGATGTCAATTACCAAGTGGACTTGTTATCTGAATACGGAATAGAACCTGAAGTGGTTGTATATCCCAATATTTCAGCTAGAAGTTACAAAAATTCTGATTGGATCAGTTCTGATATTTTAGCTGACAATAATTTGAGACACGATTCAAATAAATTAGGATCTGTATTACAAGGTTTCGTGTAGACACTCACCGAACCGATAGTATGCTGATTGCTGTGTCCTAGCGATAGAAAGTATTTTGCCGACAATTTAGGAGAAAACAATGACAATTAAAGTAGGAATTAACGGGTTCGGCAGAATAGGTCGTAACTTCTTCCGGGCAGCTAAAAAAGCAGGAGCAGATATTGACTTCGTTGCTGTAAATGATCTTGGTGATGTGGCAACAATGGCTCACCTACTAAAATATGATTCAGTTTTGGGTCAGTTGCCAAATGAAATTAAACCCGCTGATGGAGGAATCTCTGTTGATGGAGACGTTCTTAAAGTCTTGAATCATAGAAACCCGGCTGAACTCCCGTGGGGCGATCTGGGCGTTGATGTAGTGATTGAATCAACAGGTATTTTCAATTCTAAAGAAAAAGCCGGGCAACACATTACAGCTGGCGCACCTGCAGTGATAATTTCTGCTCCATGCGCTGACGCTGATGCAACGTTTGTTGTTGGCGTTAATGAAAACACATTTGATCCAGCAGTTCACAAAGTTGTATCTAATGCGTCTTGTACCACTAACTGCTTTGTCCCTATGGTTAAAGTCCTAGACGATAACTTTGGAGTCGCTCAGGGTTTAATGACTACTATTCATGCCTATACCGGAGATCAGTCAACTGTGGACTCACCTCATAAAGATTTACGAAGAGCGCGCGCAGCTGCTATAAATATTATTCCTACATCGACTGGTGCTGCTAGG
>ENA-ORXT01006423-ORXT01006423.1-marine-metagenome-genome-assembly--contig:-NODE-6423-length-10926-cov-8.803669_pt1 | contig 10926 bp, 11 predicted proteins | sample MGYA00237868_ERZ511482 | MGnify/ENA metagenome assembly ERZ511482
AGAATCCGAACACACCCAGGGTGGGGAATTTCGATGACAACACCTGGGGAATTTCGGTGACCGCTGGCAGGAGACCCCGGATATGACCAGACCCCGGGCGGGTGATCTATCGCTGCGCGTTTCTCCCGAGGGTCATGTCGGTGATTGGTATGAGCCCGAACTAGCGGAGCATTTAGCCGTCGGGGTGAAGCCCGCAGAATATTGGTTTCTCAGAGGTGCCCTCGCCCCGGTTTATCCCCGCCTCGTCTTTCGCCCGAAAATCAACGGTTCCGTCGGGGTAGAAGAACACAGCACAAATCCGCAGGTCGGCAAATGGTGATTGGTTCTCTAGCGGGTCCTCGGTAATCGCTACGAAGACAGGGGGTCCGATCTCTCCGGCCTCTGCCGCCGCAACCCACCGATCGGCGACCGTTTCGTCAATCGGGCGGTTTGAGTTGTTCCCAAGTTCCAGGTGCTCCACCATATTGTCACCGTTGTCGTCCATGTACGACGATGTCGGGTACTGGAGGCACTTTAGGTAAGGTCCGCCATCGAGGTAGAGGCTATTGAAGTAGAACTTAGATGAGATATTGATGTTGTCGGCGGGACGCATGATTTCCCCGCCGCACAAGTAGCTCTCAGTGATCGTTTCCATATCCGACGGAACCTCGAAGAACGCATGCCACTCGACTTCAAGTTCCGGGGCGATCCGACCGGCGATTTGGTTCCGCCAGATCGGCTCGTGAATAGCGTCTTCGTGAGAGAAGGTCCCGCGGTGATGTCCGTAGAAGATGCTCAGATTAGCCATGCCGGGGGGTGCCCGGGTCACATCAATCTCTGCCCGGATTAGGCCCGGGGCGGACAAATGTGGGTCCATGCGATACTCCCACCCCTCGATGGTTCGTACCAGCAGAGGTGCCGTTGAATAGATAGACGGGCCGGCTAGGTCGGCGTTTATCTCGTCCAGTTCAGCGTCCTGCGAGTCGTCAGCACCAGCTCCAACTTCTATGGCAGGGCTGCACGAGATAAGCACGGAAAACAGCAACGGCATGGTTAACGAACAAACCCTGCGAAACATCGGAACCCCTCAACTGTCCTACTGCTTACCCAAATGAAGGTAGTTCAATAGTTTCGGCGCTGTCGACCCATATTCTCGAGGGAGCGGCATTTGTCGTCCCGTCTCGGTCGCCTCAACCCTGGGTCCGCTGAATGCCCGGCCCGCGGAGTTCGATACGGGGAACGGTATCAGTGGAGCAGAAACGGCGGTGGGAGTTCTAAATCGTTGCAATCATGAGGATATAGCGAACTGGATTGAGGCTGCAATTCTCCAATCGGAGCTGCTTGGCGCATCAGAAATCGGTGGAACATGCGGATATCAGGAACTGACCGCCGTTTCTGCCCCGTTCCTTCCGCTACCCCTATTAGCGATTATGAACGTAGCGCCATTTGACAAGCGGAACACAGTTGACGCGAAGATGTGGCTATGTCGAAGTTCAGGGCTCTTATCGATGCGCGGGGAGTGTCACTGGCAGAGTTGGCGCGCCGAGTCAACTGTCGACTAGCCGCGTATGGCGAAGATTCCCCTTTTCCAGAGCTCCCAGTTCGGAATCTTGGCAACTACGCTCCTCTCGCAGAGGGTGAAACGAAGAAGGTCGGTGAACCCCGATGGCTGTGCTTTGCATTCATCGAACTCGGTGCGACTATCGATGAGGCCGATGCAGTCTGCAGGACGAAGACGGTCGGCAGCGTGGCGAATCTGCGCAGGCACTGTTACCAGTCAGTGCCCGCGGATCGTGAGGACTTGCTCGCTCTGGATCGGGAACTTATTTGGGACCTAATGCCAGAGCGCAATTCAGGCCACGGAGGTAGTGCGCCGCCGGCTGGTCTGCGGCTGCTGGGTGTCGTAGGTGACCAGCAACGCGTCGGCCGGTCCGCAATCGTACTGCCGACCTTTGTCTACGATGATGTCGGACCCCGTCTTGAGAAGTATCTTCTCGCACATCCGGATCCGAAGATTCAAGAAGTCGCCACTGATCTAGCGGACTTCCGGTACATCGCTCACTCCCGTCACGATCTGCTGCTGGCAAACGACATAGGGCTCCTTTTCCACCAAGCAGGGATTGCCCCGCCCTTGCTACTGAAAGATTCTGAGGCGACTGAAGCTTTAACGCAGGGCAAGGGCCGGGCATTCTCCGTCGAGGATGAGGCTGGAGAGACCTGCGTTGTCAGCACGGTGATCTCAATCGGACTCTTCTCCAACGATTTCACCAAAGAACTCGGCAAGTACGATGACGTTCCCTTTTCGCTGCAGCTCGCCACTGACCGGGGCGGCAGAGCCGTGATGGTTGACGACATCGCATACGAGTTGGATGAGGCCGACGATGCTCGGGGCGAGGGTTTCATCGTGCGTATTCATCGCAGTGATTTGCTCGCTGTTGTGCTCGGTGGGACGACCGCAGTCGGCACGGTCCGACTCGGCGATTTCTTGGGTCGTTGGGCAAACGAAATATGGGCCGATCACAAATCCGACAACGCACTCGTCGGGTTGGCAAACGCCGCGAGCCTCGCGAACTTCGTGATCAAAGTGACCAGCCCGAGGCCGAATCAGCGGGTAGATCTCAAGCAGCAATACGAGTACGAGCTAATTGATCACCGAGAGAACGCTACTTCCACATTGCAATCCTTTCGAGATATGCGCAAGAGCGATCGGCCATAGACCAGCCACTATCAGCTAAGCACCGACCTAGCCGATGACGCTTGCCTCGGTCAGTCTGAAGAGAGCCTCGACAATTTTGTCGCCGGCGACCACAAGGTGGCCAAGTACTCGGAGGATGAGATATGAAATCATGCAGGACTAGATTGAGCGTCCAAGGGTCACTCTTCGTATTTTTGACGTGGTTGTTGTTGGCAACCTGCGTTGCACCACATGCAGACGCGCAGGCCGAGAATCCTCGTCAGGCTGACTTGGCTCGTAGTACCTGTGCTCTGGAGCTGCCATCGGTCCGCGGATCTGGCGAGCCAATGGTTGTCACCGGCGAGTACAACTTGAGATTTCGTGCTGAGGGAGGCGTCTGTGACACGGGTAGAAACGTATCGCAGGGCGACGTCATCACACTGATCAGCTCTAAGGGCAGCTGGCGTTTTGTCAACGTTGGTGGCGGCTTTGAAGCGTGGGTGCATCGTGGAGCGCTCAGTCCCGCGAGCGTCGAGAATCCTCGTCGCGAAGTTGAAGTCGTGACCAATCCTGAGCCTGAACTCGTGCCTTTTGAAGAAGGGGGGTAATGTCACCTTGCGAGACGGCTACATCGTGATACACAACAGGTTCAACCCGAATGATGAGCTTGCGAACATGGAGTACCTCGTTGACGTAGACAACCGCGAGGTGACCCACGAGTATCTCAAGTGCCTTTTTGATCCATCCATCACCGATGCAGAGGATCTAGCCAGCTCGCTTCAGACGAGCGAAGAGGTGCTTAGGACGGGCAAGGGCGTGAAGGGTTATGTGGTCCCGACGTGGCAAGACCTCCCAATCTGTTTCGTGAAAGTCCTGCTATCAGTCCCCGTCCCGCCGGATGCCGCTAGCCGTGAGGTCCTCGGATGCATACCAGAGATGGGTTCGTACGGAACCTGCCACGACGTAGCGAAAAGATTCTACGGAAATAGCGACAACATACAAGAAGCCGTCAGAGTTGCGGCCAGCATAAATAACGTGGACTGTGTAAACGAATGTCGGTACGCGTGCTACCACCTAGGGGTGCCCGCATACGTATTCCCAGGCAAGGCACAGGTATTTGCCGAGTATTGTCAGAACTAGCCTCGCACCCAAAGAGGGACTGTAGAACGCTCTCTTGTCAAGCCGCGATAGTTGCGGGCTGGTTTCTTGTGGTTTCGTCTTTCCACATTCGTCGATGAGCCTCCCCGGGTTTGACGGACACTGATTCTGAGGCGACTCTGGTTGTCTTGGAGAGGAGTCCCTTATGCCTGTGAGGCATCCCCAAGAGTTCCGTGATCGTGCGGTGAAGCTCGCGTATGAGCGTGATGAGAACGGTGACAGGTTGGTTGACATTCCCAAGCCACAACGTTTGAAGACCTAGTCAGCAAGTTGGCTGACCCATGTAAAGGTCGCTCGACGAAGCTGTAGTGCGAGAGCACGACGAAGAGGAATGACGAGATGACTGCAAGACCAACGGTAATCTGGAACCGCCCCCAGAACCGAACCTCGTCAGCTGATTAGCGGGCCTGAACTTCCTACCGCCAGACCGAATCCCCGGCCACGGTGAGTACTTCGTTGCTGAGGTAAGACCTATGGTCTTGGTTGTGTTCACTGTGGTTGGGGAGACAACCAGAAACCTGTGCTGTTTGATGAGTCAGACAGATCGTGAAGAAGGCGGGCGGGTGCCGAACAGGTGCAGATCGTGCTCGAATTGGCTGGTCGATAACGAGAAAGGGCCCCGACATGGGCGCTGGAGGCGCGTCGAATTCGGTTTGTAGCTGGCTCTTCGATTGGGACTTGACTAGGTCAGTCGAGTTTGAGGTGAGCGAGGGCTTGAGCCTCAGTCATCTCGACCTGTTCGCAGTCGATGCGGCGTGTGGTGGCATCAACCCAGCGGAGTTCTCGCCCGCCTCGGGTGCGCAGTTGAATTATGATCTGCTTTCCCCAGTTACCGGGCAGCCCGGTCTTCTTGAGGACCGCACCGATCTGGTCGCGCGTCAAGATTTCGTTGATTCGTGGGGCTTCGCCGAAGCCGTCGACCTTGCCTGGTGTCCGGCTGGTCTCGGCGATGAGCAGAGCGAGGACAGCGTCACGGGTGATGTCAGCGTTCTCTTGGCGGAACAGGCGGCGTGCCTTCTGTCGCTCAGCGTAGTAGTGCTTGGCACGTTGGGTCCGGCCAAGGTTCAACGCTGAAGCGGCGATGCCCGCGAGGCGTTCCAAGAGGCGGGGAAAGGAAGAGATCTGTTTGAAGAGCTTCCAGCCGCCACCGTCAGCTTCGACGATGATGCCGTTGTCTTTCAGCAGGGCGATGGTCTTGGTGAAGGTGCCGTCGCGGCGAGCTGGTTTCCCGTACTCGTAGTCTGGGATCGAATCGAACAGTTCTTTGTCGGTCTCCCACTTGGAAGGCGCGTGATGGACGAGGAGGTCGAGGTTGCGGCTGCCGTTGGGTCCGAGGCTCGCGGCTGCTTCTACATTCTCATTTCGGCTCTTGCCTCGGCGGTAAGCCGATGCGTCAGTGAACACCCGTGTCCGCCATTGGATGGGTGCTGTTGTGAATGCGGTGTCTGACCGCCAGTGGTGGAGTACCTCTGACCATTGGCCTTTGTTGCCGAAGACGTGGATGTCGTAGCGGATCGCATCGTTTTGGTTGCGCTTGTAGTTGCGGCCGTCGCGGCTTTCAACAAGGAAGCCTTGCCAGACGAGCCAGTCGATAGCAGTCTTCGCAATACCCCCACTCGTTGCGCCCCCGGAGCCCCCTGTCCAAGTGACGCCAGTCGCGACAGCTGACGGGGACACACAAACCCGCTTCTTGCTGCTCTGGCTCATGGGGATCATGTAGGCCGAGAGAATGGCCGTGATACAGGTCTCGGTGAGCTTGACGATCTCACCGGTCGTCTCATCGATCATCGGGTTCAGGTTGTTCACATAGTGGATGCGGGGGGCGATGAGACGGAACCACTGGAACAGCTCATCGGCTGCTTGTCCACTGTGCGTGATGGCCGGGTTGCAGCGACTGTAGTCCTTCACTGTCGCGTAGAGGTCGTGCAGCAACTCAAGGTTGGCGAACGGCTTGCTGCCTTGCATCCTTCGTGACGAGTTGACCAGAGCGCAGGCTTCTTCCCGGTTGGCTTCTTTCTCGACGGCGTGCAGCATCGTCTTGAATGCGTGCTGCGGGTCTTGGATTGAGGAGTGAAGCGGGTCGACCCAGCGTCCGGGTTCTGCGAGTTCAGCTTGAGGGTCGCAGAGGCTGGGACGGACAGTGCAGATCGGGCCGTCTTCGAGGACGACAGCGGTTCCGCCTGTTTCGTGCAGTGAGCCAGGGAGCATCACGTACTTCTCAGCCGAGCAAAGGATGTCGATCCCGCCAGCGAGGCCAGCAGGTAAGTTGAGGATGTCTTCAGCGAAGCCTTGTGCGGTGCCGTCTGCTGCTGCGGGGATGCGAGCGAGGATGTGGACGCCTTGACCGCGGCCGGATCGGTGGGTGCGGCTGGTGAAGACCTGTTCGGGGTCTTCGGTGTCGAGGATGGCTGCTTTGATCCAGTCGGAGAGCGGCTCGGTCAGCGTTTCGGGGTCGGTGGCTGTGCGGCGTGCGTTCTCGTATGCGACACGGGCTTCGGCGGCGAGGTACCTGTCATCGAATGTTGTCGGTATTGCAGCGTCAGCGAGATCAAGGTTGCGTGGGTCGATGTCGATAACCAGCAGGCTGTCGCCCGTGCCGGTCTGTCCTGTGAACAAACCCAAGTTTGCTCCGCCACTGTGACGTTCCATCAGGTTCTCGAAATGGGTGACATCAGCAACTCGACGATTCTTGCGGCCCTTGCGGTAGATGGCTTCCTTGCCGGTCTTGTGAGCCCGGCATTTCCCGGCGCAGGATTCGAGCTTCTCAGAATGACCAGAGTTCACGCATCCATCAGCGTGAACGGCAGCACGAGGCTGATGGACAAACGTGCACACCACACCAGGAATCTCAGCATCGATTGCCTGCCAAGCATCCAAGGCTGTAACAAACGGATCAGCAGAGTCAATGAGACCGGTATCGCGAGTTGGGTAGAAAGAAGTAGCGGGAAGTGCGCTTGTCTTAACGTCTGGGGCGAGTGGAGAGACGAATGACTGGTTTATTGGTGCTGTTGGGTTAGCAGTCGATGAGGGCATAAAACCAATCCTATGAACGGGAGGTCTGTTGTTGCCGACAGCCCTGGCGCGCCTGTTCGACGATCGAGTGCAAACTGGCTTCTAGAAGGTTGCGAAGTTGGTCCCCACCGCATGGCTTGTCGCTTCCGGTCAGGTGCAGGATGTCAGCAATAGAGTTGACGGCCTCGCCGAGAGAAGCGATGTCCATACCGTTCAAGGAGCGTGCAATCGCAGCGCCGACTACACCTGGTGGACTCGTGGGGCGAGGCTCTTCCGGACCCCGCAATGCTGGCCGATCTGTCGGGCCCTGTTCCGGCCGGTTCATCGACCATTCCTGCACCAGGCTGTAAGCAATCCGATAGGCCAGTCTCCGTTTGTGCCTGATCAGCCGGATGCGACTGTCAGAATCGAGGTTCTTCGCGCACAGGCGGCGAATTGAACCTGGGTGCATCCCTAGCAGTAGCGCTGCCTCGAAGGTGGTGTAGAAGGGTTCGTCGTTGGCCATACCCTTATAATGCCCCCCATCAGCGGTTTGCCGGACGGGTGGAGTTCCAGGCCCGTCGTTCGAGGCCGCTGTCCTTGCTGGTATCCCCAGCGGGTCGTGCGATATCGACCGTCTGACCGAGGTTGGAGATTGGGTTGAGGTCAGATATTTGCCGCCAGGCCAACAGTCTGTGAACGGGTGGGTGCACAGCGACTACGTCGTCTACGCCGATGAATAGCTGTCATTGCGCCAACTCGACGGCACAATCGGCGGCTGGGCGTCAAAACAGGAGCGGGTAGCCATCGCCCTCGCACTTCCGTGAGTGTCCACGAACAGGTAGCCGCTAAAACCGCTGCAACTGCCACGCACGTTGGCGCATACCGACAACTACCACTTTGGCCATGACGCGCAGGAGGTCAAGTCGTGGCACAGCTTCTGTAGTCGCGTGGTTTCGACAGCGAAGATGCTTAGGGAAAAGTTCAAATAGTCCCATACGCAGGGCGACGAAACGAACGGTCAAATTACGTCCCTAGCGAACAGTATCGCGCCGATCCACGGGAGCGGTATCGGCGCGCCTGCTCGGCGGTCGGCCCCCAGATTGGCCCCCAACCGGGTTTGGGCGCAGTCACATCGCGGCAAAAAGTAAAGAAGAACCGGTGCAGCCGCACCGATTCTTCTTAGTGGAGCTGGTGGGAATCGAACCCACGACCCCCTGCTTGCAAATGTGACGACCTGGCTGAAATAGGCGGATCCGATGTCATCGCGTGTCGTTCAGTGCGTCTAGATCAGCGAGGCTGCGTCCCGAACCTGTGCAATATTGCACACACCCGCGGCGGGCGATAAGCGCAGGTTTGTAAATATTGGAGTAATCCAATATATTCATGTCATGCCTTCGGAACTCCTCTCGCTTGCGGAAGCATCGCGACTGTTGGGGATCTCTGTTGAACGGGTGCGTCAGCTTGTGGTGGCGGGTGACATTCCTGGCGTCCGGTTCGGCAATGCTTGGGCGGTGCCACGTCACGCGGTGTCCGCCAGGGGCCATTCGACGAGTCGGCGAGGTCGTCCGTTAAGTGCGGCTCGCGTATGGGAGGTCATTGCGTCTGGAGATGTCGATCTCTCGAATCGAAGCAGGTATCGAAATCGGGCAGATATCCAGCGGTTCGCGATCGGTCGGGCAGATCTCGACTGGGTCATCGAACAGAGCGAATCTGTCCAGAGTGGCGTCAAAGCTGCAATCGCATACGGCGAACCCCTATCTGACGATGTCCGCACTAGTGATGTCTATGTGTCGCGGGTGCTGATGGATATTCTCCCGCGTTCGGTCGCGCTCGCCCCGGACCCTTTGGGCGATGTGGCGCTGCGTGTTGTCCCTCAACCGGTCTGGGAAGTCGTTGCTCAGCAGTCTTTCGATGAAGGGCATGGGTTTGCGCCTCGCTCCGCTGTTGCGCTCGATCTGATGGAGTCGGGTGATCCGCGGCACTGGGCTGCAGCTGAGCGACTGGTCGGCGCGGATGGTTGAAGTACCGGTCGTGAGAATGCCTCCAATGCTTGGTGGCCAAGCAGCGTCTTGGGCGGCCTTGATTGAGTTGACGCCAATTCTTGGACAGAACTGGCTTCTCGTGGGAGGTCAGATGGTCTTCCTCCACGAACTCGAACGCGAGGCTCTCAACGTGCGTCCAACGGACGATGTTGACGTGGTCCTCGACCTGCGAGCCGAGCCAGGAGCGCTACGTCGAATTCACGAAGCACTTCTGTCCGCGGGATTCGACCAAGACAGACCTAGCCCAGAGGGAACAGCGCATAGGTATCGACGGGAGACCGCGTTGTTCGATGTGCTGGCACCAGACAACGTTGGTGGCCGCGCTCAACTGCACCTTGGGGTTGGACGCACGATCGAAGCGCCGGGGACAACTCAAGCGCTGCGTCGCGGCGAGGTTGTGCAGGTCGATCTCGGCGAGACAAGTGGGCTGGTTCGGCGCCCCAGTCTCGTTGGCGCACTTCTCGGCAAGGCCGCGGCGGTGACGAAGATCGCATCGCAGACAGCAGCAGACCGGTCAAAGCACTTACGCGACTTTGACTCGCTGCCGGCGGTCACTGAAACTCCCCAGGTGTTGTCATCGAAATTCCCCACCCTGGGTGTGTTCGGATTCTAGGTCGGGTTGGCTTTGGTGAGTTGTTTGTTGCGGGCTTGGTGGGCTCTGAGTCGGTAGCTGTCGCCGGTGATGTTGAAGACGACGGATCGGTGTAGGAGTCGGTCGAGCATGGCGGCGGCGACGGTGGTGTCGTCGAAGATGTCGCCCCAGGAGGCGACTCCTCGGTTGGTGGTGAGGATGATGGAACCTTTCAAATAGCGTTGGCTGATGACTTGGAAGAGTGCGTTGGCGTCGTCGGCGGGCATTGGCAAATATCCGAGTTCGTCGATTATGAGGACGGATGGGCCGTTGAAGAATCGCATGGTGTTTGCCCATCTGCCTTCGATGGCGGCTTTGCGGCATCGGGCGGCGAGGTCGGCTGCGGTGGTGTAGTAGACGCGTTTGCCTTGGTGGACTGCTTCGTGTCCGAGGGCGGTGGCGAGCATGGTTTTGCCGACGCCGGGTGGCCCGATCATCAAGATGTTGGTGGCGTCTTCGATGTATCTGCCGGTGCCGAGGTCGCGAACGAGGGCTTCGTCAACTGATGGTTGGGCGGTGAAGTCGAAGTCGGTGAGTCGCCATGGTGTGGGGATGTTGGCGAAGCGTTGCCGTCCTTTGAGCCGGCGGGCTTCGGTGGCGTCAACCTCGACACGCAGTAACTGTTCGAGGAACTCTGTGGGGTTCTGTTTCTTGGTTCGGGCAGTGTCGAGTGCTGCGGGGAGTGCTTCGGCGGAAGCGGTCAGTTTCAGGTAGGCCAGGTGTGACCTGAGTTGTTGGTAGATGCTGTCGGGCTGGCTCATTACGCGATCCCGTCTCGTTCGGTGATTCGTCGGTAGACATCGAGATCGATGATCGGGTCAGCAGCAAGTTCAGAACCCAGCTGCGCCGCGAGCGCTAACGCTGTTGGCGATGGCGGGCGGTTCAGTTTTGTTCGGCACGGACGGTTGGTGTTGAACTGTGCGAGCACGACATTCTCCAAGGCTGCGGTGTGCTCAGCCAATCGCACGATCCGCCCCGACCCAGCAGGCGCGAGCGTGTGCACAGCGACCACGCGGCCGCCGCTGTGGAAGCTGATCTGGTTGGAACCATGCCGATGTTCAACCGTCACTGTCGCACCAACCAGACCCGGTGGCGTCGAGTAACGGTTCCCGTGAAACGACACCAACGCGTTCATAGCGACCTGACGCTCAACGCTAATCACCGTCGGGAACGGCGCTGGCGGCAAGACCAACAGCGGCTCCGCCGCTGCCACCTCAGCAACAGTGGAGCCGTCACGCAGCCGCAGGTCAGCAACGTTGAGACACCATTGATCGAACCCGGTTTGGGCTTGGGTTGGCGAGCTGACCCGGGCGGTGCGCCACCACGACTGAGTCAGATAGCCAATAGCGTTTTCGACCACGCCTTTGCGGTTCGGGCGACGCGGCGGACACGGCACCACCGTGACCCCGTAGTGTTTCGCGACCGCCCCAAACGATGCCTGCACCCGC
>ENA-ORXT01006424-ORXT01006424.1-marine-metagenome-genome-assembly--contig:-NODE-6424-length-10926-cov-5.252281_pt1 | contig 10926 bp, 3 predicted proteins | sample MGYA00237868_ERZ511482 | MGnify/ENA metagenome assembly ERZ511482
TGATTTAAATTTTTAATATAAAACTTAACATATTGAAAGCATTGAGGCATTGAAACATTAAGTTAGAAGGGACTTGGGTGCAAAACCATATTTCTTAATAAAACACTTGGAGAAGTAATCTGGAGTGAAGCCAATTTGATAGGCTATTTGGGAAACATTGCCTGCTTTGTTTTCAAGTAAGTTTTTGCCTTTTATCAATCGGATGTCTCGGATAAAATGAGATGTACTATAATTGGTCAATGCGTGTATTTTACGATATAATTGAGAAGAACTTACGGACATCAGTTGGCTTAGTTTTTCGACCGTAAGGGACTCATCGTCTATATTTTCTTCAACAATAGCCCTCACTTTTTTTAAGAATAGTTCTTCCTTATTCAAGTTTTTATCCTGAATATGTTGTGTGTCCAATTGACTGTATTTTTGCTGCAAGTTGGTTTGTGTAGTTAATAAGTTCTTTAATTGAAGTTGTAATTCTTTGGCACTAAATGGTTTGGTTAGATAAGCATCTGCTCCATGTTCCAAACCTTCAATTCGACTTTTTAGTGCTGCCTTTGCGGTTAACAATACAATGGGAATATGGCTGGTCAATTGGTCTTCTTTTAATTCTGCGCAGACTTCATAACCATCTTTTTTGGGCATCATGACATCACTGATTATTAAATCAGGAATGCGGTCCATGGCTATTTCAACGCCTTGTTGTCCATCAAAGGCTTCTAGAATAATGTAGGTATCTTCTAGGATACTTTTGATGTATTGGTGCATATCTAGATTGTCTTCGATTAACAATAAGACAGGCGTTTCCTTGTGGAGTGTTCGTTTTTCGCCGACTTTGGTATCTTCCAGCTTATAGGGCAATTCGGGAAGAGAGAGCGACAGTTGATTGATGGTTCCCTGAACCAATTCTTCATCTCCCAATTCCAATGGCAATTCAATGATAAAATGGGTGCCTTTTTCTAGTTCAGAATTTACGGTAATATTTCCATCCATTAATTCGACCAGCTCTTTGACCAAAGACAAACCGATTCCAGTTCCCTCAGCTTCTCTGGTATAGCTATTGTCTGCTTGATAAAAGCGATTAAAAATATGCGGCAAATCTTTTTCGGCGATTCCTCGTCCAGTATCTTTCAGGCTTATTTTAATGGTCGCATAGCCTGTAAGATTAGAAGGCAATTGGGTTAATTGAAAAATTATTTGCCCAGCAGCAGGCGTAAATTTAAAAGCATTTGACAATAGATTGTATAAGATTTTTTCTAGCTTATCTGTATCAAAATTGGCAATCAAGTCATCAACATCATTGATAAATTCCAATTGAATTTGTTTTTCGTTGGCAATGATTTGAAAAGCCTTTACAATTGTTTCAACAAAAACAGGGAACTCACCATGGCTTTTCTTTAGTTCCATTTTACCAGCCTCTAATTTATTGACATCCAATAGTTGGTTGACCAGTTGGAGCAAGCGATTGGCATTGCGTTCAATAATTTGTGCTTGTTGATCAACTTTTTTTCTATCTGGCGTGTGTGGAATTTGACTTGCTGGTCCTAAAATCAAACTCAGAGGTGTACGCAATTCATGGGTAATTTGAGAAAAGAACCTCGTCTTCATCTCCTCTACTTCTTGTAAACGTTTGAGTTCTATTTCCTTCTCTTTATTCAAATATTTAGCTTCTAATATTTTAGCTTCTTTAATTGATTCAGAATGCTTGGCCTTATTGTCCCATTTCACAAACTCTTTATAAAAATGTAATTCCTTCTCCGTATTCCCTAAAGCTTCATACGTTTTCCAAAGAAAATTAGTACAATTCTTATGAACTTCAAAATCAGTAGTGGTATGATTTTCTATCAAAGCCCACACATCGGTCAACTCTTTTAAAGCTTTATCATAAAACCCTAAATAATAATTGATTTCACCAACAAATAGACATAATGAATGATAGTAAATATTGACATCGACATTACTGGCTACTTTTAAACCTTTTTCACAAGTTGTCAAAGCTTCCAATAATACCTCCTCATTATTATCTTCATATTGTGTTGTTGCTTGTTTTATTAATATCTCTCCTTTTTGGCAATAAGCAATAAGTAGGTGATGAGCAACCTGCATTTTTTTTGCAAATTCTATAGAAGCATTTGCGCAATAAATACTTTTCTTAAAATTCTCAACAGCCATATACTTCATAGCGAGCGAACCATAAGTGCTTCTCATAGCATGCTTAGAGTCACATTTTACAAAAAACTCTAAAGCTTTTTCTAAATATTCAATAGATTGCTCATCTTCAACAAACAATGCTAAATTATAATAAGAAGCCCCTAGTAACTTTTCCTCTCCCAACTCCTTAGCAAGTTCTAAAGCCCTAACACAGTGTTTGATGGCTTTATCTTGAAGCATTTGTTGACCGTAACAAATCCCCATAACATTATGTGCCCAAGCCTCTTCTCTAATCAGACCAGCACTCTGCGACTCGCTCAAAGATTTTTCATACCAAAAAAGTTCTTTTTCTGGATCTCCGCTCCCCTTATAAGTATTACCCATATGCCTCAAAGCATTGGCATACCCAGTTTTATCTTCCATTCCTTGACTTACATCCAATGCTTTTTTGTAGCTATCACGACTGAGATCATATTTTAAAGCTACTAAATAATACCAACCTTGCATATCATGAATTAACAATTGCTTCTCCTTATTACCAAGCTTTTCAGCCAGAATTAATGCTTTATTAAAATAGACTTCTACCCCAGGATCATACAGCTTAGACATTAAAGTAAAGATTTCTGTCAGCAAGTCCAGTCTTTCTTCGCCAGTGGTATTTGGTAATTGGGCTTTTAGTTGTTCTAAAGTATTTTTCATAAATACAGCTTTTTTAGGTTAGAAGAGACTTGGGTGCAAAACCATATTTCTTAATGAAACATTTGGAGAAATAATCTGGAGCAAAGCCGACTTGATAGGCTATTTGGGAGACATTGCCTGCTTTGTTTTCAAGTAAGTTTTTGCCTTTTATCAATCGGATGTCTCGGATAAAATGGGAAGTACTATAATTGGTTAATGCGTGTATTTTACGATATAATTGAGAAGAACTCACCGACATCAGTTGGCTTAGTTTTTCGACATTGAGTGATTCGTCGTCTATGTTTTTCTCGACAGCAGCCCTCACTTTTTTCAAGAACAGTTCTTCTTTATTCAAGTTTTCATCCTGGATATTTTGTATCTCTAATTGACTGTATTTTTGTTGAAAATTGGCTTGTGTGGTCAATAAGTTCTTTAACTGAAGTTGTAATTCTTTGGCACTAAAAGGTTTGGTAAGATAGGCATCGGCTCCATGTTCCAATCCTTCGATTCGGCTTTTTAGTGCTGCCTTTGCGGTTAGTAAAACAATGGGAATGTGACTGGTCAATTGATCATCTTTTAATTCGGAACAAACTTCATAACCATCTTTTTTGGGCATCATGACATCACTGATTATTACATCAGGAATGCGGTCCATCGCTATGTCAACTCCTTGTTGTCCATCAAAGGCTTCTAAAATAATGTAGGTATCTTCTAGAATACTTTTGATGTATTGGTGCATATCTAAATTGTCTTCGATTAACAACAAGACAGGGGTTTCCTTGTGGAGTGTTCGTTTTTCACCGATTTTGGTATCCTCCAGCTTATAGGGCAATTCGGGAAGAGAGAGCGACAATTGATTGATTATTCCCTGAACCAATTCTTCCTCTCCCAGTTCCAATGGCAGTTCAATGGTAAAACAAGTTCCTTTTTCTAGTTCAGAATTTACGGTAATATTTCCGTCCATTAATTCGACCAGCTCTTTGACCAAAGACAAACCGATTCCTGTTCCCTCCGCTTCTCTGGTATAACTATTGTCTGCTTGATAAAAGCGATTGAAAATATGCGGTAACTCTTTTTCGGCGATCCCTCGTCCAGTATCTTCCAAGCTTATTTTAATGGTCGCATGATTTGTAAGCTTAGAAGACAACTGCGTTAATTGGAAAATTATTTGTCCATTAGAAGGGGTGAATTTAAAGGCATTTGACAATAGATTGTATAAGATTTTTTCTACCTTATCTGTATCAAAATTGGCAATCAAGTCATCGACATCATTGATAAACTCTAATTGAATTTGTTTTTGGGTAGCGATGGTTTGAAAAGCCTTTACAATTGTTTCAACAAAAACAGGAAAATCACCATGGCTTTTCTTTAGCTGCATTTTTCCCGCCTCCAGTTTATTGACATCCAATAATTGATTAATCAGTTCGAGCAAACGATTGGCATTGCGTTCAATAATTTTTAATTGGGGCTTAACTTCTTGTTGGGTAATGACCTCATCGATTTGGCGAACAGGACCCAAAATCAAACTCAGCGGAGTACGCAGTTCGTGGGTAATTTGAGAGAAGAAACGGGTTTTCATTTCCTCCATTTCTTGCAATCGCTTAACTTCTATTTCTTTTTGTTCTGTCTCATATTTGGTTTGTAGTTCTTCTATATTCTTTTCTTTCTCCACATCAGAATATTCCCGTTCTATTATGGTGTGTTTTTTATAATGAAACATCGCATTTTTGTAATCGTCTAATTTTTCATAAACCTTAGACAGATACAATTCCACCTCATTAAGAGAGGTATCGTGTTTTATATCTTTTTCAATGAGCAATGTTCTAGTTTCCAATAAAACCTGGAGCGAGTCTTTGTATTTTTTTTGGTAAAATGCACTTTTTCCAATAACAACTTTAATCAAAATTTCAAATTGAGAGTTGGGTAAATTTTTCAAATGGTTATTTAATGTCAAAGACCAAAAATCACTCTTCTCTATTAAGGCTAAATCTGGGTTTTCTTCTTTTTTTATTCCTTCTTTCAAACAATAATGGGCAAGTAAATAATAAGCCATTGCAAGATGATAATTACTCGGTTTTTTCTTGGCTTCTTCTATACATTTATTGATGTAGGTTAAAAACTTATCGAAATCACCTTGTTCATAGAATATTTGTGCCAACTCGGCATAATTGGTCGCAAGCCATTCCCAATTTTTCATTTCAAGATTAATCTCTATGGCTTTCTGAAGATACTCTATGGATTTTTCTTTACTACTAACCAATTTATGTCCAACCAAATTACTATAAACAGCTGCAGCAAATTTTTTATTACCAATTTTATTAAAACCATTCAGTGCTTTAATAAAATATTCATTGGCTTTTACTTTGTCTCCTTCTCTAAAATAATCTACCGCCAAGGTATTATAGGTCTGGTATTCTAATACTTCTATCTTATGTAATTGGGCAAGGGCGAGGGCTTTTTCATAGCACACCTTTGCTTCTTTATACGCTATTTGGTTTCTATGACAGATTCCAATTTTAATATATGAATCCGTAATTAAATAATGATTGTCTGTTTGCTCCAAAACTTCATGACGTTTCTTGAGTGCATCCAAGCATAAATCCGTTTTCCCATTACGTGAATAAACTTCGTATTGAGCCAAATAGACAGCAGCCAAAGACTCTTTATATGCCAATCCTTGACACAAGTCAAACAACTCCTCCAAATAAACAGTCATTGTTGCTATTGGTGCGTAATTGGAGCTTTCAATAATGGATAATAAGATGCCTATGCGTTTTTCTCCTTCAGCATTGGGCAGTTGTGATTTCAGTTCTTCTAAAGTAGCTTCCATATAGTTGTTTTAGAAAAAGAACAACCTCTTTTTTTTAATAAAACTGATTAAATATAAGAAAAATTCTAGCATAAAAAAAGCCGCCCAACCTTTAACGGTTGAAGCGGCTTTTTTACTAATTCTGAAAACTTTTTAATGTTTTACAAACTGATGATATTCTGCGGTCTTTTCATCACTCGAAACAACACCCAGCATATAGATGCCGCCGCCAAAATCATACATATCCAATCGGATGGTATTATTACCTGGCTGTAAGATTTCGGTGATTTCTAAGAAACGCCTTCCGGCTGCATCATAAACAAAGAAGGTAACTTCTACTTCGGTCTGTGCATATAAGTCTATGTTCAAGAAATCCGTTACGGGATTTGGATACATCTTTAAAATCTTAAATGCCAAGTTGGCTTCTAAGGACTCGAGGTGGCTTTCGTCTTCTTCCTCTTCCTCTTCAAAGGAATCTGATCTTTCTATCAACTCAGTTTTTACAAATGCTTCTTCCGCTTCCGCTTCCTTTTCATTTGTATTTTCATTTGCATTTGCATCTACTCGATCGCTCAATATTTCTGTTGTGATGACTTGTAAATGTGGATTCATATACGCCTCCAACTCCGCTTCAGTCAATTCTTTTATCGTCTCTATATTTGTACATGTTGTATGTTCGATGGTCGTAAAATCGTTGTTTAGATCTATTACATCTGACTCGTTTTCTGTTTTACAAGCATAGATCATTTCATAGGCACAAATCTCAAAATCGCCGACGGCACAGCCATAACCCCAAACTCTTACATACAACTTTAAGCCTGCTCCTCCTACCAAACCAATAGACGGCATATAAGAACCCCAAACATCATCGACAGAACCGACATAATAGACATTCCCTTGCCATTCTACATAGACCGCCATAACGGCATCGGTCAAACTGCCAGCATAGGTTTCTATACTCAAATATCCCGAAGAAGGCATCGTCATTTCATACCAAACATCCTTACACGGAGAAGTCCCACACCAGATGCCATAGTTCCCTGGGCTGACTGTATTCGTCGCATTTTCATTACAACCAACGATGGTCTGACAGTTGTCTTCTATCGTCAATACTTCGGCACTTGATATTTCGTCGTTGCCTCCACAAGCGGGTCCAGCAGGCGTACATTCGTAACTTGACTCACAAGAGATTTCCATTACAAACTCATACTTCTTCCAATAAGGACGGTCTGTCCATTTTCCATTCTGCTTACGCAAACGAGCGTAATGTTCTACTCCGTTGCCATTGTTTGGCTCGTTCCCTTGCCAGTTTGTATAAGTAACGGCATCGCCATTGACCCATTCAAAGTTTCCTTCCATTGCTTGATCGGTAAAACCAATCCATACATTATTGGTCATAGCATTCGCACGAATAAATTCGTTTTCGGCAGCATCGTTGATGACCGCTAAATGACCGCCTGCCATTTGTGCCATCGCATCGGCTTGGTACCAATTATTATAGCTTGACGAAGAACAATAGTAGAAATTCCCATTGTGTTCGCCCATATAAATAAAGCCTGGAATGTACTCCGCTTCGCACTCAACCAAAGTGCCCGATTCTACTTCTATTGTTGTGGTGGCCGAAGCTGAACAACCATTCACATCGACTACGGTATAGGTAATGTCTACGAAACCAGATAAGCCTGATGGATTAAATTTACCCGCAATTACACCAGCTCCCGACCAAGTTCCGCCTGATGGAGAACCGACCAGATCAATAATACCGTCTTCTGAGCAAATGGCTTCGTAAGTGCCAGCATCTACGCTTGTTGCTGCAAATTCGCTAATCGTTATATTGACTGTAGAATCACAACCTAATACATTTGTTAGGGTTTGTATATGGACTCCTATTCCCAATTCTTCGCCATTGACCAAAGCTGTTTCACCAAAACAAATCGTTTCTTCGTAGCTTCCTACGCTTGCTTCATTAATTGTGAGGCTTGCAGGGGCAGAGGTAACCACGCAACCTTCGTCGTTACTCACAACGACTTGATAGGTGCAATCGGTATCGGTGGTGCTTGGTGTAAAAGTGTAGCTGCTATTGGTTGCTCCAGGAATATCTGTTGTTCCAGTGAAATCTAAAATGGCTATACCACCATCTGTTCCAAGATAAACCTGGCCATTGGATTCATAAACGGAACGAACAGAATTACTTGCCAAACCATTAGAATCGTCATAAACAGTCCATCCTGCACCTGGGTTATTTAAATCTAAAATGGCTAAACCACCAAAAACTCCAGATGTTCCAGATGTTCCAGCATAAAGCATCCCATTGGATTCATAAACAGAACTAACAAAATTAGATGGCAAACCATTAGAAGTGTTATAAACCGTCCATCCTGCACTTATGTTATTTAAATCTAAAATGCCTATACCACCTAATGTTCCAGCATAAAGCATGCCATTGGATTCATAAACGGAACGAACAAGATTAGTTGGCAAATTACTATTAGCTGTGTTATAAACCGTCCATCCTGCACTTATGTTATTTAAATCTAAAATACCTAAACCACTATTTGTTCCAGCATAAAGCATCCCATTGGATTCATAAACGGAATAAACAGTATTACCTAGCAAACCATTAGAATCGTCATAAACCGTCCATCCTGCACCTGTGTTATTTAAATCTAAAATGGCTAAACCATCACCTGTTCCAGCATAAAGCATCCCATTGGATTCATAAACGGAACGAACAATATTAAATGGCAAATTACTATTAGCTGAGGTATAGGTTGTAATCTCAGGTTCTTCTGTGGTACAAACTTGTTGCCATTGGTAGCTGAGGTTGTCTCCTGTGGCGGAGATAGAGAAAGTGGCGTCGTCGCCCTCGCAGATTGCTTGGTCGAGGGGAGTGGTTGTGGTTATGGGATTGTTTATGCATGGGTCGCAATTGGGCGCATCAATGACATAGTCGACCGTCTCCATGATACAGTTTGGAGAAGAAATCGAGAGGGTATAAACATCGCCATTTTCAAAACTTCCATCAGCAAGTTGCAGGGTATTGCCTGTACCAACAGAAACACCTCCTTTAAACCATTCTAAGACCAAAAAACTAAATCCATTGATAAACAAAGAACCCTCTTCTCCGATACAGCTAATGCTGTTGTTGATTGTAAAGGGAGGTAAATTCACCAACTCTATTTCTCTGATTTGACTGCCACAATCGTCCGCAACTTCAACTTCATAAGTACCAACAGACAAGTTTTCAAAGACTGGATTAACACTTGGAGCAGATGCTTGTGCTACACCGTCAATAGATAGGATGTTGTAGGTCAAATTTCCCAAGCCCGTTGCCTCGCTGGAAATGGTGTAAGAACCATCATTACATTGAATGCCGTCTAGACTTGTATACTCAAGTGTGGTGCCATCTTCGGTAAATTCTTGTAAAGTCTCTGTGCATCTGGGATCAAAGGCACTACAGCCAGCAGCTGAATAAGCAATTGATCTAGTGATACGAAAATCACCTGTCTGGGCAATATTGGTAAAAGTCTCAGGTAAACTCTCATTATTATTGGTGTTAAATTCTGCGATTTCTTCATAAGCGCCAAATGATCCATCTTCGTTTTCTATATCTGGATTAAACCATTCCAAAAAGAATACAATGAAAAAAGTTTTATCAATCCCTGCAGCTCCTTGAAACGCTACCTCAAAAGTCCCACAGCTGGTATTATTAACAGCAAAAGAAGTGAGCGGTACTTCTTCCGAAACGATGTCCACCGTACCTATATAACTGCTCCCACAAACATCTGTTGCTTCTATTTCATAGGTTCCAACAGGAAGTGGACCATAACGCAATCTATCTCCTACTATACAATCTGACAAGTCAGCTGGTCCAGTATAAGCCATTGGGAATGAATTAAAAACAAGCGACTCTAAAGGATTATTCCAATCAGCAATAAGCGTCCCAAAACCTTCCTCACAATGATAAGCTGACAGCAAAGCAGTAGGACTTAATTCGGCTATTGCCTCTATATCAAAAGTATGAAAATAAGAACCACACTCATCTGCCACCTCAACCGTATAAGTACCTGGTTCCAAAACAGTTGTTTCACTACAAATAGCATATGAGCCCTTACTAAATACCACAAAACCATTTGAATTTGTTGTGCATTCACCCATATAATCCCCATTAAATTCATTGATTACAGGAGCCATATTGGCAGGAAAATCTGTAAAATTAATCAGAGCATCTCCTCTAAAATTTTCAAGAAGTATATTAAAACAACCATTGCAACTATTGGGGTCTAGTTCAACAGAAAGTTTATCTGTTGCATCAATGGTTTCTGTTTTTGTGTATGTTACACCGCATTGGTCAGTTGCAGTAACAGTATAATAGTATGTCTGTCCATCATAATAAGGAATCGTAATAATATTAGAACTTGAATTTAAGAAAATAGACGTTCCATCTTCAGCGATTACCTCCACTTGATATGTTAAGGGTAATCGAAATGGATAAGCCAGAAAATTTTGTGGAGCTACATTAATGTTAATGGAATCACAAGACTCCCCTGTGCTACAGGATGTAAAAGGATCTATACTAACTAAAGAAATGGGTTCCACAAAAGTGACATCCACCAATTGTGTATTCCCACAAATATCGACAATATTTAGTTGGTAATCACCCTCTAAAACGTCATTGATGATCACTGGATTAACTGTATTGTCAATAGTTCCTGAAAAATTGGGTGGTCCTTGAACGACTTCAATAAGATCCAAGTCACCTGAAAGAATTTCAACTCCAATGTTGTTCCCACAAGCGAGTACTTCCACTAGTTCAAAAGTAATTGCCGTGTACTCATCGTCAATGACTGCCGTTTCAGAAACCGAGCTGAGCATCCCATCAACAATGCTATTCGCTGTGACCGTATAGGTTCCAGCAGGCAATCCCGTTAATTCAGTAGCGGTTAAAGTTATAGGAGGAGTGAGTACATCACCATCATCAACCGTGTAGTCAATCATGGCATTGGGATCGGCACCATCAAGGGACCAAGAGAGTTCTCCATTTTGGAGACAAGTAGCAGGTATTGGTGTGACACTTAGTGTCTGTGCCATAACCTGACTAGAGGACATAAGAAATATGCCCATCAGAATGGTAAAAAGTTGTTTCATAATTAAATTAATTTTCAAAAATAAGTTTAAAAAAAATGTTCATTATTGGGGGTATTTATTTTATTATTTAGTACACCGTAAACTAAATAACTAACGGTTTTTAACAAGTTATTTTGAAATAAGATCAGGAACGAATTTGACAGAAT
>ENA-ORXT01006425-ORXT01006425.1-marine-metagenome-genome-assembly--contig:-NODE-6425-length-10925-cov-8.212666_pt1 | contig 10925 bp, 7 predicted proteins | sample MGYA00237868_ERZ511482 | MGnify/ENA metagenome assembly ERZ511482
GGAGCTACGCTCCTATATTTCATCAAAAAAAGAGATGGTTATCAATAAAGTAAAAAATGGTCCAAAATATATTTGATCCAGATATTTTATAGTCCCAATAAATTTGGCAATTACGTGTACTGCCAAGCATAAGCGTACCAAAGACCAAAGACCAATAGCTAAAGACCAACTTAAATTCAACTATGAAAAGAATAGGCTTATTATCAGATACCCACAGTTACTTAGATAAAAGCATTTTCAAATACTTTGAAGAATGTGATGAAATATGGCATGCAGGAGATATAGGAGATATACAAGTGATTCGAGATTTGGAAACCTTAAAGAAACCACTTAAAGTGGTCTATGGAAATATAGATGACAAGGAAGCAAGAGTAGAATTTGAAGAAAATTTGCGCTTTGATTGTGAAGGGGTCGATGTATGGATGACCCACATTGGCGGCTATCCTGGTAGGTATAACAAGCGGGTTCGAGTAGGTTTAGCAGAGAGCCCACCCCAATTATTTATTTGTGGGCATTCACATATTCTCAAAGTAATGCCAGATAAAAAATATGGTCATATTCATATCAACCCTGGAGCCTGTGGGCATCATGGCATTCATACGATGCGAACGATTATTCGTTTTTCCGCTGCCGATGGAAAAATTAAAGACTTGGAAGTGATTGAATTAGGAAAGCGAGGAAGAATTGAGAATTGAGAATTGCATCTGCCAAATATACTTTTTACCAGATGCCAAACTGAAACGTAAGAACTCACAAAAAATAACAAACCTATGCTAACAGCAGTATCTCCAATAGATGGCCGCTATGCCAGCAGAACCCAAGAACTGCAAGACTATTTTTCAGAATTTGCCTTGATTAAGTATCGGGTACTCGTTGAAGTAGCCTATTTCAAAGCACTCTGTCAGATTCCACTACCACAATTAAAAGCAGTAAGCGAAGAACAATTAGCCCACTTAGACGAAATAGCTCAATCTTTTGGACTAGCGGAAGCTAAACAAATTAAAGCCATTGAACGGGTGACCAACCATGATGTCAAGGCTGTAGAATATTTTCTAAAAGAACAATTTGATACCATCGGTTTATCCTTAGTGAAAGAATTTATCCACTTCGGGCTAACCTCTCAGGATATTAATAATACAGCTAATCCATTGATGATAAAAAATGCAATGGAACAGGTTTATTATCCCTTACTAGACGAAGTTATCAATCAAATTTATGAGTTGGCGAAGGAATGGGCAGACATTCCTATGCTAGCCCGAACACATGGACAACCTGCATCTCCAACTCGATTGGGCAAAGAATTACTGGTCTTTGTAGAGCGATTGAAAACTCAGAAAGCATTATTAGAACAAGTTCCTTATGAAGCCAAATTTGGAGGGGCTACTGGGAATTATAACGCACATCATGTTGCTTACCCAACTATTGACTGGCCTGCTTTTGGCGACCAGTTCGTAGAGCAGCACTTAGGCTTGTACCGTTCTCAGTATACGACTCAAATTGCCCATTATGATAGCGAAGCTGCTCTTTTTCAAGGTATCAAACGCTTGAATACCATTTTAATCGACTTATGTAGAGATATTTGGACTTACGTATCTATGGATTATTTCAAACAAAAAGTCATTAAAGGAGAAGTGGGATCTTCTGCGATGCCACATAAAGTAAATCCGATAGATTTTGAGAATGCCGAAGGAAATCTAGGTATCGCCAATGCTATATTTGGGCACTTAGCAGATAAACTACCAATTTCTAGATTGCAAAGAGATTTAACCGATAGTACAGTTTTAAGAAATGTAGGCGTTCCTTATGGGCATAGCCTGATCGCTTTTAAATCTATCAAGAAAGGCTTAAATAAGCTCTTGCTAAATCCTAGTAAATTAGCGCAAGATTTAGAAAATAATTGGATGGTCGTAGCAGAGGCTATTCAGAATGTATTGAGAAGAGAAGGTTATCCAAAACCTTATGAAGCCTTGAAAGAATTAACTAGAGGAAAACCAGTCGTTACGGAAGCAGATATTCAAGTGTTTATAGAGGAATTAGCAGTGTCGGATGCTATCAAAAAAGAATTGAAAGCTATTCGACCAGAAAATTATCTAGGGGTGTAGCTCAGGCATCCTGCCTGAGAAATAAACAATAGGGAATGATAGATAGTCATTTCGTTGTAATTAGACACTTCTCAGGCAGGATGCCTGAGCTACGGCAATAAATAAAGCTGGAGACAGATAGTCATTTCGTTATAATTAGACACTTCTTAGGCAGGATGCCTGAGCTACGGCAATAAATAAAGCTGGAGTAGTTGAAATTGTGCTGTAAGTCTATTGAAAACCCAAAAGCATTTTAGTAATTTCGCCTTTCATTATTAAACTAAGAAATTTATAACCTAATTTATGGCAACAATAAAAGAATTAAAATCCATCGTTTCTCAAGTTCGGAGAGATATTGTTCGACAAGTCAACCTAGCTGGTACAGGGCATCCTGGCGGTTCTTTGGGCTGTGCAGACTTTATGGTAGCCTTGTATTTTGAATTAATGGAACGTAAGGAAGGCTTTGACATGAAGGGAGAAGGAGAAGACTTATTCTTTTTATCGAATGGGCATATTTCTCCTGTTTTTTATAGTGTTCTAGCTAGGGCAGGGTATTTTGATGCGGACGAATTAGCTTTATTTAGGAAAATAAATAGTCGTTTACAAGGACACCCTACCTCTTATGTACCAGGCGTTAGAATTGCTTCTGGTTCTTTAGGGCAAGGTGTTTCTGTGGCAATTGGTGCAGCACTGGGTAAAAAGCAAAATGGAGATGATAAACTAGTTTATTGTTTGACAGGTGATGGAGAATTACAAGAAGGACAAATCTGGGAAGCCTTAATGTTTGCACCGCACCATATAGTGGATAATTTAATTGTTACTGTAGATTGGAACGGACAGCAAATTGACGGCCCAACTAGCGAAGTAATGGCGAATGGTGATTTGCGTAAAAAGTTTAAGGCTTTTGGTTGGGAAGTGCTTGTTTTAAATCAAGGTAATAATATGGCAAGAGTTGTTAATACCTTGAAAAAAGCAAAAGAAAAAACGGGTCAAGGTAAACCAGTCGTCGTTTTAATGAAAACAATGATGGGCTATGGTGTGGATTATATGATGCACACCCATAAATGGCACGGTAAAGCACCAAATGACGAACAGACAGAAGCAGCCTTAGCACAGTTAAAAGAAACAATAGGTGACTTTGTAGTGTAGGAAGGATGAAACCTCTAGCTCATTACGAATAAAGTAATCAAAAGGCAGTTCTAGTGTTTGATTTTATTATAAAATCAAACACTAGAACTGCCTTTTTAATATTAGACTTGTCCTCTTTTAAACATACCTATATGAAATAGCATTTCAGATAGGTGTTTCTTAAAGGAGGTCAATTTTATTTATAAGAAGTACAAGGATTCAGAGATATAAGGATTCTTAACTACCACCATCTCTTCAATTCTTTAGCCCCAAAATCATTCAACCTTTAAATACATGCAGGAGAAAATATTAATTTTGGATTTCGGTTCTCAGTACACTCAATTAATCGCTAGAAGGGTGCGGGAATTAAATATTTATAGTGAAATTGTTCCTTACAACAAAATCCCTAAACTAGATGATTCTATAAAAGCCATAATTTTATCAGGCAGTCCTTTTTCTGTAACTGACGAAAAAGCTTTGCAGGTTGATTTAGCTAAAATAATAGGTAAAAAGCCAGTTTTGGGTATCTGCTATGGCGCACAATATATTGCCCATAATTTAGGGGGAAATGTACAGCGCTCAGAGAAAAGAGAATATGGGAAAGCTAAATTGAATAAGACCCAAAAGGATCCCATTTTAAAAGGTGTTAAAACAGGTTCTCAGGTATGGATGTCTCACGGCGACACGATTACGGCGCTTCCAGATGGATTTAAGATATTAGCTGGAACAGATAGCATTCCTGTTGCCGTTTTTAAGGCAAAAAAGAAAGAATACCCAGCGCCCGTATATTGTCTGCAATTTCATCCTGAAGTGACGCATAGCATTGATGGCAAACGCTTATTAGAGAATTTTTTGGTACATATTGCGGGTTGTAATCCCAGTTGGACACCCGCCTCTTTTGCGCAAGAAACCATTCGTGGCTTAAAACAACAAATAGGTAAAGACAAGGTGTTGATGGGTTTATCGGGTGGGGTAGACTCCACCGTGGGCGCTGAATTACTCCATCATGCCATTGGGGAACAATTAATTTGTATTTTTGTGGATAATGGTCTATTGAGGAAGGATGAATTTCAAGAAGTCTTGGATTCTTACAAAGTCATGGGCCTAAATGTAGTCGGCGTAGATGCGAGACAACGTTTCTGGACCGCCCTAAAAGGTGAGCGTGATCCAGAGAAAAAACGAAAGATAATCGGTAGAGTGTTTATCGAAGTATTTGAAGCAGAGGCCAATAAATTAAAAGGCATTAAATGGCTGGGTCAAGGCACTATCTACCCCGATGTAATAGAATCTGTTTCTGTACATGGGCCATCCGTTACGATTAAATCCCACCACAATGTAGGTGGTCTCCCCGATAAGCTAAACTTAAAAATAGTAGAACCTTTACGGATGTTATTTAAAGATGAGGTTCGTAAAGTAGGCAAGGAATTAAAGATTCCAAATGCTATAGTTAGTCGTCATCCATTCCCCGGTCCTGGCTTAGCCATTCGGATTTTAGGTGACATTACGCCAGAAAAAGTGTCTTTATTACAAGAAGCAGATGCTATTTTTATCAAAAACCTCAAAAAATTTAAGCTATACGACCAAGTTTGGCAAGCAGGTACAATATTATTGCCTGTGCAGTCCGTTGGTGTAATGGGCGATGAACGAACTTATGAACAAGCAGTTGCCCTTAGAGCGGTCAATTCCCTTGATGGCATGACGGCAGAATGGAGTAAATTACCCTATGAGTTTTTAGCAACTGTTTCTAGTGAAATCATTAACCATGTAAAAGGTATCAACCGAGTTGTTTACGATATAAGTACAAAGCCACCTGCTACTATTGAGTGGGAATAAAGAAAAGAAGTCAGAAGTCAGATCGAAAAATAAATTTTTCTGTCAGAAGTCAGACTTATGACGTTTTCCTAGACGCTACTACGTCATATTTGCGTCTAGGAACACGTCATAAATCTGACTTCTGACAGAAAAATTTATTTTTCGATCTGACTTCTGACTTCTAAAAAAATATAATATGAATCGACAATCGCTATTAATAAATACAAAAGCTATATTATTTCTTTTTGTTTTATTACTCTCCTTATCTGCTTGTGATTCGCTAAAACAATTGCAATCCACTACTGATGATAATAACACAAGTCAATCCGACGATGGAGAATTAGATGCCATAGAGGGTAAAAGAGTCTATAATCCAGAAACGGGAGCATACGAGGTAGTAAAAGATGTAACAGGAGACATGGAAGATGTGGTATGGCAAGAAGAAGAAAATTCTGCACCTCCTATTTCTTCGGAAGCGACGGATTTAATAGAAAGTGGTCAAACCTTGCCCAATACCGAAGGGGCTGGTGATTATGAAGAAAATGAAGACTTGTTGCCTACCTATAATATGGTTTTAGCCCTGCCTTTTTTAGCTAATCAGGTTAATTCTTATGATACTAAAATAGATACCAGAGCCCTTATTGCTTTAAATTTTTACGAAGGTGCTAAATTGGCTTTCGATGTCTTATCTACAGAAGCTATTAATTTAGATGTACAAGTGTTAGATACGAGAGCTTCGGAAACAGAAACCCGCTCTTTAACTTACCGAAATGAATTATCGCAAGCCCATGTTATTATCGGAACTTTTAAAAATAGTAATACCAAGGTAGTAGCAGATTTTGCGCAACAATCAAAAATACCTTTTGTTTCTCCTTATTATCCACATAATAATTTAGTGGATACGAATAAATATTTTATTCAACTGAATCCTAGTATCAAAATGCATTGTGAAGCAGTGATGCAGCACATAAAATCTAGGTATAGTGCAGACCAGATTATCTTGGTGGGTAGAGAAACGAGGCAAGAACAGGGCATTATGAATTTATACCAACAAGCCCATTTTCAATTAGCGGGTAGCAGTTCCGTACCTCCATTAAAGGTATTAAGCATTAATGATCAAACTGCTTCTTTAGAAAATACAAAAATCAAAGAGCATTTTCTAGAAGGTAAAAAGACGGTATTTATTGTCGCTTCTTCTAATGAAGGTTTTGCGTATTCCTTATTAAGAAAAATGGATATTGCTAAAAAAAATAGAGACGAAGAAAATGACGATATTGGCTTAGAAGATAATGAATTGGTGGTCTATGGACAACCAAGATGGAAGGATTTTACTAAGATTAGTTATGACTATTACGAAAAATTAAACTTACATATTAGTTCAGAAAGTTTCTTAGATCCTAACTCTTTCGAGGTCAAATCTTTTAAGCAGAATTTTTATAATAATTATGGGACAGTGCCTACAGAACAAGCTTTTATTGGTTATGATACGGTCTTGTATTTTGGTAGAATGCTCAAGCAGTATGGACCTAGTTTTTATAATAAATTAGATCAAAACTACAAGGATATGCTACACACTCGTTTTACAATTAACCGAGTGGTGACCAAGCCCCGAACCACTGGAATGGAGAATTTAAATCAATTTGATCAATACGAAAATACCTTCGTTAATATCCTAGAATTTAAAGACTATCAGTTTCAAAGAATTAATTAGGTAGTCGGACAAGATGGTTAGATTGAATGAGAAATGATGAATGAGAAATGATGAATTCATTAGACGTTACATAGCAAGGTTTACTTCTTACTTGGTATTCATCATTTCTCATTCATCATTCAATCTAACCATTTTGTCCGACTACTTAGCTTTGCAGCTCCAAAAAAAAGAAATGAAGGATGTAATTGATTTACTAGCTAGGATATTAATCTCTATAATCTTCTTTTACGAAGCTTATGATACCATTTTTTATTTTAAAGAAACCAAAGTAGCCATGTCTGGTTATGGCATAGATAACAACCAGAACTTATTATTATACGCCTCTATTTTTCTGCTTGTCATAGGAGGTACTTTGCTGTTAATTGGTTATCGCGCTGGATTTGGCGCATTTTTACTCTGCCTATACTGGATTCCTTTTACCCTTATTGTACATTCTTATTGGAATGACCCACCTGATCAACAACGGGTTCAGGCTATTTTATTTATGAAAAACTTAGCCATTCTTGGTGGCTTATTAATGGTTTGGGTAAATGGAAGTGGTCGGTTTAGCGTGAAACGATTGTTTGCTACTACTAAGGTGCCGCAACGGAGACGGTAGATTTAAGTTCAAGTGCAAGTGTCAAGTTCAGAAATAGAAGTCAGACTTATGACGTCGACTCCAACGTCTAGGTCCACGTCATAAATCTGACTTCTGACAGTCAATGTAATTGACGGCCTGACTTCTGACTTCTATTTCTGAACTACTTCTTCTTAGGAACAACCTTTCGACTATTACTCTCACTTTCCAAATGCGTTCGACTAACCGCCGTCACCACATAAGTATATGGTTGGCCCACCCGATAATCTGGGTCATATAAAGTCACTTTTTTCTCTGGATAAAACGGACTAACATGCCAGATACTCTTAGGATTATTAAAATCTCCGACCTGACGACCATAAAAACGATAAACCACATAATAATAGGGAAGTTCGCCTTTTGCCTTCCAACGAATCCGTAAACCTTGATCTTTCTTTTTCACTCTTTTTAGTTTTGGCCCTTTCAATGGGTTGAGTTCTTCGCTGGGGGATACTGGAATTAAAGCAGGGTAGGGGTAAGTCTCTTTTAAAGATTGGACGATATTTAGGGGGTTATTTCTGATAGATTTTGTACTAAAATAAATACTGCCACTTATATTGTTTAAACGGCGATTTAAAGCAACTTGGTTGGCCAATTCATTTGGTTGATACCAGGCCTCTTGTTTATCGGAAGCTACTTTATAAGCCGCATGACCAATATATAAATTTCGCCCAAAAGTATTTTTAGCCCACCACTTTGCCAAAGTTTCATAGTCAGCAACAGGAAAGCCAATATGCCAATATATTTGAGGTGCCACATAATCTATCCATCCATTACTCAACCATTTGATAACATCCGCATATAAATCATCATAGCAAGTAACGCCTGCTCGTGTATCACTCCCTCTAACAGGATCGACCGATTTATTTCGCCAAACGCCAAAAGGACTTATCCCAAATTGGACATGTTCTTTTATAGACTTTATTTTTTGGTGAACTTGCTCAATTAATAAGTCCACATTATTTCTGCGCCAATCTTCTCTATGAATAAACTTACCCCGATTTAAAACAAAATCTTCTGCATCAGGAAATTCTTGATCCTTTATCTTATAAGGATAAAAATAATCGTCAAAGTGGATGCCGTCAATGTCATACTTAGTGACTATTTCCTCCACTACCGCCGTAATATGGTCTCGTACTTCTTGTTGGGCAGGATTAAAATAGTAGCGATTCCCATATTTCATAAATCGCTCTGGATGCTTTTTTATAGGATGCTGTGGGCTTAATTTATCTAGGTCTAAATTCATTGTTCCTCGATAAGGATTGAGCCAAGCGTGAAATTCCATACTTCGCTTATGACATTCTTCTATCATAAACTGAAGTGGATCATAATAAGGAACAGGTGCTTTACCTTGTTGTCCTGTGAGGTAAGCGGACCAAGGTTCTAAACTAGAAGGATAAAAGGCATCTGCTGCTGGGCGTACTTGAAAAATAACGGCATTAAAGCCAAGGCTTTGGTATTCTTCCAGCATTTTAATCCATTCCTTTTTCTGGGTAGCAGTATTCCATTCGCCCTTGGGTGGGTAGTCAATATTTACAACGGTCGCTACCCAAGCCGCTCGAAATTCTCTTTTGGGTGGAAGCGTTTGACCAAAACTGCTTTGAATAAAACAACATAATAAACTATATAAAAATATTTTTCTCATATTGGTGCATACTTGTGAGCACTCAAATTAAGAAACTATCTTTAGATAACTTGGATTTTTAGAAAGATTTTTTTTTGAAACACAAAAGGCACAAAAGTTCACAAAAGGTTTTCACAAAAGTCTTTTTGCTTTTTTAAACATAAAACGTGAAAGCAAAAAAACTTTTGTGAAAAACTTTTGTGAACTTTTGTGCCTTTTGTGTTTCAAAAAAAAACGTTTTGTGTTCCCTTTTGTGTTAGAACGCACTCTCTATACGGTATTAAGCCACTAATATATCTTCTCTTCGATATAAAAAGCCCACCCCCAAATTCAAGACCAATAAGCCAAAAATCATCAAGCCCCATTGAGACATAGTCGGAATAGGAGAAGGACAAGGAGAACAACTAGCTGTAACAAAATCCACGGTATCTGCGCCATTGCTAACCGTAACAGAAGCGGGTACATCTGGGAATGTATAAAATTCAAGTTCATATACTCCTGGGGTAGCAGTTTCCAAAATAGGTGTACCAACTGGAATAGAATTGCCATTTGCATCTAACAAATTACCATCAGTAGCAAATAAGCTGACTGCCACACCAGCCGTTGTCTCTACTCTTAAAATGTCTTGAAAGAAACTAACCAAACCAGTACTAGGATCGATGATATTATCAGGATTAGTACAGCTACAAGGATCGCTTACCGATAAGTCCATTGGCTCTAAATCTTCTGCTATTGGGCAAGCACCAGGCATAGTAGTAACCGTGCCTATAGCGCTAATCTCACTCATATTTATATTACGCACAGCAATACCATCACCACCATCATCAGCATTACAAGCACAAAAAGCAGTAATAGTTTCCGAAGTATTTTGATTATACATTGGCAGTTCAGTTGTAGGATCACCTCTATTTACTGTGTACATGAGGGTAGAGCCATCAGGACAAGTAGCAGTAGGTGCTGTTATTTCACCACCATCAGGAGTGCCGCCAAATTCTGTACAAGTACTTTCTGTTACGACTACCTGCAAATCTGCTTCGGTCAAAGCACTGAAATCTGGGCAGGTTGGGCAAGCCCCAGGCATAGCAGTTACCGTGCCTATAGCGCTAATCTCACTCATATTTATATCACGCACAGCAGCAGCCTCAGTAGCATCAAGAACACCACCAAAAATATCATCAAGATCAAAAAAAACAGCCCCACCGTCATCATTACAAGCACAAAAAGCAGCAATTTTTTCCGAAGTATTTTGATTATACATTGGCAGATCAGTTGTAGGCATACCGTCATTAACTTTATACATTAAAGTAGAGCCATCAGGGCAAGTAGCAGTAGGTGCAGTTATTTCACCACCATCAGGAGTGCCGCCAAATTCTGTGCAAGTACTTTCTGTTACGCCTACTTGTAAATCTGCTTCGGTTAAATCACTGAAATCTGGGCAGGTTGGGCAAGCCCCAGGCATAGTAGTTACCATGCCTATAGCACTAATACTACTCTTCTCTGTATCTCCCCATAGTGCTGCACCATCATCACCATTACAAGCACAAAAAGCAGCAATTGTTTCCGAAGTATTTTGATTATATATTGGCAGATCCGTTGTAGGCTCACCGTCTTCATTAACTTTGTACATTAAAGTAGATCCAGTTGGGCAAGGGTTTTTTGTGAAGGCACTAATACTTCCTCCAGTAGGAGTTCCACCAATTTCTGAACAAGTACTTTCTGTTACGCCTACTTGCAAATCTGCTTCGGTCAAAGCACTGAAATCTGGGCAAGGAGGAGCACAAACTTCTGCTTTTGTTTTGTAGTCACTCGTACCGGCTTCAGATGTAGCAAGTGTACTTGCTATTCTCATATACTGCTGCTGAGAAAAACAATCCATACAAGCATCATCTGTATAATCCATGAAATTATTGAAAGCATATGGGTTACCTGTAGAAGGATTATTTACCGTTGCAG
>ENA-ORXT01006427-ORXT01006427.1-marine-metagenome-genome-assembly--contig:-NODE-6427-length-10924-cov-6.952614_pt1 | contig 10924 bp, 7 predicted proteins | sample MGYA00237868_ERZ511482 | MGnify/ENA metagenome assembly ERZ511482
AGATATAAAAGAGGCAATCAAAGAACTACAAAAGGAAAATGAGCTTCAAGGTTTAATCTTAGATTTGAGGAGCAACCCTGGAGGATTGCTCCAAGAAGCCATCAATACATCAAATTTATTTATTCCTAGAGGCAAAGAGGTCGTTCGAACCAAAGGTCGAAAAGAAGAGTGGCAAAAAAACTACAATACTCGTAAAAACCCGATTGCAGGCGACTTGCCATTGGCAATTCTCACCAATAGATCATCTGCTTCCGCTTCAGAAATTGTTGCAGGGGTTATGCAGGATTACGATAGAGCAGTCATTGTAGGGGAACGTACTTTTGGTAAAGGCTTGGTACAGTCTACCAAAGATATCGGCTATAAAACGAAACTGAAGTTAACGACAGCTAAGTATTATCTTCCCAGTGGTCGTTGTATTCAAGCCATTGATTACTCTGGTAAATACAAAGATGGTGCTGAAAAAATTCCAGATTCTTTGAGAACAGCTTTTACAACAGCGAACGGTCGAATGGTCTATGATGCTGGAGGTGTTGATCCCGATTTAGAGGTTGAATTAGAAGAGTTGAGCCGTATTGCCATCAGTCTCTTTCAAAAACAATTGTTCTTTAATTTTGCCACTAATTTTGTTCAGCAAAACCCAAGTATTTCTAGTCCAAAAGACTTTAACATCACCGACGACATCTTTAATCAATTTGTGGAATATCTTTCAGATAAAGACTACGATTATATTACCGAAAGCGAGGAGATTTTAAACGAGTTGGTCGAAAAAGCCGAATCTGAAAACTACTTTGAATCTATAGAAGCAGAGGTGACAGATTTACAAGCAAAAATCAAACACGATAAAGAAAAAGATTTGAAGAAACACAAGGCACAAGTTTCTGAATATTTGGAGAGTGAAATTGTTACTCGATATTTCAAGCAGAAAGGAAGAATTGCCGCAGGTTTGGATACCGATCCTGCTGTATTGGAAGCGGTAAATGTGTTGAGAGATGCAGAGCGTTATCAGGCAGTTTTAAGTAGTAATAAGTAAGGAGCGAAAGATGAGTAATGCCGAGGCAAGCTCATTTTTGTTGCGCAACTCTTATTACACTGTAAATTAAATAACTGTGCTTTTTTACCAGCTATTTTTTAATCATATAAGGAACGAATACGAGCGAATAGCCTAGCTCTTTGAGAGTATTCTGACGAAATATGATTAAAAAAGAGGTATGTCAAAATGGATAGTTATTTATTTTACAGTGTACTTATTCCTATAATTTAAATTTTAGAAAAATGAAGTCATTAAAATATACCATTCCTGCTTTACTCTTAGGAATATTTAGTTTTTCTTTTGTTAAAAGCGATTTGTTTGAGTTTTCTAAAAACTTAGAAATATTCGCTAATATATATACCGAACTCAACGAAACTTACGTAGACGAAGTTGAACCTGCTGGCTTGATGCGGACTGCTGTAGATGCGATGTTGGCAAAGTTAGACCCGTATACCAATTACATATCTGGTGAGCAAATCACTGTCGCCCGATTGGAGCGATCTTCGGGTGGAGGCGATATTGGAATCGGCTTGACTAAAATAGATGGTCAAGTGGTGGTCGCAAAAGTACTTGAGGGTTTACCCGCTAATGAAGCAGGATTAAAGCCCGGTGATAAGATAATGAACATAGATGGCGAGAGTACCAAAGACCGTTCATTGGACGACATCAGTTTGTTTATCAAGGGACAACCTGGAACGGAAGTGGCGTTGGAATTGATTCCTTTTGGTAAAACGGAGGTCGAGGAAATGAAAATAACTCGTGTACCCATAAAACCTCAAGATGTTACTTTTAGCCAAATGCTCAACGATACGGTTGGTTATGTGAAATTGTCTACTTTCTTGGCAAGAGGCTGTAGTGCTTTTGTTGGTGAGGAAATTAAAAAGTTGCAGACCGAAAACGAAAACTTTAAATACTTGGTTTTTGATCTTCGTGGAAATCCAGGAGGATTGTTGGTCGAATCTGTGTTAATGTCTAATTTGTTTTTACCCAAAGAAAGTTTAATTGTCAAAACAGGTGGACGAGATCCAGAGCAAACCCAAGAATACAAATGTCCAAACGAAGCGGTTTATCCAGATCTTCCATTAACAGTATTAATCAACAAAAGGTCTGCTTCCGCCTCAGAAATTCTTTCGGGAACGATGCAAGATTATGATAGGGGAGTAGTCATTGGTCAACAGAGTTATGGAAAAGGATTGGTACAGCGAACCATGGATTTGCCTTTTAGTTCTAGGGTAAAACTAACAGTTGCAAAATATTATACAGGTTCTGGGCGCTGTGTACAAGCAGTAGACTATTACGGTGATTATACCGATAAAGGTGCTGCCGCCATTCCAGATTCTTTAAAGAACAGCTTTGAAACAGTTAATACTGGTCGAACTGTTTATGACAATTCGGGCGTAATTCCAGACATCGATGTGTCTTTGGCAGATTACGGATCTTATGTTTCGGGTCTTCAAAAAGCACAGGCAATCTTTCGCTACGCCAATTATTTTGCTGCTCAAAACGACAGCATCGAAGCACCGCTGGATTTTGAAATTTCAGATGCTGATTTTGACGATTTTGTCAATTTCGTTCAAAGTAAGGAAATTGATTTTAAAACAGATACAGAGAAGAAAATCAATCAACTGCAAGAGACCACCAAAGAAGAATTATACTCTACTCAAGTTGAGAGTGAACTGACGGCTTTACAGCAAAAAGTAAAAAGTCTACAAAAAGAAGAAATTTACACACACAAAGAATCACTCAAAAAATTATTAAAGTACGAAATCATCAATCGTTTTTACTTTGATAAAGGAAGGGTAAAAGCCTCTTTAAACGATGATCCCGACGTACTGACTGCTATTGACTTATTTAAGGATATGGACAAGTACAATACTATATTAGGGTATCAGGGGAACTAGACTCTAAAGTTAAAAATTGGATTTTTACAATGGCTATTATGAAACGATGTTTTGCTTCATAATAGCCATTTTTATTTGTAAGTTTTTTATGAATTAATATCTCTATCTCCTTATGCCGTCTTCCTCATTACATTACTCCTCAACCGACTCAAAGTAGCTGGGCGCATATTCAAATAAGAAGCAATATAGTGCAATGGAACCCTAAGAAACAAATCGGGGTCAGACTCCATTAATCTATTGTAGCGTTCTTCTGCAGTATGAAATTGTAAGATGTAAGAACGTTCTTGCCAAAACAGCAAGTATTTTAAAATCACTCTTAGCGGTTGTCTAGACAATGAAGGATCTTTATCAATCAACCCAAATAAATCTTCCCAACTAATAGAATAGAGTAGGCTGTCTTCTATAAAAGACAATTGATATTCCGAAAATCCTACTCTGTCAGGTAAATCTATATAAGAAATAAAATTGGCTTCTTTAATGAGCCAAGCCGTTACTTCTTCTCCTCGTTCGTTGAAGTAAAAAAGACGAGCGAGCCCTTTCTCAAGAAATAGAATATTTCCATTCTGTAAGCCCTGCTCGTCAATTATTGAACCTGCACTCTGGTTCAAAGCTTCTGACAGAGATACAATTCCCAGCAAAAGCCTATTGGCATCTGGTTGAAGATGATCCAAAGAATCTTTTAATGTCTTCATGCGTTTGTTGTTTTTATAAGTTAGAATAAAAAAATAATCCTCGAAAACTGGACACCAATAACCTGATCGTGCACCGGTCTGGTTGCTAATGCCTAAAAATGTCAATAACGTTAAACAATGTGTTGTTAATAATAAAATAAAAAAGCATCTACATAAACAATGCATTAATTATAAAATGCAAGCGATTTTTTTGAAAATTATTCAAATTTTATTAAAAATAAGCTTGTTTTTGATTTAGATCAATTGTCTCATATCCCTTCTTGACATACATCAATATAAAGCCAATAGTTTTGCTACATCTTTGTATCAACGTTAACAATAAAGGTTTTGTGGCTTATCCATAGACCGACAACACAAGTGCACTTTTATTATTTTATCACTTTTTATAATTTATTCTAAAATGAAAAAGCATCTTTTTTTATTCGCAATAACAGCGATGACAACCACTCTTTTTTTTACAAGCTGTCAAAAAGATTTAACGGACAATCCAATAAGTCTGAACTCAGTACCAAATATTCAAAACTCCAACGATCCCATTTTTTCTATGGGCTACGATGTGAAAACAGTTACTTATGAAAAAGCAGCAGATGGAACAGAGACACCCGATGATTTAAAGTTTGTTGCTATGAGCAGACAAATACCGATTACAGAAGAAAATAGAATTGAAATTGAATTATATGAGAATGGCAACAGCAAGATGACCATTGATGAAAAAGTTTCTGGTCAACGATATCCAACTGAATCCCATATTACCAAAACTGTTATTACCAATGGTTATATGCAATTGTATGACACTAAAAACCGCTTGGTCCATCAAGAAGATTATTCTAGTAATTTGCCTGACTTTAGCAGTATCATAAAAGCCATCAAGAACAACGAAGCTCCACCAATCAGTCAAATTTTATCGAAAACCGATGATGAAAATGGAAAATGGGGAGGACTTGATGACGCAGAGTTGTTTGCTCAATATTTAGAAGAACAATATGGAGCAATTGTGACCATAACCGACAATGCAATGGTTATAGATTATATGTTACCAGAAGCTGTTTTAATGGGATCACTAGAAGGAGATATGCTCAGAATATTTATTGATTTAGAAACGGAAACAGTTAGTTCCAATATCTTATATGAAAGTCAACAAAATATAGTACTTGCTGGGACTAAAACCAAATACGAATTAATGTCTTTTGAGGATGAAGAAAAATATGTCCCAACACAAGTGAATTCAATAACCAGAGTCGAAAGAAACGAAACTACTACCTACAGACACAATTCTCGTACAATGGAAAATATTTATGTAACTTATTAATCTGTCTTTTTATTACTTAATAATTCAAACAATTTAAAATAACCATAAAATTTAATAAAATGAAATATCTAATTTTAATAATGACTTTTTTAACATCAACGCTTGCTTTTTCACAAGAACGAGATGTGTATTACCTCACAGGATTTCCATCGGATACAACAGCTAATAACACGACAACAAGATGGATACAAACAATGAACAACCATGCCACTCGATCAAGTATCAATCCTGTAGCTTTTGGTTATACCAATGCAGACGGTTTGCAAGTGGGAGCAGTCAGTGCAGCATCAAATATGACGGGAACCAATCCAACTTCACAAGCCATCGGCATTGGCTCTAGTTTTGGCGGAACTGTTTTACGACAGATTGATGCGAATGGTGGAGCACCCTTTGGAGGTTTTATTACAGTAGGTTCTCCCAATAAAGGAACAATTTTGGCTCAAACAGTCAATGATGATCCAGAGAAAATTACGAATACGATACAAAGTTGGATTGAAGATTTAATAGCGGGACCTACCAAGAGTCTTCAAGAATTGGCAAGTCTAAGTATTAGAGGAGAGTTTATTATAGATGAAACGCTGAGCTTTATAACAGAGAAAATTCCATTTCCGGGAGGACAGTCAATCGGAGAAATGGTTAATAATCCAACTCAATCTATTATAGATTTAAATCCAAATAGTAATGCTATGACATCTTTGAATAATTTCAATACAAATCTTCCTTTTGTACAAATTACAATAGAGGAAGATGAACCCCAAAGTTTGTTTCGAATGATTGGTAGTGATAAAGCACATGAAGCACCATTAGGTCAGTTCGATGATAGTAAGGTGGTAGAGATAGTTGACATAGCTGCAGGTATTTATGAGGCTATGAAATTTAATTATATCTTTCAAGATGACATCGTAAATCTATTTGGATTTGTCTTATTTGCACTCAACGGTGAAGATCCTTTCAGTTTCCCTGAAGCCAGAGCAGATGCTTGGGCAAGAGGGCAAGAGGCACTGGAATCGAATATTGAGTCTGATTGGCAGCAATTGGTAGGCGGAACCGAAATTGTTACTACTTATACAACCGAAATTGGTGGATGTGAATTGAATGAAGAGGAGCTGGGAAATTGTGCTCTATTTACAGGCGATTATTTACCAGGTGCTTGTTTGGCTTGCGAAGAAGGTCTCGCCAATACTACCTATACCCAAACATTTACTACTTATGAAACTTTGCCCAATGATTCCTATATCCCCGTACCCAATCAGGTTTTTGATGAAACTGGGGCAAAGATAGAAGTATTGGGTTGTAACCATAATGAGATGGTGAACCACTCTGGAGTGATTCAGGCTTTTGAAGATATTTACAAAGGTGATCATGGTTTCTTTTTTATATCCGCTGAATAGAATAATTAAAGGGAGTATTATTATACTCCCTTATTTGTAAAATTCAAATAATAAAATTATGAAGTATTATATTTTTTTAATTCTAATTTTTAGCTTTTCAAGTTGTGAAAAAAATATTTATCAGAATGAAAACTCAACTGTTGAATTAGGGGAAGTTTTGGGTGCCGCCAGGATACTATGGAATACTCAATTAACAGATGGAACAGGTTATGCATATGGAAGGGCGGGACTTCATCATAATAATGAAAAAGTAGTTTTTGTTGGTGTTGAAAACGGAGGTCAAACAATCCAAACTCTTAATATAGAAAATGGAGAAGTTTTATCTTCTTGGTCTAGGTCAACCAATACTTCTACTCTTAATAATTATAGTTATAAAGGTAATTTTCTAATTACGGATGCTCAAAATTTAATAAGTTTCAATATAGAAAAAGGCGAACCAGATTATAATTTAATGAGTGGAAGATGGTTTGCGAGTAATAATTATGGTTTAGGTAACTTAGGATTTGTTTCTGAATATTCAGAAAATGATTTTGGAGGATTCCATTCTTGTTTATATCAAATAGATTTAGAGAAACAAAATGCCCCTGAATATGTCGTTTGTCCAAATTATTTTTTTGAGTTTTCTTTAGCAACTGGTTATATGGGAAGTATAAATACTATTGATGTTTTCCTTGAACAAGGAGATACTATGATGTTTATAGGATGTAATGAAGTAGATTCAATGGGTAATGACCAGCCTTTTTGGTCTTTATATAATAAATCACAAAAAGAATGGGAAATTGAAAAAGTTATGATAGAAGCAGAAACAAAATTGGCTTTATTAAGCTTTAACTCATTTTATCATAATGACCTGTTTTATTTTGCAAGTTTTAATAATATTCAATGTTGGGATAGGTTTACGGGTGAATTAATCTGGAAGAAAAGTTTTCCAAATGGATTTAATTCTTCAAGCATAGAATTAATCCCAGAACACAACGTCATAGTCGGCTGTAATAATGTAGAAAATACTTATTGCCTCGATATGGATACAGGAAATACCATTTGGGTAAATGATGCAACGAGTTCTGCAAGTCGAGTCCACTACCAAGACGACGTCATCTATATAGCAGGTGGCAGTTCTGGCAAATTCCACGCCATAGATGTGGTAACAGGTGAAGACATTTGGGCGATAAAATCACCAGATACGAGGCACGATTCACAGGCTTATTTCTCCAGGCAAATCAATGGGATTCCTGCGAAAGATGGAGAGAAAGGGAAAATATTTGTATCCAGTTATTTGAGTGCCTTTTGTTATGAGGCGGTGAACTAAGAAAATAAAGTTAGTTTAATTATTTTAGTGTTTGTGCGAGTAATAAGCTTCTTATGTGGAGTTTGTTACTCGCTTTTTTATTGATTTATATCAAAAGGAAGTGGTGTTAATTGTATCAAATTTGTCTGATAATAAAGAACCAATCCCAATGATTCCTATATCCCCGTACCCAATCAGGTTTTTAATGATGATATAGCTGTTTTACCTGTCTTAGGTTGTAACCATAATGAGATGGTGAATCATCCTGGGGTGATTGCTGCTTTGGAAAGAGTTTTTAATGAAGGGTCTATTGTTGATGACTTTTTCGAATCTGCTCCTTAGTGGATATAAAATTCAATAACAAGGGGCTTTTCTAAGTTCCTTATTTTAAACTAATAAAATATGAAGTATTTAATAATGTATTTAATAACCATTCTATTTGTAAGTTGTAAAGAAATTGTTTTTGAAGAAAGTATAATTGAAAATTCAGATGTTGAACAAATAATAGAAGCTCTTTGGAGTGTTCCTTTGACAGATGGTCTTGATTATACTAAAGGTAGAACTGGATTGTTGCAAAATGAGAAATATATAGTCGTAGCAGGTTCGAAAAATTTGCAACAATCTATCAGGACTATTGATGTAGAAACAGGTAATGAGGTTTATGAATGGGCTCCTGAAAAGCAAATATCTGGTTTGACGAATTATCAAAATGATGATAAAGTTGTTTTTATTTCTGGAGAATATGTAACAATATTTAATTTAGAAACAGGTAGACCAGATAGGATTATTACTATGGATAACTCTTGTAATGTTAATAGTTTTGGATTTAATAACCTAGTTTATTTTAGTAAACGTGAGAAGGATGATGACGATAATTTTTATTATTGTATTTATGAAGTCAATCTAAATAGTAGCGAAGATCCTAAGTTTGTAATTTGTCCCAATTACTCATTAGAGTATGCAATAGCTACAGGGAATATGGGTAGTGTTAAAACAATTCTGCCATTTAAAGAAAATGGAGATACTTTGCTATTTGTTGGGTTTGTGGAATCTCAAGAGTCTACCAAGTCAATTTCATATTGGTCATTATACAATTTGACTAAAAAAGAATGGGAGATTGATAAGATCAAAGTTAATGATGAAGAATTTTCTTCTGGGATTACATATAATGTTTTTTATCAAAAAAACAAATTTTATTTTACTTCTAATCGTAGTATTCAATGTTGGGATAGATTTACTGGTGAACGAATTTGGAGGAAAAACTTTCCGAATTATTTTATGTTTTCAAGCATCGAATTAATACCAGAACACAACGTAATAGTAGGCTGTAATAATGTAAGTAAAACTTATTGCTTGGATATAGATACTGGTAACACTATTTGGGTAAATGATGCAACCAGTTCTGCAAGCCGAGTCCATTACCAAGACGATGTAATCTACATTGCTGGCGGCAGCTCTGGTAAATTACACGCCATAGATGTGGTAACAGGGGAAGATATTTGGGAGATAAGTTCTCCAGATTTGGAACACGATTCTCAATCTTATTTCTCGAGACAAATCAATGGCATTCCAGCTAAAGATGGAGAGAAAGGGAAAATATTTGTATCTAGTTATTTAACCGCTTATTGTTATGAGGCGGTGAACTAAGAAAATAAAGTTAGTTTAATTATTTTAGTGTTTGTGCGAGTAATAAGCTTCTTATGTGGAGTTTGTTACTCGCTTTTTTATTGATTTATATCAAAAGGAAGTGGTGTTAATTGTATCAAATTTGTCTGATAATAAAGAACCAATCCCAATGATTCCTATATCCCCGTACCCAATCAGGTTTTTAATGATGATATAGCTGTTTTACCTGTCTTAGGTTGTAACCATAATGAGATGGTGAATCATCCTGGGGTGATTGCTGCTTTGGAAAGAGTTTTTAATGGAACAGCTCAAGGAGTAGAAAACTTTTTTCAATCTCCCAATTAATTAATAACAGCAAGAAGGAAACTTTTTTTCCTTCTTGCTATTAAATCTAATATAATGAAATGTTTAATAATTTTATTTTACTTAGTCTTGATTTTTTCTAGCTGTACAAAGCTTGAGTTTAGTGAAAGTTCTGATAAAATCAGCCAAGAAATAAAACCTATTTGGAGTAAATCAATGTCAGATGGCTCTGATTATGTAATCAGTACAACAGGACTCAATTACTATGAAGATAAAGTATTGTTTTCTGGTATAGAGAAGAGCCAAGAGATGTTATATCTTTTAGATTTGAATACAGGAGATATAATGTCTTCATGGAATTCTACTTTTAGGCCTGCAGGAATAATGAGGCATAATCATCAAAATAACTCATTATTTTTAAAAGGTAAAGAGATAATAAATTTTGATATGAATTTAGGAGAGCCTAAATGGATAATCGAAAGAAATACTTTTAATTCAATAAATAATTTTGGTATTGGGAATACTGGTTTTATAGGAGGGCGTTTATATAAGGATGACTTTAACTTTTGCATTTGTATATATACAGTAGACCTTGTTAGTGGAAGCGAACCAGAACTTGTAACTTGCCCTAAATATTCTTTAGAAGAGGCTACGGCTAATGGTTTTTATGGAAATATTAGTAATATTACACCCTTTATTGAGGACGGAGATACTTTATTATTTGTTGGATTTGATGATTCTTATTCTCCTTTATCAGAAGGTTTTTGGGGGATATATAATTTAACTCAAAATGAATGGGAAGTTGAAAAAGTCTTATGTGAAGAAAGAAATAGATTAGGTGGTGTTGGTTATTCTATTCATTATTATGAGGGGAAATTTTATTTCTCGAGTGGAAAATCTATTCAATGTTGGGATCGAAATACTTATGAGATGCTTTGGAAAAAAGAATTCTCTAACACTTTTGGATCTGGAACAAGATTGGTTGAAGAACACAATGTAATTGTTGGTTGTAATAATGTTGATGCTTTAAGTTGTCTTGACATCGAAACAGGTAACGTTTTATGGGTAAATGATGCTACAAAATATGGAAGTCTTCTTCACTACCAAGACGACGTCATCTATATAGCAGGTGGCAGTTCTGGCAAATTCCACGCCATAGATGTGGTAACAGGTGAAGACATTTGGGCGATAAAATCACCAGATACGAGGCACGATTCACAGGCTTATTTCTCCAGGCAAATCAATGGGATTCCTGCGAAAGATGGAGAGAAAGGGAAAATATTTGTATCCAGTTATTTGAGTGCCTTTTGTTATGAGGCGGTGAACTAAGAAAATAAAGTTAGTTTAATTATTTTAGTGTTTGTGCGAGTAATAAGCTTCTTAT